>Ga0209605_1000218_pt1 | contig 79491 bp, 52 predicted proteins | sample AD_UKC035_MetaG_FD_184408 | JGI IMG/M metagenome (GOLD analysis project Ga0209605, IMG submission 184408) | Active sludge microbial communities of municipal wastewater-treating anaerobic digesters from USA - AD_UKC035_MetaG (SPAdes) (version 2) | ecosystem: Engineered > Bioreactor > Anaerobic >...
AGACCGTCGCGATCAAGAACGCCGACACCAGCCTCCTGACGACGGAGACCTGGACGACGTGGACGATCCCGCTGTCCGAGTTCGGCGTCAAGATCACCGCGATCAAGAAGATGTACCTCGGCGTCGGTGACCGGGCCAATCCTACCCCCGGCGGCGCCGGCCTGATCTACATCGACGACATCCGCCTGGTGAAGTAATCCCTGCGAGGACGAGGCAGTCCGGCAACATGCCGACGCACTCGTATCGCAGGAAGAACACAGCAATAAGGCGACTTCGGGGCCTGTGTCGAACGACGCAGGCCCCTGTCGTTTTCTGCGGAACAACGACCGTTTTTCTGGGGCGTCCACTCGACAGCTACCCTTCCAGACTGTATAATGCGCGCTGTTGGATGGGTTTTGCCGCCGGGGTCCCTCTCGGTGTCTTGTTGTGTCTGGACTCCGCGAGCGGCCTCGGTTAATGGAAGGAAGGGTATGGCCCGATATAGGAACATGTCGGGCGCGATGGAAAGGGCAGCATGCAGGGTTCACATCGCCTTCGGGAGTTCATCACGCGCGGATTGTGTATCGTCGACGCGCGTATTCACTAGGTCTTGGTATTGAGGAGGTCTACCGTGTACCGGAAATGTATTCTCACTTTGATTGTGGCGGCGCTGCTGGGACCGATGGCGGGCCTGGGTTCCGCGGAACTCGTGGGGCACTGGCGGATGAATGAAGGCGCCGGCGCCATAGCCTATGACACCAGCGGGTACGGCAATGACGGGGCCCTTCAGGGCGGTCCGACATGGACGACCGGCAGAATGGGCGGCGCCCTGCAGCTCGACGGTGTGGACGACTTCGTGGAGATTCCCCACGCCGCGAGTCTGACGGTGAACAGCGAAGTCACCGTGATGGCCTGGATCTGCCCCACCAGCTACACCGGCCCGAACGGCTCGAGCTATCAGGGCATCGTCGCAAAATCGAACAGCCCGCGGTCCTACAGCCTCTACCTGCAGTCCGATGCTGTGCTCCACTTCAGCACGAACGGCATAGGGACTACGAGCACCAAGACGGTCCCGCTGAATGAGTGGGTGCACGTGGCGGCCGAGGTCATCGACGGCGGACACCTGTACTTCATCAACGGACAAATCGCCGGCAGCGGCGGCAGCGGGATCACCCTGCCGGGATCGGGCGACACGTCGAGCGTTGTCATCGGGAAGACCTGGGAAACGGATCGCGAGTTCGCGGGCAAGATCGACGACGTGCGGATCTACAACACGCGTCTGAACGACGCTGCGGTCGTGGATGCCATGAACAACGACATCCCGTTCGCCACAGCGCTCCCTCTCGTTCCGGCCGACGGCGCCATGATCGGCGAGACGCAGTTCGTCCTGAAGTGGAAGGCGGGCGACTTCGCGACCTCGCACCAGGTCTACTTCGGCGAGAGCTTCGAGGCCGTCGATACGGACCAGGCGACCCCGATCACCACGACGGCGGCTTCCCTGGACGTCTCCCTGATACCGGGATATGAAGCGGGATTAACGCCCGGCACGACGTACTACTGGCGAGTCGACGAGATCGCCGAGGGCAATGCCGACAGCCCGTGGACGGGCGAGGTCTGGAGCTTCACCGTTCAGCCGCTGACCGCCTGGGGTGCTGCCCCTGCGAATGGAGCCACGTTCGTCCGACTGGACCAGGACCTGACCTGGAGCGCAGGCATCGGCGCGATCTTCCACAACGTCTACTTCGGCGCCAGCTATGACGAAGTCGCCAACGCGGTGGAACCCACCTCGCAAAGCGTCGAAGCGGCACTTGACTTCGAGGCCTTCGGCATCGCTCTCGAAGCAGGCAAGACTTACTACTGGCGAGTCGATGAATTCGCCCCGATGGGCATCACGCAAGGCGAGGTCTGGAGCTTCAGCACCGTGCCCGTGATCCCCATCACGGACGCCCGCCTCGTCGGCTACTGGGGCTTCGATGAAGGCGTCTCCGACACCGCCGTTGACTCCTCGGGCTACGCCCATCACGGCGTCCTGTCCGGCGACATCGTGCGGACCGAAGGCTACTTCGGCGGCGCCCTGGAATTCGGCGCCGGCCGCGTGGTCGATTGCGGCGAGGCCGCCCTCAACGTCACCGGCGACTTCACCCTGGCCGCCTGGGTCAAGCTCAACCCGGGCAACGCCGGAGTTTACGGCGGCATCGCCGGCAAGCTCCACTATGCCACCAACTACTACGGCTTCGGCATCGTCCGACACAGCGGAAACGCCTTCCGTCTCTGGGTCGGCGACGGCACCACCGACCTGGCCAAGAGCGCCGTCAGCAGCGACGTCACCTACACCGACACCGACTGGCACCACGTCGCCGGCGTCCACAACGGCCTGGCCAACACCCTCTACGTCGACGGCGTCAAGCAGGGCGCTACGACGAACATCTCGTTCGTCCCCAGCTCCCAGTTCTTCCACATCGGACGCCAGTACTCCTCCCAGACCGACCGGACCTTCCCGGGTCTGATCGACGAGGTCCGCGTCTACGACAAGGCCTCCACCGATGCGGAAATCGCGACCATCATGCTCGGCAACACGAAGCTGGCCGCAGCCCCCTCGCCGACCAACGGCTTCGAGGTGGACATCCGCAACATCTCCGAGCTGTCCTGGTCCGCCGGCACTTCCGCGGTGTCCCACGACGTGTACCTCGGAACCGACCGTGATACCGTCGCCAAGGCCGATCACAGCTCGCCCGAGTTCAAGGGCAACCAGGCCGGCACGACCTTCTCGGTCGCCGACGTGGTCGCGTTCGGCAGCGGCACGTTCTGCTGGAGGATCGACGAGGTCGCCGCGGATGGCGCCGTCTACACCGGCTACGTCTGGAGCTTCAGCGTTCCGGCGTATCTGATCGTCGACAACTTCGAGACCTACACCAATGACATGGACGCCGAAGAGACGATCTTCGACGCCTGGGTCGACGGCCTCACCGACAGCCTGAGCACCTCGGTCGTCGGGCACGAAGCCGTCCCGTTTGCCGAGCAGGCGATCGTCCACGGCGGACGACAGGCCATGCCGTTCTACTACAACAACGCCAACTCGCCGTACTTTGCCGAGGCCGTGTACACCTTCGACGGCGCCCAGGACTGGACCGCGGAAGGCGTCACCACGCTGACCCTGGCCGTCCGAGGCAAGGCAGACAACGTCGCGAGCACGCTGTACGTGGCTCTGGCCGACAGCAGCAAGACCGTCGCGATCAAGAACGCCGACACCAGCCTCCTGACGACGGAGACCTGGACGACGTGGACGATCCCGCTGTCCGAGTTCGGCGTCAAGATCACCGCGATCAAGAAGATGTACCTCGGCGTCGGCGACCGGGCCAATCCTACCCCCGGCGGCGCCGGCTTGGTCTACATCGACGACATCCGCCTGGTGAAGTAATCCCTGCGAGAACGAGGCAGCCCGGCAACATGCCGACTGTACAACGGATGATTGGGGGCCCTGGTCTCGCCGACCGGGGCCCCTTTTTCTTGCGCCCCGTTGCACCGGGAAGAAACGCAGAGGCCGAGCGGTTCGTCACCAGGAGTAAAGAACGCCCAGCAGAAACGACGCTTCGTAGTGGTCGTCCACGATCGGGCTAGCGGTAATCTCGCTGTCCAGCCACTCGCACTGCACGGCGCCGAGCAGACGCCATCGTTGGGTGAGCTTGCGCTGCACGGCCAATCGAAGATAGGGGTCCACCGCATCGTCGGCCTCATAGGCGGGACGCGACACCCTGGCGTCCAATCGGACCTCGTCGTTCTCGACCCCATAGTAGTAATTGACGAGATGGTCGCTCTTGTACCGCACGCCGACGGAGGGAATGAAGGTGAATCCCGCCCGGTCGAGGAGAATCGAGTAGCTGAGATCCACTTCCTGGCCGTCGTGCCGGCCGAGCAGATCGGTGACGCAGGAGATCGCGAAGAGCCCGACGCGGGTCCGCCAGTTAAGGCCGATGCCGCCATCCACGGACCAGTCGCGGTCGTCCATGCCATCGAGTTCGGAACTGTCATCCTCGTCGTACCCGGCCAGTCGCGGCTGGATCACCGGCCCAATCGACAGGCCGTCGCGTTGGAACAGCCAGTATCCCACGGAGATGCCGCGACAGTACAGGCGTTTGCCTTCATAGGTGAACAACGGCACCGGATGCACGCGACTGTCCGTCCCGATGTAGGGCTGCGAGCGGACAACCACCCCGGCGCCGACGCGAATCGAGGGTCCCTGGTCCTCGCTCGCCTCGGTCTCGACCCCGCGGCAGCAGGCCGCCGTCAGGAGCAATCCAACCACGTGAAACGCGACAAACCTCGTGTGCATCGTCCTACCCCACAGATATCACAACCATCATCCTGCATGGCACAGCGGGCGAGATGCACGGATACGGAACGACGCGTTCAAGCCGGCAAGTCGGTCTCAACCCACCCATACGACGCCAGATCATACTGTCGGGGTCTCGCAAACGCCAGAGGGATTCGGGCGGCATGGGACAGAGGGTCCCGGCGGGGCGCCGCATCTTACGGGATCAGGGCTACTCCCACCAGTCGTCCTGCGGAGTCGTAGGCATTGAGCGTTCCGGACGTGACTCCGGCGGGGAGCGTGGCCGCCCACGTCGTCGAGTCCCGCCAGACGACGTCGAGCACGGTGTCCGTCTCCATGTGGCGGATCTCGCGGACGTTGATCCATCCCCGACCGGTCAGCGCTCCATCGACCGAGGTCAGCACACTGAAGGCCACCTGGGCGGGCATCGCAGCGAGGACCTGGGACATCGCGTTCGCATGGCGACTGTTGATGTAGTTCAGCCAACTGCTCCACGGCTGCTCGGGCAGCAGGGTCGCATAGTGAGCGGTCCAATAGGCCATGTAGTCGCGGTTGAAGCTCACGGCCAGGAAATCGTAGACGTTCCCGTAGAAGACTCGATTCCACGCCGTGGCGCTGGTCAGCTTGTTGAGGATGGAGTTGCTCTTCAGGGACACGCCGCCGTTGTAGTAGTCCAGATCGTGGAGGAAGAACAGCATCCGGTTGTCCGTGGGACGATGGTAGAACAGCGCGTTATGGGCGGAGCCACTGATCCAGTTGTCCGAGACGCCGCAGGTCGAGCCGATGGCGAAGGCACGGAGCCATTCCTCCACATCGATGTACTGGTCCACCGTCTGCGTGAAGGCCGAGCCGCTCAGCGCCAGGACGTTCGTCATCTGCATGATGGGCGCATAGTTGTCCAGCGCCCGATTGTTCTTGATCAGGAAGTGGTAACGGTACTTCTCCTTGTCGTCGCCGAGATAGTTCGCGACGTCCAGGCCGTAGACGCCGCCGCCCTCCTGCGGGATCTTGAGGCCTTCCGGACTGTTGCCCACGGTCGCCGTCAGGCTGTAGACCAGCTCGTATTCGAACAGGGTGCCGTCGCCGCCGTCGTCGCCATACATTTCTTCGCAATAGAGACGGTCGTAGCGGGCCATCTGGACCTCGACGCCGCTGGTGTGGGCGTCGTCGGGAGCGATGACGTAGCCGAGATCGTGGTACTTGGAGAAACCACCGTAGCGATTCATGGCGGTGTGCAGCAGCATCTCCTGCTGGCCGACCTCCTGTCCGTTGGAGCGGTCGAACGAGATCTTGTCGTGGACGCCGCGGAACGGATATTCCGGACTCAGGAAGATGGTGAAGCCGACGCGACCTGTCTTGGGGCGCCCGTGTTCACTGCTCTTGATGTGTACGCCGACATCGTAATAGGACTCGCGTTCGTTGTAGATCAGCGTGGCGCCGACGCCCTCGTTGCTCATCAGGTTCGTCGAGGCGTAAAGGAAGTTCTTTTCCGCGTTGCGCATCACGATGCGGTAGTTGTGGACGCCGGTGGTGCGGGGTTTGCCGTCCTCCACGCGATACTGGGCGAAGCTCTCCGGGCCCGCCGCGGGACACCACGACAGGTCGCCCCGCGAGTCGATTGCCTCGACGTAGAACTGCACCAGGGTCCCGGCGGAATGGATCGGAATCCACCCTTGATAGCCTTCCTCGGTCGCCTCCATGGCGACGGCGTACCAGGAAGCGCCGTCCTTGCGATACCAGAGGGTCATCAAGGCAATGCCGTCGGGATCGTGTGCTTGCACGGTCACGAGGGCTCGTCCTCGAATGGAGGGTATCGCCGGCTCGTGATGGAGACCGCTGCACGTGGGTCCGATATTGGCCTGCCACCGGCTGTTGCGCCGTCCCGGCGTACCCGTCTGCTCCGGCACCGGCAGGACGGTCGTCACCGGCAGCCGGTTGAAGAACAGCCGCGTGTTCAGCAACGGCGAACCCGCCACCCAGCGGGCGCGGAACCGAATCTCGTATTGCCGACCGTTGACAACGGACCGCCCGTTCGCGAAGGTCGTCTCCGCGTGATTGTGCATGTGCTCGGTCGGACCCGTGGCGACCAGACGAAGAACTCGGTTGGATGCATCCTCGGGGTCCGGTTCGACCTGCGAGTGGCGGTGGTTGCCGATGATCCGCCAGGCACTGGTCCCGCTGGAGAAGTCCCCGTTCTGGAGCAGATCGACCGTGGCGCCGTCCGGGTCCTCGATCACACGCAGGTCGTCGATCAAGATCTCGCCGTCATACAGGAGCCCCATGACGAACTCCTTGTAGAGATCGTCGTTGCCGACCGGACTGCCCGTTGCGGTCCCGCGGTAGGAGAAGTCCTTCCAGGCGGTCCGCGACGATTCGTCGCTGGCAGCCCAGGCCGATCCGACGTTGTTGTCCGCACGCGGGTCCTTCAATTCGAGACTGCACCCGCCCCCGTCGGCGTAGCTCGGCCAGGAGCCGCCGTCGTAATAGCGGACGCGGTCCACGGGATTGCCCTGCGCATCCGCCAGAACGATCGTCTCGCCGGAATTGGAGAGCTTGCCCGAGAAGTCGCCTACGATCTCGACGTCGGGATACTTCGCCGCGAGATACTTCGCGTCTTGGGCGATCACGAGATAGCCGTCGGGCTCCAGCACGGTCCCGTCGGGAATCACGAAGCCGATCCCCTGGGTCAGGCTCCATCCGGACAGGTCGATCCATTCGGAGCCTTTGTTGTACAGCTCGATCCAGGTGGGCGAATCCGCCGCGGAGTAGGGTTTGCCGGCATCGGGATCGGTCTCAGTCTCCTGGGCCTTTACGGCCGCCTCCAGCTTGGGCTGGATCAGAAAGTCGCTGCTGGTCGTAGAGTTGTTCAGGCCCTGGATGGCGAGGATATTGCTGCCCGCCTTCAGCAGGCCGACGCTGGTGGAAACATCGAACGCCTGGAAGATCTCCGCGTAGACGTCGTCGTGCGACGTGGTGGCACTGGAATTCCATGCCAACGCGTCGGGAGCGTTGATCCTCGCGATCTCGACGCCGTTGAGCCAGGCGACGAAACCGTCGTCATAGCGGACCGACAGCGTCACGGACTCCAATTGTGTCGGGTCAACAACGTTGAACTTGATCCGTGTGAAAACGGAGGCCTGAGTCCCGTACATCGCGGCGGTGTTCGTGCCGATGTAGGATTCGTAACCGGTTCCCCTCTCGTAGCCGACGCCGGTCGTGCCGCTCGTCCAGCTCGAATCGTCGAAGGGCTCGGCCCCTCCCGTCCAGGCGTAGCCGACGGAGGCATCCTGCGGAATCAGCGTCCTGGCCGACGCGACCTCGGCAACGAGCGTCACCATGTCGGTCGTCGTATCGGGCGATGCGTCGGACACAGGCAGGGTCATGGGATTGTACATGATCTCGTTGATGACGATGTCCTCGCACAGATCGACGTGGTTCGACGCGCCGAAGGTCGTGGATTGGAGGTTGTACCAGGCGTCGGCGCCGTCGGGATAGCGACCGCGGGCCGACTTCGCTACAATTGTTGCATCCGATACAGCCGTATCCCCCTGCCGCAGGAAGAGCCGGTCGCCGGCAACGCAAATGACGCCGAAGTTCGCGTTGGAAATCACATAGGTCGCGCCGGGCTGGAGGCTCACCGCCGGCAGGGTCCAGAGAAGATCGACCTCGCCTCGGATCTCCAGGCTGTAGTCCTGGAGGGAGACCGAATCCGACCCGGTGTACACCAGCTCGATGCGAAAGCTGTTGCCGCCGGGGGCGTCGATCTCATTGAATCGCAGGGACCGATCCGCAACGATCGCGCCGGGGAAGTTCTCGGCGCCGGGGGTACCGCCGACCTGATTGCTCCAGGTCCAATTGCCGGCGTCCTCGACCCCTCGCATGGGATTGATCCGGGCCAGGCTCACGCCGGAACCGTCCGGCGCGACGGGCCAATCGCCCTCCGTCTCGTATTTCACGCGGTTCAGGAGCCGACCGCTATTGGTGACCAGACGAAGGGTTTCGCCGTCATTGGCGAGTTTGCCGGTGAAAGGCCCGAGAACCGGGGCGCCGGTCCTGGTCTGCACGCTGGTAGGATCGGCCGCGACGACGAGGCAACTCCCGGCTCGGAGGATCGTCCCGTCCGCGAAGGTGTAGTCCACTCCCCCCTCCAGGGCCCAGCCGGACATGTCGATGTCGATGCCCATCTGGTTGTACAGCTCCACCCATTCGGGGGCGCCGTCTGCGGGATGATACATGATCTCGTTGAAGACGATCACGCTGTCGGCCCAGCAGGCTGGGGACATCATGAGAACACAGAAGAGCAAGACGCCAGGACGCGAAGACTGCCTGTTCACACCATCCACCGAGAATCCTCCTGCCAATACACGTGCAGTTCCATGCCATCTATTATAGCACAGAACACCCCCCGATCGCGCCGTCTTTTTCACGGCATTCGGATTCGCTCGAAACAGCCGGTCAGATCGGTGTAGCCCGTCCCCTGGCCGCCGCGACGGAGCGTCACGCTCCCCACCGGTTGGAAGCCCCTATCCATAGCGTCGGCGGGGATTCGGACCGTCTTGCAGGGGCGCTCGTCTCCCATCTGCCAGAGCCGGCCGCCCTCGTGGACGATGGCGATCTCCTTGATCGCCAGATCGATCCGGTCAGGATGGACCGTCGCAACGAGATAGTTCACCTTGGGTGAGGCTCCAATCAGGCTGCCGTGGGCGATCTGGAGAACGCCATCGGCCTGCGTACAGGAGATCGCGTGGGTTTCGCCGCACAGGTAGAGTCCGACTCCATGCGTCTTGAGGCTCTGCCACAACGGAGAGTCCCTGCCGCCGGCGAGCGACAGGTACGTCGAGCACTCGGACTCGACCGGGCCCAGGATCGGCGTGTGACCCATCACGACAACGTGCTCGACGCCGGGATTGTCCGCGAAGACCCCTTCGAGCCATTCGAGCTGTTCGCCCGTGACTTGCGGAACGATCCCCCCCTGCGGCCCGGTCCCCTTCTCGAACACGTCCACCGCCGCAAAGAGGGTGTTCTCGTGGATAAACCAGAAGGCGGTGCCCCTCATCCGCAGCGGGCCGTTGAGCGGCATACCGAGATGCTTGGTGAACTGCCGGCGGAAGGTGTTCGCGAGCTTGGCCTTCTCCTCGGGCCAGGGCGCCCCGCCGATCTCATGGTCGCCGACCGTCGCGTAGAACTTCAGCCCGTGATCCTTCATGCGCTGGACCCACGCGCCGTAATAGACGTCCGCGAACTTCTCGATGGTGTCCTTGTCGGGCCAGTGGCCCATGACCAGATCGCCCGGGATCAGGACGAATTCGGGGTTCTCGGCCTTGATCGCCTTGAGCACGTGGTCGAGCGCATCCTCCCAGCCCGGTTGCGGATAGGCGAGATCCGCATTCACGAAGTCCGGAATGCTCACGAACCGCCAGGGATGCATGGAGGCGACGCCGCCCTCGGGAACCTCGATCCCCGCGGTCCAGAGGATGCCGTTGAGCACCATCGTGCGGAACGACCCGATGGACCAGTTTTTGTGGAAATGGCCTCCGGTGAAGCCGAAGCCCCGCCCGCCGTCGGGACGAGTATATGCCCAGGAGAGGACCTTGTCCTGCGGGTCGCGCGGAGGCAGTTTCCCGGTCAGGAGCCGGACCACATTGGCGTCGTTGTCCCGCAGGTGAATGTCGAAGTACCACTCGTCCTCCGCGACATATCCGCCGCAACCTCGCGTGATTGGGTGGCCGTTCGCGACGGGCGTTACCTTCGCGACGTTGATCGGGTTTTGCGAGACGCCCACTTCGTACGAGCCGCCCATCCAGTCGAGCAGGTCCCGGTAGCCCCCTTCCGGCGGATCGACCGAGTAGTGCAGGAACGCGATGCCTTTGCCCTTCTTGGCAAGCTCTCGCATCTTCTCGATCCGGCCGGGGACCGCGAGCGGATGATGCTCGCGACCATCGGCAAAGAACACCACCGCATCGACGCTGTCCAGAACCGACGGGTCCTGCGGCCAGCCGTCACGATAGATCTCGATCTGCGGCGGTTCGATGTTCGTCGCGCCCTGCAGCCATTGCTTGGCGCACTCCGCGTCCTTGTACCATTCATGGCAGTCGTCGCCGTGGCTGGGCTTGCCCGCGAGAAACGCGATCTTCTTCGTGGCATGGGCGTCCCGCCCATGATCTGGGGTCGCGGGCAAGATGCCCGTGCTACGAACAGGCGTCAAGCCCGCCGCCCAAGCGGCGCCGCGACGGAACAGCTCCCCCACCGCAGGACCGAACGCCTGAACATCGTGGCCGAGGGGCGAATGGAAGACCCGGCCTTTGCCATACTGCAGGACAAAGGCCATCGCATAGTCCTTGCCATCGACCTTCGATTTCGACGCCGCCAGCACGTGGATCGGGGTCTTGCCCGCCAGGCACGTGTACAGCTCGTCTGTCGTCTCGAACGACGCCAATCCCTGTGTGATTGGGTGATTCGGGTCGGTGATCCGGACCTCGAAGGCCCCGTGCGGATCGTGCCCTCGCATGTTCGGATCATAGACCCGCCCGATAAGCTTCTCGAACTCGGGCCAGCCCTGGAAGGCGCCGCAGGCGAAGTGGACGGCGACGAGACCGCCGCCTTTGCCGGTGAAATCGACGAGGTTCTGTCGGGCCTTCTCGCCGGGGTCGGGGGTCTCCCAATTCATGAAGTGCAGAACCGCGACATCGTACTCCGCGAGCTTCTCGGACGCCAGGAAGTCCGGCGTCTCGACCACGTCCACCACGAGCCGCGAGTCCTTACGAAGCTCTGCTGCCAGGACGGGAGCGGTCTCTTTCCATTTGTGCCCCGGGTAGTCGTTCCCCGTGACGATCACGACCTTGCGGGTTTCCCTGTCTCCGGCGCGGACGCACACACCCAAGCCCGACGCGAGTATGCCTGCACACAGCCACAATGACCAGGAACGAAATCCACGTTTCATATTCACTCCGGCCAGAAGAGTTCTTTCTGATTCGTCCGACACCGGCAGGCTACCAGAGCCGACGCGAGAACGCAAATGCTTCCTGGAAGCGAGGTTCAACGCTGGAAGACCAGGCGGCCGTCACAGTACGTTTGCAGGACTTTGGCTTCTCGGATCGCATCGACCGGACACGCGAGCAGGTCCGTATCGAGCACGATGAAGTCGGCCAGCTTGCCCGTTTCGAGAGAGCCGACCTCTTTCTCCAGGAACAGGGCTCTGGCACAGTAGATGGTGTAGAACCGGATTGCTTGCTCGCGGCTGAGAACCTCCTCCGGGTGCAGTTGTCCTTCGTACCATCTGGCCCGGCGGGTCAACGTCGTCCACATCCCCAGGAAGGGATCGTACGGGTTGTTCGAACGAAGCGAGCCGATCTTCTGCATGTGGTCCGAGCCGCCGGCCGCAATGCCGCCCATGTCGAGAATGCTCTTGAGCGGCTGGAACCAGCGGAGCCGGTCGTAACCGAAGTGACCCGCCAGCGTCCGTGCGTCCAGATACAGCCAGGCGGGCTGCACCAGCGGAATCACCTTCAGATCGACGACCTTCTTCACCGTCTCGGGACTCATGAAGTTCGAGTGCGTGATGCAGTGGCGCATGTCGCGGATCGGCATCGTCTTGCTCAGCTCGTCGTAGACATCGACCAGGGTCTCGACCGCGCCGTCGCCGACCGTGTGGGCGGTGAACTGCAGGCCCGACTCGGTCGCGGCACGGACGATGGGCAGGAGCCGGTCCTTCGGGATGAACAGGACGCCGCGGTAGTTGGGGTCGTCGATGGCGTAGATCCTGCTGACGCCCCATGGGCGGCTCATGTACGCGCTGCCGGTCAACATACCGCCATCGAGATAGACCTTGACGCCGATGACACGGAGCATTGGCCCGCCCCGCCGGAGCGGCTTCTGAACCACTCTGCGGATGTTCTCCTCGATCTGCTCGATGGGTCCGATCGTCTCGACGTGGTACTGCGCCGCGACGCGGACGGGCAGTTCGCGTCGTTCCAGCATCCGGCTGTAGAGATCGAGGTCCGCCTGGACCACGTCGCCGTCGCAGATACCGGTGATGCCGACGGAACTGTAATCTCTCAGCAGGGTCAGGAGCCTGTCGTATCGATCCTGCTCGGTCGCCTTGCACGGACTCCATCTCGGGGATCGGATGGTCGAATTCGGTCATCGCGGCGTCGCAGGGATGCACGTGGGAGTCTATCAGGCCGGGCAGGACCATCTTGCCATCGAGATCGAGCAACTCCGTATCCTCGGTCTGGAGACGCAGCACCTCCTCCTCCCGCCCGACGGCGACAATCCGGCTGCCCTCGACGGCCATAGCCTCGCAGATCGAGAACGCGGGATCGACCGTGACGATCCTGGCGTTGTGGACGATCAACTGCGGCCCGGCCGCGTGCAGGGTCGTCGCCAAACCCAACAGAACCATGCTCGCATATCTCATGATCGGCTCCTTGATGCTGGCGATACGATACCATGGTTTCGTGCAATTTCAAAGGGCCGCGGGCCGTCTGATTCCTCAGGTGCGACTTGAATTCGGCCGGCCCGGCGGGTACTATGGGGGACCGGCGCGCGGGGACGCTCGCCGACCAGGAACCGGATTGGACAAGGGCTTACGAAAGGGAGGCAAGATGGCACGGTCAAATGCATCGAGCAGAGTCGCAACAACACGGCGTGACTTCCTGAAGGCCTCCACGACAGTGGCTTCGGCCGCCACGCTGGGCGTGCTGAACGTCGGCGCATACGCCGGGGCAGGCGACATCATCCGCCTGGGCATGATCGGCTGCGGCGGTCGCAACACCGGCGCCGCGGACCAGGCCCTCACCGCCGACAAGGGCGTCAGACTCGTCGCCATGTGCGACATCTTCATGGACCGCGTCAAGGCAGTCCGCGAGATCCTCAAGAAAGGCAAGCCGGAACAGGTCATCGCCGACGACGACCACTGCTTCGCCGGCTTCGATGGCTACAAGAAAGTGATCGAGGCCTCCGACGTAGTCGTGATCGCCAACGCAGCCAAGTTTCATCCCCACCACGCACTGACCGCCATCCAGGCGGGCAAGCACGTATTCGTCGAAAAGCCCCACGGGATCGATCCGCTCGGGATGAAGATCATGAAGAAGGCCGCCGACCTCGCGAAGCAGAAAGGCCTGTGCCTGGTCTCCGGTCTGCACAGCCGCTATCACACGGGCTACGCGGAGACGGTGCAGCGAATCCACGACGGCCAGATCGGCGACGTGATCTCCATCGAGGAGAACTTCCTGCGGGGCCCCTACGGCGTGATCGACCGCAAGCCCGGCCTGACCGAGGTGCAGTGGCAGTGCAGCACGCAGTACCACTTCCGCTGGCTCTCGGGCGACGACGTCATTCAGTCGCTGGTCCACAACCTGGACCGCGCCAGTTGGGTCCTGCACAACCAGGTCCCGGTCAAATGTCACGGCCTGGGCGGGCGGTCCTCCATGACCGAGCCGATCTACGGCGACGTGTTCGATCATCACAGCGTCGTCTACGAGTTCGCCAATGGGGTGCGGGTCTACGCCTTCTGCCGGACCACGACCGGGTGCTACGACGAGTACTCCAGTCTCGTGTTCGGCACCAAGGGCAAGGCCGACATCATGGGCTGCCGGATCTCGGGCGAGACGAACTGGCGATGGACCGGAAGGTGCGACCCCTACCAGCGGGAGCACGATGTCCTGTTCAAGGCGATCCGCGACGGCAAGCCCGTCAACAATGGCGACTACATGGTCCCGAGCACAACGATCGGCCTGATGGGCCAGATCTCCTGCTACACGGGCCAGGAAGTGACCTGGGAGCAGATCAACGCCTCCGAGTACTTCCACGCGCCGAAACCCGAGGACTGCTACGACGAAATGACCCCGCCGGCGGCGCCGGGACCGAACGGCAGCTATCCCGTGCCTCTGCCCGGCCGGACCAAGATGATATAGTGGCATGGGCATTCAGCCCATGTATTTGGAGCCCCGGGCCGGAAACCCGTGCTGTTTTGAGGAGATTGCCAAGTGAAGAGAATCGTTCTGTTGTCGTGTGTTGCCTTGTTGGCCCTGGTCGCGGTCACAATTGCCTCGGCCGCGGGGAACGAGGCCCCGAAGAAGTACACCGAGACCATCACCGCCAAGGACGGGTCGAAGTTGTCCCTCGACATGGTCCTCATCCCCGGCGGCACGTTCACGATGGGCAGCCCTGCCGGCGAGGCCGACCGCGCCGAGCACGAGGGCCCGCAACGGCAGGTGCAGGTGGCCCCCTTCTATCTGTGCACGACAGAGACCACCATTGACCTGTTCCTGGCCTACTACCAGGAAACCGGGACCGCGAAGAAGGACTTCGTCGAGACCGAGACCGCCCAGAAAGAGGAGAGGCCCAAGGACGGCGTCAACGCCATCACCGGCCCGACCCCCGTCTACGGCGACATGACCATGGGCTATAGCAAGAAGCACCCGTCCATCGGCGGGACCTGGCACAACGCGATGACCTTCTGTCAGTGGCTCTCGCAGAAGACCGGCAAGCAGTACCGCCTGCCCACGGAGGCGGAGTGGGAGTACGCAGCCCGAGCCGGCACGAGCACCCCCTTCGGCGTGGCCGAATCCGCGGAGGGCCTGGAGGACTACGCCTGGTTCGCCGACAACTCGGACATGGAGCCCCACGCGGTCGCGACGAAGAAGCCCAACGCCTGGGGCCTCTACGACATGCAGGGCAACGTCCGCGAGTGGGTCCAGGACTTCTACAACCCCACCGGGTATGAGCTGCCCTTCAAAGAGAACCCGGCCGGCCCGAAGGAAGGGAAAGTACACGTCGCACGCGGCGGCTATTACGACAGTCCCGCCGGCGAGCTCCGATGCGCCGCCCGCGGATTCGAGGAGGACTGGTGGCGGATGAACGACCCGCAGATCCCCAAGAGCAAGTGGTGGCTGCCCCAGATCGATTGCATTGGCTTCCGCGTCGCCTGCGAGGTCCCGAAGGGCAAGTAGTCGGAGGACACCCATGTTCGGCATTTCCGCACGGCAGTGGGGCATTCATATCGTTGCAGCAGTATCCCTCGTCGCCGGTGCAGCAGCCGGCGACGAGACAACCCAGCGGCTCGCCTTCCTCGCGAACAGCCAGGGCGAGTACACATTCGACACCGGCGTCCTCCGAGGAACGCTGCGCCAGGACGGCAAATCGCGAGGCCTGTCGTCAGTCGTGCACATCCCCTCCGGCGCCAGACTGGACGGCAGCGTCGGGATTGCGGGCCACTATCGCGTCTTCACCACGAACAAACGCTATGGGACCGCGGCGTGGGACTGGCCCAGCACGGCCGAGTTGCGACCCGACGGAAGCGTGCGGACCACCTGGCCGGCCGCCCAGGACCGCCCGTTCGACATGACCGCCCAGTACCGATGGGCGGACCCGCAGACCCTGGACGTCGAAACGACGGTCACGGCCCGTGCGGATCTGAGCCGCTTCGAGTCGTTCTTCGCGTCGTATTTCGACAAAGCGTTCCCGTCGCCTTTCGTGTACATCGCGGAGAGTCCCGCCGGCCCGGGCAAGCCGGGCTTCCTAACAGCGGGGAAATCCGACGGCAACTGGCAGATGTTCCCGAGGGAGCCGCAGGTGCTGCCCATCATCCGCGACGGGCGATGGACAATCGAACCCAATCCCGTGGACTGGGCGATCCGCTCGCGACTCGCGGCCCCCATCGCTCTGCGGCGGGACACGACCCACGGCCTGACCGCCGTCGTCATGTCCCCTGCAACCGACTGCTTCGCCATCGCCACGCCGCACGAGGGCGAGACTCACTACTCGCTCTACGCATCCCTCTTCGGCCGGGACATCAAGGCAGGCGAACCCGCGACGGCCCACGTCCGCCTTGTCATCACGAAAACCATCTCCGACGACGAGATCGTCGCACTCTACAAGCACTACGCAAGCACGTTCGAAAAGTAGCACGGGCATCTTGCCCGTGAGTCCCATGGGCGTCCCGCACATGGGAATACGCCGTCCATCGTAAAATGGTGGCCGGCGCGCCGGCGTGTGGCCTGTTCGGAGTTCCGCGTTTACGCGGTCCTGAGCCGCCTGAAGGCGGAACTCCAAACCGTGTCCGCGACCTTCACCCACCATTTTACGATGGACGCCGTGGAAAGACCCTGTGCTTGGCAGGGCCAGAACTCGTCCTCGCAGAAGCGGGGGATGGCCCTGCAACTCATGGGCAGGATGCCCATGCTACGATGAATCGACTCCTCAAACGCCCTCCACGCGAAGTCTACCAGTACCAAGGCCTTTGGCCAGGCGACGGCCACCCGGAACACACCGCCGGGGCGCTGCTCCTTCCGGGAGAGGTTCTCAGCCAGCTTCGGCGGAGGCGAACTGCTTGCTGTGGTATTCGCGATAGAGGCCGCCATTGTCCAGCAGATACCGAGTAACCTGCGGCACCAGGAGCGGAACGGTGAACTTGACGACGCCCCCCATCACGGCAGAAGCAGGTACTTCGCATACGGCCGAACGTACCGCAGGAATCGAACAGAATTGTGTTGCTTCACAGACAAGACCATCCACCACCATCAGCCCATCTTCTTCAGCGGGCTATTGGATGGCTTGTCGAGAGTGAGCGACCTTCTCGCTGAGGCGGACACGCTCTATCACCTGCTCAGACGGCGTTCCCCCGAAATGTGTGCGGACGCCCATAGGCGCTGTCGTGCAGGATCATTGTTGCCAACAATAGAGGCGGATACCCTCTGCTTTGATGCCTTGGCTTCTTGCCCACTCTGTAGACGCAAGGAAATTCTGCTGTGACTTGAGCACCGTGGGCGCCCATTTCCCGTACAGCACCAGAGCGATGAGAAAGAATGCAAGAAAGCAGACGGTTACGACAACCAGGGGAGACCGGAAGACCACCACACCCAGAATGAGCCCAACCATTCCTGGAACCGCACCGATCAGAAGGCCCCACACGGCGCCTCTTCTGATCGCTGCTCGACGCTCCGCCAGGGTCATGTGCGAGCAGATTTCTTTCACCTGATCCGACTGGAACGGCGACCACGTATTGCTGTCGCTGAATAGGGCAATCAACAAGAAGATCGCTATCGGTATCCAGTAGTAGTACATTTAGGTCGTCCTCAGGACAATTCGGGTTCTTACCTGCGCGCGTCACATTATAGACCCTCGCCAAAAGGAAGGCAAGAAGCGAGAAACATCTTTTTCTGGTTCGCAGTTCCCAATTGTCGGCTCTCAGTTACCGGCGCTCCTCAGCGGCTATTCGTTTCTGCGTCCCTGCGTGGGTGTACGACAAGAAGGTGGTAATGGGCGTTGGGTGGCACGGCCAGACTCGTTTGACCGTGCCTGTTTGAGCATGTGCCGTGGCTGAGGAAGACACGCTCAATCTGACGCTTGGGCGTGGCACCCACGATTGACTCAGAATCTCCTGCGCCACAATCTTGACGTGTAGCCCCCCCCCACGTCTCCTCGCAAGTTGGTTCGTGCCGAGCAGATCAATCGTGCCGCAGGGCGACAACGGGATCGACGCGGGCGGCGCGACGCGTGGGATAGATTCCCGCGAGGAGGCTGATGAGGATCGAGAAGAGGATCGCGCCCAGGCACAGCCACCAGGGGAAGCTGAAGTAGGCCATGCGCGGCGCGCCCTGGCGGGCCATGAAGGCGTTGATGACTCCGTTGATGACGAAGCTCGTCGCCCCTGCGAGGAGCAGGCCGAACGTGCCACCGAGCAAGCCGATCGCGCCAGACTCGAAGAAGAAGATCCGCTGCACGTCGCCGTCCGTGGCGCCCACCGCCTTCATGATGCCAATCTCGCGGTATCGCTCCAGGATGGACATCACCATAGTGTTGACGATCCCGAGCGAGGCCACGGTGATCCCGATCATGCCGACCGCGATGAGGAACATGTCCATGATGAGAAAGCCGATCCGCATCTGGTCCAACTGGTCCATCAAGGCGAAGGTGCGGTAGCCTCGCGATTCGAGTTCCTTCTTGACCGTCGCCACGTCCTTGGGCGACTCGACCTTGACGCTGACCATGGAGTAGTTGTCCTCCTGTCCGGCGGGTTTGAAGAAGTCCCAGATGCTGGTCAAAGCCAGCTTGTGCATCCTGGCGGCGGCCCCCGGCGGGAGGTACACGTCGCTGCGAACGGGCATCGACCCGCCGAAACCCATCCGCTGCGCGACGCCCACCACCTGGAACCGGTAGTTCTTGCGGGCGAAGGGCAGCGTCTGATCGCCCTTGGGGAAGGCCATGCGCAACAGCCGGCCCAGACTGAAATCCAGCGTCAGCGTGGACACCTCGATCTCGCGGCCGACCGCCGCGTTCGGGTCCCTTTCGCCCAGACGGCGCAGGAAGGAATCGCTGACAATCAGCTCGTTCGGCTCATCCGACGCATATGCACCGCCCGCACACAATTGCACCAAGCCCGATTGCGACACCGTTGCCGGCAGGACCTGGACCAACGTGAACTCCTCTTTGTCGCCCAGGCGGATCTGGGCGGGGAACCGCATCTCGGGAAACGCCGCGACCACCCCTTTGATCGCAGTCACCTCCTCCAGGAACTTGGCGTCCAGCGTGGGCCCGTCCTGCTTCGCCCCGCGCGGGGGCAGATCCGCGTCGTCCATCCCGGCCCCGGGATCGTCCGGATCGTGGGAGCGAGGCCCCCCGCCATTATTGCGGGCGACCACGTTGACGTAGTTGAACAGGTCCAGCTTGTTGAACTGGTCGGTGATATTCCGCTGGATGCCCTGGCCGAACGCGAACATGCAGACCAGGGCGCCGATCCCGATCACCACGCCGGTGGTGGTGAGAGTCGTCCGCAGCTTCTTGCGCCACAGATTGGCGCCGGCCTGCTCGATGTAATCCGAAATCCGCATAGAGTTCCAAATCAGTCAGTTGCCCTTCGCGACCGCCTCGCGGGCGAGCACCGTGCCGTCCTGCAAGGCGATCACCTCGTGAGCAAATTCGCGGAGCAGGGTCTGCTCGTGGGAGATCATGATGATGGTCAGGCCGCGGCGGCGATTCAGGTCCGCGAGGATCTCCACGATCTGACGCGAGGTCTTGCTGTCCAGGTTGCCCGTCGGCTCGTCGGCCAGCAGGATCTGCGGCTCGTTGACCAGGGCCCGGGCGATCGCGACCCGCTGCTGCTCCCCGCCGGAAAGCTCGGTCGGACGATGGTCCTTGCGGGCGTCGAGACCCACTGCGTCCAGAAGCTCCGCGGCCCGGTCGCGCCGCCGTCTCTTCGGCACTCCCGCAAACAACAGCGGAAACGCCACGTTCTCCAGGGCGGTGTAGGCGTTCACCAGGTTGAACGATTGGAAGATCATGCCGACCGTATTGCGACGGTACAGGGCAAGTTCCCTCTTGCTCAGGTCGGAGACCTGCCTGCCGGCGACGTGAATCGTGCCCGAAGAGGGAGTGTCCAGGCCGCCCAGTAGGTTCATCAGGGTGGATTTGCCCGAGCCCGAGGCGCCGGTGACGCCCACGAGCCGGCCGCGGGCAACCGAGAGCGTCACGTCCCGCAGCGCCGCCACCTGGACCTCGCCGAGGGTGTAGACCTTGCTCAGGCCCGTCGTTTCGATGAAGGCATCAACGTCCTTGCTCAAGGAGGAACCTCCGCAATCCTTCGAGATCGTCCGTATTGATCAGATCGACGCCGGCCGAGAGCAGCTCTTTCCACAGGGCCTCGCGAGCTGGCGACGGCCTGTCCAGCGTGGCCCAGAACCGCACCACGCGGCCCTTCGCGTGGGATTTGCGAACGATCTCGTCGAGCTTCTGTCGTTCCTCGGGCGGCATCGGTCCGTCGCCCCGCCAGGAGAAGTGCCTGCCCCAGTGGTCGCTGATCATGGGCAGCAGATCGGACGGGAGATCGGAGTCCAGATCGGTCAGGCGAGCATCGCAGCCTGCATAGCGGACCTCCTGCGATCGCATCTGCTCCAGGGGACTGTTCCCCGACAGGACCACGAGGATGGCCCCCTCCTTGCGGCCGGTCAGGCCGTACGTCGTGAGCACATCCCGATACTCTTCGAGGACCGCGTGGAGCCTTCGATACGTCGGCTCCGCGGCAGTCTTGAGATCGATCAGAAGTGTGAAGCGAGGACCGTCCCGGTAGACCCGCCCTCCGTTCCTCTTCACCCGCTCGCGGAGAGGCTGCAAATAGAGCGTTTGCAGCGTCCTGTCCGACGCGATCTCTTTCGAATCGTGAGCGACGCAGAGCTGGTCGCCCACGAGGAAGATATCCGCTTCCACACTGGTGAAGCCCTGTCCGAGGGCCCTGAGCAGCGGAGGATCGTGCCGGTAGTCGTTGTGGGCATGGGCCCCGAGCAGGGGCTTGACGTCACTCTGCGGAACCGGCTCCAGGGCCAGCAGCAATCCGACGACAAAGGCGATTCGAGCCATTCGATTCTCACTCCGTCACATGAGCGATCCATCCGCACGTGCGGACCCCCCTACGATACCGCCGTCGCCCACCCAAGACAATGGGAACCTGCCAGCGACGAACGGATGGCGTCAGTCGCAGAATGAGAACATGGAAAACGGGGCCCGTCGCGCATGGAAACGGGCCCCGGTGACACTCGTCTCGTCTATTCCTCGGGCGAGGGCCGAGTCAGAAAGATATCATCGAAGTAGATGGTGCTCGTGCCGCCCGGCACAGGGTTGTCGCGGTCGCCGACGCCAAGGTACAGCTTGCGAACCGTCGCCAGATTCACCCCTGCGAATTCGGTGAGCGGAATCCGCCACGGAACCCATGTCTTGACCGACAAAACACCCGGATCGGGATGGACCACGACCGCAGTGCGGTTGGAGGCATCGCGGATCGCCGCGTAGACCCGATCCGAACTGCTGCTCGCACTCGGCGACGCCACTAAGGCCGTGCCCCAACTGGCGGGGATCTGCCAATCCGCCCCGGACGTCGAATGCCAGGCGATCTGCGTCTCGCGGGTATCGCCGCCGTCGTCATCGTCGTTGTAGAAGCAGTCGATCCCGATGAGCTTGCCCACCGGCGCACTGGAACTCATCAGCGACTGCCAGGGGAACTTCATCTCGATCCGCCAGCCGGTGGGGGTGTTGACCTGGGCGAACGTGACCCCAGTGGCGTTCTGGTTGGTGCCCTGGATATCGGTGGCTGTCCATCCGAAGGTGTACTGGCGGTTGTTGCCGGTCAGCCCCGCCCCTTTCTTTGTATTGTCGCCATCGACGTAGAACTCGACGCTGTCGTCGAGGTAGGCGGAACTGGAGTCATTCTTGAGCACCGTATCGTTGATATCGACCAAAGCATAGAGATAGTCGTTGTCATAAAGGACTCGGAACTGCCCCGAGGCATCGTCCGGCCCGGTGAGATCGGCACCGTCGATCTTCGTGACGACCGGATGCGTCTGGACCGCCTCCCAGAGGGCATCGACCTGCCCGTCGATCACGGGCGGCGTGGCAGTCTGGTTGATCTGGAAGTCCACCGCGTTGCCGCGAATATGGACGGTCAGCGTGTCTACCTCGTCGGCCGTCCAATCCTGAGATCCATCGAAGGGATATTCGACCTCGCTGTAGTACGGCGCCTTGGTGTTGTCGTACGTCAGCGGCATCGACTGGAACCCGGTGTGGACGATGACGGTCTCGCCGAACGTCCCGTTGCCGGCATTTTCATAGCCGACATACGAGCCGGTGCCGTTCGTGACGCCGTCGATCCAAAACTCGTAGAGGCGACTGCCCTCGACTTCCGTGTAGCTCTCGAAGTCGTCCACAGGCAGGACCGTCGTGAAACTCCAGACGTCGCCGGGTACGATCTCATCCAGGGGAAGAATCTCGTCTACCCGCCAGAAGTAGGTCGTCAGGGGCTCCAGTTCGCCCGGCGCGTAGTTGGGATCATTGAAAATGCCCTTGTCCGTCTCCGGATCGCCGGCGGCCACTGCGGCCCGCGTCAGGCCAAAATACACGTGGTGTTCCTGGGCAACCTGGCCTTCCAGCCATGTCAGGTCCGGTGCCAAGGCGACGTTGTTGCTCCCGTCCGCGGGATCGGGCAGGAACGCGGTCCGCGGCCATGCCAGGAAGGTCCAGACGTCGCCTGTGTGGATCGTCACGCCATCGCCCTCCACCTCGTCCACGCGCCAGTAGTAGGTGGTGCCGGCGACGATGCCTGGGAAATGCCACCACGCCGCGACCGTCAAACCAGACATGACGAGGTCCTCGGCGCCCAGATTCGGGTCCGTGCCGATGTACAGGTTGTGCTTCGCCGCTCCCAGCCCGGCAGTCCACTGAAACCAGGGCGCCTCCACATAAACGTCTCCGTCCGCAGGGGTGGGGTTGCTGGCCTTCTGCCCCCACGCCGGGATGCACAGAGCCATTGCCAGGATCGCCACAATCGGATGCCATGCTCTCGTGTCCATGCGTGTCCTCCTTCAAGTCCTCGACGATGATGCACGGAGGATCGCCCCCGGCCACACGCCAGGAATCCCCTTCGCGCGTCAACTCACTGTCAAGAGATATGGTCCCACAGGCGCCCTGCGACGCGGCAAGATCCGCCCTTACGCAGGCGCCGGCATAAACACCATCACGGACTTCGAACAGCGCGCCTCCCCATGTGATTCCCCCGCGCGTGCTTCTGCGCTACCACTTCGCCGTCTGAGAACGGCTTGAGCCTCAACATCATATAGTCTCTTATACCCCCGCCTGGAGGGGATTACAAGGGAAATCGCGCCCTGGTCCATGGTGCGCCCGGCTCACGACGGACGGCACCGCTCGCGAAGGCGAAACGAACAACCTTATTCTCGGACCTGTTGTCGAGACATCGGCAGACGCCACCGGGACCGGCCCACCGATCAGAACTCGCGGGAATCCGACAGACGGCCGCTGGAGCGACACAAACAATCCATTTACCCAGGACTTCCCATTTTCACTCAAGTTTTTCGATGGCGGTCTCCGATACCACTCCAGACAAGTTCATATTGCCCAGATTTACACACAACAGCAGCTCAGCATTACGCATATTCCGAACGGCCGGCGTGAAACTGTAAAGGATGACAAAGGAGAATCGAATGGTTAAGGATGAAGTACTTGCCCGCTATCTCGAAGCCCTGCTCCATGGGGATCGCGGCTCCTGCCGCTCCATCATTGAAGAGACGATGCAGCGAGGGGTGCCCGCCAACTCCGTCTATCTGCACCTGATCTGGCCGGTGATGAGCGAAATCGAGCGCCTGTCCCGCGGGGATCGGATCACCTCCGTGCAGGAGCACCTGGCGACGCGAATCAACCGCACGATCGTCGATCAACTGCAGAACAAGCTGCCCCGCCGGCCCGCGAAACACAAGAAAGTCGCGGTCTGCTGCTCCCGCGAGGAGCTGCAGGAGCTGGGCGCCCAGATGATCGCGGATCTGTTCGAGAGCGACGGCTGGCAGGTGCGATTCCTGGGCGGCGGGCTGTCCAACGACGATATCTTCGAGTACATCAACGAGTACGCCCCGGACGTGCTGCTGGTCTACGGAACGACGCCGAAACAGGCGCCCGATATCCGTCGGCTGATCGACCGGGTGCGATCCGTGAATGCCTGGCCGGACATGCGGATCGTCGTTTCCGGCGGACTGTTCAACCGAGCCGAGGGCCTGTGGGAAGAGATTGGAGCCGATGGATTCGCCGCCACCGCAGCGGAGGTGCTTCAGGTGGCCGCCGATGAGCAGCCGGTGCCGGGTGCGGACCGCAGAACGGTCAACCGCCGCAAGCGGAGACAGCAGACCGCGGTCCAGGAAGTCGTCCACGCGGAGTAGAACCAGCGCTCCCAGGCGACGTGCGAAAAGCCAACAGGTCCCTCAGGGTCGCGAAACCCTCCGGGACCTGTGTCTTTTCGAGGCGAACAGCCGGGCTACTGTGCCGCCGCCCGGTGGATCTTATACTCGACGCTGTCCACGAGCGCCAGCCAGCTTGCCTCGATGATGTTCTCGGAGACCCCCACCGTGCCCCAGAGGGACTGTTTGTCGCGGGACTCGATCACGACGCGAACCCTCGCAGCGGTCCCTGCTTTGCCGTTGACCACGCGGACCTTGTAATCGATCAGGTGCACCTCGCGGATGCAGGGATAGGAGTTCTCCAGCGACTTGCGCAACGCGGCGTCCAGCGCGTTGACCGGGCCGTCGCCTTCCGCCACCACGTGCTCGACCTTGTCGCCCACCTTGAGCTTGACGGTGGACTCCGTGAGGATCTCACCGTTCTTTCGCTTCTCCACCTCCACGTGATACTCGATCAGCTCGAAGGAGGGCTTGTACGTGCCAATCACCTTCTTGGTCAACAGGTCGAAGCTGGCGTTGGCCGCCTCGAACTGGTAGCCCTGGTTCTCCAGATCCTGCACGCGAGAGAGGATCTTGCGAGCGAGCTTCGGGTCCTGGGCCAGTTGGGCCTTCTCCATCTCCGCCAGGACGTTCGACTTGCCGCTGAGTTCCGAGATCAGGAACCGACGCTCGTTGCCGACCAATTGCGGATCGATGTGCTCGTAGGTCCGCTTGCTCTTGCGGAGGGCATCGACGTGCAGGCCCGCCTTGTGGGCGAAGGCGCTGCCGCCCACATAGGGCAGGTTCATCACCGGCGCGACATTGCCGATCTCGTAGATGAACCGTGAGGTCTCCGTCAACATCCGCATCTTCTCGGGGCTCAGGGCCTCGAAGCCCATCTTCAGAGTCAGGCCGGGGATCACCGAGCACAGGTCCGCGTTGCCGCATCGCTCGCCCATCCCGTTGATCGTGCCCTGGACCTGGCGGGCGCCCGCGCGGACCGCGGCCAGCGAATTGGCGGTGGCACAGTCGGAGTCGTTGTGCGTGTGAATCCCGACGACCAGCGAGCCGAAGGCCCGACAGACCTGCTCGGTGATCTCGAGGATCTGCTCCGGCAGCGATCCGCCGTTCGTGTCGCACAAGACCAGCGCGTCGGCGCCCCCTTCCGCAGCCGCCTGGAGCACCTTCATGGTGTACTCGGGGTTCTCCCGGTAGCCGTCGAAGAAGTGCTCCGCGTCGAAGATCGTCTCGATCCCCTTCTGCTTGAGGTATCGCACGGACTCGCAGCAAATCACCAGGTTCTCGTCGAGGGAGCAGTTGAGCACATGCTGGACGTGCAGGTCCCAGGTCTTGCCGACGATCGTGGCCGCCGGCGACTGGCAGGCGACGATGGAATTGAGCGACAGATCGTCGCCCACGCTGCAATCGGCCCGGCGCGTGCTGCCGAAGGCGGCGATCTTCGAGTTCTTCAGGCCCAGTTTGGCCACTTCCTGGAAGAACTGCATCTCCTTGGGGTTGGAGGCGGCGTAGCCCCCCTCGATGTAATCCAGACCCAGGCCGTCCAGCCATTTCGCGATGGCCAGCTTGTCTTCCAGAGAGAAACTGACCCCTTCGGCCTGCATGCCGTCGCGTAACGTCGTATCGTACAGCGCAACTCTTGTCATACTGCGTCCCAACTTCTGGTTCACGTCGCCGCGGGCGTCGGCTCACAGGTACGTCCATCGCTCGACCGACCGGCGGCAAAAGCATTTATTTTACGAAATGCTGGCCCGTTGTAAAGACCCAAGTCCGGAAACGAACCGCCCTCCCGTCGCGCTGTATCCCCTCGCGCGGGGGGCCGGGAAGGGCATCATAAGTCCATGACAAGACGTGTGTTAGCATGGAAACCGCCCATTCCTCGCGCAGGAATGGGTGATGAAGGAGTCGAACCTTCGACCTGCTGATTAAGAGTCAGCTGCTCTACCGATTGAGCTAATCACCCGGAATCCGCCGACCGAGGCCGGCGGATCTCGGTGCGTCCTTCGCACCAGAACGGGGAGTGTACCACCTCGACGCTGGGATTGCAAGGGGTTTTTCTGCAGGAATCGACCACACTTTCTTCGCAACGCCCCAGATTCCTTCCGTTATAGGACGATGACCCGCTCTCGCAATTTTTCCCGCGTTCGTCCGCTCGTTCGACCCCGTTTGGCGGGGAAACCGCGTTTCTTATATTTTACGTGACTGTGGGCGGAGAGCGCCCCGTCGCAAAGCCTTCTTGTCGCAGGACGCCCGGGTTATCGGCACAGGAACCGTGCCGGGGCACGAAACCCCGTGTCCGGGACCCGGCATCCACGACAGGACCTGCTCAATTGGCTCGTCGGGAGAGCCGATTGAATAGGCAGATTGGCTTCAATAGAATTTGGGAACTGACGTAACCATGCTCCAGAAGTGTGTGATCCTGGGATTGGCTCTGCTGCTCGTTGGCGGTCTCGCCACGGCGTGGGTCTACCGCGAGGCGCAAACGGAAGAGGCACAGGCCCCCGCCCCGGGAGTCAAGAGATCGCTGGGTCCCGAGGAGTACCTCGAAAAGTACGGGCGTTGGTACCAGCTCAGTCCGGAGCAGCAGAATCAGCTCGTCCTGGAGCTGGACAAGGACCGTCAGGACAAGACGCAGGAGCAGCTCGCCAGCGAGCAGCAGGCCCGGCTCCGAGCGGATCTGGAGAAGCTGGCTGCCGGACAGATGGACCCCGGCGACATCGCGGACATCCTCTACGGCCCCGGTTGGCAGAACGAGGTCGAGCAGTATAAGAAGCAGAAGGAACAGGTGGAGATCGTGCAGATCATCTCCGCCGTGTGCCTGTCCATCGGCGGCGTCCTCTTTGTCCTATGCGCCGTCTTCTGGACGATCCGGACGTTCGTGAGGATCGTCCGGAAGCTGCGACGGCGGGTTCCTCGAAGCGCCCCGGAACCCTCGCCGCAATCCGAACTGATGGACATCGAGCCCGAAGAACCCGTCGAGGAGATTCCCCCGCCGGAGGAACGGCCGCGCCAGGGACGCAGACGACTGGCCATGTCGGAATCGGCCACAGCCTACCAAGGCAGCGACCCCTCGCCGCCGCACCCGCTGGCGGGCGAGGAATTCCTTTCGCCCCTCGTGGCGGCGCGCGAGAGAATGGGACGCGCTTCGATGGCGGTCCAGGCTGCCGAGGAGGAGACCGGCGTCGCTGTCCTGCTGGCGGACGAACCCTCGCAGGAGACGGAGTGGTCGGCCGAGGCACAATGGTCGGTCCAGGGGCAGGCCGAACCCTCGATCGTCGCCATCCCGCAGGAGCCGCAACTGACGCCCCGAGTGAAGACGGCGGCAGTTCCGACCCACGCGAACGAGACCGCGGTGGAGAACACACTGAAAGAGCAGGCGGAGGGTCTGCAGAAACAAATCGCCGAATTCAAGGAGGTCGCACAGAGCGTCCAGCAGGCCACGCGGGAGCAATCGGCGCCTCTGAGCAGCACGCTCAAGGAGCTGGCCCAGCAGGTGTCGGCCATTCGCGAATACGCAGCCTGTCAACAGGACCGCGTGGAGAAACTCCAGGACGGCTACGACTGGGGCATTATCCGGACGTTCGGCCTGCGGGTCATCCGCTGCATCGACAACATCGAGAGTCGGATCGACAATCCGCCCAAGGACTGCGACGATCTGATCTACCTGGAGGAAGTCCGCGACGAGCTCTTGTTCGCGATGGAATCCAGCGGGATCGAGCAGTTCAAACCCGAACTCCACAGCGAGTACCGCGGGCAGGAGAAGCTCGCGGAAGCCGTCAGGGAGAAACAACCTGCCAGCAAGCCCGAACAGGCCGGCAGGATCGCCCAGGTCCTTCGACCGGGGTATCGATACATGATTGACGACGAGAACTATAAGGTGGTACGAACCGCGCAGGTCCGGCTTTTCGGGTGATGCGTCGCATCCACGCCAGGGGACGCTGCACGGCTTGGCTGTACACAGGAGAGAAACATGAGCAACATCGTCGGCATAGATCTCGGGACCACGTTTTCGTCCCTGGCCATGCTCAACGCGATTGGCAAGCCGGAAATCGTTCCGAATGCGGATGGGGATCGGCTGACGCCGTCGGCGATCTTCTTCGACGAGGACGACGGAGGCGTCATCCGCGTGGGCGTGGAGGCCCTCAACTCGCGACACCTCAACGCCTCGCGTTCGGTCCGCTGGGTCAAGCGTCACATGGGCGACCCCGACTTCAAGGTCTCCATCGACGGCAAGGACTGGACCGCGACGGAACTGTCCTCGCTGATCCTCAGGAAGCTGCGACAGGACGGCGCCGCCCAGGCGGGTGAGATGCACGACGCGGTGATTTCGGTGCCCGCGCACTTCGACGAGATTCGGCGCAAGGCGACAATGGACGCCGGCACGGCCGCGGGCTTCAACGTAATCGGCATCGTGAATGAGCCGGTCGCGGCGGCCCTGTGCTACGCGACGACCAAGAACGTCGCCGGGCGGGTCCTCGTCTACGACCTCGGCGGCGGGACCTTCGACGTCACGCTCATGAACGTCAAGGGTCTGGACATGGAGATCCTCTGCTCCCAGGGCGACCACGCCCTGGGCGGCATCGACTTCGACAGGACCGTGCTCGAACTCCTGCAGAAGATGTACCGCGAGAAGTTCAACGCGGATCTGATCGCGACGGAAGAGGATCGGGCCAAATACGAGGATGAAGCGGAAGACATCAAGAAGACGCTCTCCCGCCGGCCGGTGGCCAAGACAATGCTGTACGGACCCGCCGGCAGCATGCGCGGGGAGGTCAGCCGGGAGATGTTCGAGCAGGGAATCACCCCGCTGGTGTCCCGGGCCGACATGCTCGTGGAAGTGGTCCTGGACGAGGCAGGGATCAAACCGTCCGACGTGACCACCGTCCTGCTGGTCGGCGGCAGCACGCGAGTGCCCTTGATTCGCGCGCATCTCGAAGGGATCTTCGGCTTCCCCCCGGAGTGCTCGATCAACGTGGACGAGTGCGTCGCGCTCGGCGCCGCGCTGCACGCGGGCATCACGAAGCTCCGTCAGAACCCCGACGACGTGGCGACCGGAATCCGCGAAGGTCTCAAGGACATCAGCCTGACCGACGTGTGCAACCACAGCTACGGCACGATCTGCGCCCCGATCGACAAGGAGACCGGGCGACGGGTCGTACAGAACCGGATCATTCTGAAGAAGAACACGCCGTTGCCGTGCGAGATCTCGCAGACGTTCTACACGGTTTCCGAGGGTCAGAAGCGCGTGGAGGTCACCATCACGCAGGGCGAGGACGCCGATCCGGCCTACGTCAATCGGATCGCCACCCACAGCCTGGAACTGCCGCCGGACCGTCCGGCGGAACGCCCGATCCAGGTGACGTACAGCTACGACTTGAACCAGCGAATGCACTGCGCATTCCGGGATGTCGAGTCCGGTCGGCTGCTGGAGCTGGACTTCTCGATGGACGAAAACGACGCGGAAGGCGCCAACGAGAAGGCAACCGCACAGTTGGAGCCGTTCAAGGTGCAATGAGTCTGTCCCCAGGAAACAGGCTGGACCTATGCAGGCAGGACTGAGCAAGATCATTCTGACGGTCAAGAACGCGTGCTGCGGCGCTCTGAAGCGCCTGCGTTCGGGCAAGGCCCCACAGTTGCCGGCGGCCGCCAGCGCCCGCATCGGCAAGGCCTGGGACCAGGTCAGCAGGCTTGCGGCCGGTCGCGGTGCGTCGCAGGCGCCCGCCGAACTGTGCCGGCCCGTGGACCTCAACGCATTCAACTGCCGCGCGAGAATCGGCCGCCAGCCGGACGGAGAGTCCTGGAAGTCGGTCCTCGTGATCGATACCTGCGGCACCATCCAGGCCCCGGCCGACGGACACGAGGTCGAGCTTCACGTAACGATCCAAGACGTGACGGACAACGAGACGGAATCCCTGCCGATCCTGAACCGTCCCAAGCACGGCCCGCTGAACCCCTCCTCCCATTTCCGCCACCGGTGCGACATGGGGAGGCTGTGCCGCCAGACGACGGTGCTCGAAGACTGGACGGCGGTGGGTCAGATCTCGCCGGACTGGTTCGTTCTGCCTCGCAGCGGCCAGCGACGACTCCGATGCGCCGTAGCGGTCGCCTCCCGTCAGACCGGCGAATGCCTCGCCGAATCCGACTGCCTCGTCACCTATGAAAACACGGAAACCGGATACCTCGACGTCGAGGACAACATCCAGCGGGCCAAGACCCTCGCGGTCGGGCTGGCCTTCAGCGTCGGCGCGGCCAATGGGCACCTGCTCGATCCGGAAGTCAACGTGATCTGCGCCTGGGCCAAGACCAACTTCGGGTCCGCGGACGCCTCGGCCGGCGCGAGGCTGGAACTGGAACGCGCCCTGCAGAAGACCGCGAACTTCTTCCGCCACGGCGGAACTCTCAATGTGGAGCCGATCTGCAGCGAGATCGTCGAGATCGCCCCGCTCATCGGGCGGATCGAAATCCTCGACTTGTGCCTGCGCGTCGCAGCCGCCAAAGGACAGGTGTCCTCCGCGGAGTTCCAACTGCTCAAGCAGCTCTCCGACTGGCTCCAGATCGACCGCGCCAGACTTCGAGTCATGGCGGAGAAGATCCTGCCCGTCGAGATGCACCAGGGCCACGATGCAGAGATGATCCTGGGCGTTACCGAGACCATGAGCCAGGACGAAGCTCGCGTGCAGTTGAACCGCGAGTACGCCAAGTGGAGCTCGCGGGTCATCAGCACGGACCCGTCGATCCGCCGCCAGGCGGACCAGATGCTCAAGCTCCTCGGCGAGGCCCGGACGCAGTACGTGGGCGTCAAGACCGCCCGGTAGACGCATTCTCTCTGGGCACAGCTCGCCAAGATCCGCAAACACCACATGCATGGACAGTCATGAGGGATATGCGACGTGGGCCTTCTCCGTCTCCTGACAAACGAGGTTGGCCAGAAGCCGCTGCACGAACTCATGAAATGCAACGACGTCCGAGTTCATTGCAGGCTCCCATATCGCGCGATAGCCGTGCGAATCAGATGTACACGCCTTTTCTCAAGACCGATTCATCACGACTTCGGGGGTGCTGACCGCGTTTTTTTCATGTTCCGCCGAGATGCTTGGCCAGCCTTCCTGTAGAAGTCAATGATCTCGGCATCCGACTTGCCCACGAATGACCGGCCTTGCTCATCACGGATGCGTCTGACCATTTCAATCGCATTGATTCGAGTCGTCTTCTCTGCCATAGGTTGTCACCTCCCGAGGTGAATGAATCGCAAGGGCTCTGTACCCAAGCTCAAGATTGATCCCATTGAATTGCTGCATCTTATCCAGACGAACAATGTGGCGGAAGTTCCAACTCACCAGAACATCAACTCCGGCTACAGTGGCCAGCGCAATATGAAGCATATCATTGCGAAACCGAGGGCCAAGCACGCCATGACGCCCATATTCGTTCACGACTCCAATAGCCTCCTCCGTAACCGGCAAGACCTCAGCAATCGGGAGAAGCTCGCCATAGAGCGCCCGCACCGCTCTGGGTGCGGGTTCGATCTCAGCCGCTATCATATCGGAGAGTACCAAAGCGAATCTCCCCTGACGAAAGTCCTCCATGAGCGCATTCGACCAATGCTGAAACTCCGGATCGAAACAACCGCCGATCACCGAGGTATCCGCATATATCCGCAGCTTCTTCACCGTTCAATTCCCCCTTTGGCACACGGAGGCTCAACAGTGTCCGTATCCCCACGGCCGACAACAGAGATTATACCGCAACCGATCTCGTGAGACAACAGGAAGGCCAGACGCACCATCCGCCAGAGGACGTGAAACCGGGCATCTTCGCAGGAGTCATGTCCATGATCCCAGTTCATTTCCCAGACAAGATCGGGAACAGCATCCTCAATTCCTCCGGCGAGGGCCGACGGCCGTACTCGCAGAGCTCGAACGCTTCGGCGTGCCGGACCTGCTTGCCCTTCTCGTCGCCGTAGATCTCGATCAGCTTGCCGCGGTACTTCTGGGCGATGTTCTTGTCCCGCTGAGCGATCCGCTCGTTGACCTGCTTGCGGCGCTCTTCGCGACCCTGCGGGTCCTGCGGGACCGGGACGATGCTCTCGAAGTTGCCGGTCGCCCACGTCGACTCGATCTGCGATTCCAGCGTCCAGATGGCGTCCAGCTTCTTCGAGATCACCGCGTCGGTGGCCACCACCACGTCCGGCGCGAAGGGATTCGGTTTCTGGAAGTTGTCCGCCAGGTACAGGAACACGGGATTCTTCGCCAACTGGGGCACATCGGGACAGAAGAAGCGCACCGTCACCATGTAGGCGGCGTCCTGCATCAGGACCCCCACGTATCGGTGGTCCGGGTGGTAGTCGTTGGGACGATGTCCCATCACGATGTCCGCCTTCCACTGGCGGATGAGACGAACGAACTGCTTGCGATTCTCCAGGGTGGGCAGCAGCTCGCCGTCGTGGATATCGAGAACCTCCGTCTCGATCCCGAGGACCTTGGCGGCCTCGCGGACCTCGGCCGTGCGACGTTGAGCCAGCTCGCCGCCGGCCATTTCGGCGTGCCCGATGTCCCCATTCGTCACCGAGACGAACTTCACGTGGTGGCCCTGGGCCGCCCACAGTGCGGCGGTCCCTGCAGCCTTCAGTTCGCAGTCGTCCGGGTGCGCCCCGAACACGATGATCCGCAGCTTGCCGTCCTGGGGGCCGTCCGCGGCGGGACAACGCCCGGCCAAGCACAGAAAAACCAGCACCCCGATAACCATGATGAACCGGATCGTTGATGTGTCGGCCCTGCCTCTGGAAGATCTCATCGTCGGTCTCCTTCACTACTGCGGAATCCTGTGGATTCCTCGTTCCGCGAAAAAACGAAACACCCGTCGTGGCAAAGGGGATATTATCCGCGTGGACCGGCCTCTCTGCAACCTGCGAACCGCGTCTTCAGTGGATTCCGTCCGCTCCGGCGGTGACGCCGAGGTCCGAAATAATCGCCAAAGCCTTGACGCCAAACCGCCGATATGATATACACGGTATGGCTGACGTGATGGAAGGATGGTTTCTGACCGGGGATGATGTGGGCCCGGTTCGAAGGATCGGTGGAGCTTCCTGATAGGGAGAAGGGTTCCCTGTGTGGGTGTTCCACACCAACAGAAACGGCTCGGCCATTCTGCATGGGACCAGAGTGAGCGGCGTTTGCAGAAAGGAGGTGGCACGCTCTTGATTTTTCCCACTATGGGGGTCCCTAAGGGACCTGCGGCATCCTCTGCGACAATCGCGTGACGATGCAATTCGCCGGGCGCAACCCTCAGATCCAGGGGGGGCCAGGGCGAGAATCTCGTGTGTCTGGTGTGTGGCCGGCACGTACATTTCCACTTCCTCAGAAGGAGGAGCATCATGGGCAGAAGATCGTTTTATCTCATCGTGGCCCTTGTGGTCGCAGGGTCGGCGGGCCTTGCAGCCGCGGCCGACATCGGCAAGGGCAACATCCTCATCGAAGAATGGTTCAACACGGGCGGCGCCGTTACGGACAATGTAGACACCCTCCACGCCTACATCAATGCCGGGAATCCGCCAAGCCGATCCCGCTGGATCCAGGCGATGGACCGTCCCGACGGCGGCGAGGACTACTGGGGCAACCGAATGCGCGGCTATATCTATCCGCCCCAGACCGGCGACTACACGTTCTGGACGTGCAGCGACGACGACAGCGAACTGTGGCTCAGCACGGACGAGAATCCGGCGAACGTTACGATGATCTGCAACGTCGAAGGCTGGACCGATTACCAGAACTGGCAGTACAACACCGGCTCGCCGGGCACGACCTACAAGTCGGCGGCCATCAAACTGACGGCCGGTCAGAAGTACTATGTTGAGGTCTACCACTCGGACGGCACCGGTGGTGGCGTTGTCAGCGTCGGTTGGGGCGGCCCGGGCATTGGCGCGGGTCCTGTCCTCGTAGCCGGCAAGTATCTGGCCCCTTGGATCCGGGACCCGGAGCCCATGCTCAGCGCCAAGGATCCCAGTCCCGCGGACGGCGCGATCAACGTGATCATGCCCGTAATACAGTGGACCAAGGGCGCCACGGCTGTGTGGCATGACTTCTACTTCGGGACGGATCCGAATCCGCCCTTCATCGGTCGTCAGACAGCGACCTTCTACTACTACCCGGCGGGCGCCTTCGAGCCGGGCCAGACCTACTACTGGAAGGTCGACGAAATCGAGGCCGACGGCACCGTTCGCCCCGGCGAGGTCTGGAGCTTCACGGCCCAGGCGCTCATCGCCTTCGCACCCACCCCGGCCGACGGCGCCACGAACCAGATGCCCGGCCTGATCCTCACCTGGGTGCCCGGCAAGGACTCCGTCAGCGAACACATGTACTTTGGAATGGACGCTGATGCAGTGGCCGAAGGCGCCGCCTCGGTGGACCAGGGCGCCGTCCAGGATTCGCAATTCAACACGGGCGCCCTTCGCGCCTCCACCACCTACTACTGGCGCGTGGACACGGGGACAGGCGCTGCTGTGCTGCCAGGCAAGGTCTGGAGCTTCACCACACGTGACGCTGGCCCCGCCAACAAGATCATGTACGAGTACTGGCTGAACATCAGCGGCACCGCGATCAGCGCCTTGACCGGCAATGCCCGCTATCCGAACAACCCGAACCATGCGGAGTATGTCAATTCGGTGGACAGCCCGGTGAACTGGGCCGACAACTACGGTCAGCGGTATTGGGGATGGCTCAAGCCGCCGCAGACCGGAAACTACACCTTCTGGGTGGCCGGCGATGACTACCAGGAGTTCTGGCTGAGCACCGACGCCAACCCCGCAAACGCCACTGTCGTGGCCAGCGTCATCGGCTATACCGGCGCTCGCGACTTCGACAACGCAGGCGGCACCGCCACGGCGGCTCAGAAGTCCAGCGAGATCGCGATGACTGCCGGTGAGAAGTACTTCTTCATGGTCATCGGCAAGGAAGGCACCGGCGGCGACAGCACATCCGCCGCCTGGCAGGGCCCGGGAATCGACGCCCGCGAGATCATCACGAGCGACTACGTGGATCTGTACGCGCTCAAACCCTTGCAGTCCTTCGGCCCGACTCCTGCGAACGGCAAGGTTGACGTCGTGCAGGACGGAGCGCTGAGCTGGGAGGCCGGGGAGCTGGCCGAGCAGCACGAGGTCTACTTCGGCGAGGACGCCGACCTCGTAGCAGCCGCCGACACCTCCAGCCCGTTGTTCATGGGCAAGCAGACGAAGACCACGTTCGACGCCGGCGATCTGGACTGGAACAAGACCTACTACTGGCGCGTCGACGAAGTCGGCGCCTCGGAGACCTGGAAGGGCAACGTCTGGTCGTTCACCACGGCCGACTTCCTCCTCATCGACGACTTCGAGAGCTACGACGACAAGGACAACCGGCTCTACGACGCCTGGCTCGACGGCTATGTGGACAAGAGCAGCGGTTCGCAGGTCGGCTTGCTCGACTCCCTCAACGGAACGTTCGGGGAAACCACCATCGTTCACGGCGGCAGACAGTCGATGCCCCTGTTCTACAACAACACAGCCTCTCCCTACTACTCGGAAGGCACCATGACATTCGGCTCCGCCCAGGACCTGTCCTCGCACGGTGCCGACACCATCTCGGTGTTCTTCCGCGGCATCGCGCCGTCTTTCGCCCAGAGCACCGACGGCGAGATCCTCATGAACGGCATCGGCGCCGACATCTGGGACGTCTCCGACGCCTTCCGCTTCGCCTACAAGACGCTCAACGGCAACGGTTCGATCGTGGCTCGCGTCAACAGCCTGTATCGGAGCAACACGTGGGCCAAGGCCGGCGTCATGATCCGCCAGAGCACCGCGGTCAGCGCCCCCAACGCCATGATGGCCAAGAGCGCCCTCGACGGCAACGGCGCCAGCTTCCAGTGGCGACCGACGGCCGCAGCCGCATCGAGTAATGCGGATGCCGGCAGTGTCGGTATGACCGCGACGTTCCCCTACTGGGTGAAGGTCGAGCGGGTCGGCAACAGCTTCTCCGGGTACATTTCACCGGACGGGACCACCTGGACCCAGTTGGGCACAGCCCAGACGATCACTATGACCGATCCGGTTCTGATCGGTTTGGCCGTGACCAGCCATGACGCGGCCATTGTGACCGGCGCGTCGTTCTCCAACATCACCACGACCGGCAACGTCACCGGCGCCTGGACGACCGTGGACATCAGCAGCACTCAGGTGGAAGGCAACTCGGTCGAACGCATCTACCTGACCGCCAAGGACAACTCCAAGAGCGTGACGCTGTTGTGCCCGGATCTCATGGCGACAGGACGGTTCGAGTGGCAGCAGTGGCTAATCCCGCTGAGCGACATCACCGCAGGCGGGGTGAAGGTCACCGCGATCAAGTCGCTCGCGATCGGAATCGGCAATCGGCCCAGCCCAACCGCGGGCGGAACGGGCACGGTGTACTTCGACGATATCCGCGTCATCAAGCCGTAGAACGCTGCGGCGTACAGCAATGACTCGCGATTCGCAGCACATCGCGGAATGAACTCGGGGCCTGTATCCAACGGGATGCAGGCCCCGGTTCTTTTGCCGAATCGAGCCGGCGATCGTCCCGGTTTCCCAGTGGTCCGGGCGGAGTCCTCAGCGACCCGCTCTCCGGCGTCCTCCTGCCCAGGCCAGCCCCTCGCGAGCCGGCTTGCAGCCCGGATCGCGTTTGAGGGCCTCGCGGAACCGGGTGGCCGCCCGGTCCTGCAGGCCCGCCTGACCCAGCGCCTGGCCCAGCAGGACGTGGAACGGGGCAAAATCCGGAAGGGTTTGCACGACCAGATCGAAGCAGACCGCAGCCGCCTGGAACCGCCGGAGCTGGTGCAGAAACGTGCCCAGATTGTATTGCAGGACCCAGTCCTCGGGCCTGGCGGCAATGGCCTGCTGGTAGGCCTGAATCACCTCCTCGACGAATCGTTCATCGACGCGAGCCATGACGGCCGCGATGTCCTTCTCGGCCTGCGCCTGTCGCTCCGCGTGGTCGAGCTGCCCGGTGAAAGGCGGATTCGCCGTGAATTTCGCCATGGCCGCGGCGGTGTTCACCTCGTCCCACGGCGTGAAGGCCAGCTCCTTGGCACACTGCCGGCTCGTGGGGATCTCCCCCGATCCGGCCTGCGACACGCCCCGCTGACGCAGGCATTCCAGGATCGTCGGCAGCATCGCGCGGGCCACCTCGTAGTCCCCTGGAAAACGCAGGTGTACGTGCTCGTAGAAGAACTCACCGCCGGGGATTCCGTCCTGACACAGACCGCTTTCAGCCAAGGCCTTGTCCACTTCCACCAGTCGGGCCCTCCCAGCGGCAACCTGACGGATGATCTCGTTGATCCGGCCGTCCGCGCGGAATTGCATGGCGTCCCGGTCCCTCGCGACGACGAACTCCCGCTCGGCCGCCCCCCGCTCGCCAAGCGCGAGCTGGCAGCGAGCCATGCGGAAGTGGAGTTCCGCATGGTGGTCATCGATCTCCATCGCCTCCCGATAGCGACACACCGCCTGCTCCCTGTCGCCGGCGGTCTCGATGCGCACGCCCTCCCGGTACAGCCGATCCCACTGTTCCTGCCGGGACGGGGTCCAGTCCCCGCGGTGCAGGGAACCCAGCGGCGGGCAGTCCCGCAGATTGACCGCAACCGTCGAGACAATCACGCCGGCCCCCGCTTGGAGTCCGCGGCGACAAATCCGATCCAGATTCATAGAGAAGTTGCGGTACACGTATGCCCGCTGCGGATCGTCGAACGCGGTGCGACGATCCTCGAAGTACTCCCGATCCCGATGCCCTCGCCGGGCTTGGCGAGCCTCGGGATTGGCGCCAAACAGCTTGCGGAGGAGCTGACCCGTGCGAGTTTGTTTGGCGAAATGAAACACCGGAATCCAAGTCGGGTATCTGCCCAGGAAGCTCAGTGAAGTCCTGGGACCGTAGAGCCCGTTGAATTCGTTGTTCCCAACGTATACAATAAACAGGTCGGGTTCGAGGGCGGCGCAATCCCCGGAAATCCCTGCGATAACGTGCGAATTGATGCCTCGCATCGCGGCGTTGACGACCTCAATGGAACGGTCGGGGACACAATGGCGCAGCATGACCTCCAGGATTCGGACGAAGCCAAAGGACGGGTCCGGCGTACCCATCGCGGCGGATTCCCCCAGAACGAAGATGCGGATGCCGCCAGGGGGCTTTTCGATGGGGATCAGGCACGGCTGCGGTTCTGAGAGCGTTTCCTGCTGGTAGTGCCAGCCAAAATGGCTGTTCGTCGTCAGGTAGCCGGACCGTTCGCTCCGGACGAAGAACGAGGTCGGATACCCCACGGCCAGCAGGGTCAGAACGCCCTCCAGGAGCAGCAGAAACACTCCCGGCGAGACCAATGCCACCCCAAGCCGCACGATCCACAGCCGCCGCCCGGTCAACCTGCCCGGACCGCCTCTGAAGGTCGGCGACCCCGCTCCCGATTCCTGCCTGCGTCTTGTGTGTCGCTTCGATCTGGCCACAGGAGACCCCATGACTGAAATCATCCGTCCCACAAAATCCGGCATCCGACCTCAGCATACCACGCCGGACATCCTCGTGCAAGGCCAAATCGCTCCACAATCACCGGATCAGGGCCTCCCGCCCGCCGCGGGACCAGACCGCCACGCGGGTTGGACCCACCACCTTCTCGGACTGGAGATTCGTCGTTTGAGTCTTGACGCCGAGACGACGATATGTTATACAGGAGTCTGGTCCGGTATTTCGTGATTTGCCCGTTGTGGTCGGTGTGCAGAGTGCCCGCAGAGGCTCGATGGCTGGTTTGCGCCATGCGGGAACGGAGAATCCTGCAATGCGCGTTCGAGACGAACAGTAACGGCTCAATCCCATCGCGTGCCAGATCGTGCCGCGCTCGTGGAAGGAGGTGATGCCCGCTCCGAAGAGAACCGTTCGGCCTGATTGTCATCCACGTTGGATCCACGCCACAAAGTTGTCAGAACACGGATCGCAAACAACGAACTCGCAAGGCGTAGAAGGAGGATCACGATGTCAACCAAATCCAGATTTCTTTTCATCACCGCGTTGCTCCTGGCATCCTGCACAGTGGTCTGCGGCCAGGGGTTGAAGGGGGAGTATTTCAGCAATATGACGCTGTCCGGATCGCCGGTACTGACCCGGACGGAGAACGTGGATTTCAACTGGGGCGGCAACTCCCCGGGCGATCCCCTCGGCACCGACCTGTTCTCCGTGCGATGGACCGGCAGCCTGATGCCGCCGGAGACGGGCGAGTACACGTTCGCCACGAGATCCGACGACGGCGTCCGCCTGTGGGTGGCCGGCGACAGCGTCATCTACAACTGGGGGGACCACTCGGCAACGCTGAACACGAGCCGGCCCGTCCATCTCGATGCCGGCGAGGCGGTCTCGATCCAGTTGGAGTTCTATGAGAACGGAGGCGACGCCGTCTGCCAGTTCTACTGGGCCGGTCCCGGCTTCGAGCAGGAGATCGTGCCGGCCATCGTCCTTTCGCCGACCACCGTGCAGAACCTCCGAGCTCGCAAGCCCATCCCGGCCGACGGTACTCTGGACTTCAATCCGGAGGTCCCGCTGATCCAATGGACCGCCGGCGACACGGCCATGTTCCACAATGTCTACTTCGGCACGACTCCCGACCTGACGGAGGCCGACCGGGTGAGCACCCTGCAGAAACTGGCCATCACGATGTACTATCATCCGTTCGGGATCACGCCGGGAACCCGGTATTACTGGCGAGTGGACGAGGTCGAGAAAGACCGCGTCACGACTCACGTCGGCAAGGTGTGGACTTTCCTGGTGCAGGCGCCGACGGCCTACTATCCCACGCCGGCCGATGGGGCCGTGGATGCCTCGATCAACGCGGATTTGACGTGGCTGCCCGGCACGGGGGCCCTCCAGCACCAGGTGTATTTCAGCGAGGATCTCGACGCGGTCACTCAGGGAACCGCCGCAGCGGACAAGGGCATCCGAGCCTTGGCCGACGCCAATTTCGCCCCGGAAGGCCTGGAGGTCGTGACGACCTACTACTGGCGCGTGGACGAGATCCTGACCGGCGGAGCCGTCCGAACCGGCGACGTCTGGAGCTTCACCACGTGCCTGCCGATCGATGACTTCGAGAGTTACACGGACAACCAGGACGCCGGCGAGGCGGTCTTCAATACCTGGATCGACGGGTGGACCAATGGCACCGGCTCGCTCGTCGGCTACGAGAACGCCAACGGCGGCACGTTCTGCGAAATCGCCATCGTCCACGGCGGCTGGCAGTCCATGCCCTTCGATTTCAACAACGTGGACTCGCCTTACTACTCGGAGATCGAGCGGGAATACACGTCGCCGCAGGACTGGACGGCCAGCGGCGTCAACACCCTCGTTCTGTTCATCCGCGGCAAGGTGACGAATCCCATCACGCCGCTGTACGTCACGCTCCGGGATTCCTCCTCGCACGTCGCCACGATCCAGCACAGCAACCCTGCGATTGCGCAGACCTTGTTGTGGAACGCCTGGAGGATCCCGCTGACCGAGTTCGCCACGGTAAACCCCGCCAAGATCAAGAAGATTTCCCTCACTCTCGGCGACAAGACCAACCCGACGGCGCGCGGCGCCGGCATGATCTTCATCGACGATATTTGTCTGACCAAAGGGATGTAGTAGTCCGAGAATCCCTAGCGTGTCATACGTGAATACGGGGTCTGCGTCTGCGGACGTGGACCCCGTTCTATTCCCCAGGTTCGATCCCCTTCTTGGGACCTGTACGTTCCCGGCAAACCGTTACCACCGGCCCACTTGCGGCCTTTACTAGGTGAAAGGAAAGAAATGGTCGGCTGGCCGGTCAACCCCGGTTGACGCGGGTCTCCGACGAGGCAGGAACGTCAGTTGGAGAAAGGATACGACCATGGCACGATACACAATAGTCAAGACGATGTTTGCGGTGGTTGTGGTTCTGTCGCTCACCGCGGCCCTTCATGCAGACACGAAGCTCGTCATTTCGCACTCGTACGGCGGTATCGGGATCGGACTGGGAGTGGGGATCGGCTCGCCGGTGCCGGCGCCGAGATACCATCCGCCGGTCCCTTACTACGGCCCAGTCTGCGGTCCGTGGCGACACCACGGCGTCCACATGGGTCCGCCGCGAATCGAACCGGTCGTCGTGCATCCGCCGGTCCTGTACCCCGTGGTCAGACCTGTCGTCGTCCAGCCCGCGCCGACGGTCGTAATCCGACCCGCCGTGCCGGTCGTCGAGGAGATCGCGATCACCGTCTGGATCACCAATTCCAACGGTTCGCAGACCACCGTTCGCCTGACTCGCCAAGGCGCCTGGTACGTGGGCCCGCGAGGCGAGTACTACGCTGAAATGCCCACCAATGAACAACTGCGGGTCGTCTACGGCTTCTGACCCGACTACGAGAATACGCATTCGATCCGGATGCCTCCGACATCTTCCTTTTGACAATTCCACCGGCTCCGGACACTCTGCCGACGGGAATTGACGATTGAGGAAGGACACCGGGGCGAGGAATCGGGTCGCACGCAAAGCGACAGAGGCGCAAAGGGCGGGACTCGGCTTGGGCCGGCTGCCCTTTGTGTCTTCTGTTACCTGCATTTTCTTCCACGCAACGCACGAGAACGACTGGATTTCCCCATAGTAGCTCCTTAGAATGGAAATATCATCCCGTGGCCGGTGGTGAGCCAGACCCCCAGACCGCTGGATGGCCGAAAGCTGCAAGGACCTGCGAATCGGGAGGCGCGATATGGCAGGAAGCTGCACTCATCGCAGCAAGCGTTGGCGCTGGATGGCGGTATCGGTGGTTGTCTGTATCACGACTCTGACGATCACCATCGCTCTTGTGTCAGACAACTCCGGATCGGAGAATCCCGGTACCGCCAGGAGAACCGTCTCGGCGGCGGATCGAGTCGTCCATTTGCCCGCACCTCGCGAGCGGATCGAATCGATGCCGCTTGGCGAGGTGGGAACCGCCGTCAGGCCCGCCGATTCAGCGGCGGCAACGACACAGGACGCCCTCAGGGAAGCGGATGGGGGCGCCGAGGTCGAGGTTTCCGTTGACGAGACGGGGCCGTCGAGGACGGACAGGATGCAGCAGGATGTGCTTCCCGCGCTGCGCAGCCTGTTCTCCCGCAAGTCGGCTTCGGGCAACGGGAATCCCGACGAGGCTCGTCTGGCTGCGTTGGACGTGTTGTTTGACCAGGGCTCGGAGCCCAAGGAGCGTCGCAGAGCGGCCTGGCTCCTGGCGCGAGATGCCAACAGCGTCGATACGCAGGTGTGGTCCGATCTTCTCATGGATCCGAGCTTCCCCGATTATTTGAAGGCCACGGTCGCCGAGGCGCTGGGTCACTCCTCGGTGCCCGAGACCAGAGACCTCGTGACCGCAGCGCTGAGCAACCCCAGTGAAGCGGTCGTGCGCGGCGCGATCAAGGGACTGTCGGCGATCGGGGGAAAGGACAGCATCGAGCGGTTGTCGGACCTGATGTACTCGCCCAAATCGTCGGCGGGGATTCGCGAGGAGGCAGCGAGGGGGCTGGGACGGATCGAGGACCCCCAGGCAATGGAAGTCCTTGTCGGGGCCTATGCCCACGCGACGTTCGCCGAGGACATGGAGTTCCGAGCCGAAATCCTATCGACGATCGGGCAGCGGGAATCTGACGAGGAGAGCGTCGGCTTTCTGCAAAACGTTCTGGACGACGAGGCCACCGCGGGATCTCTGCGTCTGGCGGCCATCACTGCACTCCAGGACTACTCGGGCGAGGTGGGGCCATTGCTGCTGAAGTACCTGTCGGCGCAGGACAGTGACATCCGCGAGGAAGCCGCGTGGGTGTTGTCCGTGGCCGAGCAACCAGGCGAACTCTCGCCGGAACTCCTCGGTCTTCTCGCCGGGGAGCGGGATGCCGCCGTCCGCAAGCGGCTGTATCAGGCGTTGGGCAACCAGGAACAGGTCGATCTTCTGGCGGTCAAGGCGCAGGTGCAGCGGGAAACCGACCGACAGGCGAAGGTCAGCGGATATGGCCTGATTCTGGAGAATCTGAAGGATGCCGAAGGTGCTGGGATCGGTCAGTGGGCTGATGAAGTCGCCATTCCGGAGTTGTGCGAAATCGTCATGACGGCCGACACGCTCAACGAGAGGCTGGAGGCCGTTATCGCCCTGCAGAAGGCACGGACCCCGGAGGCGGACGCCGCGTTGCAGGGCATTGCCATGGTCAGCGTGGATCAACGGATCCTGGATGCAATAGCCGGGAACACCGGCGCAACCCATTGAAAGGGAGGACCACCATGCGAAGTGTAGCAAGACATCTGTTCCGTGCGTTGGCTTGTGTGTTGCTGGGAGCAATCATATTCCCTGGGACGGCCGTCGCCGAGGTCTATGAGTATGATTTCTCGGGAGACCTGTGCATCTGGGATCTGAGCGAAACACGCGATACAGACTTCCTCGGCATCAACATGGACTACACCGTCACGCAGGACTCCAAAGGCAAGCTGAGCGGTTACGGCAGCGCGAGCGCCAGCGAGATGGGAATCGACTTCTACCTGACGTACACGATCACCGGGTCGGTCACGCAGCGCAACGGCATCGCCTACATCAAGTTCACCATGAAGATCAAGGGCACGGCCTATGACGGATGGGACACATACAAATTCAAGGCGTCGGCCACGGTCAACGCGGATTTGGACCCCGATGTGCAGTTGATTACCGGGACAATCAAGATCTCCGTGGCGATGGGCAGATACAAGGAGACTTGGCGGGACGACTACGAAGAGGATCTGCCCGCCGGCATGAATGGCTCGTTCAAGATGCGTCTCGATTACGATGCCAACGGCAAGAAGCTGTTGGGCGACGCCGAGTTGGAGCTGTCCAACGGAGACATCTACGCATATGCGGTCAAAGGCACGGCCGTTGCCAAGAAGAGCGAAGACCGCCTGACCCTGTCGGCTCCGAAGATGCCCAAACTCAAGGTGTATGTCGATGAGACCACCGGAGATCTCAACATGCTCAGCGGAAAAGTGCTCGGTCAGAAGCTGAAGGCCGTGTATTGAACGAGGCCATGGATCAGGCGACACGACAAGCGTGCCACACCGCCCACGCAGATTCGCCATCGACTCCTTGAGAAGCCGCCTGGCAATTCGACTCCGCCGGCTCACTGCCCTTTCGGCTGTGATGCTGGCTCGGGCAGCCTGAGCACGGTCCGTATGAAGTCGACCGTCAGACGGTTGTAGTGCATGGCGCCGACGCCGTGACGTGATTGCGGGTAGACCATGAGCTGGAACGGCTTGTCCGCCCGCTGCAATGCGTCCACGAGCGTGAAGGTGTTCTGGATGTGGACGTTGTCGTCGATCGCGCCGTGGACGAGGAGCAGTTGCCCGTGGAGGTCCTTGGCGGCCTTCACCACCGAGGTTCGCTCGTAGCCGTCGGGGTTGTTCTGCGGCGTGTCCATGAACCGTTCGGTGTAGATCGAATCGTAGAATCGCCAGTCCGTGGGCGGCGCGCCGGCGATCCCGCCCGCAAAGAGCTTGCTGTGCGTCAGGGCGTAGGCGGTCATGAAGCCGCCGTAGCTGTAGCCGCTCATGCCGATCCGCTCGGCGTCCACGTACGGCTGGGCCGTCAGCCACCGGATCGACTCCTCGATGTCCCTGAGTTCCTGCACGCCCAACTGCCGGTAGGCGGTCCAGGCGGAGCACGCTCCCTTGCCGCTGGCGGGACGCGGGTCGCAGTGGAACACGATCGCGCCCATCTGCGTCAGCATCTGGTCCCAGGTCCGTCCCCCCTGCCATGAGTCGGAGATGCTCGGGGCGTGCGGACCGGCATACGTGGTGAACCAGACCGGGTACTTCCTGCCGGCGTCGAAGTCGGGCGGCTTCACCATGCTCGCTTCGACCTGGAAGCCGTCGGACATCTCGATCTGGAACTGCTCGTAGCCGCCGAACGCGTATTCCTCGCGTTCGTACACGGGATTCGTGTCGAGCGTGCGGACCTTCGCGCCGTCGGTCGCGCGGAGGGCCACCTGGGTCGGCGTGTTCGCGTCACTCCACGAATCGATGAAGTACTTCCCGTTCGGGCTGACGTCTACGTTATGCTGGCCCGCAGCTTCGGTGAGCCGCCGGACCTCGCCTCCAGCCAGAGGGACGCGATAGAGATTCTCCGCGATCGGACTGTCGCGGGTGCCGGTGAAGTAGACCCAGCCCCCCTCTTCGTCCACGTGCTGGACACCCCGCACTTCCCACTGCCCGTCGGTAATCGAGTGCTTCAGTTGGCCGTCCTTGTCGTAGAGGTAGAGGTGCTTCCAGCCGGTCCGCTCACTGGTGAGCAGGAGCGACCCATTGGCCAGGAACCTCATCTCGCTCGGCGGCTCCACCCAGGCCTCGGTCGTTTCGCGAAGCAGACGTTTGGGCCGGCCGCCCCATCTCGACGTCGTGCTGATATCGAGCCAGGTCTGGGCTCGATCCTGCACAAAGAAGTAGATCCGTTCGCTGTCCGGCGTCCAGCCCGCGCCGGGAACCAGATAGTCGCCTTCCGTGTACCCCGAGAGATCGACCCACCGGACGGCCCCGCCGGCGACGGAGACGATCCCCAGTTTCACCGTCGGATTCGGCTCGCCCGCCCGCGGATACCGCGTCGGTTCGACCTGCCTTGGGGACGACGCGTCGTTGACCACGACGTACTCCGGCACGGGCGTGTCGTCCGTTCGCAGGAAGGCGATGGCCGAGGAATCCGGACTCCACCAGAACATCCGCCACCGGCGATTGAGGATCTCCTCGAAGTAGACCCAGTCCGCCTGGCCGTTGAGGATCAGGCCGCCGCCGTCTTCGGTCAGCGCCCGTTCCGTCTGCGTCGCGACATCCACGACGTACAGGTCGCCCTCTCGCACGAAGGCGACGAACTTGCCGTGCGGGTCGAACTCCGCGTGCTGCTCCGCCTGGGGCGTACTCGTCAGGCGGACCGCGGTCTGCCCGTCCGTCGTGAGGTAGTACAGATCGTTCTCGTAGTCAATGAGGACCGCAGTGCGGTCGTCCGTCATGTGGAGCCACGTCCGCCGAGAGATCGCTTCCGCATCCTTCGGGCGCATCGCAGGCAGACGGCGCAACCCCGCGCCCAGGGCATTGGGATCCAGGAACAAGGCCGAACGACCACTCGTCGCATGGACCTTGTACAGACGGCCGTCGCGCGTCTGGAGGTAGTGCTCGCCGTCGTCGAGCCAGGTCAGGCCGCCCACAGGCGAGCCGCTGAAGTTCGCGCGGTTCTCGGGTCCGTACACGGTCTCGAAGGTGATCGGCTTGACGCACTCCCGCGTCTGAGCCCGCGGCCTGACAAGGCCGTGAGTCAGGGGCGCGTAGGAGTCAATTCGGCAGACAGGAAAGATGTCCCCTTCCGCGGGTTGGTCCAGGAGTTCCCAGATGCGAGGTCTCTTCCTCGCCTTCGCGTTGAGCAGTCGGCGAATCTCCGCGTCGAGTTTCTGGCCGGTCTTCACGAGGACTGTCCCGGCGTCGAAGCGTCGAACCTGCCGCTCGGATCGAGCCTCCAGACGGATGGTCTCTCCGTCCCGGACGACTCGCTCGATGGTCCACAGCGTGACATCCAGATCGACGTCTTCGCGGAGTTCGTGGACCTCGATTCCCCTGCGTTGCAGACGCTCGGTCAGGCCGCGCAACGACGATGGGAACAGATAGGCATACGGCTCGCGCCCAGCGGAGCGGTCGCCCGGCCGCTCGCCCGCGGGCGAACTTCCCACGGCACAGACGCCGAGCGTACACAGGAACACCGCCGCCAGGCTCAGGCGACCGAACGAACAACACACACTTCTTACCGATCCATTCATGCCCGGACTCCTCTGCATCGGGTCTCGACGGTTCACAAGACAGCAAACGGTAAGCGCAATCGTGGGACCTTGTCAAGAGATCTGAAACGACAGAAGCCGGGCAGAGCCACAAATGAGAAGACTCTCCTGGGCGCCAGAGAGAGAGAAGACGCCCAGGAGAGTTCGGTGAAAGGGCTGTTGAATCAAGCGTTGAAGTCGTGCAAACTCTCTTCCGAGTCGCTCAGCGGGATCGCCTTGCCCGCAGGCTTGGCGGCAGTACGCTGCACCTTGTCCGAATGGCTGGCGATCTTGTGGAGCACCTCGTCCGACTTGCCGAAGGTGCGTGTCTTCGACTTGGGCGTCTCGGCCGGATGATGTTTGTGTTCGAGATTCAGGTGAATCGGGTGGCGCTCGGCCTTGGCTCCCTCCGGACGCGCCGCCTGGTTTCTTGTACCGCCGACTATCGCCACCAACCGGCCGACGATCTCCTGCATCGATTCGGCCTGGGCGCTGAGTTCCTCTGAGGCGCTGGCCGACTCCTCGGCATTGGCCGCATTCTGCTGGGTGACCTTGTCCATCTGGGAGACGGCGGTGTTGACCTGATCGATCCCCTGCGCCTGTTCCTGGCTGGCCGCCGCGATCTCGCTGACCAGGTCCGTCGTCTTGCCCACGCTCTGGACGATCTCCTCCAGGACCTTGCTGACCTCGGTCGCGATGTCCACGCCGTTCTTGGAGTTCTTCACCGACTCTTCGATCATGCTGGCGGTGTTCTTGGCGGCCTCCGCGGAACGCATGGCGAGGTTCCGCACCTCTTCCGCGACGACGGCGAATCCCTTGCCCGCCTCGCCGGCCCGAGCGGCCTCGACGGCCGCATTCAGGGCCAGCAGGTTGGTCTGGAATGCGATCTCGTCGATCACCTTGATGATCTTGGAGGTCTCATCCGAACTCTTCTGGATCTCATGGATCGCCTGGCTCATTCGGGCCATTGATTCGGCGCCGGTGCCCGCGGCCTTCTTCGCATCAGCGGCCAAGGTGTTGGCCTGCTGGGCGTTGTCCGCGTTCTGTTTGGTCATTGAGGACATCTCTTCCAGACTGGCGCTCGTTTCTTCGAGGCCGGCCGCCTGCTCTGTGGCACCTTCGGCCAGCGACTGCGACGCCGCTGAGACCTGTCCGGATGCGGCGGCCACCTGCTCGGAGCCTTCCGTCAGGCTGGCAATGATCCGCCGAACGGGACCGGTGATCGAGCGCGTGATGAACACGGCCATGAGGACACCGGCCACGACGGCAATGCCAAGACCGACGATCATGGTTGTCGACGCGGTAGAGAGAGAACTGGCTGCGGCACCAGCGGCCTCCTGCGTGTCCTTCATGCCCAGATCCGCCGTATCCTTCGCAGCCTCAAGAACCTCAACCGCCACGTTGTTGCGATTCGTGTTCAATTCCTCGCGGGCATGCCAGTTGCTCAGAAATCGCTCCATGCAGCCGAGATAATCCCGCCCTGCCCTGCGGCACTCCTCGATCTGCTTGAGGTTCTTTTCCAGCCTCGTGATTGCCTTCAGTTCGTCCAGCTTGCTGTTGACCGCGTCGAACTTCCTTTCGGCCTCCTGAAACAGTTTGAGGTCGCGTGTGGCGATGGCATGCCACGTTCCGACGCGAATGAGGTTGCCCAAGTCAATGATGTCGTTGCAGAGCACCGTCTTCCTGACCCGCTCCTTCAGTTTCTCGACGCTGATCGTTGAACCCGCCGTTACGACCGGCGCAGTTTCCGGTTTCAACACGGCGTCGATCTCCTCATCGAGATTCGTCATTTGGTCAGCCAGAAACCCGCCACACATCTCCATGTACTTGTCAGCCGCGATCAGCAAGGCTGCCTTTTCCTGTCCCATGGCATCCGTCGTAGAGACGGTGCCATCCAGCAACTGCTGGTATTCCCTTGCCTTTGCCTCCGCCTTGGCGGCGTTCTCCCCGAGCGTTGTCATGCCGTACTTGTCCGCATGGTCTTTCGCCTCGCCCAGGTGCTTCTGCACCTCCTCCAGACTGGTTCTGGCGGCATCCAGGAAGCTCTTGTCTTCCGTAAAGGCGTAACCACGGACCTGGTACATCGTCTGGAGCGAGGATCGCTCGATATCGTTGGCGATTGCCACCTCGGGGACATTTTGCTCCGACAGCTTGATGGCGGTCCTCTTGACGTTGAACATGCTGAAGACAGCCAAGCCGCCCAAGGCCACCGCAATGACAATCAACGTACTGAATCCCAGTGCGATCTTGGCGCCGAGTTTCATCTTTCCGAACATCGCTATTCCTTTCCAAAAGAGTATGAGAGTTGCCTTTCGTCGCAGGCATCCGACCGGATCACCTGTCCAAATCAACCGCCTCGGCGGACTGAGAGGGTCCGGCGCCGACACAGGCGCTGATCGCGCCGATGTCACCGCCGGCCAGGACCCGGTCGATATCGAGCAGGATCTTCACCCTGTCGCCGATCTTGCCCATGCCCAGGATGAAATCGGTGTCCACAGATGCGCCAAATTGTGGGGCTCCCTCAATGTCCTTGCCGGCAATATCCAGGACTTCCTGGACACGATCCACGATGATCCCCGTGTTGAACTGGTGCCCGGCCTGGCTGATCTCGACCACAATAATGCACGTCTGGTCGGTAATCTGGGCGGTCGGCATCCCGAACTTGGTGCGCAGATCCACGACCGGGATCACCTGGCCGCGGAGGTTGATGACCCCCCTGATGTGCGCCGGCGTCTGCGGCACGGCGGTGATGTCCATGTACCCGATGATCTCGCGGACCTTCAGGATTTCCAGGCCGTACTCCTCCGCCCCCAGGGCGAACGTCAGGTACTTGTTGTCGTTCTTGAACTGATCTATCGTCCGACCGCACCGGGCTTCCGCTGTTTCCGCCATAGTTTATCTCCTTACTCTCTCCTGATTCAGATGGATTCCCACGCATCCGCGTCCGACAGCGCCGCAAAGCGACGCATGACGCCGCGATCACGAGAATCCGACGGGGGCCGCGACCTCCGCACACCCACGCGTGGGAAAACGTTCCTGCCATCGGCCGGCGGCAGGACCCTCTTCACTATGAATTCCCATGTGCGAACTAGGGTAAGTCATAGCGTTGGCACGTCTCATGGGTCGCGGTCTTTGCGACCTTGCTCTTCCCATCCGCTGCGGAACAGCAGGCCGATGAGGTCGGCGACATTTTCCGCACCGACCTTCCGCATGATGTTGGCCCGATGAAATTCCACCGTCTTGATCCCGACTCCGAATTGATGCGCGATCGCCTTGTTCGTCGTCCCAGCGACGATTCGGGCCAGCACTTCCTGCTCCCGGACGCTGAGGTTCTCGAAGCGACAGGCCAGGGCCCGGCGTTCCTCCTGTGTCCGACGGCTCTCCAGGTCCCATGCCACGGCCGCCTGAATCTGGTCCAGGAGGTACTGATCGTTGCCCGGTTTCTGAAGAAAATGGAAGGCGCCTTCGCGGATGGCCTGCACCGCAATCGGAATGTCACCGTATTCCGTTAGGAAGATCACCGGAATCCGATTCCCCCGATCTCGCACCCAACGGAACAGCTCGATTCCGCTCATCCCCCGCAGGCGAACCTCCAGGATCAGGCAGCCCGGACGGGCGGGGTCGTGTCTCTCGATGAACGCCTGCGCGTCAGAGTGGTTCTCCACAGGCAGTCGAATGGATTGCCCAAGTCGCCGTAACCTTTCCTGTACCTCCTTGTCGCCGTCAACAACGAACACGGTCGGCTCTGACTCGCTCATCATGGTCTCCTTCTTGACGATCATGGTGTGCCAGAACAGTCCATTCCCACACCGGGGAAGCTGGCCGAAGTGACACCTTAAAGTTGGTCCGCTCGATGAATCCACCGCTATGTTCCGGGCCTCTCTGGCTGCATCGTCATCTGACGAAAAATACTTGACTCGAAAACACCGGATGCACACTAGGGTATACCCAAGGCAACCTCAACAGCGATGCACAAGAACGCGACAGACGGATGCCCCAATGGATGGACCAGGACGGCCGACTTTGTCACCCCCCTGACAGACGTGCAGACCCACGAGATCGACCCGGGCAACTCGACGAGCCGTTTCAGGCCGGGGCGGCTCTCTGTGGCGAGATTGTGTTGTCAGAATCACAGCGGCCCTTTACCATACAGGGACAATCAAGCTGGGTCTCCAGTAAGGAGCTTCACTATGGCACGGCGTGGATCGATCGTGGCGGTCCTGGTTGCCTTGGTTTTGACAAGCGGATGCACGTTGGGCTCGCGCAGGGGCAAGGCGGCGGTGTCCGGCGAACTGAGGCAGTGGCACAACGTGGTCTTGACGTTCGACGGGCCCCTGCTCGGGGAGAGCGCGGAGCCGAATCCCTTCTTCGATTGCCGCCTGAACGTCACATTCACGAAGGACGGCCGGCAGTTCGTCGTACCGGGGTATTACGCTGCGGACGGCAACGCCGGCCAGACCGGCGCCACCGAAGGCAACAAATGGCGGGTACACTTCCTGCCGCCGGAGGCGGGAGTGTGGACATACACGGCGTCCTTCCGATACGCGCCGGGAATCGCGGTCGATCCCAATGCGAGCGCAGGCCAGCCGGCCTTCTTCGACGGGGCCACCGGGACCATTTCCATCCTCCCGACGGACAAGACCGGGCGGGACTTCCGCGCCCAGGGACAGCTCCGCTACATCGGACAGCGATATCTCCAGTTTGCCCAGACCGGGACGTTCTTCCTCAAAGGCGGCGCCGACAGCCCGGAGAACTTCCTGGCCTATGCCGACTTCGACGGCACGTTCGACGCCGGCGAGCTCAAACGGGAAGGCGAAGCCGCCGGCGGCAAGTTCGTCCACAGGTATCAGCCGCACATCGAGGACTGGCGCCCCGGCGACCCCACCTGGAAGGACGGCAAGGGAAAGGGCATCATCGGCGCACTGAACTACCTGGCCTCCAAGGGCATGAACAGCGTCTATTTCCTCACCTACAACCTCGACGGCGGCGACGGCAAGGACGTCTGGATGTGGACCCATCCCCGCGAGCGACGTCGGTTCGATTGCAGCAAGCTGGACCAGTGGGAGATCGTCTTCTCGCACATGGACCGGCTCGGCATCGCGATGCACGTCGTCACGCAGGAACAGGAGAACGACCACGCGCTCGACAAAGGCGCCCTGGGCCCCCTGACGAAGCTCTACTACCGCGAGTTGATCGCCCGGTTCGGACACCACCCCGCGGTGATCTGGAACCTGGGCGAAGAGAACACGAACACCCCCGAGCAGCGGAAGGCCTTCGCCAAGCACTTCCACGACGTGGACCCGTACGACCACCCCGTGGTGTGCCACACCTACCCGGGCCAGTACGACCAGGTCTACGAGCCGCTGTTGGGATATGAGTGGTTCGAGGGCGTGTCGCTGCAGACAAACGATACGCACGCGCAGACGCTTCGTTGGGTCCGGCGTTCCGCGGCAGCCGGCAGACGGTGGTTCGTCTGCCTCGATGAGATCGGTCCCTCACAGACCGGCGTCAAGCTCGACAGAGACGACTACTGGCACGATGAGCCCAGGACGAAGCACCTCTGGGGCAATCTCATGGCCGGCGGCGCCGGCGTCGAATGGTACTTCGGCTACAACCATCCCCACAACGACCTCAATTGCGAGGACTGGCGCAGCCGCGACCACATGTGGGAGCAGACGCGATATGCTCTCGAGTTCTTCCACAGTTGGCTGCCGTTCGCGAACATGGATCCGAACGACGAGCTGACCACAGGCGAGGACGACTACTGCCTGGCGGATCCCGGGAACGTCTACGCCGTATACTTGCCGTCGGGCGGCGCCCCGGAACTCGATCTGGGCGAGACCTCGGAGACCTTCCAGATCCGATGGTTCAGTCCACGGCAAGGCGGTGTCATCCAGATGGGAACCGTCGCCTCGGTCACCGGACCGGGCAAGGCCAAGATCGGCCAGCCTCTGGAGGATACCGACAAGGACTGGGTCGCCCTGGTGGAGCGCGTCAGGCCCAGGCAACTGATTCCATCGACGACCCGGCAGAGGCCCGCAGCGCCCTGACGGGATCTCGCCTGCATGCCGACCGCGTCGCGGTCGCACAGACGAGATGCAAAATGCCTCTTGCAAAACTCGCAGTATCCCCTATAATGCCCGATTGTCAAAAAATCGCGGGTCATTACGATGCCCCACATGAGTGTTGCCTTTTGGAGACGATATCCATGGAACAGACTGCCGAGTTGCAGATTAACCTGTTTCGGGAACAACTGCCGTCGTTGGAAGAGTTGCGAGTGCTGTCGCACCTCGTACACGCCAGCGAAGCCAACCGAATGCGCTTTGCCGAGCAGGTCCAGCAGAACGTGAGCAGCAACGCGGCGATGACTTCGCTTCAGACCGGCATCGGTCTGTTCATCCTGGGCCGAAACCGCGAAGCGCTCGCCAAGCTCCAGAAGGGGCCGGACTGCAAAGAGAAGTACCTGTATCTGGCCTTCACCCTCCGCCAGCTCAGAAAGCACGACGAAGCGATCCAGAACCTCCAGCGGGCAAAGGACCACGGCGCCGAGGCATTGAGCGTAAGCCTTGAAAAGACAGCCACTTACCGCAGTGCCGGAAATCTGGAGGCAGCGGCCAAGGAGATCAAGTCCTGCGCCAACTTCCAGAACGTCAGTGCGGAGTACCACTACCAGTTGGCCCGTCTTGAGGAGGCCCAAGGGTTGTACGACAATGCGGTCGCCAACTACAAGACGGCCCTGGAACTGGCGCCGACGCACCATCGGGCGATGTTTCATCTGGCCTATCGGTACGACCTGTCCGGCTACGAGGACCAGGCGATCGAGCATTATAAGCAGGTGGTTTCCGGCTCGCCGACCTATGTCAGCGCTCTGCTGAACCTGGCGGTCCTCTACGAGGATCTGGGGGACTTCGACAAGGCAAGCGCCTGCATCGACAAGGTCCTGGAATCGCACCCCAATCACCCACGTGCGTCGCTCTTCCACAAGGACGTGGAAAGCTCCAAGACGATGCTCTACGACGAGGAGCGGGAGAAGAAGCGAAGCCGAAAGAACCAGATCCTCGAGACGCCGATCTCCGACTTCGAACTGTCCGTCCGCAGTCGAAACTGCCTGCGGAAGATGAATATCCGCACGCTGGGCGATCTGCTCAACATCACCGAGGCGGAACTGCTCTCCTACAAGAACTTCGGCGAGACCTCGCTGCGGGAAATCAAAGCGATCCTCGACCAGAAGGGTCTCCGCCTGGGCCAGGCGCTGGAGGATAAGCAACTCCAGGTGGAAACCACTCCCGAGCGGGCTGCGACCGACGACAGGGGTCTGATGAACAAGACCGTCGAGGACATCCAATTGTCCGTACGGGCCCGCAAGTGCCTGCAGAAGCTCAACATCCGCACACTGGGCGAGCTCACTCGCACGACGGATGCCGAGCTGCTGGGCTGCAAGAATTTCGGGGTCACCAGCCTGAACGAGATCAAAAAGGCGCTGGCCGGTTTCGGCCTGTCGCTGCGGAACCTCGACTAGGCCCGGCGCCCACGATAGGAAAAAGCGGAAAGTGAAAAGGCAGAGCGGTTGGAGCGATGAAGCGATGAGGCATGGGAACGCCGCGCTTCGCTATCGTTGTGCGCCGGTGCGCCGCCGACTGAGCACGCCGAATGCACTCGTTCCTGTCCTCTGCTGTCTCTCGATGGTTCTCCTTCTCGGCTGCGAGCACCGCCAGATTATCAGACCCACCCCGCAGATGGACGCCGACTCGCAGTTCTGGATTCGTGTGCTGCTCCTGGCCAACGCATCCGAGTGTACCGTCGAGATTCCCTCCCCCTTTCACATCGTACAGGCCGACCTGGGACCGGGAATCAAACCCGGATCGCCCCCGAGGAAGCCGCTGGGCGGCCCGACCCAACTGAGCATGGTTCGCGGCCAGCTCATGCTGGGCACAACACCGATCCCGAACCGCGAGGTCGTGATCCATCCGGAGTCCCCTTTTGTCTTCGGCTTGAACGGGCGAAACTACCGCGGCAGTCTCAAGTTGATCATCAAAGGCGATGGGCAGGCGTTCGATGTCCTGAACCTGGTGCCGTTGGAACCCTATCTGGCCGGTGTGGTCGGGGAGGAAATGCCCGACTACTGGGAACCTCAGGCGCTCCGAGCCCAGGCGATCGCTGCCCGCACGTACTGCCTGTACATCAAGAACCGCTTCGGACCCAATCGCAGCTACGATGTCAGCCGGACCCAGGCCAGCCAGGTCTACGGCGGCGTTGCCGCGGAGTCCTCGCAGGTCTGGAAGGCCGTGAATGGCACGGTCGGAAAAGTCCTGGCCGAGAATCGCGCCCGAGCCGGGCGGGACGCCGCCTCCCCCTTGTTGGCGAGAGGGCTGTTCCCCGCGTACTTCAGCTCCGTTTGCGGCGGCCATACCAGCAACAGCCAGGACGTGTTCGGCGACTCGTTCGGGCCCTTGGCGGGAGTCCCCTGTCCCTACTGCAAGGACGTCGCTCGTCTGGACCTGTTCCTGTGGCCCATGGCCCAGTTCAGCCGCAAGACGGTGACCGAGCAACTGGTCGCACGTTACCCGAAACTCAAGGCACTTGGGGAAATCAAGGAAGTCGTCGTTGCCGACAAGACCGACTACGGCCAGTTCGCGCGACTGACGAAGATCCGCCTCGTCGGCACGACCGGCCAGACCGAGACGCTCCGCGCCGAGGACCTGCGTCTGGCCATCGATTCGAGCGGCCGGCGTCTCAAGAGCACGATCTGCCAGATCGTTCGCTGGGGCGACGGCTGGGCTTTTCTCGCCGGACGAGGCTGGGGCCACGGCGTCGGCATGTGCCAGTGCGGCGCCGAGGGAATGGCTCGACAGGGCCACAGCGCCGAGCAGATTCTTCAGCATTACTACCCCGGCGCCAAGATCGTGAGCGTCTACTGACCATGGCCTGTTTCGAACTGCTGAGCACCGATCCGAACTGCAGTGCCCGTCGCGGCGTGCTGACCACCGCCCACGGGCAGGTCCAGACCCCCGCTTTCATGCCGGTGGGCACCGTCGGGGCCGTCAAAGGGATGACTCCCGACCAGTTGGAGGCCACAGGCGCCCAAATCCTCCTGGCCAACACATATCACATGCTCCTGCGTCCCGGCGTCGAGGTCGTCGAGAAGCTGGGCGGCCTCCACGGGCTCATGGCCTGGAACCGACCCATCCTGACGGACAGCGGCGGATATCAGGTCTTCTCCCTGAACGCACTGACGAAAATCGACGACGAAGGGGTGCGATTCGCCAGCCATCTCGACGGCGCCCCGATCCATCTGAACGCAGAGATCGCCACGCAGATCCAGTTCCGCCTGGGGGCGGACATCATCATGTGCTTCGACGAGTGTACGCCGTTCCCGGTCGAAGAGGAGCGACTCCGGCGGGCCGTCGCTCGAACCCTGGACTGGGCGAAACGGTGCAAGACCGCCCACGCCGAGTTGACTGAACTCGACGCACGCGCAAATCCCTCAGGCTCACTGGGTCCTATAAATACAACTCCTCGTGCCCCCAGCCTTCTTTTTGGGATCGTACAGGGTGGCATCGACCCGCAGCTCCGCCGCCAGTGCGCCGAGCGGATCGTGGACATCGGATTCGATGGATACGCGATCGGCGGCCTGAGCGTCGGCGAGGGCCACGAGCAGATGGCCCAGACCGTCCGCCATACGACTCCCTGTCTGCCGGTCGAGGCCCCCCGCTACCTGATGGGCGTCGGAATGCCCATCGACATCCTGGCGGCCGTCCTGGCGGGGGTGGACATGTTCGACTGCGTCCTGCCCACAAGAAATGGACGCAACGCCTTCGCGTTCACCCGCAATGGCCCGCTGCGCCTTCGCAACAGCATGCACATCGACTCCCGCGAACCCCTGGAGGCCGACTGCGACTGCTACTGCTGTCGGCACTTCAGCCGGGGCGCCCTGCGACACTACTTCAACAGCGGCGAGATGCTCGGCCCGATCCTCCTGTCCATCCATAATCTGCGGTTCTACCAGAGACTCATGGCCGACGTCCGCGGGCACATCGAGCAGGGCGATTTCGCCGCCTGGGCGGCCGGCGAGATGGGCAAGTACGCCGAAATCAAGGCCGATCAGTAGGATTTCCTGCTTTTCACCGCCCAAACTGCATTTGAATTTGACATTTCCCGCCCTCTGATATAGGCTATCACGATTGTCTTTACTTTGGAAAGGAACCCGTAATGGATCATGTGTGGATATTGGCACAGACGGAAACCGGGCAGGCCCCCGCGCGGATCGAGTCGGAGCCGGTGCAGAGCGGCGGCGAGGCAACCGTCGCGGTGCCGGACTCCCCTGCCGGCTCGCCCCAGGGCGCTCAGCCCAAGCCGTCCGGGTCATTCTGGACCTTCATGCCGTTCATCGTCATCATGGTCGCCATGTACTTCCTGATGTTCCGCGGCCCGCGGAAGCAGCAACAGCAGCACAGGGAAATGGTGCAGTCCCTTAAGAAGAATGACCGTGTCCGCACCATCGGCGGTATTTTCGGAACCATCGTGGACATCCGCGGGGACGAGGTCATTCTCAAGGTGGACGAGCAGAACAACACAAAGATCCGGGTCAGCACCTCGGCCATCGGCAAGACTCTCTCGCAAGACGGAAAGGAATCGTGACGAACTGTTTTCTGTCGGCCATTTTCTATTTGGCCCGCCGGCCCGCACTGCCGATGGGAGTGGCAGTGACAAGGAGATGCCGGATGCGGCGGTCTACGGTCAATCACAGATGACAAACAGCTATTTCGATAGGAAAGCCTTATGAGCAGGAATCTGACGCCCAAGATCATTCTGATCCTCGTTCTCGTGGCGGTGGCCGTTTTGGCCCTGTACCCGCCGAGCAAGACCCTCAAGCCCGGCATCGACCTGGCCGGCGGAACCAGCCTCATCTACGCCATCGATACCGAAGGCCTGGGCGGCGCCGAAGAGAAGGGCCTTTCCCAGCGAGTGATCACCGTCCTGCGGCGGCGAATCGACCCCGCCAACATCCAGAACCTCGTCTGGCGTCCCCTGGGCAACACGCGATTCGAGATCCAGATGCCCCTGGCCAGCAAGGAGACGCAGCAGAAGAAGGATGCGTACCAGACCGCGTTGGATCGCCTGCTCGATAAGAACATCAACCCCGCAGTCGTCCTGCGCGTCCTCCAACTGCCGGCCGAGCAGCGGACCCGAGAGATTGCTGAGTTCGCCCAGGGCGATCCCAATCGCATGGAGACCCTCAGCAAGCTGACCACCCTTCACGACGAACGCAGGCAACTGCAGGCCCGACGCGACACGCTGAACAAGGAACTCGAAACCCTCGGCCAGACCCTCACTGCGGCGCAGGTGAACCTCGAACGGGTCCAGGCCAATCGCACGCAGTGGATCAAGCTCAGCGATGAGGCGCTGCGCAAGGAATTGACCGACTTCCTCGGCTCCGAGACCCAGTTGGAGCCGTTGACCAGCTACGTCAAAGCCTATCGCGGGTTGACCGAGGCCTTCACCAGGCTTACGGAGCAAGGCGGCCTCAATGAACGATACGAGCAGGCCCGGCGGCAGTTGGACCGCCTGAACATGTCCGAAGAGCAGGTCACTTCGATGCTGGACATAAAAGGCCGCGACAAGGAGGCGAGGATCGGAGAGTTGAAGGCCAGGTTCGCCGACCGCAAGGACGCAATCGATCAGGTGGTCGCGGCCTACAAAGAGTACGAGCCCTATCGCGGCCGACTCGACGACCCTGCCGACCTCAAGCGAATGCTCAAGGGCGCAGGCATCCTGGAGTTCCGCATTCTGCCGACAACCGACCGAGGGGAACCGAGCATCGCCGAGAGAGAGCGGTACATCGAGAACCTCAAGGAGAAGGGTCCCAAGGCCGCCTCAGACAACCGGTACGTCTGGATCCAGATCGAGAACATGGAAGAGTGGCACGTGCAGGACTCGATCGTGGGCCAGTTCGGCGACAAGTACTACGTCCTGGCCAGCAACCAGCAGGATGAGACCATGCTCCACAGCATAACCACCCGCGAGTGGAAGCTGGAGAACTCCTATCCCACCCAGGACTCGATGGGCCGTCGCGCCATCGGGTTTACCCTGAATATCCGGGGCGGCGACCTCTTCTACAACATCACGAGCAAGAACCCGAACCGCCCGCTGGCCATCCTGCTCGACGACGTGGCGATCTCGGCGCCGAACATCACCGCCGAGGGCGGCATTCGCCAGCGAGGCATCATCCAGGGCACCTTCACCCCGACCGAGATCACCGACATGGTGAACAAGTTGAACGCCGGCTCGCTACCCGCCCGACTGATCCCGCAGCCGATCTCCGAAAAGGTCATCGGCCCGTCCGTCGGCGCCGACAACCTGACCAAGGGGATTCGCTCGGGCATCATCGGTCTGATGCTGGTCGTCGCCTTCATGCTCGTCTACTATGCCATCGGCGGCTCCATCGCGGACGTGGCCCTGTTGCTGAACATCCTGTTCACCCTCGCGATCATGGCCGCCATCCGGGCGACGTTCACTCTGCCCGGCATCGCCGGTCTGATCCTGACGATCGGCATGAGCGTCGACGCCAACGTGCTGATCTTCGAGAGAATTCGGGAGGAGCAGGAGAAGGGTTCCGGCCTGGCAACCGCCATTCGCAACGGTTACCAGCGGGCCTTCAGCGCGATCTTCGACTCGAACTTGACGACGATCCTCACGGCGGCCATTCTCTACTACGTCGCATCTGAGGACGTGAAAGGCTTCGCCATCGTCCTCATGCTCGGCATCGGTTCGAGCTTGTTCACCGCCATCTTCGTGACCCGTGTCATCCTCGACGTTCTGGTCTCCAAGCGGATCATCAAGGACCGCCTGGCGATGCTGCGTCTGATCAGGGTGCCGAACATCAACTGGATGGGCATGCGCCACATCTTCTACACAGTCTCCGGCATCCTCGTTTTCGGCGGCCTGATTCTCTTCGTCGCCCGCGGCAGCTCGAAGTACGACATCGAGTTCACCGGCGGAACCAGCGTCCAGATCAATCTGAAAGAGGGCGCATCCCTCACCCGCCAGAATGCGGAAGACCTGCTCATGAAGGTGGCCGCGGCCTCGGGCAATGACGACCTGAAGGCCGCCACCGTGTACAGCGTCGGCGACCCCATCGGTCAGGCGCCCAACGGCGACAAGATTTACGATGAATACGAGATCACCACGGTCGCGGTCAACAAGCTTCAGACGACGGTGACGTTCGAGCCGGGTCCGCGGCCCACGGTCGAAACCGCCACCGCGGACCTCCGCAAGGCCGAGACGGAGCTGCATCGCGAGGTAGGCAAGATCGAGCTGAAAGCCAGCGGGGACAAGGCGTACGTCGTCACGACCACCCGCATCAATCCCACCATGACCCAGAGCGTTCTGGCGAAGGCCTTCCCTGAGGCACAGATCGGCGAGTCGGAAATCCAGGCCGTCGTGACGGACGCGATCCGTCAGGCGTTCGAAGGGCAGTTGGAGGTCCAGCAGAACCTCCAGCCGGCGATCACTGCCACCGACAAGATCACCGAGGAGATCGTCGATACGTATCCCGAGCTGGCCGATTACATCGGCGGCGTCCGGATCGAGACGACGCTCAAGACCCCGGCCCCCCTGGCTGAGATCGACCAGCGACTCAAGGACCTGCGGTTCCGCCCGGACACGCAGGAACTCGTCTGGTATCCCTACGCGGTGTTCGGTCCCGGCCTGAAAGCCATCGCGCCGGGCCAGCCGGTGAGCACGTTCACCTTCGTCAGCATCGAGCCGGAAGCCGGACTCCGCGAACTCAGCGACGACGAATGGCAACTGTTCGTCGAGAATGAGAAGTCCAGGGTCCTCCTGGCCGCCCAACGCGAGACCTCGCTGCCTCGCGTAACGCAGATCGATCCGTTCGTCGGATCGGAGGCCAAGACGCGGGCCATCATCTCCATCGTTCTCTCGCTGGCAGCCATCGTGGGCTACATCTGGGTCCGGTTCGGCAACCTGCGATTCGGACCCAGATGCATCATCGCCCTGTTCCACGATGTTTCGATCGCGCTGGGTGCGATTGCCGCCTCGGCCTTCCTCGCTACGACGATCGTCGGCTCCCTCCTGCTGATCGGCGATTTCCGGATCAACAGCACCATGATCGCGGCCGTCCTGACCCTGCTGGGTTACTCCCTGAACGACACGATCGTCGTGTTCGACCGAATTCGCGAGAACCGGCGCAAGGTGCAGTTGACGCCCCAGTCGGTGACGAACAGCATCAACCAGACCATGTCGCGAACCCTGATCACGGGCGTCACAACGATCATGGTCGTGCTGGTGATGTACATCTTCGGCGGTCCCGGCCTGCGAGGCTTCAACTTCGTGATCTTCCTCGGCCTGGTCGTCGGAACGTATTCCTCGATCGCCATCGCGGCGCCGCTGCTGCTGGTCAATCTTCCGACGGCACAGCAGGACAAGACCACGCGGGCGACCAAGATCGAGAACATCGCGACCGAGCCAAAAGTGAAGGCCAAGTAAGTCGTCGGCCGATGACAGGAAATGATGGGCAAGGACTTCAGAGTGGGTTTGATGACGGGGGTCGTGCTGGCCGTCGTCGCCCTGATCTGGGTGGCGACGCGTCCGAGCCTGAGTCCCCGGGCAAGAATCGCTCCGGCCGGAGCGGCTCCGTCGGGGGCCAAGACCGTGTCCGACGGTCCTCTACCGTGGGAGAACCCCGACGTCGCGGAGGCAACTGCGCCGGTGATTGCCGGTCCTTCAGGGCCCTCGACTCCTCAGGAGACTCCTGACCGCCAGGAACGCCCAGAGATCCAACAATTCGCGGCAACGAAGCCGCCGGAGGCCACCCCTCCGGCGGTTTCGCCCGACCTGACGATCCACGAGATGAACGAACCCATCAAGACGACCCGGTTCCATATCGTCCGCAGGGGTGAGACGCTGTCGTCGGTCGCCCGGCAGTACTACGGCTCGCCCGACAAGTGGCGCAAGATCGTCACCGCCAATCAGAAGGCCATCAAGGACCCCAACAGGATCGCGTTGGGAACCAAATTGGTCATTCCGGAGTGATCCGACCTGCGAGGCGACCTCAGACACGCGCCCTTCCAAAGCAGCATCAGGCGTTCCGCCCCGCCGCATCTCGATCCACCAGCCAGGTGACCCGATCAAGAACCGGCCAGAGCACGTGAATCGGGTATCGTCTCTCGTCTGGATCGGCGGCAACCGCCAATTCGAAGGTCTCCGCCTTTTCTTGCCCCGAAATGAGGACGACCAGTCGCCGGGCAGCCTGTAGAACCAGCCGCGTCAGCGTGATCCGGTCGATCTTCACGTCGCCCCCGGCACGCACCACGCCAGCCAGACCGTCTGCGCCGCACCACACCCGTGAATTCGGGAACAACGAGGCGGTGTGCCCGTCACGCCCCATGCCCAGCACGATCAGATCGAACTGAGGCATCTCGCCCTCTTGCAGGCCAAAGACCACCCGTATCGTCCTCTCGTAGGCGACAGCGGCATCTCGCGGGTCCTCGTACTCGGTGGGAACGCGGTGTACGTTCGTCTCGGGGATCTTGACTCGGCCCAGGAGGTTCTCCACGACAAGCCGGTAGTTGCTGGCCGTAGAATCAGGCGGGACATAACGCTCATCCACCCAGAACACGTGGATCGGGTCCCAGGCAAGGGTCTGTGCCCGCGGCTCGCTCGCCAACTGTCGGAGGAACAACTCCGGCGTCCGCCCGCCGGACAGCGCGGTTCGGAACACGCCGCGAGAGCAGATCGCCTGCTCCGCTGCGGAGAGGAACAACCGCGTCATCCGTCGGGCGAGATCCTGCGCGTCATCGGCGATTTCGAGCTGCAAGTCTCGCATATTCTACTTCTGCTCGACTTGGGCCGACGCCTCGGTGCTCGCCCCACCCGCCTGGCCTGGACCGACGAGAGTGCCCATGGCCCGTTGCACCGCCAGCTTGGCCGCCACATGGCGGTGGATAGCCTCATAGTAATTCACGCGGGCCGTCGTGAGGGCCGCCTGGGCATCGATCATCTCGACCTGCGTGTTGATGCCTTGTTCGTATCCCACCTCGGCCAGACGCAGGCCTTCAGTCGCCCGCTTGAAGTTCATCTGTTGCGACCGCACGAATTCCTCGGCGTTCTCCATGCTCAGCAAGGCCTGTGTCAGCTCGTACAGGGCGGTCTCCTCGATATCCACCAGGCCCAGCTCCGCCTGTCGCAGCTTGGCCTTCTCCTGGATGATCTGGCCCTCGCGCTGGAACCCGTCGAAGAGCGGCCAAGCGGCCTGCACGCCCGCCACCCAGGTGTCACCCCATTCAATCGTAGGACTGGCGAAACTCTTCGGATCGGGCTTGGCCCACGTGTTGGTGAAATAGGCGCCAACGGTCGGCAAGTACCGGCTGCGGGCGATCCGCAGTTGTTCCCGCTGCTGGCGGATCTGGATCTCCTGGCTGTACAGGTCGGGACGATGCGTGAACGCCGTCTCGACCGCCTGCTCCGTCGACACCGTCATCGGCACGAAGGCAAACTCGTCGGAGAGGACGAAGTCGCTGTTTTGCGAAATCCCCATGACCTTGATCAGATTGGCCCGGGAGATGATGATGGCGTTCTTGCTCCGCAGCAGGTCGGCCTCGAAATTCGACAGCTCGACCTGGGCCCGCAGGACGTCGAAATCGGAGGCGACGCCGCCGGCCCGACGCTTCTCGACATTCTCCAGGTGGGCTTTCGACGAACGAACCGCGTCCATACTGATCTCGACCAGGTGCTGACTGAGCAACAGGTTGTAATAGGCCGTCTCCGCCGCGTAGACCACGTCCTGGGTCGCGGCGAGAATCGTCTGGTCCGCCAGCAGGGACAACAGCTTCGCGGCACGGACCCGCGCGGTGATGGCGCCGCCCGCAAAGAGTGGCTGGCTGACGGTCAAGCCCACGGAATAGTTATCCACATCGCCCAAATGCAGCGTCTCCGTGCCCACTTCGAAGGAGGATACCTCGTCGAGCCGCTGGTATTCCGCGGAGAGCGACAAGCTCGGTAGATACGCCGAATGGGCCCCCACGTTGGCGCCGCGTGCGGACTCTCGCTCTTCCATCGCCTGGCGCAACATCTTGTTGTTGGCCAGCGTCAGCTTGACGCTGTCGAGGAGGCTCAGCTTGCCGCTGATGAGAGGCTGCTGCTCATCCTGGCCGGTTTGGCGACTCTTCCACTGGCGGTATGCAGCCGCCCTGGCCTGTCGAACCTCCCGCGCCATCTGCCTGCGGTCCCCACAGCCCGCCAAGAACACCAATCCAATGCTGATGACCACGAGACAACGGACCATCGCTCCCATCGCATTCCTACCTTCCGTCAGTGCAAAGCTCGTTATCAGTCCCCATTCTCGCTCGCGTACGCGCGGATGCCGGCCGCGGAGAACCGCACAATGTGATCCACCAAGTCCTCGATATTCACCTGGAACAGCCCCGGAAGGCCGCTCTCCTCGAACATCTCCTTGGCACACACGGCGTGTACCAACTGCCCGGCGAGCAGCAGGATCAGTACATTGGCGTCGGCTTCGTTCAGCCCAGGGCAGATCTCCATCAGGGCCTTGCTCATCGCCGACACCACCGGGATGACCATCTCCGCCAGGAACAGGTTTCGCGGGAGCCGAGGGTCGATCATCTCCCGGGCCATCAGTTTGATGAATCGACACTGGCGGCCCCCTTCAATCAGGGGTTCAAGGAACGAGACCGCATGGGCTCTGAGCAGTCCTTCGAGTCCAGGCTGGCCGGCGGACATGACCTTCTCAATACTGGCGAGCCGGAGGTCACGTATCTTGGCTAGGCGACGACGCCAGATTTCCACATACAGGTTCTCTTTGCCGCCGAAGTAGTAGTTGACGGACGCCACGTTGCAGTCGGCCGCAGCAGCGATATCGCGGACGCTCGTCTCATTGAATCCCCGCCAGCAGAAGAGATCCTCCGCGGCGTCGATCAGTCGGTCCTGTACTCCTCGTCCGCCGCCGTCACCATGACTGTCCTGATGCTCAGATCCCATGGTACCCATCTCCAAACAAGCGTTTCATACACCCATTTTAAACAAATGTTTAAGATGTCAACAGGCTTTCTTCGGATTCCCACGGCGATCGCAGGCAAACGCACGCAAGTCTCTAGCATACAACGAATTAGAGCGGAAGGCATTTTCTCGAAGCGGCGGGATTCGGCTTCACGCAAGCTCAGACGACCCTATGGACCGCAGGATGGAGCCTCGGAGGCTCGCGCCACAGGAGTCGCGGCAGATTCCCGAAATTCTGCGAAAAACGGTTGACAGGGTGGGGTAGGACCCACTATAGTAGCGTTTTTATAGCGTTCGGGGCCGTAGCTCAATTGGTTAGAGCATCGGACTGTCGATCCGAAGGTTGAGGGTTCGAGACCCTTCGGCCTCGTTCCGTAAGTTGAGGGCCAGCAAGCACTTGTGTTTGTTGGCCTTCTTCGTTTCCGGGCGGAATCAGGGGCGCGCGCCAAGCGCGCGCCAAAACCTGGCCCACGGCGGCGTCGCTCGCCTGCCGGGCACGATCCACCAAATCATCCGCAACGGCCAGGTAGAACCGGTGGGTCGTCTCGAATTTCGAGTGCCCGGCCAGCCGCCGCACTTTTGCTCCGCCCTTCACATTTGACCCGCCAGAGCCAAGTCTCGGCGGAATTCGCCTTCGGCTGGACCTCGACAAGAGCGGCGTCAAAGTCGATGTCGCCCCAGACGAGATTGAGCATCTCGCTCTTTCGCATGCCGGTAACGAGACCGAAGGCAATGAGCAGATCCCATTGCACGACCCAGCGGTCGCGTACTTCGAGCGATGCTCGCAACAAGCGGTCGCACTCATCGCGGCTGTAGACCCTCACCTTCTTTTTCGGCGTCTTCGGCTGCCGGATGCGTGCCAAAGGGTTCCGGTCAAGCTGCCCACGGTCAACAGCCAACTGGAAGAAACGCTTGAGGTGCCGAATCTTCTTGGCCACGGTGCCCGCGCTGTCGCCAGCATCGAGTCGGGCCTGTAGGAACCGCTCGGCATGCTTGTGGGCGATGCTCTGGTAGTCGAGATCGCCCACGACCTGGACGAAATCCGTCATGGCAGCCGCGTACTCCTCGCGGGTACTCTCGCGGATCTGATCGCCAGTGCGAGTCAGGCTGTCGTCGGTGAAGTCGGTCAACTTCATGGATTGCGGCTGTACAAACCCCATGCGCAGTTCGCGTTCCTTCTGGGCTCTTTCGAGTTCAGCCTTGCGGCTGTCCGCATGCCCCAGGGAAATCCGGTGTCGGAGACCATTCTCGTCAACGTAGTCGAGCATATAAACAAACTCTGTGCCGTCGCGTGACGGCCGTGTTCTGAGCCTTACCAGCTTCTTGGGCATATCGTCATGCCTCCTTTCTGTTAGGCCTTAGCTGGTAAGACCGGTCCGCCTCTATGATACGGCGGACCCTCCGCGATGTGGATCGAAAAATCATCGTCGCTCCTTCTCGACCTTGTCGAGTATCCACTGCCGGACTGCCTCGTACGGGTACAGGGGCGTTTTGCAGATATGGATGCACGGTAGACCGTGCATTCTCTTGAGGTTCTCGATGACGTTGTGGGGACAGGCGGCTCCGCTCACTTCTGGGATTCGCAGCAGTGCGATCAACTCGTCCTCGGTAAGCAGGAGAGGATAAGCGGGCAGGCTGGGGTGGGGCGACGGCTTGGCCATCTGGACCACAGTGCAGTCGGCTTGGCGATCATGATCTGCCAACCCGTTCATTTGTTGTCCTCCAGTTCTTGCTGACTGTCCGGTCGGTCGGTCAGTTCACCGAACCGTGCTGAATGCCCCCGATGTGGCGATCCCAAGCGTCATTGGTATGCACAATGCTCCCCTGGGAGCGTTGCTGCCCGGGAGCAATCATTTTCACTGCCTCTTCCGGAGACAGACCATCGATAATTACTGCCTTCATGGCGGGGAACCATCGCTTGATCTCCCACCAGTTGGAAGCGAGCACGTGGTAGAAGAGGTCCGGCTGGCACCGGGCTTTGCCGAGAATGAGGCTCGTCTTGCAGACTATCAGTCCGCTGCGGAAGCCGACGCGAAGACTACCCTGCAGGATGTGCTGATTGGCGCGTGTGACGAATTCAGCCATGTGCATCAGCTTGTCCTGAGGTGCCCGCAACGGTGGGGCCGTCTGGATCAAGATGACGCGGTCTTCCTCGTTCACCTGAAGATCCCCGTAGAAAGGGCCCTGCGGATCGGGGAAACCAAGCAAGAACGTACCAGTGGCATCTGGGCAAACTGGGATCTTCTTTTGCTTCAAGAGTCTGCGGACCGTTGCGATCAAGCTCATCGGATGTTCCTTTCGCTGGAAGTATCGGTGGATTTCGGCAGGCACACGATCAATCACGTGAGGGGGTGTGTTCCAGTCGGGTGTTGCGCTGGAATAGAGGACAGCAAGCGAACGCGGCGCGTGGTCGCGGTTCTCGGCCCGCCCAGCTTCGGTGCTGGGTTGTGGCCAAAACGCCATGTGTCTTCTCTTCTGCACGGTCCCATTTTCTCACGACCCCTTATGGCGATTCGACTGCATGTAGGCGCACAGAACGAGCAAGTTGGGGGCGATGTGAAGGGCAGAAGAAGTCATGGGGCCGGGTGAAGTGACTAAGGGCTGGATTCGCGCTATCCTGGGGCTGGTGAAACGGTGTTTCACTGCCGTCGGGACGCGAACATGTGGACCGGCGTCATCAATGCGGGCTCCAGCACCCGGCAAACCCGGCCTCACCAGCCGGGCTAAGGGGGCGGTCTCATCAACCGCCACGTTGGAGGCACGTAGAGCCGGATGCGTCGAGAGACGCTCGTCCGGTTCGAGGGAGGCTGCTGTAAGTAAAGCTCACCAAGAGTCAATCTACAGCTTCTATCCCATGAGGCGGGTGGAAGGCGGGCGACCGGGACAGACTGGGCCGCAGGCCCAGCCGTGGTGCTCAAAGGGGTGAGGCCGATTGCCTCGGCTAATCCCTCCGGGGGGTTCGGGACGAACGTTCGTTCGGCTCGTTCAACCTTGGCCGTCGTGGGGAGCCTGCACGCGGCGACGCGTGCAACCGGGCCGATGACAAGGCTCGGCGCTCGGCTGAAAAGGCCAGCGGCGAATAGCTCAACCATGAAAGGGGCGTAAGGCCCTTGGCGGTAAGCAGAAGCGGAGACGGTGCCAAACCGCGTTAGAAAGACCGTTCCTGATGGGTAAGGGGGAGCTTCTAGATTCTGCCCCCAGAAATCGCTCAGGAGCCCTGAGCGGAGACTATGCCGGGGCGGGAGCCCTGGACATACGGGAACTGGTCAAGCGACGTGACCGCTTATGCGAAGAGTCCCACTAACCGGGGAAGGACTGAGGCGGCCGGAGTGATGTCCGGTGCCTGTCGGGTCAGACAGGTGCTTCAAATGCCTCAGCCTGGGAGAGTGCTGCAAGTAGGAGTCCCCGCAAGGGGAGCGTGTCCCTGGCTGGCAGTCATGGGCCGTTCGAGTGCTGACGGGTGGTGCCGGGCACATATCGACCACGAAAGCAGTGACGTGCATTTCCCCGCATTGATGATGCTGTCGGCCGGTTTCCTGGGGAACAGGGAGCAGGTCGGCATCCCGTGAAGGGAGCTACATGGTCAGAGCAGACCGGTCTGGAAGGTCGGTCTGCTCTGGCTGCGTCTTGAATGTAGCAGGAGTGAACAGACGTTCACAAAGGTTGTTGCTCCGCAACGCCTATGAATTGCGATTCTACCATTAAAGGAATTTAGCCGTTCTGGGTGGTGCAGGGCAGGAGGTTTTAGGCCTTTGGATTCAGGGGCCGCGAAGGTTTTTCAAAGCATCGGTGTGACAAGGTTGAAAGGAGGTTTTGCAGGAGGTTTTGAGCTTTGGGCTTTGGGAATTGTGCCAGAACAATTCCCGTCTGTAAGCAGTGGAGGGAGTATGGTGTATCGATATGAAGCGGCGTCGGAGAATGCATTCGTTCAGCAGTTGGCGGTGGCGTACGTCAACCACGGGTACTGGTACTATGTGGCGGGGGTCATCCCGCCGGACAAGGACGTGAAGCTTGTGGATGACAAGCTCATGGAGAAATACGGGATCGGCATCAGCAAATGGCGGCGTGCCCGCCGAAAGGGGCAAGGGCTCGCCAACGTTCACTATCTGCGCTGTCAGCGCTTCTTCGTGCTGATTGCGAGTGCCGGGTGGCATCCGTTCTACGAAGCCGAAGGGCCTGAGATCCGGGACATAAGACGGGAGCCGATTCGTTTTGCTGGTTACAGCATCGGCTACCGTCGCGGGGTTCGCGGCAAGTGGCACGCGTCGGTGCGGATTCACCCGGAACAGTACAGCATGATCAAGAGCTACATGCTCGATATCTGCACGCATCGGTCGGTGGAGCAGATTCAGAAGGAATTCCGGGACTTGCCGTTTGAACCGTATGCTCCTGTCCGGCGGCAGTTTTTGAACATTCTCCGGGCCGTGAATCGGGCACGGCAGACAGCCGGGCTCGGCCCGGTGCCAGTCGAGGCCCTGCGACTGCGGCGGCGGATACTGAAGCCGTTCCTGGAGGAGGAATGCGGCGTCCTGACCCTTGAGAGGGAGTCAGACGGCGTGGACCTCAAAGAAGGGAGCTTCTCTGAAGAGCTTCAAGAATACCGGACGATGGAGGTCGCTGGGCGGCGAATAGAGCGGGGGATTGCACGTTGACGTGGTTGTGGCTTATGGTGGCACGTCCGGGGATCACCCCCATGGAAGAGGCCAAAAGGAGTGGCACCGGAGACGTGTGCTCTGAGGCAGAGCTTAGGACATTCTACGATCTGGTTAGGGTTGTCGCTTAGCTCCAGCGGATTCGCTGCTGGTTTGCTCCTGCTTCTTACGCTCAGTCATTGCGTTGAGACTATCACGGTCTGTCAGAACGTGAGGCGTTATGAAAAGGAGCAGATTCGTCTTCTGTATGCGGTCCTTATTGGCTCGGAAGAGGACACCGACGAGAGGCAGGTCGCCCAAGAGCGGGACTTTCTTCTGAATGGTCTCCTTATCGTCTCGCATTAGACCGCCGATGACCACCGTCGTACCAGTCATAATGGATATGGTCGTCTTGGCTTTTCGCTGGGCGGTGGTAGGTGTCTCGCTCCCCAGACCTGTCGTGCCTTCGATCAGTTTGCTGAAACTGGCTTCGACCTCCATACGAACCAAGCCCGTGCCACTGACGTGGGGCCGAACGGTCATCTCGATGCCTACGTCCTTGAAATCAAACGTGCGTATCGCAGTCGGCGTCGCTGGGTCGAATTCGGTGACTCGCGACTGGCTGACGTAAGGCACATTGTCCGCGACAGTGATATGGGCCTCTTGATGATTGGAAGTCAATACGTGGGGAGTCGAGAGTATGTTGACGGCCGAGTTCTTCTGCAATGCCTGGAGAATAACACCGATCTGGGGTGCGCCATCCGTTCCCTTCCAAAGGCCCACGCCCAAACCCTGAAGGTCTCCGGACGCTGCTTCGACTCTGGGACCAAGATTCGTGAATCCGAATCCTCGGACACTATTCGCAACGGCTTGGTCAAGAGTAGCCCAATCGAATCCCAATTCGGAGAGGACGTTGTTGCTGGCCTCGACAATCTGGAATTCGATGAGAACCTGTTCCCGTGGCACGTCAAGCTTCGCTACCATGTCTTCAACGAGCTTGTAGTCCTGGGACGAAGCTACAACGACAAGCGAGTTGGTACCTTCATCCGACGTGACTTGAAAAGGCTCCCTATCTTCCGCCCCGACGACTCCGGTGATTCGGCCCAGTGCCGTTGAAACGGCCTTCTCAACCTCCTTGGCCTCCGCGTGCTCCAAGTGGACGACGTGAATATAGCCCGCCTCAACGGGACGTTCGACATCAAGTTTGGTGATTACCTGCTTGACAGCATCTACATCCGCCTGATGACCGGCAACAACCACAGAGTTGGTGCGATCATCGGGAACGACCTTGGGCGCATCAAGGGGCGTCTGAGACAACGTCGGTGTGCGGCGTAACCGGGATTGCACCTGTCCGCGTTGCATGATCTGGACGACCTGTCCTGCGATACTCTTGGCCGAAGCGTGTCTCAGTTGCACCACCTCAATGGATTCCTGCGGCCCGGCTATATCCAACGCGGCGATGATCGTGGCCACGCGATACACGGATGATGCTGTGTCTGTCACGACAACCGCATTGGTTTCCGGAAAAGTCACGACCTGCCCACCGGTCGAAAGGAGAGTGGAGACAGCGGTTCCAGTCTGGGCCGCATCACAATGCTGCAAAGGGATGATCTGGGTGATGAGGTTGTCGCCCTTGGAAATGGCCTGGGGGTCGCGCCCAAGCTGTGTCGGTACTTCACCTCTGGTTGCCTCGGCGCGGGGCACGATCTTCACAAGGGTACCAGACGGAACGGCAGCATAGCCCTTGGTCTGAAGAACCGATTCCAATACCGCGTAGACATCGGCCGCCCGGATTTTGCTGGGCGAGATAAGCGTAACGGTCCCCTGGATCTTATCATCGACAAGGAAATTGATGCCCGTCAACTGGCCGATGGTCTTGATGAAGATGCGGATATCCACCGCGTTGAAGTCCATCGAAATCAGTGCGTCTTTCGCTCCTGGCTCTTCAAGAAACGGCATCTGAGTTGCGGCGGTGGTTTCCGGGGGGATAACCGGGGGCAGACAGGCAATCACGCAAAGGATCACGACGATGGTCTTGTGACGAATTGCACCCTTGTCATTCAGCATATTGATCTCCGGGCGAAATCAGTGCCCGGTTCAGCCGCTCACCATGAACTGGTCCGGAAGACTAATGATTTCGATTGTTGATCTCTCATCAGGCCAAGCTCTGCGGAGCCCAATCGACGGGCCTTGCTGAGCACCTGCACAGCCTTGCTCCGACTCGTAACAGGATGGCGGTTGACCGATTGAATCACGTCCCCGTCCTTCAACCCGATCAACTGGGCCATCGTGGAATCTTCCAACCCTGAAATGCGCAAGCCCACGCTCTCGCCGTCCACAATCGATGGTGACAGCTTTATCCTGCTGAGAAAGGACTGAGCCGCCTGGCTCGCCTCTGAAGAGGATGCAGCGGTGTTGATCTGCCGATTGCCGTTGGTCGCCACCCGGACTAAATCCTCTGGACTGGGCGGTGCTACAGGGGGCGGCAACGCTGCCACAGCCGCCGCCGGTGTCGGCGCGGGCGGTTGCCCGGTCAGAACGAGTTCAAGGACTTCCCGCCTGCCGTCACGCAGAACGACCACCCTGTTCTGCTCAATCCGGTCGATACGGGCGTCACCGATGGTCTGGCCGACGCGGTAGATGTCCTGTACCTTCGTCTCGGTAGCCTCCAACACGGCGTAGGAGTCCCTCTCCTCCGAAGCCACGGTTCCGAGAAGCCTGAACGGAAGAGGTTGCCGTGCCTGAGTCTGCGTTTGCGTACCGGTCCCGGCAGTCGCGGATGGTTCTTCGGACGGTGAAGGACTGCTGCTCTTGGAAGCCGTGGTCCGGCGTCTGTTGAAGATATTCCGTTCTACGATGACTTGGACAGCTTCGCGAGCCTGTTCCGCCCTGGCCAGACGGTCAAGCGGGGAGTCCTCCGGCCTCTCGGGCAAGGAACCGTGATCTTCAGCAGTGGGAGATTTCGCGAACCCGGCGGAGTGGTCTGTGGGCGTGTCGGCCGCTGTGCGTGGCGAAGAACCGGCCGATCCGGGGGTGGACAGCCCCTGAAACCACGGGCCGAACATCACAACGGCGACGCCTGCCGCGAAGCCAAGGCCGACGGCCCACAAGAGCCTGCCGGATTGTCCGAAATGACGCATTTTCGAGCCTTCCAAGTGCGTGCGGCTAAGCGAAACGCATCCCTATCAATCCGTAGCCGATGTTGGCAACACCGTGCAACAGGATCGGTCCGGCTAATGACCCCGTCCGGACAAACAGCCATGCAAACGCCAGTCCGGGCACGAACGTGACCACCGCAGCGGTGTGCCCCAGAATCAACATATGGGCCAGCGCAAAAACGGCAGCCGAGATCAGCACTGCGGTGTGTTCCAGCCGCAGCATGCTCCTGCCCATCAACGAACCCGACGAGCGCATTATACCACCCATCAGGTATCCCCTGAAGAATAGTTCTTCAGGCAGGGCCACATACAGAAACTGAAACAGAATCCACTGTACCCATCTTCCTTCAGGCACAGGCGGTCGAAGCGGAAGCTCGACGCCCATACCGGCGAGAACCGCCATGCCGAGCAAACCGAACCCCGCCAGAACCACGCCTGCAATGCCGGTCAATCGCACGGTCTGTCGAAACCGGCCCATTCGCAGGCCAAGCTCGGTCGGCCCACCATGTCGAAGCCCCATCGGGACCAGCGTCCCTGCGATCAATACCGAAGGTCCCAGAAACCATCGACCGGGCCAATCCAGACGCTCGATAATGGCCAGCGATCCAACGACCAAGACCGTAACCGTTATTGGCTCTGAGAGCCAACGAAAAGACGATCTCTCCTTCATTTGCAGTGAACACGCTCACGTACCAGCCCCATGCTGAGCAGGATCAGCACGTACGCAACAAAGGGCAGCATGAACTCCACTGGATCGCATCCGTCGTACGGGGAAATGGCGCATCCACCGCCGCCACCACCTCCACCACCGCCGGGCGGGGGCACAGTAATGCCAGCCGCCCCGTAGATGCTGAAATGATCCACCTGGACCTCAAGGTACGTCCCTTGATTAGTGGCCGGGTTATGGATTCCATCCTCCGTCCACGGGAACGATGGGCTGGTCAGGTCGTTCGGATCGTACCGATAGACACGATAAGTAGAGTACCCACCGTCTTCCGTCAGCGGGATGCGGATCGTCACCGGCTCGGCGAACTGCAACCCGGTCGGCCCGAACTCGTACTTCAAGCCGACTGCATTCGTTCCGGACGGCATCTGCGGCGGATTGCTCACCTCGGCGATGGTGATCTCATTCGCCTGGACCCCGCTCGGCATCTGGGGGATCTCCACTTCGAGATTCGCCTGGCCCGTCGCCCTGACCGTGGTCTTGCCACCCGTCGTGACCACCGTCGTCGGCAAGGGGTCGTTGATGCTCACGGCACCGGCATAGTAGATGTCCTTGTTGCCGTTGCGCTCATCGACCCACACCACGTAGGGGTTGCCCTTATGGTCCACTCCTACGACAGGAGCAGATTGAGCGTTTCTGCCCGTGTCGTCGTTTACCAGGATGTTCGTCCCGAACGGAGAGCCGCTCTCGGCGAAGTAGATATCCGTGGCGTCGCCATTCTTGGCATCCCGACCGTCTTGCCAAACGGCAAACAGCTTCGTGCCCCTGGTGTCGCGCCGCAGCGCCAGCGACGGCGACGCCTGGCTCACCCCGGCTTCGTCGGCGATTCTGGTCCCTGCAATCGGGAGACCGCCAGCATCGCTGCCGTAGTAGACGCTCGCGGGGGTGCTCTGCTGAGAAACCCAAGCGAGATAGATCGTGCCGTAGGCCGCCCCAACACCGCTGGCTTCGTTGCTGGTGCCGGTTACCACAGCGATATTGTTCCACGAATTCGCAGACGATGCGGCGTAAATGTTCGTGCCCTGGGTGGCGGCGTTGCGGGCGTCGGTCCAGAGGGCGTATGCTGTGCTGTCGTTGGGGTCGATGAAGACTCTCGGCAGCGTCTGGTCTGAGGAATGCGTCGTAATCCGGGTCTCGGTCCAGGCCGTGCCGTTGGTCGAAGTTGCGATCCAGATATCCTTGTTCCCGGCCCGATCATCCTCATAGACGACGTAGACCGTGCCTGGCGCACGGTTGTCGGCGGCAATCGAGGGGAACCTCTGACTGCTGGTGTTGTTCGGATCGCCCACGTTGACCGCCAGCGGCTCTGTCCATGTGCTCCCGTTGCTGGAACGCGACACGTACACGTCCCACTTGCCGTTGGTCCCCAAACTCTGCCAGGCCACATAGAGGCCGTTATTACGATCCACCGCGATAACTGGGTGGCTCTGCACGTTCGCCCCCGTGTACACGGCGGCACTGGCTCCAAAGGCACTGCCTCCGGCCGCGAGCTTGCCAATGTAGATATCCGTATCCGTGCCCGTCACCTGCTGATCCCAGACCACCCAGATATTCCCCGCTGAATCCACAGCGGTTGCGGGATGGTCCTGGATCAGCTTGCCGCTGTCGCTGTTGACCTTGGCATTCTTGCCGAAGAAGCGGGTCTCGGTCGTGAAAGAGTAGCTGATCGTGTCCGTATTGCCCGCGACATCGGCAACGGTCACGACGACATCCACACTCTGCTCATGATCGAACCGGGTGGACGGTGTGAAGGCAAACTCATAGTCCGCCGCTGTCCCGCTCCGGCGGCAGATCCCTCTGACCGCCTGGTCCCGCGACTTCGTGTTGTACACGCCGGAAGCGGTCTCGTGCGCCCCATCGTAGATCAGGTCGCCTTCAATGCGGATCGTTACCGTTTCACCATCGTACCTGACGCCGGAACCTCCGTCGGTGACGTGCAGGCGAATGATCCCGCCGCAAGGGACCATCTCGGCGTTCGCCCCAGGGGTACATCCCAAAACCTGAGGCGGTTTGGTGTCCCGCACCGTTGTCGTCTCCGCCAACGCCGTTACCGTACCCGTCTGGTCACAGCGGATCGTCAACTGGTTGTGCGTGATCGGCCCGCCGTCCGCCATCTCGGCCTTCACCTTGGCGATGAAGGTCACAGTCTGGCCGGTAGTCTGGACGCCAAGCGTGCCTACATTCCACGTGACGGTGCCTGTGGCGGCGCTATATGTACCGCCACCGGTGGCGCTGACGAAGGTCAGACTCGAAGGCAATGTCTCGGTAACAACGACACCGGTCGCGGGGGCCAGGCCCGTGTTGCCGTAGGTAATCGTATAGGTCACCTGATCGTTGGCGTTGACGGGATCGGCGTTGTCTTGCATCGCTATGGTCAGAGCAGGCTGAGCGGTCACATTGAAGGTACTGCTGCTCGCGGCCGTCACCCCTCCGCAGGTCGCCTGCAACTGAAAGCCCGTCCCGGCGCGCGTGATTCTCAGATCATTGAACGTCACCACGCCCGAAACGGCAGCCTTCGTTGCGGTGCCACGCAGTTCCGCCCCACTACCGCCGCCTCCGACCAAAGCAAGCGACACGTTTGCAGAACTGGATGTGACCGTATTGTTGGCCGCGTCACAGATCTTCACAGTCGGGCTGGGACTGATGGCCGGAGTCGGTCCCTCCGTGGCGATGGTGTTCGTGGGTTGTGTCCCGAACGCCAGATGGTGAGGAGAGCCGATGACCGTGAACACCGCACCGCTGGTCCCTGAGATTTCCGGCTTGGTCGTGGATGTGACGCGGACCAGGAACTGGGCCGATGCGACATCGGGCACGGTCCACGGATGGCTGCCATCGTTGTCCGTACTGGCAGTAATCTGGAACCACGTGCCGCCATTGGTTGGGCTGTACTCGATCTTGACATTCGGTCCCGGATTGCCACTGCTTGTCCAGACGATGTTGTGAGAAGTCCCTTGTTCCCATTTCTCGCCGCCATTGGGTGAGGTGACGGTCAAGGAACCCTGAGCATCATCTTCAGTCGCCGTTATGTCTTTGTTCGCCCAGCCCGTGGCGCTGCAGCGAATCGTGGCGGTTCCGTTCACAGCATCCGCATCCTCCGCTGCCGCCAGCGTCACCGTCTGGTACGTGTTCCAGTTGCCGGAGTCGAAGGTCAATTGAGCCCCGGACTGAACTGTGATATCCGGATCACCACTGACGCGTGCAACAGTAACCACAACAGACCCCGACGGTTGCCCCTTCAGTTTGATCTGGAATGAGGCCGTTCCCTTCTCCGGCACAGTCATCGCGTTGGTGTTCGTGATGAACTCCCTGTCGTTGTCGTTTTCAGTCGCCGTCACGTCTTTGCCTGTCCAGCCGGTGGCGCTGCAGCGAATGGTGGCCACGTCGTCCTTCGCGTCCGCGTCCTCAGCCGCCGCCAACGTGACTGTTTGATAGGTACTCCAATTGCTTGTCGTAAACGTCAGACTGCTGCCTGAACTGACGGAGATATCGCTGTCCCCGCTCACCCGGCTGACCGAAACGACAACATTGCTTCCGGGCTGGGCCTTCAACCGGACCTGGAATGTTACGGTACCCCCTTCGGGGACGGAGACCGTCTGTCTATCCGTGAGGATTTCCCGGTCATTGTCGCTTTCCGTCGCGGTCATGCTCTTACTCGTCCAGCCGCTGGCGCTGCACGTTATCGTGGCTGTGCCGTCGATGGCATCCGCATCTTCCGCTGCTGTCAGCGAGACGATCTGGTACGTATTCCAGTTTGTTGGCGTGAATGTCAGCGTACCACCTCCGCTTACGGCGATATCCGTATCCCCGCTGACCCGGCTCACCGAAACGGCGACATCCCCCGGTGGCTGCACGCCGAGCCGCACCCCGAAGGTGTTTGTGCCACCCTCCGGCACCGAAACTGAGTTGACATTTGTGAGGATCTCTTTGATGACGTCGCCGGAGCACGACCGCGTATTTGTTCCGCTGGTTCTGTCGGAATTGACAGTGACTGTGCCGCTGTAGCTCTGCGCGACTGTGGGGTTGAAGGTGATCGTTACGTCCCGGCTGCCTCCTGCACTCACGGTGAAACTCTGTGAACTGGCGCTGAAGCCACTGGGACAACTGATGGAACTGACCGCGAGCGTGCTGTTCCCATCATTGTAGACCGTCATAGTCCGCTGCACACTCTGCCCCAAAGTCACGCCTCCGAAGGATAGGTCGCCGGTCAGGCGGATGACGCGAGTTGGAGCTATTCCTGTCCCAGAGCAGGAACGCGTGTTCGTGCCGCTGGTCTTATCGGAATTCACTGTGATTGTACCACCGTAACTCTGCGCGGCCGCGGGGCTGAAGGTGATCGTTACGTCCCGACTGCCTCCAGCGCCGACAGTGAAGCTCTGTGGACTGGCGCTGAATCCGCTTGGACAACTGATGGAACTAACCGAGAGCGTGCTGTTTCCTGTGTTGCTCACTGTCATCGTGCGCTGGGGGCCTTGCCCTACGATCACATTTCCGAAAGCCAGGTCACCGGAGAGGCTGATGATCCGGGTGGGTATAGTTACATTGCATGTAGATGTCTCTGTCCTGGTCACGCCGTACAGAAAATTGCTGCTGAACCACCGCGCTCGTACACGGTACTGATAGCTCCCGTCCCCAACATTCTCCGAATAGGATCGATTGGGTCCAGCATAGACCTCGGTCCATGAGCCACCGTTGCGCGACCTCTCAAGTATATAGCCTGTGGGGCTTCCGGCATCAGTACTCGGAACCGTTCCCCAACTGACGGTGTACTGTCCCGTGCTACTGGACGATGGATACGACAACGATGACGGGGCTGGAAATAGTCCATTGAGAAGGCCCGCTCCGAATCGAGCCGATAGCGGAAGGAGTACGTTCCCATAATATTGAGCCAAGTCCAGACTATTGCTGGTCCCATCGGGATAGTAGTTTGGTCGTGTGGCCCGGTTCCAATAGCCCGATGTGCTCCCTTCGTAGTAGTGCAGATAGATGTAGAAACGCCCGAGTATGCGCCAACTTGTGCCGGAGCCTTCCTGCTTGTTGCCGATTGGATACGCCCCCGGGCAGGGCCACCAATCCTCGGGGAAGTACTGCAACCTCTTGTCATAATAGCCTACCCCATCGATTGTCCAGTAATCGTCCCATGCATTCCCCAGGCTACCCGAGGTAAAGGAAATCCTGTTTGGGAACAGCCTTCGCAAGATGCTTATGCGGCTGCTGCCGCTCGATGATGGAGCAGGGTTGTTCTCGTCTTTGTTGATCTGACCATAGAAGGATGTGTGGAAGTAGCTCATCCAGGCTTGGGCCTTCATGTACCCTTCAATCTTGCTCCTCTCGCTCGACGGGATCGAACTCAATCTGTTGCGCATTTCGGTAAGGGATTCATTGTCCAGCCTACTATTTGGTATTGAGGCGTTAATCGCATCGGAAGGAGTAAGCACACCGCCGGTGACAGCGGGATACCCCCATCCTGCATAGACAGAACTACTGGGTGACCATTTCTCTTCAAAGTCGGAGTAGTAGCCATAAGAGCTACCGCCTGGGCCGGTGTTGCCAGGGGCAAGCCATCCATGCCCATCAGGTGCATGCACATGGGGGGGCGAAGCCATGTCCTGCAATACGTGCAGCACACGGCCTATCGCATGAAAGGAGCCCTGTGTCCCATCTACTTCATCACCGCCGTGGCGTCGAGACTCACTACCGAATGCGTTCGACGCCTTCGTCCACAGTTCACCTGCATAAATGTACGCTGTCTTGGAGGTTGGCCATTTTGACTTGGCATTGGTCAGTGGATTCCAATGATGGTGTTGATAGCGAAGGAACCATTCATTGGCCTGAACATTCTGGTCCTCATCGACTGCTCCCTGCTTCATCCGGGTGACATCCGTAGAGTAGAAGGATACCTGCGACGCGTTAACCGCCTGCTGGGTCAAGTTGGTGCTGCCAGTCGGTGGTAGCCGTTCACGGACTTGCGTCAATGGAGCAGTGAGGGTGCGGGTTTTTGTTGGAAGTGGGCGTTGAGGGCGTCGCAGAAAAAGGCAAAGACCCGGCGACCCTGCTGGCGGCAGGTGGCGATCACCGTCCAGACGCGT
>Ga0209605_1000219_pt1 | contig 79451 bp, 73 predicted proteins | sample AD_UKC035_MetaG_FD_184408 | JGI IMG/M metagenome (GOLD analysis project Ga0209605, IMG submission 184408) | Active sludge microbial communities of municipal wastewater-treating anaerobic digesters from USA - AD_UKC035_MetaG (SPAdes) (version 2) | ecosystem: Engineered > Bioreactor > Anaerobic >...
GGTACTTCAGCTTCTGGCTGCGCTCGCCCGCGCCGTAGCGCTCCTTCATCGCCACCGCCCAGATGCGGCGCGCGACGCGGCCCATCACCGTGTACTCCGGGTCCATGCCGTTGCTGAAGAAGAAGCTCAGGTTGGGCGCGAAATCGTCGATGTGCATGCCGCGCGCGAGATACGCCTCGACGTAGGTGAAGCCGTTGGCCAGCGTGAAGGCGAGCTGGCTGATCGGGTTGGCGCCGGCCTCGGCGATGTGGTAGCCGCTGATCGAGACCGAGTAGAAGTTGCGCACATCGTGGTGCACGAAGTACTCGGCGATGTCGCCCATCACCTTGAGGCTGAACTCGGTGGAGAAGAGGCAGGTGTTCTGACCCTGGTCTTCCTTCAGGATGTCGGCCTGCACCGTGCCGCGCACGTTGGCCAGCGTCCAGGCGCGGATCTTGGCGGCCTCGTCGTCGGTCGGCTCGCGCCCGTTGTCGGTCCTGAACTTCTCCTGCTGCTGGTCGATCGCCGCGTTCATGAACATCGCGAGGATGGTCGGCGCCGGGCCGTTGATCGTCATGCTCACCGAGGTGCCCGGGTTGCAGAGGTCGAAGCCCGAGTACAGCACCTCGAGGTCGTCGAGGGTGGCGATCGACACGCCCGAGTTGCCGACCTTGCCGTAGATGTCGGGCCGCGGGTCGGGGTCGTGGCCGTAGAGCGTGACCGAGTCGAAGGCGGTCGACAGCCGCTTGGCCGGCATGCCTTCGCTGACCAGCTTGAAGCGCCGGTTGGTGCGGAAGGCGTCACCCTCGCCCGCGAACATGCGCGTCGGGTCCTCGTTCTCGCGCTTGAACGCGAACACGCCCGCGGTGAACGGGAAGCTGCCGGGGACGCTCTGCCGCGCTGGGCATCAAGGTCACGCCCCACTGCGCCTACCACGGGCTGGCGCTGAACGTGGCGATGGACCTCGAGCCCAACTCGCGCATCAACCCCTGCGGCTATGCCGGTCTGCCCAGGGTGGACGTGCGCGTGCTGGGCGTGCACGCCCGCCGGGACGTCGTGGCCGACCGTCTGACGAGCGAGCTGGAGCGGTTGCTGCGACCGCGCTGACGGCCAGGCGCCGTCAGCCGAACCAGGGTGTCGGATCCAGGAGCTGGATGCTGCCGACGAAGGGCACGCCCGCCGCGTCCACCATGGCCTGGACATTGAGGTCCTGGCTGGCCGCCCAGCTGAACAGATCGGCCTGCGACGCCCAGGTCCGGCCGGGACCGACCTGGCCGGCGAAGGTCTGCACCACGTCGGCCGCAGGCACCTGCCCCACCAGCTGCACGTAGAGGTGGGCCACCAGATCGGCGTTGGACAGGTTGGCCGGCGCAAGGTCGCGCAGCATGGCCGTCGCCAGGGCCTCCATGCCGGCGCTCTCGTCGGCGACATGGGTCCAGCGGCCGAGCTCGGCCACCGTCGGCAGGCGGTCGAAGGCCGCATGCCACAACGCGGCGGCCTGCCAGGTCTTGCCGCCCGCGTTGGTGTCGACCGCATACAGCCCGTCGTCGAGCTTCACGCGCTCCACGCCCGTCAGCGAGACCGTCCCCAGCGAGCTGCCCAGCGCCGACAGGCGCCCGGGCGCGAACACCAGCGCGTCCGCGTGGGCGAGCACATCGGCGGTGGTGACCGGCACCACCACGGTGTCCACGCCACTGCCGCCGTCGATCTGGTCGGTGCCACCCCAGGTCATCACCAGGTCATTGCCGGCGCCGGCCGCGATGCGGTCGCCCAGCGGCGTGCCGACCAGCGTGTCGGCGCTGCCACTGCCATCGAGGACCAGGCCACGGGTCGCGAAGGCGCGGGTCTGCACGCCATCGACGCTGCCATCGCCACCGTTGTAGCCGTCACTGGATGCATGCCAGGTGACGGCGAAACGGCCATCGTCCAGAGCCGCCAGCCGGGCCTCGTTCTGGAAGCCGCCGGCGTCGTGCACGACCACCGTGTCGCCCAGGGGCTGGCCGTTCGACGCGAAGGCGCGCACGTGGACGTCGATCCACGATCGCCCGGTCCAGGCGACGACGAAGCCGCCGCCGTTGAGCCCGATCAAGTCGTTCAGCGCCAGGGACTGGTCCTCGCCGTAGACCACCACCTCGCTTCCCACCCGCCGGCCTTGCGCGTCGAAGACCTGAGCCCGGACCTCCAGGCTCCAGTCACCCCGTGTCTCGTTGGCCGGCAGCACGCTCTGCCAAGCGCAGACGAAGCCGCCGCCGTCTAGCGCCGCCACGCGCACTTGTCCCTGATCGGACTGCGCGATGCCGTTGACCGTGAAGACCTCGCCTCGGGGCGTGCCGTCGGCGTTGACCAGGCGCGCCCGGATGCCGGCACCGTCGCCGTCGCCGGTGGCCGGGTCGCGGTGCGTCCAGGCCAGCGCCAGACCCCCGTCGGCCATGGGTGCGGCGCTCCATTGCGCGCCGGCCCCCTGGCCCCCGATGGCCTGCGCCACCTCGGATCCGAGCGCACCGCCGGCCGCGTCGTGCATGCGGACGACCAGCGCGGCCGGGTCGTAGTAGTACGCGCTCAGCCAGAGGTGGGCGGCGCCGCCACCGGCCAGCGGCACCGCCTGGGGCGCGAAGTGCCAGCCACTGGTCCATGCCTGTTCGCTGCCCTGCGGTCGGCCGTCGGTGACGTACAGCCGTGCCTTGATCCCGGGCCCGCCACCGCAGCCCATGTCGTTGCACGACAGCGACCAGTCTTCCCAGGCGACGAGGAAGCGCCCGTTCTCCAGCCCCGCGACCGTGGCCGACCGCTGGTTGTTGACCGTGGTCTGGTTGACCAGCTGGTTGCTGCCGAAGGCCTGCCCGGTGGCGGAGAAGAAGCGCGCCATCACCGCCTGGCTGTCGGGCTCGCCATCGGCAAAGCTGCCGGGGTGCTCGGCGCCGCCCCAGAAGCCCCAGCCATCGGTCCAGGTCACCGCGATGCGACCGTCGGGCGTGACCGCCACGTCGGGATCGACCTGCCAGCCGCGGTTGCGGTCGTTGACCGCGATCTCCTCGCCGCGCGCCGTGCCGTCGGCATTGAACAGGCGCATGCGGATGTCGGACGCAGCATTGCCCGCGGATGGCAGCTCCGCCTCGCCCTGCGCGTCGTAGTTCACCCAGACGACGACGTAGCCGCCATCGGGCATTGAGGCCGCCTGGGCGGTGCCCTGCGAGCCAAAGCGTTCACCGTTGACAGACTTGACACCTCCGTAAGGCCATGCCGACGACGCCATGCAAGCTCCTTCACCAAGATGACCGATGTCAAGTGGAAGTGTCGCGTGGCACGGCGCATGGACCTTTGCGCCAGGGCAAGATCGTCCCGCCGTCGCCCGCCCGTCGCGCGGCGGCCCGGATGCGGCCGGGGCCTTGCTGCGCGGTCAGCCGCGCGAAGGGCGCGCTGGCTACACCGCACGGGCCCGTGGTGTTGCCTGGCTGGACGAACGTGATCGACGATGAGCAGCCTCTCCACCCCCCCGCCCGCCTACGACCCCACCGCCAAGCAGAAGTCGCAGGCCAGGACGTCGCGCATCCCGTTCAAGCTGCCGCGGCGTGGGGCCTCCCGCTGGCGGGACAGGCGGCACTGGGCATGGACGATGCCGCCGCCGACGTGCGTGCCGCACTGGAGCGCGGGGCCACCTCGGCGGTGAGCCTGCTCGGGCGCAACGACGGTTCCCTCGGCAACCCCAAGGTGCGCATCCCGCTGCCGGGCGTGCTGGAGGATGCGCCCAAGCTGCTGAAGCGGCTCGGCCAGGGTAGGCGGGTGGACAAGCTCGTGACGGCCATGAACCGCGCGGCCGAGCAGGCCGTGCCCGGGGCACGGTCGCAGCTGCAGGATGCGGTGCGCAACCTAACCGTCGAGGATGCAGTGGCCATCGCGCGAGGCAGCCCGACCTCGGAGACCGACTTCTTCACGTGCAAGACACGCTCGCCGCTGACGACGAAGCTCCTGCCCATCGTCACGCGCGCCACCGAGAAGGTGCAGTTGGCCGAGCACAACAACGCCTTCGCCTCGCGCGCCGCCGGGCTCTGACTGGTCAAGGGCGAAGATGCCGACCTGCAGCACCACGTCACCGCCAAGGCGCTGGACGGCCTCTACCTGATGCTCGGCGAGGAGGAGAAGCGCATCCGCGCCGATCCGATCCGCTGAAGTCGGGCAGCGCCATCCTGCGCAAGGTGTTCGGCGGCTGAGGTCGGCCCCGCCCGGCGACCCGCTGCAAGGCAGCCGCCTCAGCGACAGCCCGCGGGGCCCAGCCAGCCGGCGATCGCGCCGAGGTCCTGCAGGACGCCGGTGCGCCCGTCGAGGTGGAGCAGACGCTGGCCGGAGATGGAGATGCCGACGTAGGTCTGCGTGTCGGCGTACTGGCGGTAGTGGTAGTCACCGCTGGTCTGCGACGGCTGCAGCGCCGGCCGCAGCAGGTTCGCATAGGCGCACTCGCCCCAGTCGAGCACGCAATCGGCCTGTGCGGTGAGCGAGCCCGCGGGCCGCAGCTCCACGACGTGCAGGCTGCGCGCCGGCACGGTGAGTGCAAGCTCGACGGTGCCGGCATTCGGCGTCAGGGCCTTGCGCCATTCGGTGGCCGGCTCGGACAGCAGCGTGCGCAGCGCGGTGGCGTCGGCCTGCGCCGGAGCGCCGACGGCCGGCAGGTCGCGCGTGCCCGAGGGCGGCGTGCGGACTGTGGCATCGACGGCCGCCGCTCGCCCGCGCACCCGCAGCGTGTAGGTCTGCGTCGCGCTGCCGTCGTTGGTGACGACGACGCTGGTCAGCGCATCGCGCCGCGCCGCCAGCGCCAGCACCGGCATCGACTCGGCGGCGGTACCCGCGACGCAGCTGCTGCCCTGGCAGACCTGGACTCCGAGCCGCGTCGCGCCGCGCAGGCGGCCACGCGCCCAGAAGGCCCAGGCCGAGGGGTTGATGCGCGCCTAGCCCGACACCGTGGTGAAGTCGAACAGCGACATGATCGGCACCCCGCTGTAGAAATGCGCGGCCTCGATGCGGTAGGCCGGCTCCTGCATCAGCGTCAGGACGCCGCTCGTCCAGGACTGCATGCGCGGCTCGGCGTAGAGCGCGCTGCCGCATTGCGTGCCGAGGCCGATGTTCCACTCGGTAACGTGGATCGGCTTGCCGGCACCGCCCTGGCCGTCGACCAGGGCGCGCAGCGAGCGCAGGAAGCTGGCCGAGGCGGCGAGCGTCGCGGTCGAGCAGCTGCCGTAGTGGTGCGCCGAGTAGAAGTCCAGGCTGTCGGCGCCGACCGCGCCGACGAAGCCATTGGCCGGATTGCCCGCCACCGTGGCGGTGGTCAGGATGCTGCGCGTAAAGCCGGGGCCGCCGATGCGCACCGTGCGCCCGGCGGCGGCCGCGACGGCGCGCACGCGCGTGACCGTCTCGCGGAACAGCGTGTGGAACTCGGCGGCGCTGCCTCGCCAGAAGCCGCCATCGGGCTCGTTGTGGACCTCGACATACACCGGATCCACCGCCGCGACGCCGATGCTGGGCTTGAAGGCGCCGATCACGTGGCGATAGATGTTCGCCGCCACCTTGGCCCAGGCGACCGGATCGGCGGTGTGGTTGGGCCCGTTGTAGCTCTCGCCCAGGCGCAGGTAGACCGCTGCACCGGCGCCCGCGATTTCGGAGAGCGCGGTGTCGGCGCCGCTGAAGTCGTAGTCCGCCGGGTTGCCGAGGTCGGCGTCGGCACTGGAGATCGGCGTCCAGCTGAAGGTGGGGATGCCACCGGTCCCGCTAAGCTCGCAGCCGCCGACCGCCTGCGCCGGGCTGAGTGCGCGGCGGCCATGGCGCCGGTGTTCGGCATCAGCAGGCAGAACTCCTCGCCGCCCCAGCGGCAGATGACGTCGCTGGCGCGGCTGTCGTCCTGCAGCAGGTGGGCGAACGCCACCAGCAGCTCGTCGCCGGCCGCATGGCCGTGGCGGTCGTTGACGGCCTTGAAGTAGTCGAGGTCGGCGATGGCCACCGCCAGCGGCTGCCCCTCGCGGCGCGCCAGGCATCGCCGGTGGCACGTCGGCCAGGTGGCGACGGTCGAACAGGCCCGTCAGCAGGTCCCGCGTGGCCTGCTCGCGCAACTGGTCCTGCAACCGCTGCACCTCCTGCATCTGCCGCGACAGGTGCTCGTTGATGGCCTGCAGCGCGGTCCGCGCGCGCTCGGTCTCGCGCCGGCGGACCTCCTGCTCTTCGAGCTGCCGGCCCAGCCGCATCAGCTCGGTCTGCAGCAGCGCCGACTGCGTGCGCGCCCGCGAGGCCATCGCCGAGCGCCGCGCCTGCAGGCTCTTCCAGGCGCACAGCGCCGCCAGCGCTGCGGCAGGCCGGCCCGCACGCTCGTGCAGCTCGGACAGCAGCTGCAGACCGGCGCTGCGCACGCGCATGCTCAGGCCGTCGTCGGTGGCGTCGTCGAACAGCCGGTCGCGCAGGGGCGCCATCACCGCCAGCGCGTCGTCGACGTGGCCTTCGGCCGCGGCCAGCAGAGCGCAGGCCCGCGCCATCTCGTGCGTCTCCTCGGCGATCGGCTCATGGTGGGCCGTGGCGGCGGCCACCAGCTCGCGCCCGAGCGCCACATCGCCCGCGCGCAGCGCCGCCAGCGCCAGGATCTCGAAGCACGAGGCATTGCGGCCCCGGCCCTGCTCGTTGGCCGGGATAGCACGCACGGCCTGCACGTCGGCCAGCGCCTCCGGTGCGCGACCCAGCTCGGTGAGCACGACGATGCGGTTGATCAGCAGCGTGTCCAGCAGGCGTGGATTGGGGAGGCGGCTGCAGCGCGCCAGGCCCTCATCGACCTGCACCAGGGCGGCCTCGGCGTCGCCGAGCTGCATCAGCTCGTTGGCCAGGTTGCAGTGCAGCACCACCTCGAAGCCCGGTGCGCGACGGGGCCGCGCATCGCGCAGCGCCGACACCATGTGCGCAAAGGCACGCTGCGCTGTTCGTGCCGCAGGACGCGCAGCCCCTCGTCGCGCAGCGACTGCAGGTGGCGGTGCGCCTCGAGCAGCCGCCCCTTGCGCCACCAGGCGCGGGCGATACCGGCCTCCAGCAGGATGGCCCCGGCGCGGTCGCCCAGGCGCTCGAATTCGCTGCGCAACGGTTCCAGCGTCGCCAGCGCCTCGGCGGGTGTGGCCAGATTCAGCCGGTTGTAGCCGAGCACGAGCCCGGCCCAGGCACGCGCCAGCGCGTCGCTGCCGGCCACGGTCAGGGCCTGCTCGGCCAGCACGATCGAGCGCGCGCTGTCGGTCTGCAGCAGCGCCCATGCGCGGCGGGCCCGCTGCATTGCAGGGCCCGGACGGCTGGCAGCAGTGGCAGACGGCATGGGCGGACTATCGAAGCCGCCCGCGCCGGCGTCACATGCTGCGCCGGTACTGCCCGCCGACCTCGAAGAGCGCGGTGGTGATCTGGCCCAGGCTGCAGCAGCGCACGGCGTCCATCAACACCTCGAAGACGTTGCGGTGGTCGATCACCGCCTGCTGCAGGCGCTGCAGCAGGGCCGGCGCCTCGTCGGCGTGGCGGGCGTGGAAGTCGGCCAGGCGTTGCAGCTGGCTCTGCTTCTCCTCCTCGGTGCTGCGCGCGAGCTCGATGTGCTCGGGCACCGGGTCGCCGTGCGGGTTGCGGAAGGTGTTGACACCGATGATCGGGTACTCGCCGCTGTGCTTGAGCTGCTCGTAGTGCAGGCTCTCCTCCTGGATGCGGCTGCGCTGGTAGCCGGTCTCCATCGCGCCGAGCACGCCGCCGCGCTCGGTGATGCGCTCGAATTCGGTGAGCACCGCCTCCTCGACCAGTTCGGTCAGCTCGTCGATGATGAAGCTGCCCTGGTTCGGGTTCTCGTTCTTCGCCAGGCCCCACTCGCGGTTGATGACGAGCTGGATCGCCATCGCGCGACGCACGCTCTCCTCGGTGGGCGTCGTGATCGCCTCGTCGTAGGCGTTGGTGTGCAGGCTGTTGGCGTTGTCGTAGGTCGCGATCAGCGCCTGCAGCGTCGTGCGGATGTCGTTGAAGGCGATCTCCTGCGCGTGCAGGCTGCGGCCCGAGGTCTGGCAGTGGTACTTCAGCTTCTGGCTGCGCTCGCCCGCGCCGTAGCGCTCCTTCATCGCCACCGCCCAGATGCGGCGCGCGACGCGGCCCATCACCGTGTACTCCGGGTCCATGCCGTTGCTGAAGAAGAAGCTGAGGTTGGGCGCGAAGTCGTCGATGTGCATGCCGCGCGCCAGATAGGCCTCGACGTAGGTGAAGCCGTTGGAGAGCGTGAAGGCGAGCTGGCTGATGGGGTTGGCGCCGGCCTCGGCGATGTGGTAGCCGCTGATCGACACCGAGTAGAAGTTGCGCACGTCGTGGTGCACGAAGTACTCGGCGATGTCGCCCATCACCTTGAGGCTGAACTCGGTCGAGAAGAGGCAGGTGTTCTGGCCCTGGTCCTCCTTCAGGATGTCGGCCTGCACGGTGCCGCGCACGTTGGCCAGCGTCCAGGCGCGGATCTTCGCGGCCTCGTCCTCGGTGGGTTCGCGTCCGTTGTCGGTGCGGAACTTCTCCAGCTGCTGGTCGATGGCGGCGTTCATGAACATGGCCAGGATGGTCGGCGCCGGGCCGTTGATGGTCATGCTCACCGAGGTGCTGGGGCTGCAGAGGTCGAAGCCCGAGTACAGCACCTTCAGGTCGTCGAGCGTGGCGATGGAGACGCCCGAGTTGCCGACCTTGCCGTAGATGTCCGGGCGCGGGTCGGGGTCGTGGCCGTAGAGCGTGACCGAGTCGAAGGCGGTCGACAGCCGCTTGGCCGGCATGCCCGCGCTCACCAGCTTGAAGCGGCGGTTGGTGCGGAAGGCGTCGCCCTCGCCGGCGAACATGCGCGTGGGGTCCTCGTTCTCGCGCTTGAAGGCGAACACGCCGGCGGTGAAGGGAAAGCTGCCGGGCACGTTCTCCAGCAGCAGCCACTGCAGCAGCTCGCCGTGATCGGCCCAGCGCGGCAGCGCGACCTTGCGGATCTTGTTGCCCGAGAGCGTGGTGTGGGTGAGGCCGGTGCGGATCTCCTTGTCCCGGATCTTCACCACGTACTCGTCGCCGGCGTAGGCCTTGACCATGTCGGGCCACATCGCCAGCAGCTTGCGCGCGGCCGGGTCGAGCCGCTCCTGCCGCCCCTTGGCGAGCTCGAGGACGGTGCTGCGTGCGCCGTTGCGCTCGGGGTCGGCCTCGTGCAGCATGCGCGCGCTCTCCTGCAGCTGCTGCAGCTCGCGCGCGATGCGCGCCTGCTCTCTTGCGCGCTGCTTGTAGCCGCGCACGGTGGCGGCGATGTCGGCCAGGTAGCGCGTGCGCGCGGGCGGCACGATCACCGTCTGCTGCGTGCTGTGGCGCGTGGCCACGCGCGGCAGCCGGCCCTCGCCCACGCGCAGGCCCAGCGCCTGCAGCCGCGGCAGCAGCCCCTGGTAGAGCGCGGTCACGCCGTCGTCGTTGAAGCGGCTGGCCATGGTGCCGTAGACGGGCATCTGCTCCGGCGGCGTCTTGAAGGCCTCGCGGTTGCGCTGCACCTGCTTGCTGACGTCGCGCAGCGCATCCAGCGCGCCCTTGCGGTCGAACTTGTTGATGGCCACGAACTCGGCGAAGTCGAGCATGTCGATCTTCTCGAGCTGGCTGGCCGCGCCGAACTCGGGCGTCATCACGTACATCGGCACGTCCACCAGCGGCACGATGGCGGCGTCGCCCTGGCCGATGCCCGAGGTCTCGACGATGACGAGGTCGAAGCCCGCGGCCTTGCAGGCGAGCACGACCTCGGGCAGCGCCTGGCTGATCTCGCTGCCGAAGTCGCGCGTGGCCAGCGAGCGCATGAAGACGCGCGGCCCGCTCGCCCAGGGGCCGATGGCGTTCATGCGGATGCGGTCGCCCAGCAGCGCGCCGCCGCTCTTGCGCCGGCTCGGGTCGATGCTGATCAAGGCCACGCGCAGCGCATCGCCCTGGTCCAGGCGCAGGCGGCGGATGAGCTCGTCGGTGAGGCTGCTCTTGCCCGCGCCGCCGGTGCCGGTGATGCCGAGCACGGGAATGCGCGCGCCGGCCGCGGCGTCGGCCAGCGCGGCCTTGAAGCCGGCGTCGGCGGCGCCGTTCTCGAGCGCGGTGATGGCCTGCGCGAGCGCGCGCCAGGCGGCGTCGCTGTGGCCTTGCAGCGCGGCCACGTCCTTGGGTGCCTGCGGCGCGAGGTCGACGTCGCAGCGCATCACGATCTCGCCGATCATGCCCTGCAGGCCCATGCGCTGGCCGTCCTCGGGGCTGTAGATGCGCGCCACGCCGTAGTCGTGCAACTCGCGCATCTCGGTGGGCACGATGACGCCGCCGCCGCCGCCGAAGACCTTCACGTCGGCGCCGCCGCGCTGCCGCAGCAGGTCGATCATGTACTTGAAGTACTCGACGTGCCCGCCCTGGTAGCTGCTGAGCGCGATGCCCTGCGCGTCCTCCTGCAGCGCCGCGGTGACGATCTCGTCGACTGAGCGGTTGTGGCCGAGGTGGATGACCTCGGCGCCCATGCCCTGCAGGATGCGGCGCATGATGTTGATCGCCGCGTCGTGGCCATCGAAGAGGCTGGCCGCGGTGACCAGCCGCACCTTGTGCGTCGGGCGGTATTCGGCCAGGGCCTTGAAGTCTGCGCAGAGATCGGTCATGGTTGCGGCGCGCGCGCGGCGACAGTTCGATCGACGCTGGTGTCAACGTCGATCGAAGATGATGCCATCACCACCCGCTGCGCGCCTTGCGCCGGACGCGCGAGCGCTCGGGGTTTTCCCGCGCGGTTACAGCGATCGGATCGGTACCAGGTCCGGATCGGCGGCGTGGTCCACAAGCATGCGCTTGACGCGGTCCCGCCACAGGCGGCCGAAGCGTAGTGCCGGCCCCATGCCGGGATAGCCCATGTCCTCGGTGGCGCCGGTGATCAGCGTCAGCACGGCTGCGGTCACGCCGGTGGTGCCGCGGGTGTGCCCATTCTGGATGCCCACGCGGATGTCGGTAAGATCACCGCGATCGTGGCTGAGCTCGCCGACTCGCACCGGCGTGAACCCGAACCCCACGACCGCTCTCGCGCCGCAGGCGGCGTGCTCGATCTTCCCAGCCGGACCGCGGATGAGCTTTCTCGCCATCGACATCGGCAACACGCGCCTGAAGTGGGCGCTCTACGACCACGGCCACCCGGGCGCGCGGCTGCTGCGGCAGGGCGCGGTCTTCCTGGAGGCCATCGACAGCCTGGCCGAGGGCGGCTGGCGCGAGCTGCCCGTTCCCGAGGCGATGCTCGGCTGTGCGGTCGCCGGCGAAGCGGTGCGCCGCCGCGTCGAAGAGCAGATGGAGCTGTGGGATCTGGAGCCGCGCTGGGTGGTGCCCGCGGCGCACGACGGGGGCGTCGTCAACGGTTACGACTTCCCGCACCGGCTGGGCGCGGACCGTTGGGTCGCCCTCGTCGGCGCGCGCCAGCGTGCGCTGGCGGCGGGCACGGCTCGGGCGCCGCGGCCGGCGCTGGTGGTGATGGTCGGCACTGCGGTGACCGTCGATGCGCTGGACATCGAGGGTCGTTTCCTCGGCGGGCTGATCCTGCCGGGCTTCGGCCTCATGCTCAAGGCGCTCGAGATGGGCACCGCGGGCCTGCGCGTGCCCACCGGCGAGGTCGTCGATTTCCCGACCAACACCAGTGACGCGCTCATGAGCGGCGGCACGAGCGCCATTGCCGGCGCCATCGAGCGCCAGTACCAGCGCCTGGCGCGGCGCGCAGGTGCGGCGCCGCTGCTGCTCATGGCCGGCGGGGCGGCGGTCAAGGTGGCGCCGACGCTGGAGCTGCCGGCGCAGATCGTCGACACCCTGCTCTTCGAGGGCCTGCTGGCCTTGCAGGCACGGCGCCGGGCGCTGTAGGCGGCGCGCTGGGTGCTACAGGATGTAGCGCGACAGATCCTCGTTGCGGGCCAGCTCGGCCAGGCGCTGCTCGACCGCGGCCTCGTCCAGCGTCACCGTCTGTCCGCTGCGCGAAGGCGCGTCGAAGCTGATCTCGTCGAGCAGGCGCTCCATCACCGTGGAAAGCCGGCGCGCGCCGATGTTCTCGGTGCGTTCGTTGACCTCGAAGGCGATCTGCGCCAGGCGCCGCACCGCCTGCGGCGTGATCTCGAGCCTCACGCCCTCGGTGGCCAGCAGGGCCCGGTATTGCACGACCAGACTGGCCTCGCGGCGCGTGAGGATGGCCTCGAAGTCGTCGACCGAGAGCGAATCGAGTTCGACCCGGATCGGGAAGCGTCCCTGCAACTCCGGGATGAGGTCGCTCGGGCGCGAGAGGTGGAACGCGCCGCTGGCGACGAAGAGCATGTGGTCGGTGCGCACCATGCCGTACTTGGTGTTGACGCTGGTGCCCTCGACCAGCGGCAGCAGGTCGCGCTGCACGCCCTGGCGGCTGACGTCGGCGCCGCCGGCGCCTTCGCCGCCGACACTGCGTGAGGCGACCTTGTCGATCTCGTCGATGAAGACGATGCCGTTGCCCTCGGCGTTGGCGATCGCCGCGGCGCGGATCTCCTCCTCGTTGACGAGCTTGGCCGCCTCCTCCTCGACGAGCAGGCGCTGCGCCTCGGCGATCCCGAGCTTGCGCGTCTTGCGCCGGACGCCGCCTATCTGCGAGAACAGGCCCTTGAGCTGCTCGGCCATTTCCTCCATGCCCTGCGGCCCGAGGATCTCGAGCGAGGGCCGGGGCTCGGCGAGCTCGAGCTCGATCTCCTTGTCGTCGAGCTTGCCTTCGCGCAGGCGCTTGCGCATCACCTGGCGCGCGGTGTTGTCGGCCGGTGGCGAGGACGACTCGCCGCCGAAGCCCATCGCCGCGCCCGTGCGCGGCGGCGGCACGAGGGCGTCGAGGATGCGCTCCTCGGCGGCGTCCTCGGCCTGCAGGCGCCTGGCCGTCATCTGGCGCTCGCGCTCCTGCTTCACCGCAACCTCGACGAGGTCGCGGATGATGGTGTCCACGTCCTTGCCGACGTAGCCGACCTCGGTGAACTTGGTCGCCTCGACCTTCACGAAGGGCGCGTCGGCCAGGCGCGCCAGGCGGCGCGCGATCTCGGTCTTGCCCACGCCGGTGGGGCCGATCATGAGGATGTTCTTGGGCGTGATCTCGGCACGCAGCTTCTCGTCGACCTGCTGGCGGCGCCAGCGGTTGCGCAGCGCGATCGCCACCGCGCGCTTGGCCTTGTGCTGGCCGACGATGTGGCGGTCGAGCTCGGAGACGACCTCCTGCGGCGTCATGCCCAGCGGGGTGTCGTGCTTCATCCGAGGACTTCCACCGTGTGATGCTGGTTGGTGTAGATGCAGAGGTCGCCGGCGATCTCGAGCGAACGCTTGACGATCTGCTCGGCGCTCATCTCCGTGTGCTCGAGCAGGGCGCGTGCGGCGGCCTGCGCGTAGGCGCCGCCGGAGCCGATGGCGACGATGCCTTGCTCGGGCTCGAGCACGTCGCCGTTGCCGGTGATGATCAGCGAGGATTCGCGATCGGCGACCGCGAGCATGGCCTCGAGCCGACGCAGCACGCGGTCGGTGCGCCAGTCCTTGGTCAGCTCGATGGCCGCGCGCACGAGGTGCCCCTGGTGCTTCTCGAGCTTGGCCTCGAAGCGTTCGAAGAGCGTGAAGGCGTCGGCGGTGGCGCCGGCGAAGCCCGCGAGCACCTGGTCGCGGTAGAGCTTGCGCACCTTGCGCGCGCTCGCCTTGACGACGATGGTGCCGAGCGTCACCTGGCCGTCGCCGCCAAGGGCCACGTGCGTGCCGCGGCGCACGCTGAGGATGGTCGTGCCGTGATAGGGTTCCATGAAATGCGCCAGCTTGGGGCGAACGGCGCCGCTTCAAGGCGCCGACGCGGATCGGGCTGGACCCGCTTCAGTTCTTGCGCACCTGCACGCGGGCGTGTTCGTTGATGCCCATCGCACCGTAGAACAGCGCCACCAGCCGGTGCGCGTCGACGAAGTGCACGGCGCGGTTCTCGCTGCGCTTGGTCAGGACCCAGTTCAGCAGGTCGCCGGCGGCGATGAAGTCGACGCGGATCAGCCGTGCGCAGGAGACGCTGACGGTGGCCGCGGCGCCGATGTCGTCGTTGAGCGCCAGCAGCGTCTCGCTGATGTCGCCGGCGAGCTGTCCCGAGAGCTCGACGTTGGCGACCTGGCCGGCGCCGCCCTGAGCGTCGTCGAGCAGGGTGGATTCGACGAAGCCGGTGTGCGGCTCGGTCAGCACCGAGGTCTGGGGCTGGCGCGTGGACAAGGTGGCGCCACTGACGCGCACGTTGCAGCGCGTGGGCTCCCACGACGGCGGCGAGACCTCGTAGGTGACGCAGTAGTCGATCGCCGCTTCGTCGAACTGGTCGGGGCGGTTGGCCAGGCGCAGCGCATCCAGCCGCGTGAGCCAGAACGCCGGATCGGCGTCGCGCACGCCGGTGGGGGCGGCCTCCTGCAGCACGGAGAAGAGGCGTTCGCCCGAGAGCCAACGCATTTCCAGCGCCTGCCCCGCCCAGAGGCGGAACAGCGTCGAGAGCTGCATCGCGGCGTCGGTGTCGATGCGGCGCAGCTTGCCCCAGTCGAAGGTCCAGGGCAGGGGCATCTGCAGCGTCTGCGCGCGCAGCCGTGCGACGGCCTCGACGTCCAGCTCGGCCGGAGCCGTCCAGCCGATCGGCGACGGTCCGTGCGTGGGCGCCGGAACCTCCGCGGCGATGGCGTCGGAGACGAGCTTGGGCAGCGAGAACCACTGCGGTGCCGACCAGCCGAACTGGTGCGCGTAATCCAGTGCCAGGCTCTCGAAGCTCGCCTGCTGGCCGGTGGCGCGGTAGAGGTCGAACAGCACCAGCCAGGTCTCGGCGTGCTGGTGGCGTGTCCCGCCTGCGGCCGTGAGCCGGCGCAGCGCCTGCTCGCAGCTGCCGAAGTCGGCGTTGGCGAAGGCGATCACCGCCTCGTCGAGGTCGGGGTCGTGCATGACCTCGCTCACCTCGACCGCCAGCGGACTGTTGAAGTCCACTCCGTCGAGCGCGGTCGCCATCGACATCGGCGCCAGCGGCGGCAGCCCGCCGCCCATCTGCACCGGCGCCGGTGCGGCGCGCGGGGGCGCGTGCGACGGAAGCTCGGGATCGAAGTCGGGCAGCGGAGGCAGTGCCGGCAAGGCCTCGTGACTGCTGCCGTCGTCGCTCAGTTCGGCGCCGATCTCGATGTCGGGCACGAGCGCCGCCGGCGCGGCCCGCGGGGGCGGCGCCGCCGGAATCGAGGCCGGGCCGGGGGCAACCGCGTGCTGCGGCGGCTCGGAGACCGGGGCGAGATCGAACAGAACCGGCCGGCGCGGGACCGCCGGAGGCGGCCCCTGCGTCTCGGGCAGGCGGCTGGCGTCGCCGACCATTTGCTGCTCGATCTCGTCGATCGCGCGCACGACCTGACTGCGCGAGCTGCGGCTGTCGGGCTCGGAGAGGCGGATGTCGGAGTCGTCCAGCTTCGAGGACGAACCCAGTGCCGCCAATTGTTCCGGCGTCAGGCCCTCGCGGCGGACCTTGCGCAGCATGTCGAACTCGCGCTTGCGCACGAAGTCGTTGCGGCGCTTGCGCTCGATCATCGCCTTCAACTCGGACTTCTCCATCTCGAGTTCGCGCGCATCGGGTTGACGCGAGTTCAGCTCGGTCCAGTCGGTGCCGGGGTTGGCGACGAAGCGCACCACCTTGCGGAAGAAACTCTCGTTCTCGGCCATCACCGGTGATCGTACCCCCGGCGGCGACCGGGGTTCAGCATGCGCGTAACCGATTCCACACGCGCGCGGACCCGAAAGCGTGGACTCTGCCGCGCGGCGCCGGGCCTTGCGCGGGCCGCGCTCAGTCGCCGAACATCTTCTGCTTGAGTTCGCGCCGCTGCTGTGCCTCCAGCGACAGTGTCGCCGTGGGGCGTGCCAGCAGGCGCGCCAGCCCGATGGGCTCGCCGGTCTCGTCGCAGTAGCCGTAGTCGCCGCTGTCCAGGCGGGCCAGCGACTGGGCGATCTTCTTCAGCAGCTTGCGTTCGCGGTCGCGCGTGCGCAGCTCGAGCGCATGCTCTTCCTCGATCGTCGCGCGGTCCGCCGGGTCGGGGACGATGGTCGTGTCCTCGCGCAGGTTCTCGGTCGTCTGCCCGGCGTTGGAGAGCAGGTCGTTCTTCTGCTGCTCCAGCCGGGCGCGGAAGAAGTCGATCTGCTTCTCGTTCATGTACTCGCTCTCGGGCATCGCAAGCAGTTCCGCCTCGGTCAGCTCGCGGCCGGACTTGGTCTTCCAGGCGTTGGCGAGTTTCGGGTCCGCCTTGGCGGCGGGCTTGCGGGCTGACGTCGGCGGCACGGCAGGAGGCTCGAGGTTGGGCTTCGCCGGGGCGAAGCGGTCGGTGAAGCGGGTGGAACTGTCGCGGGTGTCCGCGGCAGGGCTGGCCTCGGACGCTGCCGTCCTCGATGCGGCCGGGGCGACATTGACTGCAGCGCGCTTGGCTGCAGCCGCCTCGGTGCTCGTGGCGACAGCTGTCCTGCGGTCGGGGGTGGTGCGGGCCGGCGGCTTGGTCACGGCAGTCTCCTGGCCTCCTCGTTCAACGGCAGGCGAACCCGCGCACGCCCACAGCGGCGGCGCCCGGCGGGGTCGGCCGCGGCAGTCGCGGCGATTCTAGTCATCGCTGCCAGCCGTCCGCGGCGGTCCATCGGCCTCAGACCAGGCATTGCTCGAGCCCTTGCATCAACACCTCGCTCGGCAGGTCGATGCCGATGAAGACCATCTTGCTGCCCTTCTCCTCGCCCGGCGCCCATTTCGGCCCGAGGTCGCTTCCCATCATCTGGTGCACGCCCTGGAAGACGACCTTGCGGTCGCTCCCCTTCATGTACAGCACGCCCTTGTAGCGCAGCATCTTGGGGCCGTAGACCTGCACGATGGCGCCCAGGAAGTCCTCCAGCTTGGCGGCGTTGAAGGCTTTCCTGGATTTGAAGACGAAGCTCTTCACGTCGTCGTCGTGGGCGTGGTGGTGCGGGTGGTTGCAGTGCTCGCCGTGTTCGTGTTCATGGTCGTGGTGGTGATGACCGTGCGCGCCATCGGCGTTCAGGAACTCGGGGTCGATGTCGAGCTTGGCGTTGAGGTTGAAGCCCTTGAGGTCGAAGACCTCGGCGATCGGCACCTCGCCGAAGTGCACTTCTCGCTGCGGTGCGCGCGGGTTCATGTGCTTGAGCCGGTGCGCCAGCGCGTCGATCTCGTCCCGCGCCACGAGGTCGGCCTTGCTGATGAAGATCTGGTCGGCAAAACCCACCTGGCGGCGCGCTTCCTGGCGCGTGTCGAGCTGGCTCTCGGCATGCTTGGCATCGACGAGGGTGAGGATGGAGTCCAGCAGGTAGCTCTCGGCGACCACGTCATCCATGAAGAAGGTCTGCGCCACCGGCCCGGGGTCGGCCAGGCCCGTGGTCTCGATGACGACGCGGTCGAAGTCGAGTTCACCCTTGCGGCGCTTCTCGGCCAGGTCGGTGAGGGTGCTGCGCAGGTCCTCGCGGATGGTGCAGCAGACGCAGCCGTTGCTCATCTGGATGATCTGCTCCTGCGTGTCGACGCTGAGGATGTCGTTGTCGATGTTCTCCTCGCCGTACTCGTTCTCGATCACGGCGATCTTCTGCCCGTGGGCTTCGGAGAGCACGCGTTTGAGCAGCGTCGTCTTGCCGCTGCCGAGGAAGCCGGTGAGGATGGTTGCCGGGATGAGGCCGTTGGACATGGTGAGATCTCGGATGCCGGGTACCGACCCGGTCATGTGAGGGGGCCGGACTGTCGTTCAAGCCCTTCGACGTGTCAAGCGTCTGGGGTATTCTCGGCCGCACCCCATTGCCGACGCCCCCCGTGTCCGATCCTCCTCCCGAACGGCCGCCGGAGCCCGGCGCCGAGCGACGCGGCCTGTTCGAACGCCTGGTCGAGTTCCTCTCGCCGGGCCCCGACAGCAAGGCCGAACTGCTGAAGACGCTCGCCGACGCCGAGCAGCGCGAGCTCATCGAGCCCGAATCGCGCCACATGCTCGAGGGCGTGCTGCGCATGGCCGACCTTTCGGCCGGCGACGTCATGGTGGCGGCGCCGCGCATGGACCTGCTGGACATCGACGCCGACTACGACACGCTGCTGCGCATGGTGATCAGCACCGCGCATTCGCGCTTCCCGGTCTACGAAGGGCGGCGCGAGAACGTCATCGGCATCCTGCTCGCCAAGGACCTGCTGAAGCTGCAGCGCGCGCCCACGCTGAACCTGCGCACGCTGCTGCGGCCGGCGGTGTTCGTTCCCGAGAGCAAGCGCCTGAACGAGCTGCTGCGCGACTTCCGCTCCAACCGCAACCACCTCGCGATCGTCATCGACGAGTTCGGAAACACCGCGGGCCTGGTGACGATCGAGGACGTGCTGGAGCAGATCGTCGGCGACATCGAGGACGAGTTCGACGAGGAGGATGCCGAGCACGGCATCTACACCCTGGCCGACGGCAGCCACCGCGTCGCCGGCGACGTCGACATCGGGGCCGTCAACCACTTCTTCTCGCTGCACCTGCCCGAGGACGACTTCGACACCATCGGCGGCCTGATCGCGCACGAGTTCGGACGCGTGCCGCGCCGCGGGGAGAGTGTGCCCTGCGGCGGCCTGCTGTTCACGGTGATGCTCACCCGCGGCGGCGCGGTGCGCTGGTTCCGCGTCGAGCGGCTGCCCGGCGCGCACGGCGGCGCGGCCTCCGAGGGCGCCGCCGGCTGATGTCGCGAAGGCTGGTGCCGCGTGCGCGTGCGCGGGCGCTGGAGACGCTCGCGCTCACGCTTGTCGGGGCGGTGCAGACGCTGGCCTTCGTGCACACGTTGCTGTGGCCGCTGCCGCTGCTGGCCGTGGCGCTGCTCGTCTGGCGGCTCGACCGGACCGCGGGGCCGCGGCGTGCGGCCTGGCTGGCCTGGTGCTTCGGCACGGCATGGCTGGCCGCGGGCACCTGGTGGCTGTTCGTCAGCATGCACCGCTACGGGCACCTGCCGGCGGTTCTCGCGGCGGCGGCGGTGGCGCTGCTGGCCGCGGCGCTTTCGCTCTACCTGGCCCTGGCGGCGGCGGCCTGGCGACGCTGGCGGCGCGGAAGGGGCGGCGACGTGCCGCTCTTTGCCGCGTGCTGGCTGCTGGCCGAGCTCGCGCGCGGCACGCTCTTCACCGGCTTCCCGTGGGTAGCCAGCGGCTACGCGCAGCTCGACGGGCCGCTGGCGGCCCTGGCGCCCTGGGTCGGCGTCTACGGCATGGGGGCGGCACTCGCGGCGCTCGCGGCGATGCTGTCGCGGGCGGTGCGCGCACGCGGCGCGTGGCGCACGGGAGGGCTGGCGGGAGTGCTCGGCCTGCTGCTGGCGCTGGCCCTTGCCGGCCCCGGAGAGCACACCCGTGCCGGACGCGAGCTCTCGGTGCAGCTGCTGCAGCCCAACGTGGCGCAGGACGAGAAGTTCGCCGCCGAGCGCCTGCCCGCCACGCTGCAGTGGGTCGCAGCGCGACTGGCGGCGTCGAGCGCCGACCTCGTCGTCGCTCCGGAGACCGCGGTGCCGCTGCTGCCGGCGCAGCTCGAGGACTTCGCACCGGGCTACCTGGCAGCGCTGCAGCAGCGCTTCGAGGATTCGGCGCAGGCCGCGCTCGTCGGCGTGCCGCTGGGCGACTACACCCGCGGCTACACGAACTCGGTGATCGGCTGGTCGGCGCAGACGGCGACGCGGCCCGAGGGGCGCTATCGCTACGACAAGCACCATCTCGTTCCGTTCGGCGAGTTCATCCCCACCGGATTTCGCTGGTTCACCGAGCTCTTGCGCATCCCGCTGGGCGACTTCGACCGGGGCGCCGTGGCGCAGGCGTCGCTCGCGCTCGGCGACGAGAAGACCGGCGTCGAGCGCGCCGCCCCCAACATCTGCTACGAGGACCTTTTCGGCGAAGAGCTGGCGCGGCGCTTTTCGGATCCGGGGACGGCGCCGACGCTGTTCGTGAATCTCAGCAACATCGGCTGGTTCGGCGACACCATCGCCGTGGCCCAGCATCTGGCGATCTCGCGCCTGCGCGCGCTCGAGTTCCAGCTGCCGATGATCCGCGCGACGAACACCGGCGCCACCGCGGTGATCGACCACCGCGGCCGCGTGAGCGCGCAGCTGCCGGTCTTCACCGAGGGCGTGCTCGACGGCCGCGTGCAGGGCCGCCACGGGCTCACGCCGTACGCGCGCTGGGCCGCGCGCCTGGGGCTGTGGCCGCTGCTCGTGGCGGCTTCGCTGGTGATCGCGCCGTTCGCGTTGCAGCGTGCGCGCGTGCGCTGAGCGCGCGGTGCTGCGCTCCTTCAGGCGGCGGCGCGTGCGTCCAGCCGCCGCCAGACGACGACGAGGGCGAGGCCGGAGACGATATGCCAGATTCCCCAGAGGCTGGCGATGATGACCATGCCGAGGTCGGCGCCGAACTGGACCGCGACGATGCCCAGCGCCAGGCCGGAGTTCTGCATGCCGCCTTCGATGATGATGGCGCGGCGGTCGCGCCCGCCGACACCGAAGGCACTCGCGCCCACCCAGCCCAGCGCCAGGCCGAGCGCGTTCTGGCCGGCGACGAGTCCGAGCTGCGGCAGCAGCGCGGCGGTCAGCAGGTGGCGGTCGCGCACCAGGCCGGCGGCGATGAAGAGCAGCAGCGCCCCCACCGAGGCGCGCGCCAGCGGCTTGCGGATGCGCGCCGTGGCCCGCGGGAAGCGGTGCGCGCAGGCCATTCCCAGCGTCATCGGCAGCGCCAGCAGCACGAGCAGGCTGACCCAGATGTCCGAGGCGTCGATCGAGAGCTGGCGCAGCCAGCCGGCAGTCGCCGGGTTGGTGCTCACCATCCAGGTGAAGTTGAAGGGTGTCAGCACGATGGCGAGCACGCTGGCGACCGCCGAGATGCTGACCGAGAGCGCCGTGTTGCCGCGCCCGAGATGGGTGACGACGTTGGAGAGCGCCCCGCCCGGGCAGGCGGCGACGAGAATCGCCGCGGCCTCGATGTTGGGCGGCAGGTCCAGCACCAGCGTGGCGCCCCAGGTCGCCAGCGGCAGCAGCAGGAACTGCGGTACGAGCCCGGCGATCACCGCGCGCGGCATGCGCGCCACGGCGCGGAAGTCGGCGACGCGCAGGTCCAGCGCGACCGCGAACACCATCGTCGCGAGCACGACGCTGAGCACGGCTTGGGTGGCGGTCATGAGGCGCGAGGCTAAGCGCGAGGGCGCATCGCCGTGCCCCGTAAAATCCAGCGCTTTCGCCGTGCGCGACCCGCTTTCCGGCTCATGCCCACCTTCCAACAGATCATCCTGCAGCTGCAGACCTACTGGGACGCCCAGGGCTGCGCGCTGCTGCAACCCTACGACATGGAGGTCGGCGCCGGCACCAGTCACACCGCGACCTTTCTGCGCGCGCTCGGCCCCGAGCCCTGGAAGGCGGCCTACGTTCAACCCAGCCGCCGCCCCAAGGACGGCCGCTACGGCGACAACCCCAACCGCCTGCAGCACTACTACCAGTACCAGGTGGTGCTCAAGCCCGCGCCGGCGAACATCCTCGACCTCTACCTCGGCAGCCTGCAGGCGCTGGGCTTCGACCTGAAGGCCAACGACGTGCGCTTCGTCGAGGACGACTGGGAGAACCCGACGCTGGGTGCCTGGGGCCTGGGATGGGAGGTGTGGTTGAACGGCATGGAGGTGACGCAGTTCACCTACTTCCAGCAGGTCGGCGGCATCGACTGCAAGCCCATCACCGGCGAGATCACCTACGGCCTGGAGCGACTGGCCATGTACCTGCAGGGGGTGGAGAACGTCTACGACCTGCGCTGGACCGAGGGCTTGAGCTACCGCGACGTCTACCACCAGAACGAGGTCGAGCAGAGCCGCTACAACTTCGAGGAGAGCGACGTCGACTTCCTGCTGCAGGCCTTCGGCGCGCACGAGCGCCAGGCGCAGCATCTGATGCAGCGCCAGCTCGCGCTGCCGGCCTACGAGCAGGTGCTGAAGGCCGCGCACACCTTCAACCTGCTGGACGCGCGCGGCGCCATCAGCGTCACCGAGCGCGCGGCCTACATCGGACGCATCCGCAAGCTCGCGCGCAGCGTCGCCCAAAGCTACCTCGAGAGCCGCGCGCGCCTGGGCTTCCCGATGGCCCCGCGTGCCTGGGCCGACGAGGTCGGCGCGCGTCTGGCCGAGCAGGCCGCGCGGGAAGCCGCGGCGAAGGCGGCCTGAACCATGAGCATCATGAGCGCGTCCCGGAGCCTGCTCGTCGAGCTGCTGGTCGAGGAGTTGCCGCCGAAGGCGCTGAATCGGCTCGGCGAAGCCTTTGCCGCGGTCCTGGCCGAGAGCCTGGCGGCGCAGGGCCTGGCGCCTGCCGGCGCTGCCGTGACGTGCTACGCCACGCCGCGGCGTCTGGCCGTGCACGTGGCGAACGTGGCCGCGCGCGCCGCCGACCGTGCGCAGCAGACGAAGCTGATGCCCGCGAGCGTCGCCCTGGATCCGCGGGGCGCGCCCACGGCGGCGCTGTTGAAGAAGCTCGCGGCGCTGGGCCTGGGAGCGGAGGCGGTGCCCCGACTCGTGCGCCAGGGTGAGGGTGCGCAGCAGGTCCTTCTTCTCGACTCCGTGCTTCCCGGCGCAACCCTGGCCGAGGGCTTGCAGAAGGCGCTGGACGAGGCGATCGCGAAGCTGCCGATTCCCAAGGTCATGCAGTACCAGCTCGAAAGCGGCGAGGGCCCGGACTTCCAGCCCGGCTGGACGAGCGTGAACTTCGTGCGCCCGGCGCACGGGCTGGTCGCCCTGCACGGCAGCGAGGTGGTGCCGGTGAAGGCGCTCGGCCTCACGGCCGGCCGCACGACGCAGGGCCATCGCTTCGAGGCCGCCGCGCCGGTGATCGCGCTGCGCGACGCCGATGCCTATGTGCGGCAGCTGCGCGACGAGGGTGCGGTGATCGCCGCCTTCGACGCGCGGCGCGCCGAGATCGCGCGCCAGCTGGCCGAGGTCGCCGCGCGCGAGGGTCTGGTGCCGATCGCCGACGAGGCGCTGCTGGACGAAGTGACCGCGCTCGTCGAGCGTCCCAAGGTGCTGCTGTGCCGATTCGAGCCGGAGTACCTCGCGGTGCCGCAGGAATGCCTGATCCTGACGATGAAGGCCAACCAGAAGTACTTCCCGCTGCTCGACGGCCAGGGGCGGCTGACCGAGCGCTTCCTCGTCGTCAGCAACATCGATCCTGCGGATCCGGCGCGCGTGATCGAAGGCAACGAACGCGTCGTGCGCCCGCGCCTGGCCGACGCCAAGTTCTTCTTCGACCAGGACCGCAGGCAAACGCTCGAGTCGCGCGTGCCGCAGCTGGCCAGGGTCGTCTACCACGGCAAGCTCGGCACCCAGGGCGAGCGCAGCGGGCGCGTGCGCGCGATCGCGCGGCGCATCGGCGAGCAGCTCGGCGGCGCGGCGCTTGCCGAGCAGGCCGACCGCGCCGCGATGCTCGCCAAGGCCGACCTGCTGACCGGCATGGTGGGCGAATTCCCCGAACTGCAGGGCGTCATGGGGGGTTACTATGCGCGCCACGACGGCGAGCATGAGGCCATCGCCCTCGCCGTCGAAGATCACTACAAGCCACGTTTTGCCGGCGATACCCTGCCGCGCGGCGACGTTGGCCTGGCGGTTGCGCTGGCCGACAAGCTCGAGACCCTGGCCGGCCTCTTCGGCATCGGCCAGCGGCCCAGTGGCGACAAGGACCCGTTCGCGCTGCGCCGGCACGCGCTGGGCATCACGCGCATCCTGGTCGAGCGCCAGCTGTCGCTGGCGTTGCCGGCGCTGGTGTCGGCGGCCTTCCACGCCTTCCCGGAGGGCCACGGTCAGGCGCAGGCCGAGGTCATGCACTTCCTCTTCGAGCGCCTCGTCGGCTACCTGCGCGAGCTTGGCTACAGCGCGCACGAGGTCGATGCCGTCGTCGCGCTGCGCCCGGACCATTGGGCCACGCTGCCGCAGCGCCTGGCCGCGGTGCGCGCCTTCGCTGCGCTGCCCGAGGCGCAGGCGCTGGCCGCGGCCAACAAGCGCGTCGCCAACATCCTGCGAAAGAGCGAGGCCGCCGCCGAGGTGGCGCTCGATCCCGTCCTGCTGCGCGAGCCCGCCGAGCAGGCGCTGGCCGCGGCGCTGGCCGAGGTCGGCCCGCAGGCCGATGCCGCCTTCGTGCGCGGCGACTTCACGGCGTCGCTGCGGGTGCTGGCGGCCTTGCGCGTTCCGGTTGATGCCTTCTTCGACGAGGTCATGGTCAACGTCGACGAGCCGGCTCTGCGCGCCAACCGCGTCGCGCTGCTGCAGGCCCTGCACGGGGCGATGAACCGCGTCGCCGACCTCGCCCGGCTGGTGTCGTGATGCGAGCCGCCCCCGCTCATTCCCGCGGGGCCGGCCCCAGCCATGCACCCAGGCTCGTCATCTACGGCCGTGACGGCATCCTCAACGCGTACCGCGAAGATCACGTCAAGTCGCCGCAGGAATGGCTGCCCATTCCCGGCGCGCTCGAAGCGCTGGCGCGACTGAACCACGCCGGCTGGCATGCGGTGGTGGCCACGAACCAGGCCGGCATCGGCCGCGGGCTGATCGACATGGCGAGCCTGAACGCGGTGCACGCCCACATGTATCGCAAGGTCGCGGAGCAGGGGGGGCGCATCGACGCCGTCTTCTTCTGCCCGCACGCCCCGGAGGAGGACTGCGAGTGCCGCAAGCCGCTGCCGGGAATGATGCGCGACATCGGACGCCGCTACGGCATCGACCTGGCCGGAGTGCCGATGGTCTGCGACACGCTGCGCGACCTGCAGGCCGCTCAGGCCGCCGGCTGCCGGCCGCACCTGGTGCTGAGCGGGCGCGCGGCGCGGATGACCGAGGACGTGCTGCGGCACTGCCTGGCCACGGTGCCGGCGACCATGGTGCACGAGAGCCTGCAGGCCTTCGCCGACCACCTCCTGCGCGAAAACCACGCGGTCGATTCGGTCGCCGGCAACCTGTCCTGGAGGCGCACGCGGCGCGCGGTGCGATCCTAGAATCGCCGCTCATGTCGTCACGCAGCGCAGCCGCCTTGCCCGCGCAGCTCTCGTTGTTCGACGATGCCGGCGTTCCCGTGACGGCTCCGGCAGGCGAGTCATCGACGAGTGCCGTGCCGCCGCTGCAGGCGGGCTTGCCACCCATCTTCACGCACCCGCGGGCGCAGCGGCGGATCGCGCTTGCAGGCCAGTTCGTCCATTACGAACTGCGCCGCGTGCGCCGGCGCAGCATCGGCTTCGTCGTCGGTGCCGAGGGTCTGAGCGTGAGCGCGCCGCGCTGGGTCGGGGCGTCGGAAGTCGAGTCCGCGCTGCGCGAGAAGGAAGGCTGGATCCTGCGCAAGCTGCACGAGCAGGGCGAGCGTGCGCGCCGCATGCTGGCCGCGCGCATCGACTGGCGCGACGGCGCGCAACTTCCCTTCCTCGGCGAGCCGGTGATCCTGCTGCTGGACCCGCGCTGCAGCGGCGCCGTGCTGCAGGGCGCCGAGGGCACCCTGCCCGGCGCGCCGCGCCTGAGCCTGCACCTGGGTCTGCCGCAGCAGGCCTCGGCGGCCCAGGTGCGCGATCTCGTGCAGGGCTGGCTGCAGCGTCAGGCGCGGCGCGTCTTCGAGGAACGCTGCGCGCACTTCGCGCCGCGGCTGGGCGTTCGCGTGCGGCGAATTGCGCTCAGTTCGGCGACGACGCGCTGGGGCAGCGCCAGTGCCGACGGTTCGATCCGGCTGCATTGGCGGCTGGTTCATTTCGCGCCGCAGGTGATCGACTACGTCGTCGCGCACGAACTCGCGCACCTGCGCGAAATGAACCACAGCCCGGCGTTCTGGGAGGTGGTGCGCTCGGTCATGCCCGACTACGAGCATGCGCGGGCGACGCTGCGCCAGCAGCTCCTTCCCACCCTCGACTGAACGCGTGAGCGACCCGGATGCGTACCATTGGCGGCGACATCCCATCAACGCCGGCTTCGACGTCGGCTTTCACCGTGGCGGAGCCTTCCCGATGAACCTTCCCGGACTCGACTTCCAGCTCGGCGAGGACATCGACGCGCTGCGCGACGCCGTGCGTGCGTTCGCGCAGGCCGAGATCGCGCCGCGCGCAGCCGAGATCGACCGCAGCGACCGCTTCCCGATGGAGCTGTGGCGCAAGCTGGGCGAGCTCGGCGTGCTCGGCATCACCGTGCCCGAGACCTACGGCGGCGCCGACATGGGTTACCTCGCGCACATGGTGGCGATGGAGGAGATCAGCCGCGCCTCGGCGTCGGTGGGCCTGTCCTACGGCGCGCACAGCAACCTCTGCGTGAACCAGATCAGGCGCAACGGCAGCGAGGCGCAGAAGCGCAAGTACCTGCCGAAACTGATCCGCGGCGAGCACGTCGGCGCGCTGGCGATGAGCGAAGCCGGCGCAGGCAGCGACGTCATCGGCATGAAGCTGCGCGCCCAGGACAAGGGCGGCCACTACGTGCTGAACGGCAGCAAGATGTGGATCACCAACGGCCCGGACGCCGACACGCTCGTCGTCTACGCCAAGACCGAGCCCGAGCTGGGCGCGCGCGGCGTCACCGCCTTCCTCGTCGAGAAGGGCATGAAGGGCTTCTCGGTGGCGCAGAAGCTCGACAAGCTGGGCATGCGCGGCAGCCACACCGGCGAGCTCGTGTTCCAGGACGTCGAGGTGCCTGCCGAGAACGTGCTCGGCGAGGTGAACGGCGGTGCCAAGGTGCTGATGAGCGGCCTGGACTACGAGCGCGCCGTGCTCGCCGCCGGGCCGGTGGGCATCATGCAGGCGGTGATGGACGCCGTCGTGCCCTATGTGCACGAGCGCCGGCAGTTCGGGCAGAGCATCGGCGAGTTCCAGCTCGTGCAGGGCAAGCTGGCCGACATGTACACCGTGCTGCAGGCCGCGCGCGCCTTCCTCTACACCGTCGGCAAGAACCTCGACCGGCTCGGCAGCGAACACGTGCGCCAGGTGCGCAAGGACTGCGCCAGCGTCATCCTCTGGTGCGCCGAGCGCGCCACCTGGATGGCCGGCGAAGGCATCCAGCTCTTCGGCGGCAACGGCTACATCAACGACTATCCGCTCGGCCGCCTGTGGCGCGACGCCAAGCTCTACGAGATCGGCGCCGGCACCTCCGAGATCCGCCGCATGCTCATCGGCCGCGAGCTCTTCGCACAGACTCTTTGATCCACGCCGGCGCCCACCGGCAGCGCCCGCGCCCCGCGGGCCGCAACGCCCCATGAGCAAGGACATCGACGCACTGCTGGCCGCCAACCGCGTGTGGGCCGGCAACATCGAACGGCGCGAGCCGGGCTTCTTCACGCGGCTGGCGCAGCAGCAGAACCCGAAGTACATGTGGATCGGCTGCGCCGACAGCCGCGTGCCCGCCAACGAACTCGTCAACCTGCTGCCCGGCGAGATGTTCGTGCACCGCAACGTCGCCAACGTCGTCGTGCACAGCGACCTGAACGCGCTCTCGACGGTGCAGTTCGCCGTCGAGCACCTGCGCGTGGCGCACATCCTGGTCGTCGGCCACTACGGCTGCGCCGGCGTGCGCGCGGCCATGCGCGGGCAGCGCGTGGGCCTGGCCGACAACTGGCTGCGCCACGTGCACGACGTGCGCATGCGCCACCGCCGGCGGCTGGATCATCTGCCGCTGGCGCGCCAGGAGGAGATCCTGTGCGAGATGAACATCATCGAGCAGGTCGGCAACGTCGCGCAGTCCACCGTCATCCAGGACGCCTGGGCGCGCGGCCAGCAGGTGGCCGTGCACGGCCTCGTCTACGGCCTGGCCGACGGCCTGCTCAAGGATCTGCAGGTGACGATGGAGCGGCCCGAGGCCGTCGTCCCCGTCTACACTGCGGCCATCAAGCGCTATCCGCGCGTGGCCGGCCCCGCCGGCGGCACCGAGCACGACTTCGACTGACGTCGCGGCCATCGCGCGCCCGCGCACCGAATTCCAGGTCGACGCGCTCTCCATGGACGGCTGGCAGCAGGTCAAGCTGCACTACATCGGGCTGCTCACCGACCCCCACCAGCCCGAGCTCGCCCAGACCTTCTTCAACTCGGTGACCACCAGGCTGCTGCACCGCGCCTGCTTCCGCAACGACTCCATCTTCGTGCGCCCGGCCATCCGCACCGAGTACCGGGAGATGGACGAGCCCGTCGATGAGCCGATTGCCGGCTGGCATGATGCGGGGATCGACAGCCGCCAACGGAAAGGAGAGCCGAACCATGAAGGACCCCATCGTCATCGCCTCCGCCGCGCGCACCCCCATCGGCGGTCTGCTCGGCGACTTTGCCGGCTTGGCCGCCTGGGAACTGGGCGCCGTCGCCATCAAGGCCGCGGTCGAGCGCGCCGGCGTCGACGGCGCGCTCGTCGACGAGGTGTTGATGGGCAACTGCCTCATGGCCGGGCAAGGCCAGGCGCCGGCACGCCAGGCGATGCGCCGCGCCGGCCTGCCCGACTCCGTCGGCGCGGTGACGCTCTCCAAGATGTGTGGCAGCGGCATGCGCGCGATGATGTTCGGGCACGACATGCTGGCCGCCGGCAGCGCGCAGGTGGTGGTCGCCGGGGGCATGGAGAGCATGAGCAACGCGCCGCATCTGGTGTTCGCGCGCAAGGGCATCAAGTACGGCGCCGCGACGATCTTCGACCACATGGCGATGGACGGCCTCGAGGACGCCTACGAGCGCGGCAAGGCGATGGGCGTGTTCGCCGAGGCCTGCGTCGAGAAGTACGGCTTCTCGCGCGCGGCGCAGGACGAGTTCGCGATCACCTCGACGACGCGCAGCAAGCAGGCCAACGAGGACGGCAGCTTCGGCTGGGAGATGGCGGGTGTGAGCCTGCCGGGCAAGGCCGGTGAGACCGTGGTGCTGCGCGACGAGCAGCCCTTCAAGGCCAGGCTCGACAAGATCGCGGGCCTGAAGCCCGCCTTCAAGAAGGACGGCACGATCACCGCGGCCAACGCCAGCAGCATCAGCGACGGCGCCGCGGCGCTGGTGCTGATGCGCCAGAGCACGGCGGCGCGCCTGGGCGTGAAGCCGGTGGCGCGCATCGTCAGCCACGCCGTGCACGCCCAGGCGCCCGCGTGGTTCAGCACGGCGCCAGCGGGGGCGATGCTCAAGGCGCTCGACCTCGCCGGCTGGGACGCGCCCAGCGTCGACCTGTGGGAGGTCAACGAGGCCTTCGCCGCGGTGACGATGGCGGCGATGCGCGATCTCGAGCTGTCTCACGACATCGTCAACGTGCACGGCGGCGCCTGCGCGCTCGGCCACCCGATCGGCGCCAGCGGCGCGAGGATCGTCGTCACGCTGCTGGGCGCGCTGCGCGAGCGCAGCCTCGAGCGCGGCGTGGCCTCGCTGTGCATCGGCGGCGGCGAGGCCACGGCGATCGCGCTGGAGATGCTGTGACGGCGCTCGGGATCGGCTGGCACGAACTGGCCCTGTTCACGGCGGCCACCTTCGTGCTCAACGCGACGCCGGGCGTGGACCTGCTGCTCACCGTCTCGCGCACGCTGCAGGGCGGCGCGCGCGCGGGCGTCGCGGCGGCGCTGGGCATCGCCGCGGGCTGCGCGGTGCATGCGCTGGGGGCCGCCTTCGGTCTGGCCTCGCTGCTGGCGGTATCGCCGCGGGCGTTCACGGCCCTGCAATGGGCCGGCGCCGCCTACCTGCTGTGGCTGGCGCTCGGGCTGGCGCGAAGCGCCTGGCGCGGCGGGGCCGCGCAGGGGGCGCCGCCGGCCACACCGCCGCGCGCAGCGGGGGCCGACTTCCGCCGCGGGCTGCTCACCAACGTGCTCAATCCCAAGGTGGCGATCTTCTTCCTCGCGTTCCTGCCCCAGTTCATCGGCGCGGACGTCGCCGACAAGGCGCTGGCCTTCCTGCTGCTGGGCCTGGTGTTCGTCGTGCAGAGCCTGCTCTTCCTGCTCGTGCTGGTCGCGCTGACCGTGCGCCTGCGGCGCCGCCATGCATCGCCGCGGCTGGCGCGCGCGCTGCAGGCCGCCGGGGCCGGCCTCTTCGCGGCGCTGGCCTGGCGGCTGCTGGCCGCGCGCACCACCTGAACGGCCCATGCCCGGGATGGCCGCGACCCACTCGCCGCAGGCGCTGCCGCCGTTGGCGCCATGGCGCGCCGGCCTGGCCACGCTCTCGCCGGCCTACTTCGGCCTGGTGATGGCCACCGGCATCGTCTCCATCGGTGCGCACAAGCTCGGCCTGCCGCTGCTGGCGCGTGCGCTGTTCGCGCTCAACGTCGTCGCCTACGGTGTGCTGTGGTTGCTCTGCCTGGCGCGGATGCTGCTCTACCCGCGCGCGCTGCTGCGCGATCTCGTCGACCACCTGCGCGGCCCGGGATTCTTCACCGCGGTCGCGGCCTCCAGCGTGCTCGGGGCGCAGTTCCTGCTGCTCGGCGAACACCTCGGCGGCGGGCTCGTGCTGTGGTTCGTCGCGCTGACGCTCTGGTGCGCGCTGACCTATGCCATCTTCACCGCCTTCACGGTGAAGGAGGAGAAGCCGCCGCTGCAATCGGGCATCAGCGGCGCGTGGTTGCTGGCGGTGGTGGCGACGCAGTCGCTGGCGGTGCTGAGCGCGCTGCTGGCCGCACGCATCGGCCAGCCCTACAAGCTCGAGCTGAACTTCTTCGCGCTGTCGATGTGGCTGTGGGGCGGCATGCTCTACATCTGGATGATGTCGCTCATCTTCTACCGCTACACCTTCTTCCGCTTTCTTCCCGGCGACCTGTCGCCGCCGTACTGGATCAACATGGGGGCGATGGCGATCTCGACGCTGGCGGGCTCGCTGCTCATCGTGAACGCGCCGCACGCGCCCTTCCTGACCTCGCTGCTGCCGTTCACCAAGGGCTTCACGATCTTCTACTGGGCCACGGGCACCTGGTGGATCCCGATGCTGCTCGTGCTCGGCGTCTGGCGTCACGTCTACAAGCGCTTTCCGCTGCGCTACGACCCGCTCTACTGGGGCGCGGTGTTCCCCCTGGGCATGTACGCCACCAGCACCCAGGAGCTGACGCAGGCGATGGGCCTGGACTTCCTCGCGCCGGTGCCGCAGGTGTTCCTCGGCGTTGCGCTGCTGGCCTGGCTGGTGACCTTCGCCGGCCTCATCCACGGCATGCTCGGCGTGCTGCGGGCGGGCTGGCGCCCGGCCCATGCGGGGCCATGAACGCGCACGCCGGACGCTGGACTCTGGGCGCCAAGCTGGCGGCTGTCGGCCTGCCCTTTCTGCTGCTCGGGCTCGTGCTGACGGCGCTGACGCTGTGGGTTTCGTGGCAGCTCGACGGCGGCGCCGCTTCGGTCAACGAGGCCGGGCGCATGCGCATGCAGGCCTATCGGCTGGCCTGGACGTCGACGCTGCCGCAACCGCATGCGGACGCCGCCGACCTGGTGCGGCAGTTCGAGCAGAGTCTCGTGCTGCTCGAGCATGGCGACCCCGAGCGTCCGCTGGTCACCCCCTTCGACGACGGCGTTCGTGCGCGCTTCGCCGCGGTGCAGTCGTCTTGGGCGGCGCTGCGCGCGCTGCACGCGCAGCCGCCGCCGGACGCGACCGCGCGCCTGGACACCGCAACCGTCGAACTCGTCGCCGCCATCGATGCCCTGGTGGGCGCGATCGAGAGCCACCTCTCCCGCTACACGACCATCCTGCACCTGCTTCAGGTGGCGCTGCTGGTGGCCGGAACGCTCGCCGCGGGGCTGCTGGTCGTGGTGGGCTATCACGTCGTGCTGGAGCCGGTGGTCGGCTTGCGGCACGCGGTGTCGCAGTTGCGCGGAGGCGATCTGGCCACGCGCGTCGAGCCCTTCAGCGGCGACGAACTCGGCGAACTGGCGATCGGCTTCAACGAGATGGCGCAGCAGCTCCAGGCGTCCTACGCCAACCTCGAGCAGCGGGTGCGCGAGAAGACGGCGGAACTGCACGCGCAGAGCCGGCGCCTGCAGGTCTTGTACGACGCCAGCGTGCTGGTGGCGAGCAGCGGCAGCCTGCAGTCGCTGGCCGAGGGCTTCACGCGGCTGGTGCGCGCCGCGGCGGGCGCCGATGCGGCCGCGCTGCGCTGGGCCGACCCCGGGCGCCGCCAGTTCGTGCTGCTGGCCACCGACGGGGTTCCCGCGGGACTGCTCGGCGTCGAACACTGCATCCAGGCCGGCGACTGCCATTGCGGTCAGCTGGCCAACGGCGAAGGCATGCGCGTGATCCCGATCCATGGCGTGCGCAGCTCGGGACTGGGGCACTGCGATTCGGCCGGATGGGCCACCGTGGTGGCCCTGCCGATCCGGGTGCAGGAGCAGCTCATCGGCGAGCTGGACCTCTTCTTCCATGCACAGACCACCTTGCCGGACGCCGAGCGCACGCAGCTCGAGACGCTGGCCTCGCACCTGGCCAGCGGCATGGACAACCTGCGCCTGCATGCGCTCGAGCGCGAGGCCGCGGTGGCGCAGGAGCGCACGCTGCTCGCGCGCGAGCTGCACGACTCGATCGCGCAGTCGCTGGCCTTCCTCGCCATCCAGGCGCAGCTCATGCGCAAGGCGATGGCCGCGGGCGACGCGGCGCGCATGCAGCAGGCGCTGCAGGAGATCGAGGCCGGCCTGCGCGAGAGCCACGGCGACGTGCGCGAGCTGCTGGTGCACTTCCGCACGCGCACCAACGAGGCCGACATGGCGCACGCGCTGCAGGCCACGCTGCGCAAGTTCGAGCACCAGACCGGCATGCTGCCGCTGCTGACGATCCACGACGAGGGCCTGCCGCTGCCGTCGGACATGCAGGTGCAGGCACTGCACATCGTGCAGGAGGCGCTCTCCAACGTGCGCAAGCACGCGCGCGCAAGCCGCGTCTGGATCGACGTCTGGAAGCATCCGGCCTGGCGCATCGTGGTGCGCGACGACGGCCGCGGCTTCGACACCGCGGCCGTGGCCCCGAACGCCGAGGCGCATGTCGGCCTGCGCATCATGGCCGAGCGCGCGGCGCGCCTGCAGGCGACGCTGCGGGTCGAATCCACGCCGGGCGTCGGCACCACGGTGACGCTGCAACTCCCGGAGGCCGCCGAGGGCTTGCCTGCCGCGCCGCGGAGGGCCGCATGATCGACGACGATCGCATCCGGCTGCTCGTCGTCGACGACCATACGCTCTTTCGACGCGGCCTGATGGCGCTTCTGGGCGCCGACGACGGCCTGCTCGTCGTCGGCGAGGCGGGCGACGCCGGCGAAGCGCAGCGCAAGGCCGAGGCGCTCGCGCCCGACGTGATCCTGCTCGACAACCATCTCCCCGGCGTCAGCGGCGTGGCGGCACTGCCGGCCTTGCAGGCGGCGGCACCGCAGGCGCGCCTGATCATGCTCACGGTGAGCGCGGACGAGGACGACCTCACCGCCGCGCTGCGCGCCGGCGCGGCCGGCTATCTGCTCAAGACCATCGACGGCGATGCGCTTTCGGACGCCATCCGCCGTGCCGTCGCCGGCGAGGACGTCATCGCGCCGGAGATGACCGCCAAGCTGGTGTCCGCCCTGCGCCAGGCCGACGCGCCGGCAGCGCGCGCCGCCGAAGCCGATGCCGGGTCGGGCGCGAGCGCGATCAGCCCGCGCGAAACCGAGATCCTGGTCGAGATCGGCCGCGGCGCCAGCAACAAGGAGATCGCGCGCCGCCTCGCGATCGCCGAGTCGACGGTGAAGATCCACGTGCAGCATCTGCTGCGCAAGCTCGAGGTGGGCTCGCGCGTGCAACTCGCGGTGATCGCGAAGTCCCGGGGCCTGGTTTGACGGCAGGACGGCGGCGGTTCGGCCGCCGCGCGCTATGCTTGGCCGACGCATCCCTGCAACCGACGCCGGTGGCGTCCGAGGAAAGACCCAGCGGCATGATCGTGCTGTCCGTGACGAGCTACAACGGCCGCGCTGCGGAGCCGACCGAGGCCCGCTTCGACGAGCTCGGCGGCAGCATCGGCCGCGCCGACGGCAACCTGCTGGTGCTGCCCGATCCGTTGCGCACGGTCTCGCGCGTGCACGCGCACATCGCCTTCCGCGGCGGCGTCTACACCATCGAGGACCGGGGCAGCAACCCGATCCAGGTCAACGGCAAGGTCGTGGGCCGCGAGCGACCGTGGCCGCTGGCCGCCGGTGACGTGCTGCGCATCGGCGGCTACGAACTCAGCGTGCGCGAAGACGCGCCGGCCGATGCGGCGGATGTCCGGCCGGACTCTCGCCCGGCCGCGGGCTCGATCGACGACATCTTCGGCCTGGGCGAGCCGCCAGTGCCGACGGATGCCACCTTGTCGGGCCTCGTCGACCCGAGCGGCGCGCCGTCGTCCGCGCCGCCGGAAGTCGCGGCCGCGCCGCGGCCGGCGCCGGTGGTGTCATGGGACGGCGGCGGCGTTCGCGAGACCAAGGTCATCGCGCCGGGCGTGGCGCCGCCGTCGGCGGTTCCCGCGGCGCCGGAGCCACAGGCGTTCGATTCGGCCCCGCGTGCGGCGACGCTGCCGCCGACGCCTGCGCCTGCGCTGCCCGCGGCGGGCGAGGATGCCTTGCTGCAGGGTTTTCTCGACGGCCTGGGCACGGTCGGCGCAGCGCCGCCGATCGCGCAGCTGACACCGCAGCTGATGCGGCGCATCGGCGCGCTGCTCGGCGAATCGGTGCGTGGGGCGGTGGACCTGCTGCACGCGCGCGCGGCGGTCAAGCGCGAGGTGCGGGCGGAGGTGACGGCCATCCGCCCGCAGCAGAACAACGTCATCAAGTTTTCGCCCAGCGCGGCCGTCGCGCTCCAATACCTGCTGGGGGAGTCCGCTCCGGGCTTCATGGGCGCCGAGGCGTCGATGCGCGATGCCTACGACGATCTGCGGGCCCACGAGCTCGCGGTGATGGCCGGCATGCGTGCCGCGCTCACCGGCCTGCTGCAGCGCTTCGATCCGGCGCAGCTCGAGGGGCGCATCGTCGCGCGCTCGAAGCTGGGCGCGCTGCTCGTCGGCGGGCGGCGCGCCCAGCTGTGGGAGGCTTACCGCGAGCTCTTCGCCCAGCTTTCGGCCGAGGCGCGCGACGATTTCCACGAAGTCTTCGGCCAGGCCTTCGTGCGCGCCTACGAGGAGCAGCTGCTGGGCCTGTTGGAGGATCCGATCGAGGCGCCGGCGGCGCGTTGAGGGGGGCTGATGCTGGCCGTCGAGATCGCGCTTCTCTCGGAACCGGGCGGCCGCAGCGGCAACGAGGACGCCTGCGGCCACTGGCACTCGGATGACCACCTGTGCTGCGTGCTGGCCGATGGCGCCGGCGGGCACGGCGGCGGTGACGTCGCCTCGCGCCTCGTCGTGCAGACGCTGCTGGCGGCCTTTGCCGATGCCCCGAGCGAGGATGGCGCCGCCCTCGCGCGGCTCGTGCGTCGCGCCAATGCCGCCTTGCTGGAGCGGCGCCAGGGCGACCCGCGTCTGCGCGACATGCACACCACGCTGGTGTGCCTGGTGATCGACTTCGTCGCTGCGCGCGCGCACTGGGTGCATGCCGGCGACTCGCGCCTGTACTGGTTCCGTCACGGTCGCCTGCACCAGCGCACGCTCGACCACAGCCTGGTGCAGGGCTTGCTGCAGGCGGGTGTGCTGACGCCCGAACAGGCACGCAGCCACCCGCGCCGCAGCGAGCTGCAGTCGGCGCTGGGCACGCGCGCGGAGGACTTGCGCATCGAAGCCGGCGGTGACGTCACCCTCGTGCCCGGGGACGCATTCCTGCTCTGTTCCGACGGACTGTGGGAGTTCGTCGACGACGAGGCGATGCAGGATGCGCTCGCGCACTCGGCCACCGCCGGGGCGTGGGTGGCCGCGCTCGAGCAGCGCGTGCGCGCGGGCGCGCGCGGGCACGCCACGCACGACAACTTCAGCGCGCTGGCGGTGCGCATCCTCTCGCCCGAGGGCGCCATCGACGCGACGACGGTTGTCGCCCCGGCCGACGCTCGGCGCTGAGCGCGGCGCGCTCAGGCGCCGGTCTCGCAGACCCAGCCGGCGACGCTGGAGTCCGCGGCCAGCACCTGGACCAGCCAGGGCAGGGCCTGGCTGAGCGCAGGGGCCAGCGTGTGCGGCGGGTTGACGACGAAGACGAGGCTGCCCAGAAGCCCGAGGCCGTGCTCGCGCGGCGCCTGTACCGTCATCCGCGCCAGCAGCCAGCCCTTTGGCGCCACCCCGCCGGCCGCGGTCTTCAGCCGTTGCGGCAGCCGTGCCGCTTCGACCAGTTGCACCTGCGGCAGCCAGATCAGCACCATGCCCTCGGCAAAACGGGTGAGCGCCTCGCGCACTGCCCCGAGCACACGGGCATAGTCGGTCTTCACTTCGTAAGATGGATCGATGAGCAGCAGGCCGCGGCGTGTGGGCGGCGGCAACTGCGCTTTCAGGACGGTGAAGCCGTCGGCCACCTGCACCTGGACGCGCGCGTCGCCGCGCATGCGGCCGGCGAGCCTGGCGTGGTCCGTCGGATGCAGTTCGAACAGGCGCAGCTGGTCCTGCTCCCGCATCAGCTGCTGCGCCAGCAGCGGCGAGCCCGGGTAGCGCCGCAGCGCCGGGCCGTCGTTGCAGCGCCGCACCTGCTCGACGTAGGCCTGCACCGCCGGCGGGAGGTCGCTGCGGTTCCAGAGACGGCCGATGCCGTTGTCGAACTCGCGGTGCAGCCGCGCCTCGCGTCCGCCCAGCGCGTAGGTGCCCGCCCCGGCGTGGGTGTCGATCACGCGATAGCCCTTGTCCTTGCGGTTCAGGTGCTGCAGCAGCTGGACCAGGGTCAGATGCTTGAGCACGTCGGCGTGGTTGCCGGCGTGAAAGGCGTGTCGGTAGGCGAGCATGACGGGACTGTGCCACGCCGTGGGCATGATCCCGGCGACGCCCGCGCCTCCTTGTGCCTCATGCGCCGACCACCATGCGCTCGTCGTCGTGCCCGCGTATCGCCTCATGCATGGATTGCATAAGGGCATCCGCCCCTGTGGTGCTCACGGGCGGGAGGGGAGGCACAATGCCCTTCCCCTGCGCAGGCGACGCCGTCGCAGGGCGCTTCCAGGCGTTGCCGCCACGCGCGAGCCGCGTCGTGGCGGCCTTGATCGACGACGCGGGCGGCATTCGGCGAGCCTCGCGCGCACCCCCCGGGCTGGGCAAGGGCAGGCCGGCGGGTCGCAGCGGGTCTGGCCGAAGACCGCTTTCTCATTCGAGCCTGACTGGAGACTCCATGAATCGACCCGCGCTGGAGGGACTGCCCTTGAAACCGCCTGTCTACGTGAAGCACGATCGCCTCGTGGCCTGGGTGGGCGACATCGCCGCGCTGACCGAAGCCGCCGACATCCACTGGTGCGACGGCAGCGACGCCGAATACCAGCGCCTGACCGCGCAGCTCGTCGCCGCCGGCACGCTGCAGGCGCTCAACCCGGCCCGGCGCCCGGGAAGCTTCCTCGCGCGAAGCGATCCGAGCGACGTCGCGCGCGTCGAGGATCGCACCTTCATCTGCAGCGAACGGCAGGAGGACGCCGGCCCCACCAACAACTGGATGGCGCCGGCCGAGATGCGCACGCTGCTGCAGACCGGCGACAAGGCGCTCTTCAAGGGCGCCATGCGCGGGCGCACGATGTACGTGGTGCCGTTCTCGATGGGGCCGCTGGGCTCGCCGATCGCGCACGTCGGCATCGAGCTCACCGACAGTCCCTACGTCGCCGTGAGCATGCGTGTGATGACGCGCATGGGCCGGGCGGTCTACGACGTGCTGGGCGCCGACGGCGACTTCGTCCCTTGCGTGCACACCGTGGGCGCACCGCTCGCCGCCGGACAGAAGGACGTGCCCTGGCCCTGCAACAAGACCAAGTACATCGTCCACTACCCCGAGACGCGCGAGATCTGGTCCTACGGCTCGGGCTACGGCGGAAACGCGCTGCTGGGCAAGAAGTGCTTCGCGCTGCGCATCGCCAGCACCATGGGGCGCGACCAGGGCTGGCTGGCCGAGCACATGCTGGTGCTCGGTGTCACCAACCCGCAGGGCCGGAAGGTCCACGTCGCCGCGGCCTTTCCGAGCGCCTGCGGCAAGACGAACTTCTCGATGCTCGTGCCGCCGGCGGGTTTCGATGGCTGGAAGGTCACGACGATCGGCGACGACATCGCCTGGATCAAGCCGGGCCGGGATGGGCGGCTCCACGCGATCAACCCCGAGGCCGGCTACTTCGGCGTCGCGCCGGGGACCAACGACCACACCAACCCCAATTGCATGGCGTCGCTGAAGGAGAACGTCATCTTCACCAACGTCGCGCTCACCGACGACGGCGACGTCTGGTGGGAGGGCATGACCGACGAGCTGCCCGCGCACCTCATCGACTGGCAGGGCCGCGACTGGACGCCGGAGATCGCCAGGGCGCAGGGCGAGAACGGCAAGCTGCGCCCGGCGGCGCACCCGAATGCCCGCTTCACGGTCGCCAGCACGAACAACCCGGTGCTCGATCCCGAGTGGGACAGCCCCGAGGGCGTGCCGATCGATGCCTTCATCTTCGGCGGCCGCCGCAGCACCACGGTGCCGCTCGTCACCGAGGCGCGCAACTGGGTCGAGGGCGTGTACATGGCGTCGACCATGGGCAGCGAGACGACCGCGGCACAGGCCGGTGCGCAGGGCGTGGTGCGCCGCGATCCGTTCGCGATGCTGCCCTTCATGGGCTACAACATGTCGGAGTACTTCCAGCACTGGCTGGACCTCGGCGCGCGCCTGCAGCGCGAGGGTGCGCAACTGCCGCGCATCTATTGCGTCAACTGGTTCCGCAAGGGCGCCGACGGCAAGTTCGTCTGGCCGGGCTACGGAGAGAACATGCGCGTTCTCGAGTGGATGCTGCGCCGGCTCGAGGGGACCGCGGGCGGCGACGAGAACGCCTTCGGCATCTCGCCCCGCTACGAGGACCTGCGCTGGGACGGCCTGGACTTCACGCGCGAGCAGTACGCCGCGGTGATCGGCATCGACAAGGCCGCATGGGCACAGGAACTGGCGCTGCACGCGGAGCACTTCGCGCGCCTGGCGCACAAGCTGCCGGCCGAGCTGCCGGCGACGATGAAGCGCATCGAGGCGGGGCTCGCGGCCTGAGACGGCGCGCGGCGGGCCCGGTCTCGCCGCGCGAGTGCGCTAGTGCTTCACCGTTGTCTCGGTCACGGCGGTGATCGTCACCTTGCCGCCGGAAGACACCTGCACGTCATAGGTGCGGACATCCTCGCGGCCTTCCTGGAGCAGATGGACGGCATACGAGGTGGACGAGTTCTGGACGATGCGGCCGATGCCGCCGCCGCCGCGCATCGCGTAGTTCCGCTCCACGTCGTCGAGGATGGCCTTGTAGATGCAAATCGACTGCTTGATCGGGTCCATCTTGCACGTCCTCGCTGCTGGGGTCTGGGCACTCGGGCTCATCGACGCGAAGAGCCCGATCGATCCGGCGCCCAGCCAGAGCGCCGCGCCGAGGATCCGGGTCCGACTTCGCCGTAACAGATAGGCGTTAGCGTCCGGTCCCGGCGGGGTGTCCTCCACAATCGTGCCGATGAAGCTGCAGCTGCTCTCGGACCTGCACCTGGAGACCGAGAGTTTCGATCCGCAGCCGGCGCCGGGGGCCGAGTTGCTGGTGCTGGCCGGCGACATCGACGCCACCTGGCGCGGCCTGGCGCGCTTCGCCCACTGGCCGGTGCCGGTGCTCTTCGTCCCCGGCAACCACGAGTTCGACGGCCGCGCGGTGGAGGCGGTGGTGCCGGCGCTGCGGGTGCATTGCGCCTCGCTCGGCATCCGCCTGCTGCACCGCGAGGCGCTGCTGCTCGCGGGCGCGGACGGCGTGCCGCTGCGCTTCCTCGGTGCGGTGCGCTGGAGCGACTACGACGTCTTCGGCGCCGCCGAGCGCCCGCGCGCGATGCGTGCTGCCGCGCATTTCCAGCGCCTCATGGGCGCCACGCACGAGGGCCGCCCTTTCGACGCCGAAGCGGTGCGTGCGCTGGGCCTCGCCGATCGCGCCTGGCTCGAACGGGAACTGGAGCGGCCCGCGCGCGGCGCCTGGGCGCGCACGGTCGTGATCACGCACTTCGCGCCCAGCCTGCGGAGCGCCGACCCGCGTTTCGGCCGCCAGCCCGGGACCGCGAGCTTCTGCAATGCCGACGACGAGCTGATCCTGCGCGCCGACCTCTGGCTGCACGGCCACCTGCACTGCCGTCACGACTACGGGATTGCGCGCGCCGGAACGCCGCCCGCGCGCGTCGTCTGCCACGCGCGCGGCATGCCGCGCAAGGGTGAAGCCGCGGGCTTCGAGCCACAGCGGCTGATCGAGGTCTGATCGGGGCCGGCGGGCAGCACGAAAGTCGGGCACTCACCCCAATCGCGCCGCCATACGCGACACTCGGGGTGGCGGCGCGGTTGCCGCTGGAAGGAGACGACGTTGAAGATCCTGGTCGCCGTCGACGGCAGTTCCTACACCAAGCGCATGTTGGCCTACCTCGCCGCCCACGACGAGTGGCTCGGCAGTGCGCACGACTACACCGTGATCCACACGGTGCCACCGGTGCCGCAGCGCGCCGCCGCGGTACTCGACCGCAAGGTCCTGAAGGACTATTACGACGCGGAAGCGGAGAAGATCTTCAAGCCGATCCGCAGCTTCTTCACGCGGCGAAGCATGCGCGCGCAGTACGTGAGCAAGGTCGGGTCGGCGGGTGACGTGATCGCCGAAACGGCGGAGAAGGGCGGCTACGAATTGCTCATCATGGGCTCGCGCGGCCACGGCGCGCTCACCGGACTGGTGATGGGATCGGTGGCCACCAAGGTGCTGGCCAACTGCAGCACGCCGGTGCTGCTGGTGCGCTGAGCGCCGACGCTCAGCCCGCCGGGCGCTGCAGCAATCGCTGCCACCAGGGGCTTTGCGGATGGGGAGCCGCCTGCGCGTCGTCCTCATCGGGCAGCATGCTCAGCTCGAGGCCGAACGCGGTGCCGAGATCCGCAGGCTCGGAAGCGGCGGACGACCCGGCGCGGCGACGCCAGAGGTTGAACAGCCGCATGGGGACGCTGGACTCGCTCATCGTGGGCCTCTCTTGGCAGAAGTCCGGGGTGACTTGCCTGATGCGCCCAGTGTCGGCCTTTCGCGGCGCCGCAGAATCCCCGATTCGAGCGGTCGCCGTGCCTCAATTCACGCCCGCCGCGGGTGCCTGCGCGCGGCGCTGCGGCGCGACGGCGCGCGCGGTGGTGCCGCGGGGCGCGGGCGTGTCGCGTCGGCGATCAGCATCAGCGCGCGCACGAGGTCCTGCACCGCCTCGGCCAGGTCCTGCGGCGGCTCGAGCGTCTCGATGACCTCGAGCAGGGCCTGCGCGTCCTCCAGGTCCGCGGGATCGAAGTGTAGGTAGAGCAGCGCCAGCGGCTCGACGAGTGCGGGCTCGGCGAGCGCCATCAGCGCCGGGAAGCGCTCCTGCGCCGCGGCGAAGCCCGCGACCCAGGGCAGCAGCGCCTCCGAGGGCGAGGCGGCTTCGTCGAGTTCGAACACCCAGGGATCGAACCAGTCGCGACGCGCGATCGCGCGCTCGAGTTCGGCGTGGCGGCGCAGCACCAGCGCCTGCAGCGGTGCGGCGTCGAAGGCCGATGGCGCCGGCCGCCCTTCGACGTCGAGCACGCCGGGCCACCACTGCGCAAGCGGCGGCGCCTGCGGCTGCAGCAGCACGCCGCAAAGGTAGCCGTCGAGCGCGCTCACGTCCAGCGGCTCGAGCGGCGCGGGAACGGCGTCGAGCAGGCCTTGCAGCGTCTCGATCTCGGCCTCGGCAAGCGGCCTGGGGGGCAGGGGAGCGGGCGTCATGGCCCCATTCTCGGCGCTCGTGGCATGGCCTGCCCTTTTTCCTAAACTGCCGGACTCGTCATCTTCAGGAGAAGCCCATGGGCGCTGCCCTTGCATTCGAATCGACCGCCGACGTCGGCCACTGGATCGCCGGTGCCGCCACGCGCGGCCGCGGCCAGCGCAGCCAGCCGGTCTACAACCCGGCCACCGGGGAGGTGGCGCGCCGGCTCCTGCTGGCCGACGAGGCCGATGTCGCCGCGGCAGCAGCCGCCGCGGCCGCCGCGCAGCCGGCCTGGGGTGAGATGCCGCCGATCCGCCGCGCGCGCGTGCTCAACAACTTCCTCGCGCTGCTCAACCGCCACAAGGACACGCTCGCGGCGATGATCACCGCGGAGCATGGCAAGGTCTTCAGCGACGCGCAGGGCGAGGTCATGCGCGGCATCGACATCGTCGAATTCGCCTGCGGCATTCCGCAACTGCTCAAGGGCGACTACACCGACCAGGTCTCGACCGGAATCGACAACTGGACCATGCGCCAGCCGCTCGGGGTGGTGGCCGGCATCACGCCCTTCAACTTCCCGTGCATGGTGCCGATGTGGATGTTCCCGGTGGCGCTGGCCTGCGGCAACGCCTTCGTGCTCAAGCCCAGCGAGCGCGACCCGAGCGCGAGCCTGTTGATGGCCGAGCTGCTGCAGCAGGCCGGGCTGCCCGATGGCGTCTTCAACGTCGTGCAGGGCGACAAAGTCGCGGTCGATGCGCTCCTGGCACATCCGGACGTGAAGGCGGTCAGCTTCGTCGGCAGCACGCCGATCGCGCGGCACATCTACGAGACCGGCGCGCGCCACGGCAAGCGCGTGCAGGCGCTGGGCGGCGCCAAGAACCACATGGTGGTGATGCCCGACGCCGACCTCGAGCAGGCGGTGGACGCCCTCATCGGCGCCGCCTACGGCAGCGCCGGCGAACGCTGCATGGCCATCAGCGTGGCGGTGCTGGTGGGCGACGTCGGCGACCGCATCGTGCCGCGGCTGGCCGAGCGCGCGCGCAGCCTCGTCATCCGCAACGGCATGGACCCCGCCGCCGAGATGGGTCCCATCGTCACCCAACAGGCGCGCGACCGCATCGAGGGCTGCATCGCGCTCGGCGTCGAGGAAGGCGCAAGCCTGGTCGTCGACGGTCGCGGCTGCGTGGTGCCCGGCCATGAGGGCGGCTTCTTCACCGGCGGCACGCTCTTCGACCATGTGACGCCGCGGATGCACCTCTACCGCGAGGAGATCTTCGGTCCGGTGCTGGCCTGCGTGCGCGTGCAGAGCCTGGACGAGGCGATCGCGCTCGTCAACGCGCACGAGTACGGCAACGGCGTGGCCTGCTTCACGCGCGACGGCGGCGTGGCGCGGAGCTTCGCGCGCCACGTCCAGGCCGGCATGGTCGGCATCAACGTGCCGATCCCGGTGCCGATGGCCTGGCACGGCTTCGGCGGCTGGAAGAAGAGCCTCTTCGGCGACATGCACGCCTACGGCGAGGAGGGTGTGCGCTTCTACACGAAACAGAAGAGCGTCATGCAGCGCTGGCCCGACGGCATCGGCGAAGGCGCCTCGTTCGTGATGCCGACGGCGCAGTAGGCGCGTCGTTCGGCGCGTCGTTCGGCGCGTCGCTCAGCGCGGCACGACGAAGGTCGACTTCTCGTCCACGTGCACGGGCGCGTCGCCCGCTTGCGTGGGCAGGCGCTCGATGCCGAACCGCATCGGGTGCGCGCCGGCGCCGAGGCTGCGCGCCGCTTCGTGCGGGATCTGCACGTGCAGCGTCACCCACTGCGCCTGCGCCGGGCCGAGCGTGAGCTCGGCGCGCTCGGCGATGGCGATTCCGGGCAGGCCCTGCACGCTGAAGCGGTAGCTCTGCGTCTGCTCGGCCTGGTTCATCACCTGCAGGCGGTAGACGTTCTCGATGCGGCCGTCTTCGACGATGCGCGCGAGCGAGGCGCGGTCGCGCACGACGTCGGCGCGGAAGGGCGTGCGCGTGGCCAGGCTCCAGGCGAAGGCGAGGACGATCAGCGTCAGGATCGCGCTGTAGATCAGCACGCGGGGCCGCAGCACGCGCGCGAGCATCTGGCGCGGGCCCAGGTGTTCGGCGAGCGCGTTCTGCGTCGCGTAGCGGATCAGGCCGCGCGGGTATTCCATCTTGTCCATGACGCCGTTGCAGACGTCGATGCACGCGGCGCAGCCGATGCACTCGTATTGCAGCCCCTTGCGGATGTCGATGCCGGTGGGGCAGACCTGCACGCAAAGCGTGCAGTCGATGCAGTCGCCCATCCCCGCCGCGCGATGGTCCAGCTTGCGCTTGCGCGCGCCCCGCGGCTCGCCGCGTTCGGGGTCGTAGGTGATGATGAGCGTGTCCTTGTCGAACATCGCGCTCTGGAAGCGCGCGTACGGGCACATGTACTTGCACACCTGCTCGCGCATCCAGCCCGCGTTGCCGTAGGTGGCGAAGCCGTAGAAGAGGATCCAGAAGGTCTCCCAAGGGCCCAGGCTCATCGAGGCCACGGCCTGCCCCAGTGTGCGGATGGGCGTGAAGTAGCCGACGAAGGTGAAGCCCGTCCAGAGGCCGACGGCGATCCAAGCCAGCTGCTTGCCGCTCTTGCGCCAGATCTTCTCGAAGTTCCAGGGTCCGGCGTCGAGCTTCATGCGGCGCACGCGGTCGCCCTCGAAGCGCTGCTCGATCCACATGAAGATCTCGGTGTAGACGGTCTGCGGGCACGCGTAGCCGCACCACAGCCGCCCGGCCACCGCCGTGAACAGGAACAGCGCGTAGGCGCTGATCATGAGCAGCGCGGTGAGGTAGATCAGGTCCTGCGGATACAGCACGAGGCCGAAGATGTAGAAGCGCCGCGAGACGAGGTCGAACAGCACCGCCTGGCGGTCGTTCCACAGCAGCCAGGGAAGGCCGTAGAAGAGGATCTGCGTCAGCCACACGAAGGCCCAGCGCCACTTCGCGAACACCCCGGTGACGGCGCGCGCGTAGATCTTGCGCTGCTTCTGGTAGAGCGAAACGATGCTGGTCGAGCTGTCGTCGGCCGCGGTGGCGTCGGTGGCGGCCTCGGCGGTGGGGCGAGTGTTCATGCGTCTGCTGGTGTCGGGTGACGGCGCTGCGGCGCTTCAGCGACGATGTGCGACCATGCCGATGAGCGCCGAGCGCCCGCGGTGGCCGCTGCCTTCGTCGAGATCGGCCTCGTACGCGCGCAGTTCGGTGATCTCGAGCGCGGCGAAGGCCTCGCGCAGCAGCGCCTCGGTGTAGAGGTGATCGAGGTTCGACGGGCCGCCGGTGCGGTACTCGAGCTGCTTGGGCGTGTAGCCCTGCAGCACGAGCGTGCCGCCGGGCGCGAGCGCGTCGATCATGCGCGCGAACAGACGCTGCCGTCGCGGCGGGTCGGCGAACTGCACGAAGATCGCGGCGATGCCGTCGAAGGCCGCGCGCGGCCAGGGCCAGGCGTCGATGTCGGCAAGCGCGTAGTCAACCGTCACCGCGGCGCGGGCGGCGAATTCGCGCGCCTTCGCCACGCCGACTTGCGAGATGTCGAACGCCTGCACCTGCAGGCCCTGCTGCGCCAGCCAGACGCTGTTGCGTCCCTCGCCGTCGGCGACGCAGAGCACTCGCTGCCCCGGCCTCCAGACGCCGGCCTGCTCGCGCAGCCAGGCGTTGGGCTCGGTGCCGAAGAGGAATCCGTCGGCGGCAAAACGGCGGTCCCAGGTGGCCGCCGCATCGGCGAAGGCGGCGGGCGGGACGGGATCGGTCATCGGCGTTGCTCCGGGGCTGGACGGGAAAGGCGCAGGTTCACCAGGAGCGGCCAGGCCAGCAGCATGGCCACGCCGGCAGCGCCCGCGGCGATTCCCGACAGTGTCGCCCAATCGACCCAATAGGCAAGCTCCCCCAGGCTCGATTGCGACCACGCCGGCAGCACCAGGACCGTTGCCACCGCGGCCAGTACGCCGACCGCGATCGTGCCGCCCAGGCACGTCCGCCAGCGCGCGCCGCCGCGCTGCAGCGCCAGCGCCCACAGCGCCGTCGCCAGCAGCGCCAGCGCCAGCAGCCAGGGCCATGCGTTCAGCGCGATCTCCCACAGGATGTTCAGCGCCAGCCAGATCTCGTACATGGTGCGTCCTCCGTGAAGGGGATGGAACGGGGCCGGGCTAGACCCGGCCCTTGAGGACCGCCATGTAGGCGGGCTTGAGCATGCCGACCTTCATCAGCCAGGCGAACCAGCTGTCCTGCAGCGGCTCGATGAAGGGCAGCGTGGGCGTGAGGCGTCCCTCGTAGTCGAACTCGATCAGCATCGCGGAGCCCTCGCGCGTGATCATCGGGCACGAGGTGTAGCCGTCGAAGTCCAGCGCCGGCGTCTGGCCGGCGATCACCGCGGCCAGGTTGCCGGCGACCACCGGCGCGCTCTTCTTCACCGTGGCCGCGGTCTTGCCGCGCGGCGTGCCGTTGATGTCGCCGACGCCGAAGACGTTGGCGAAGCGCCGGTGCTGCAGCGTGCCCTTGTCGACCTCGAGCCAGCCGCCGGCGGCGAAGGGCCCGTCCTGCCAGGCCAGCGCGCTGTTCTTCACGGCGTCGGGCGCGCGCATCGGCGGCACCACGTGCACGAAGTCGTAGGGACGCTCGCTCTTCTCGCCCTCGGGACTGGTGAAGGTCGCCAGGCGGCGGCCGATGTCGATCGCGCTCAGCTTCTGCGTCGTCTCGACGGCGATGCCCAGCCGCTGCCAGCGTTCGAGCACGTTGTCGTTGACCGCCTTGACGCCGAACACGTTGCCCAGGGCCGACATGAACTGCACTTTCGAGCGCTCGAGCGTGCCCGCGCGCGCGAGGCGGTCGCGCAGCATGAAGGTCATCTTCAGCGGCGCGCCCGCGCACTTCAGCGGCGTTGCCGGCAGCGTCATCAGCGCCTGCCCGCCCTTCTCGGCGAAGGCCTGCATCGCGGCCCAGGTGGCGGTGGCGGCCTGCGGGCCGGGATAGACGCTGGCCAGGCCCTCGCGGCCGATGGCCTGCACGTCCATGCCCTCGATCTGCGCGTAGTCCAGGTGCACGCCGGTGGCGACGACGAGGAAGTCGTAGCCGATGCGCCGCCCCGACGCGGTGACGACGGTGTTGGCCTCGGGCTCGAAGCCGGCCACCATCTCCCTGACCCACTGCACGCCCGCGGGCTGGAGCTCGGCGTTGCGCTCGCGCACCTTGGCCACCGGCCAGACGCCGGTGGCCACCAGCGTGTAGCCGGGCTGGTAGTTGTGCTCCTCCTTGGCATCGACGATGGTGATCTTCACGCCGTCCAGCAGCGACTGCAGGCGGTGCGCCACGGCGATGCCGCCGAGGCCGCTGCCGGCGATCAGCACGTGCGCCTGCGTCTTCGTCCGTGCCGCGGCCGGTGCCGGTGCCGGTGCCGCCAGCAGCGCGCTGCCGGCGGCGGGCGCGGCCGCCGCCAGGCCCAGCCAGCGCCGGCGGTTCACCGACGGTGTCGTCGCGGAACCGGGAGCCATCTTCGCCTCGTCGTGTGCCATGGAATCCCTCCAGCGCTCCGTGGGTACGGGGTGGAGTATAGACGAGATACCCAGCAGGGTATCAATTCCGAGCGCCGCGCTCGGCTGTGCCACCTAGAATCCCCGCTGCCCCTGCCTTCGGTTCCATGCGCCTGTCGCGCTCGATGAGCTCTCCTGCCCTTTCTCCCCTCACCGCCTTGTCGCCGCTGGACGGCCGCTATGCCGCCGCGCTCGCGCCGCTGCGTCCGCTGCTCTCCGAATACGGCCTCATGCAGCGGCGCGTGCAGGTCGAGGTGGAGTGGCTGATCGCGCTCTCGGATGCCGGCTTCGCGGAGTTCCCGCCGCTGCCCGAGACCGCGCGCGATGCGCTGCGCGCCCTCGTGCAGGGGTTCGGCGAGGCCGACGCGCAGGCCATCAAGGCCATCGAGAAGACCACCAACCACGACGTGAAGGCGGTCGAGTACTGGATCAAGTCGCGCGTCAGGTCGCAGGCACTGCCCGGCTTGGCGCGGGCGCTGGAGTTCATCCACTTCGCGTGCACCAGCGAGGACATCAACAACACGAGCCACGCGCTGATGCTCGGCGCCGCGCGCGAGCAGGTGCTGCTGCCGGCGCTGGACGGCATCGCGGCGCGGCTGCAGGCGATGGCGCATGCGCACGCCGGCGTGCCGATGCTCAGCCGCACGCACGGCCAGACGGCGAGCCCGACCACCGTCGGCAAGGAGGCGGCCAACGTCCTCGCACGCCTACGCCGCGCGCGCGAGCGCATCGCCGCGGTGCAGCTCCCCGCGAAGATGAACGGCGCCGTCGGCAACTACAACGCGCACCTGGCGGCGTGGCCCGACTTCGACTGGGAGGCCTTCGCCCGCCACGTCGTCGAGGAACGTCTTGGCCTCGTCTTCAACCCCTACTCGATCCAGATCGAGCCGCACGACGGCATCGCCGAACTCTTCGACGCCGTCGTGCGCGCCGACACCCTCCTCATCGACTGGTGCCGCGACGTCTGGGGCTACATCTCGCTGGGTTACTTCAAGCAGAAGACGCGCGCGGGCGAAGTCGGCAGTTCGACCATGCCGCACAAGGTCAACCCGATCGACTTCGAGAACGCCGAGGGCAATTTCGGCCTTGCCAACGCGCTGCTCTCGCACCTGTCGCAGAAGCTGCCCATCAGCCGCTGGCAGCGCGACCTCACCGACAGCACAGCACTGCGCAACATGGGTGTGGCGTTGGGCTACGCGCTCCTGGGCTGCACCAGCCTCGCGCGCGGCATGGACAAGCTCGAACTCAACGAGGCGGCGCTGGCGGCCGACCTCGACGCCGCCTGGGAGGTGCTGGCCGAGCCGGTGCAGACGGTGATGCGCCGTTACGGACTTCCCGATCCCTACGAGCGGCTGAAGGACTACACGCGCGGCAAGGCGATGACGCGCGACTTTATGCACGCTTTCATCGACACGCTGCACGAACTGCCCGTCGCTGAGCGCGAGCGCCTGAAGGCGCTCACGCCGGCGGGCTACACCGGGTTGGCGGCGGCGCTGGCGCGGCGCATCTGAAGCAACCCGACCCACCGCGCGGAGACGCCCTCATGCGCTTCACCGACCAGCTCGCTGCCGCGCAGCAGCGCCACGCGTCCATGCTGTGCGTGGGCCTGGATCCCGACCCGGAGCGCTTCCCCGGCGCCTGGAAGGGCGACGCCGCGCGCATCGCCGACTTCTGCGCCACCGTCGTCGACGCCACGCACGACCTCGTGTGCGCCTTCAAGCCGCAGATCGCCTACTTCGCCGCGCACCGCGCCGAAGACCAGCTCGAGCGCCTGATCGGTCATATCCGCCGCGTCGCGCCCGCGGTGCCGGTGATCCTCGACGCCAAGCGCGGCGACATCGGCGCCACCGCCGAGCAGTACGCGCGCGAGGCCTTCGAGCGCTACGGCGCCGATGCGCTCACGCTCTCGCCCTTCATGGGCTTCGATTCCATCGAGCCCTACCTGCGCTGGCCGGAGAAGGGCTTGTTCCTGCTCTGCCGCACCAGCAACCCCGGCGGCGCCGATCTGCAGGCCCAGCGTCTGGAAGGCGGCGAGCTGCTCTTCGAGCGCGTCGCGCGCCTGGCCGCGGGGCCGTGGAACCGCCACGGGCAGCTCGGGCTGGTCGTGGGCGCCACCTATCCGCGCGAGATCGGGCGCGTGCGCGAACTGGCGCCCACGTTGCCGCTGCTCATCCCGGGCGTCGGCGCGCAGGGCGGCGACGCGGCGGCCACCGTGCGTGCGGGATGGCGCGGCGATGCCATCGCCACGCGCGCGCCCATCGTCGTCAACTCCTCGCGTGCGGTGCTCTACGCGGGTGCCGGGGATGGCTTCGCCGCCGCCGCGCGGGAAGCCGCGATGCGGGCGCGCGACGAGTTGCAGGCGGCACGCAGCTTGCCGGGTTGAGCAGGACCGCACACCTGCGCCGGGGAGCGGTCACCCCGGAATCGGTTCTTCCGAGGCATGCTCCCGAGTCCACCCGGGGGGCCCTTGCCTTGTCCGCCGAAACCCAAATCGACGAATCGCTGCTGGCCGAACCGCCGGATTCGCTGCTGGAACCGCTTTCTCCGCGCGCGCGGCCGGCTGCGCGGTGGCAGGCCGGCGTGGGCGTGCAGCCGCTGATCGCGCGCTACGTCTTCTACCTCCTCGCCCTGCTCGGCCTGCTCGGGGGGATCCTGGTGGCCCAGCTATCGCTGCCGGCGGGTCGCCTGCTGCCCTTGCTGGGCAGTTTCGCCGCGCTTGCGCTGGGCAGCCTGGCCAGCCTCCTCGCGCCGCCGCGCTGGGTGGAGCGCGCGCTGGCGTCGATGGCCATGCTCGCGGTGATGGCGACGTCACTGGCCGCGCTTGCGGTCGGGCGTGGCTTCTCGGCTCCGGCCTTCGCGCTCCATACGCTGCTGGCGTGCGTGCTGTGCGTGCTGCTGCGCCGGCGCCTGGCGCTGCCGCTGGTGGCGCTGATGATGCTTGCCGTGGCCGCGGTTTCGCTGACCTCGGGAGCGCCGATGGGGCCCGTGTACCTCGACCTGCCCGCGCGGATCGCGGTGCACCTGGTCGTGCTCGGGGCCGGTGCGGCCGGCGGCCTCGTGATCGCCGCGCTCGTCGCACGTCAGATGCGTGCGGCCGACGAGCGCGAGCACCGCTTTCGCAGTCTGCTGGGGATCGCCGCCGACGCCTACTGGGAGATCGACGAGCGCTATCGCATCGTGGCGGCGAGCTCGCGCCGCTTCGGCCAGTTCGAGCATGGCTTCGAGCAGAGCGTGGGCAGCGTGCCCTGGGATCTGCCCGAGTTCGGGTGCAGCGACGAGACTCTGGACCTGCTGCAGGCCGATCTCGACACCCGGGCGGCTTTTCACAACCTGCCGCTCCAATGGCGGCTGAAGACGGGCGAGATCCGGCATCTGGTGGTCAGCGGCGAGCCGCGATTCGACGAGCGCGACGTCTTCACCGGCTACTGGGGCGTGGCGCGCGACGTCACCGCCGACCTGCGCGCGCGCCAGTCGCTGGCGGCCACCGAAACGCGCTACCAGGAACTGTTCTCGCGCATTCCCACGCCGCTCGTCCTGCACCGCAACGGCCGCGTGATCGATGCCAATCCGGCGGCCCTGGCGATGTTCGGCTACGAGTCGATGTCGTCGATGGTGGGCCGCGACCTGCTCGCCAGCTACGAGAGCGGCGACTCGCGCGAGCGTGCGCGACGGCGCATCGAGGATCTCGAGCACCTGCCCGCCGGCCAGGGCTTGCCGGTGGCCGACTACCGCCTCACCGGGCGCTTCGGCCGCCGCGTCTCGGTGCGCGCCACCGGCGTGCGCGTGGCCACCGACGATGGTCCGGCCGTGCTCTCGATCTACATCGACGACACCGAGCGCCGCGCCGCCGAGGAGGCCGTGCGCCGCTCCGAGGCGATGCTCTCGCACCTGGTGGCGACGAGCCCCGACGTCATCACCCTCACCGACCTGGCCACCGGGCGCTACGCCATGGTCAACCAGAGCTTCGAGCGCATCACCGGCTACAGCGCGGCCGAGGTCGTCGGCCGCACCTGGGTCGAGCTCGGCATCTGGCAGGACCCGGCGCAGCGCGAGGGCTTCGTCGAACACCTGCGCGAGCACGACCGCGAGCACGAGCGCGTCGCCACCTTCGTCACCAAGGGCGGGCAGCCGGTGCTCATGCGCGTCTCGGGTGCGCGCTTCGCGATGGACCGGCGCGAGTACGTGGTCATCAACGCGCGCGACGTCACCGCCAGCGAGCGTGCCCGCGCCGAGCGCGAGGCCATCCTGCAGACGGCGCCGATCGGCATCGCCGTCACCCAGCACAAGCACTTCGTGCTCGCCAACGCGGCCATGGAGCAGATGCTGGGCTGGGCGCCGGGCGAGCTGGTCGGGCAGCCGCGCGAGCTCATCCTCGCCAGCGAGGCCGAGTTCGCGCGCATGGCCGCCGAGCAGGCCGATCGGCTCGCGCGCGGCGAACAGGCCGTCGGCGACCTCGAGTGCCGCCGCCGCGACGGCAGCACCTTCATCGGCCACCTGATCGTGAAGAACATCGACCCGACGCAGCGCGATCTCGGCGGCACGCTGTGGGTTCTGCAGGACGTGACCGAGCGCCGAGGCATCGAAGCGGCGCTGGCGCGCGCGCGCGACGAAGCCGAGGCCGCCAGCCGCGCCAAGAGCGCCTTCCTCGCCAACACCAGCCACGAGCTGCGCACGCCGCTGCACGGCATGCTCGGCCTCGCCGACCTGGCGCGCGCGCCCGACATCGGCGAGGCGCGCCGCCGCCAGTACCTGGACCAGATCTCGGAGAGCGCGCAATCGCTCACCGGCATCATCAGCGACATCCTCGACCTCTCCAAGATCGAGGCCGGCAAGCTGCAGATCGAGACCACGACCTTCGACCTCGGCGAGATGCTGCGCGCGCTCTGCCGCGCCTATGGCGCGCTGGCGCAGGGACGTGACCTGACGCTGCAGCTGGAGCTGCAGCCGGGCACCGACTGCAGCGTCGCCGGCGATCCGCTGCGCGTGCGCCAGATCATCGGCAACTACCTCGGCAATGCGATCAAGTTCACCGCCAGCGGCCAGGTGCGCATGCTGGCCAGCCGGCAGGGGGCGCGCGTGCGCTTCGAGGTCCACGACTGCGGCCAGGGCATCGCACCCGAGGTGCAGGCGCGCCTCTTCCGTCCTTTCACGCAGGCAGACGAATCGACCACACGCCGCTTCGGCGGCACCGGACTGGGCCTGTCCATCTGCCGCGAGCTGGCGCAGCTCATGGGGGGCGAGGTCGGCATGAGCAGCGAGCTCGGCCGCGGCAGCTGCTTCTGGGCGGAGCTGCCGCTGCCCGAGGCCGCCGGCCTGCCGCCGGCCCCTCAGCAGCACGCGCAGGCGCTGGTCGAGCGCCTGCGCGGCGCGCGCGTGCTCATGGTGGAGGACAACGCCGTGAACATGCTGATCGCGGTGGCCATGCTCGAGCGCTGGGGGGTCGAGGTCGGGCAGGCGAGCAACGGGCGCGAGGCGATCGAGGAGATCGAGACCGCGGCCGCCGCCGGCAGGCCCTACGAGGCGGTGCTGATGGATCTGCAGATGCCCGAGATGAGCGGCTACGAGGCCACGCGCACGCTGCGCGCACGCGCCGCCGGCCGCAGCCTGCCCATCATCGCGCTCACCGCGGCGGCGCTGGTGAGCGAGCGCGAGCAGGCGCTGGCGGACGGCATGGACGACTTCCTCACCAAGCCCATCGACGCCGAGCGCCTGAGCGCGGCGCTCGCGCGCTGGGTCGGCGTGCGGCGGGTCTGAGGCACGCGCGGCGGCGCGGTGTTCAGGCCGGTGGCGCGGGCCAGGGCCGCAGCGGCGCGCGCAGGCGCTCGAAGGCGTGCGCGAGGCGCAGCACGCCCAGGTCGTCGTGGCGGCGTCCCGCGATCTGCAGGCCGATGGGCATGCCGTTGGCGGCGTGGCCCGCGGGGACGCTGATCGCCGGCTGCTCGCTCATGTTGAACGGCAGCGTGAAGCCGATGTGGTGCATGGCGCGCGCGGCGTCGTGGCTCGGCATCGCCCACTCGGCCGGGAAGCTGCTCACCGGGCTGACCGGGCCGAGCACGAAGTCGAAGGGCCGAGTGGCGGCCACCGTCGCGTCGCGCAGCGCGGCGATCTGCGAGAAGCCGGCAAAGAGCTCGGCGGCGCCGATCGAAGCCCCGGGGGCGACCCACTCGCGGATGAAGGGCAGCACGCGCGCGGCGCGCTCGGGCGGCAGCGCGGCGATGTCGATCCAAGAGCGCAGGCGCCAGAAGCGGTCGATGCCTTCCACCATCTCGGCGTCGAGGAAGGGCTCGAGCGGCTCGACGAGCGCACCCGCGGCGGCAAGGCGTTGCGCCGCGTCCGCGATCACCGCGCGCACCTCGGGGTCCACCGGCAGGCCCCAGCCGGCGTCGAGCTGCAGGCCGAGCTTCAGGCCCTTCAGGTCGATGGCGAGCGCCCGCCAGTCGAGGTCGGCCGGTGGGAGGCTGGTGGCGTCGCGCCAGTCCGGACGGCTGAGCACGCTCATCATCAGCGCCGCGTCCGTGACGCTTCGCGTCATCGGGCCGGCGACGCGGCCGATGTAGGGTGGCTTGATCGGCACGCGGCCATTGCTCGGTTTCAGGCCGACGATGCCGCACCAGGTCGCCGGCAGGCGGATCGAGCCGCCGATGTCGGTGCCGATGTGCAACGGGCCGTAGCCGGCGGCGGCGGCCGCTCCCGCGCCGGCGCTGCTGCCGCCGGGGTTCATCGCCAGGTTCCAGGGATTGCGCGCCAGCTTGTGGAAGCTGCTCAGGCCCGAGGAGAGCATGCCGTAGTCGGGCATCGTCGTCTTCGCCAGGAAGACGCAGCCGGCCTCGCGCAGCCGCGCCGCCGGTGGCGCGTCCTCGGTCGCGGGAACGAGCGCCGTCGCCGCGGTGCCCAACGGAAGCGCGACGCCGCGGGTGGCGATGTTCTCCTTGATCGTCACCGGAACGCCGTCGAGCGGCGACAGGGGCTCGCCACGCTGCCAACGCGCCTCGGACGCGCGTGCCATCGCCAGCGCCGCTTCGGGTTCGTAGGCCCAGAGGGCGCAGAGATGCGGCTCCCAGCGCGCGATGTGGTCGATCACCGCCTGCGTCACGTCCACCGGCGAGAGCTCGCGGCGGCGGAAGGCGGCAGCGAGCGTGTGGGCTTCGAATTCGTGCAGCGGCTTCATTTGGGAAAGAGGCCTTTCGGGCCGTGGCGGATCGCCCCGCGCCCGGGAACCGCGGCCAGCAGCCGCTGCGTGTAGGCGTGCTGCGGGTCGCGGAAGAGGTGGTCGGGGTCGCCCTGCTCGACGATGCGCCCGTGCTGCAGAACGATCACTTCGTCGCAGACGAGGTCGACCACCGCCAGGTCGTGGCTGATGAAGAGGTAGGTGACGCCGAAGCGGTCCTGCAGGTCCTGCATCAGGTTCAGCACCTGCGCCTGCACCGAGACATCGAGCGCGCTCACCGGCTCGTCGGCGACGATGAGTTGCGGACGCGTGATCAGCGCGCGCGCGATGGCGACGCGCTGGCGTTGGCCACCGCTGAACTCGTGTGGGTACTTGTCGAGGTCCGCTGGACGCAGGCCGACCGCGTCCAGTGCCTCGGCGGCGCGCTCGCGCTGTTCGGCGCGCGGCGTGCCGTGCAGCACGGCCAGCGGCTCGGCCACCGTCTGCAGCACCTTGCGCCGCGGGTCCAGGCTGCCGTAGGGGTCCTGGAACACCATCTGGAAGCCCGTGCGCGCGCGCCGCAGTGCCGCGGCGTCGAGCGTCGCCAGATCCTGCCCCTCGAAGCGGACCTCGCCCGCGCTCGGTGTCTCCAGCGCCATCACGACGCGTGCGAGCGTGCTCTTGCCCGAACCCGACTCGCCGACGATGCCCAGGCTGCGGCCACGCTGCAGCGTGAAGCTGACGCCGCGCAGCGCATGCACGACCGGACGCGGGCCGAAGAGGCGCTCGCGCGGCAGCAGATAGTGCTGCTGCACCTCGCGCACGTCGAGCAGCGGCGGCGCGCTCATGCCTCGCGCCAGCGGATGCAGCGCACGAGGTGACCGGGCGCAACCTCGTCCGCCGCCGGCAGTGCACCGCGGCAGGCGTCGACGACGAGCGCACAACGATCGGCGAAGGGGCAACCCGGCGGCAGGTCGGAGAGCTCGGGAACACGGCCGGGGATCGTCGCCAGCCGTGTCCCGCGCGGCAGGCCGATGCGCGGGCGCGCGGCGAAGAGACCGCGCGAGTAGGGGTGCGCCAGGCGGTCGAAAACCTCGGCGGTCGGGCCGCTCTCGACCACGGTGCCGCCGTACATGACCAGCAGCCGCTGCACGGTATCGGCCATCACGCCCAGGTCGTGGCTGATCAGAAGCAGTCCCATGCCGTCCTCGCGCACGAGTTCGCGGATGAGATCCAGCACTTCGCGCTGGATCGTCACGTCCAGCGCCGTCGTCGGCTCGTCGGCCACCAGCAGGTCCGGGCCGCAGGCCAGCGCGATGGCGATGACCACGCGCTGGCGCTGCCCGCCGGAGAGCTGGTGCGGATAGGCGTCCAGCCGCTGCGCCGCCTGCGGCAGCTGCACGCGCTCGAGCAGGCGCAGCGCCTGCGCGCGCGCCGCCGCAGCCGAGAGCCCCTTGTGCAGGCGCAGCGGTTCGGCGATCTGCCGCCCCACGGTGTGCAGGGGGTTGAGCGCCGTCATCGGCTCCTGGAACACCATGCCGATGCGGTTGCCGCGCAAGGTGCAGAGCCCGGCCTCGGGCAGCGCGGTGAGCTCCTGCCCGTGCAGACGGATCGAGCCGGCGACGCGCGCGCCCTCGGGCAGCAGGCCCATCAGCGCCAGCGCCGTGATCGACTTGCCGCAGCCGGATTCGCCGATGAGCCCGACGGTGTCGCCGCGCGCCATCGCGAACGAGACCCCGCGCAGCGCATCGGCCGGGCCGCGGGCGGTTTGCAGCGTGACGCGCAGGTCGCGGACTTCGAGCAGTTCAGCCACCCGCCGACGATAACGGCTCTGCGCTTGCTCCGCGCGGCGCAGCCGGGGCGGATCGCGTTCAGCGCCTGCTCCAGTAGCCGTCGCGCCAGCGCCAACCGCGGGGAACGCGGCTCCATTGGCCCGGCACCCAGACACGGCCGGGGGCCGGCGGCAGCGCCCAGCGCCCGCCGATCCAGACATGACGCCCGAGTTGCCAGGACCAGTAGCCGCCGATCCACGCATAGGCGGGGCCCGGCGACGGCGGCGGCGGATCCCAGCGCGGCGGCGGTGGCGCGGCTTCGACCACCGGGCCGTCGTCGTGGCCGTAGCCTCCGGGACCGAGCGGCGCGATGACGCAGCCGCTCAGGGTCAACGCCAGGATGAGGGCCACCCGCGGCGGCCAGGGGCTTCGAGACATCAGCACCTCCGTGAGGTTCCGGAACCCCCCTTCAACGGCGCCCGCCGCGATCGCGGCGACGCAGCAACGAAGCTTTACCTCGGCGACCGCGAAGCCGGCGGCCTGCGCACGCGGTCCACCCTCGTCAGGCCGCCACCTCGCAGCGGTTGCGCCCGCCGGCCTTGGCGCGGTAGAGGGCGTGGTCGGCCTGCACGTAGAGCTGATCGAAACCCGATTCCTCGCCCGTCTCGCTGGTGATGAAGCCGATGCTGCAGGTGATCTCGCCGTGCTCGGCGAGCGCTTCGGCCAGGCGCTGGCGCACGCGTTCGGCGAGGCGCCGCGCCCCCTGGGCGTCGGTCTGCGGCAGGAGCACGAGGAACTCCTCGCCGCCGAGGCGGCCGATGCGGTCTTGAGCACGCAGCGACTGCTCGAGAACCGCCGCCGCATGTTTCAGCACGCGGTCGCCGCCGGGATGGCCCAGGCGATCGTTGACCTGTTTGAAGTGGTCCAGGTCCAACAGCAGCAGGCTGGTCGGGTGGCCGTGGCGCGCGCCGCGCCGCAACTCTTCGTTGACGAGGCGCACCGTCTCCTTGCGGTTGGCCAGGCCGGTCAGGCTGTCGGTCGTTGCCGCGCGCTGCAGTTGCAGCGTGAGGCGCTTGTTCACGAGCGCCTGGCGCCAGGTGATCGCCGCCAGCACCCAGCCCAGGGTGGCGCCGGTGATGCCGTTGAGTTGCGCCGCCAGCAGCAGCACGGCATCGACCTGCGTCGCCCCGATCACGATCCAGAAGGCCACGAGCGCCGCGATGTAGAGGAGCGCCGACTGCAGCGGCGGCATGACGACGACGACACCGGTGAGGATGGCGCCGAGGGTGAAGGTCGTGATGTTGCCGCCGACGCGCTGGTCGGCAGCGACGAAGGCGATCGCGAAACCGAGTGCGGCCACAGCAGTCAGCCGCGCCCAAGCCGCGCGCAGCAGGGAAGGCGCGGCCGGGCGGCGCAGCAGCCACACCGCGCCGAGTCCGAGCAGCAGGAACACGGGCGCCATCGCCAAGTGCAACGGTCGCAGCGCCTCCTGCCAGTGCAGCATGCGCGGCTCGGTGTGGGGCGTGGCCGTCAGCAGCGCGGTGAGGAAAAGCAGGTTCAGCAGCGGCATCGCCAGCGCCACCCAGCGGATGCGGCGCAGGTTGTCGTCGTGCAGCGCCGCGGCCATGAGCCGGGACTCGCCGTCGGGGTCGCGGGCAAGACCGGGCGCCGCCGGGGCGTCTTGTGGGGGTGACGGCTCGTTCGACACGATGGGTTATCGGCCCGCTCGGCGAAAACTTGCGGCCGGCGCCTGCTCCAGGCCTTGCACGCCGATGGCGCACCAGGGAAAGGCGATGTCGGAGACGAATTCGATCCTCACGGTCAACGCTTTCTGGCCAGCTTCGGATCCATCAGGTCGCGCAGGCCGTCGCCCATCAGGTTCAGCCCGAGCACGCTGAGCACGATCGCGACGCCGGGCCACACCGCCAGCAGGGGCGCCTGGAAGAGCAGCGTCTGCGCCTCGGAGAGCATGCGGCCCCAGCTCGGGCGCGGCGGCTGCGTGCCCAGCCCCAGGTACGACAGCGCCGCCTCGGCGAGGATGGCGGTGGCGAAGGACACGCTCGCCTGCACGATGAGCTGGTTGGCGATGTTGGGCAGGACGTGGTCGAGCGTGATGCGCCAGCGGCTCTTGCCCGCGGCTCGTGCCGCGAGCACGTACTCGCGCGCCCACACCGCATTCGCCGCGCCGCGCGTGATGCGCGCGAACACCGGGATGTTGAAGATGCCGATGGCGACGATGCTCGTCACCAGCCCGGGCCCGTAGATCGCGGTCAGCATGATCGCGGTGAGCAGGGCCGGAAAGGCGAAGGTGAAGTCGGCCGCGCGCATCACCAGCTCCTCCACCCAGCCGCGGCGTGCGGCGGCGAGGCAGCCCAGCGCGACGCCCGCGAGCACGCCGATTCCCACCGCGATGACGCCGACGAGGATGCTCGCCTGCGCGCCCACGAGCAGTTGCGAGGCGACGTCGCGGCCGAAGGTGTCGGTGCCGAGCCAGTGCGTCGCGTCCGGCGGCCTCAACTTGAGCGCGATGTCGATCTCGGCGGGCGGATGCGGCGTCCACACGAGCGAGAGCGTCGCCGCCAGCACCAGCAGCAGCGTCAGCAGGCCGCCGACGACGAAGCTCGGATGACGCCTTGCGCGTGTGCGGAAACTCACGCCTGGCTCCGGCGCAGGCGCGGGTCGACGGCGGCGTAGAGCAGGTCGACGACGAAGTTGACGATGACCACGATCGCCGCGAGCAGCATGACGACGTCGCGCACGACGACGAGGTCGCGGTTGCTGATCGCCTGGAAAACGAGCCGCCCGATCCCGGGGAGCACGAACACGTTCTCGACCACGATGGTGCCGGTGACGAGGTTGGCGAACTGCAGGCCGCTCACCGTCAGCACCGGGATCATCGCGTTGCGCAGCACGTGGCGCCACATCGCCTGGCGCCGCGAGAGACCCTTGGCGCGCGCGGTGCGCACGTAATCCTCGCGCATCACCTCGAGCACCGCCGAGCGCGTCATGCGCGCGAGGATCGCCGCCTGCACCAGCGCCAGGCTCAGCGCGGGCAGCGCCAGCGCCAGCAGCGCCTGCCCCGGGCTGCCGCCCTCGTCCTCGGTCCAGCCCGGGAAGCCGCCGGCGCCGACCCACTGCAGCTTCACCGCGAAGAGCAGGATGAGCAGGATCGCGAACCAGAAGTTGGGCACCGCGATGCCGAGCTGGCTGGCCGCCATGACGCCGAAGTCGCCCGCGCGGTTGTGGTGTGCGGCGGCGTAGACGCCAAGCCCCAGTGCCAGCACGACGGTGAGCGTCATCGCCAGAACCGCCAGCGGCAGCGTCACGCGCAGGCGCTCGGCGATCAGCTCGGCGGTCGGCGTGCCGTAGCTGATGCTCTCGGCGCTCTGCCCTTGCAGCCAGCCGCCGACCCAGTCGAGATAGCGCGCCAGCGGGGGCCGGTCCAGCCCCATCTTCGCCTGCAGCGCGGCGATCGCCTCGGGCGTGGCGGTGTCGCCGAGGATCACCTCCGCGGCGTTGCCCGGTAGCAACTCGAGCACGGCGAAGACGAGCATCGAGGCCACGAGCAGGGTGGCCACGAAGGTGGCCAGGCGCTTGAGGAGGAAGGGGCCCATCGGCGGCGATGATGCCTCAACGGGCCGCCGCCCATGGAGGTCGCGTTCAGTCCACGCGGAAGTCCTGATCGAAGCGTTCGTGCCGGCTGGCCGCCGCGTAGAGGTCCGCCGCCAGCGTCGGGTCGCTGTAGATCAGGCGATCGGCCATGCGGCGCACCATGCTGGCGTCGGCGATGCGCGGCCTCTCCGGGGCGGTGATCCGGAAGAAGCCTCCGACCACATCTTGGATGCGCCCGACCAGGCCCGCGATGCGGGGTGTGGCGCTGGCGGCGAGATGGTGGGTCGGGAGGGTGTTCGAAACGCGCATGACGATTCCTGCAGATGGCATTCTGATGAGGGAATACCCTGAATTCTAGGGTTAACCCTAGATCTTGTGCAGGACAGGGTCATGCCCGCACCGGCCACATGTCCCCGACGGCGTTCAGCGCATCACGGTGGCCATGGCCTCGGCGGTGCGTTCGACGTTGCCGCTGTTCAGGCCGGCGATGCAGATGCGCCCCGAGCGGATGAGGTAGATGCCGAACTCGTCGCGCAGGCGGTCGACCTGTGCCGCCGAGAGGCCGGTGTAGCTGAACATGCCGCGCTGGCTCAGGAAGTGCCCGAGATCGCGCCCGGGCAGCCGTGCGCTCAGCAGGCCGTGCAGTCGACGCCGCATCTCCAGGATGCGCTCGCGCATCGCCGCGACGTCGGCCTCCCAGCTGGAACGCAAGGCCGGGTCGCCGAGGACGCGCGCGACGATGCCCGCGGCGTGCAACGGAGGACTCGAGTAGTTGCGGCGCACCGTCGCCTTGAGCTGCCCGAGCACGCGCTCGGCCTGGTCGGCATCCGCGCAGACCACCGAGAGTGCGCCGCAGCGCTCACCATAGACGCTCATGCTCTTGCTGAAGGAGTTGGCGATGAAGAAGGACAGCCCTGCCTCGGCGAGCGCGCGCGGTGCGTACGCGTCCTCCTCGATGCCTTCGCCGTAGCCCTGGTAGGCCAGATCCAGGAAGGGCAGCAGCGCGCGCGCCTTCAGCAGCGCGGCCAGTTCCTGCCACTGCGCGCGCGTGAGGTCGACGCCGGTGGGGTTGTGGCAGCAGGCGTGCAGCAGCACGATGCTGCGCGCGGGCAGGCCTTGCAGCGTCTGCAGCATGGCGTCGAACCGGACGCCACCGCTGGCGGCGTCGTAGTAGGGGTAGGCGTGCACGCGCAGCCCGGCACCCTCGAACATCGCGCGGTGGTTGTCCCAGGTCGGGTCGCTGACCCAGACCTCGCTGCCCGGGAACCAGCGCGCGATGAAGTCGGCGCCGACCTTCAGTCCGCCGCTGGAGCCGATGCTCTGCAGCGTCGCCACGCGGCCGCTTTGCAGCGCCTCGTGCCCGGCGCCAAAGAGCAAGGCCTGCACGGCGCTGCGTGCCGCCGCATCGCCTTCGATCGGCAGGTAGGGCTTGGCCCCGCCCTCGGCGAGCATTTGCGCCTCGGCCTGGCGCACGCAGTCCAGCACCGGAATGCGGCCGGCGTCGTCGAAGTAGATGCCGATCGAGACGTTGACCTTGTGCGCCCGCGGATCCTTCTGGAAGGCCTCGTTGAGGCCGAGGATGGGGTCGCCGGCGTAGGCGTCGAGGTGCTGGAACATGGCTGTGCGCGCTCGGGGCGCGGGTTGGGATCGGGGCGCGCAAGCATACGCGCGGCCGCCTTCAGTGGCCGCCGTCGATGCGCGCGATCGCCAGCAGCCGCTCGATCTCGTCGCGATGCACGACCGTGTTGTGCAGGTGCCAGCGGCGGATCAGCTCCATCGTGCCGGCCACCATCAGTCCGAACACGGCGATGGCCACGAAGGCCGACAGCCCCAGGCGCGTCATGCCCGCGTAGAAGGCGCCGAGGCCCAGGATGCAGGCCTGCTCGTTGAAGTTCTGCACCGCGATGGAGCGCCCGGCGCCCATCAGGTTGTGGCCGCGATGCTGCAGCAGCGCGTTCATCGGCACGATGAGGAAGCCGCAGAGCGCGCCCAGCACGATGAGGAAGGGCGCGGCCATCCAGGCGCTGCTGATGACGTTGAGGCCGATCATCAGGAAGCCCACCACGATGCCCAGCCTGAGAACGTTGGTCGCGCGGTCGAGCTTGGTCGTCACCGAGGCGGCGACGGCGCCGACGACCGAGCCGATGATCACCACCCCGGCGAGGTTGGAGGCCTGCGTCGTGCCGTAGCCCAGCGCCGCGGCGGCCCAGGCGAAGACGATCAGTCGCAGGTTGCCGAAGATGCCCCACAGGAGCGTTGTCGTCGCCAGCGTGATCTGGCCCAGCTTGTCGGCCCACAGCCGCGCGTTGCAGACGGCGAAGTCGCGCACCATGCTGGAAACGCTGCCGGTCATCGGGATCAGCGGCGCGCTCGTGCGCGGGATGTAGAGGTTGATGACCGCGGCGATGAGGTAGACGACGGCGATGACGACGATTGCGGCCTCCGGGGGGGTGTCGATGCCGGTGTCGATCAAGGGCAGGTCCAGGCCCAGCAGCAGCGGCGCCAGCCGCGGGCCGACGAGCTGACCCCCGAGCAGAATGCCCAGGATGATCGACGCCACCGTCAACCCCTCGATCCAGCCGTTGCCCTTGACGAGCTGCGAGGGCGGCAGCAACTCGGTGAGGATGCCGTACTTGGCCGGCGAGTAGGTCGCCGCCCCCAGACCGACCACCGCGTAGGCCAGCAGCGGATGCGTGCCGAAAAGCATCATCAGGCAGCCGACGATCTTGATGCCGTTGGAGACGAACATCACCCGGCCCTTGGGGATGCTGTCGGCGAAGGCGCCGACGAAGGGCGCGAGCACGACGTAGAAGAGCGCGAACATCGGCGCCAGCGCGGGCGTCTGCCATTGTGGCGCCTGGCTTTCGAGCAGCAGCTCGACCGCGGCCACGAGTAGCGCGTTGTCGGCCAGCGAGCTGAAGAACTGCGCCGACATGATGGTCGAGAAGCCTTTTTTCATCGCATCGCGCGCATCCGGCGCGGCGGTCGACCCGCCCTCGCCCACACTCCAGTCTCTCGGATCGAAACAAAGTCGCCAGCTTGCCTGGCCCCGTGCGGGAACGATGCAGCGCAGCCCATGGCCCATGGGGCAAGCGCCCCGGGGCGCGCGGGTTATAGCATGCGGTTACAGACGGCGTCGCTGGCAGAATCCGCGCCCATGCCACGCCCGATCGAGGCGCTCGTCCACACTGCCGCGCTCGCGCACAACCTTGCGCGCGCGCGCGCCGCCGCGCCCGAGGCGCGCGTGTGGGCGGTGGTGAAGGCCAACGCCTACGGCCACGGCATCGAGCGCGCGTTCGAGGGCCTGCGAGGCGCCGACGGCTTCGCGCTGCTGGACCTCGCCGAAGCCGAGCGCGTGCGCGCCCTGGGATGGCGCGGCCCGGTGCTGCTCCTCGAGGGTTGCTTCGAGCCGCGCGACCTCGAGCTGTGCTCGCGCCTGAACCTCTGGCACGTCGTGCACCACGCGGCGCAGATCGACTGGCTGGCGGCGCACAAGACGAAGGCGCCGCAGCGCGTGTTCCTGAAGATGAACAGCGGCATGAACCGCCTGGGCTTCCGCCCCGAAGCCTTTCGCGCCGCCTACGCGCGCCTGCAGGCGCTGCCGCAGGTCGACGAGATCTCCCTCATGACGCACTTCGCGGACGCCGACGGGCCGCGCGGCATCGCGCAGCCGCTCGCCGTGTTCGAGGCCGCGACGCAGGACCTGCCGGGCGAGCGCAGCCTCGCCAACAGCGCGGCCATGCTGCGCCATGGTGCGGCGGCCGGCGGACCGACCGGCGCCGCGGTGCGCAGCGACTGGGTGCGCGCGGGCATCCTCGTCTACGGCAGTGCGCCGGACTTTCCCGCGCACGACATCGCGCACTGGGACCTGCGTCCGACGATGACGCTGCGTTCGCGCCTCATCGCCACGCAGGCGCTGCAGCCCGGCGACAGCGTGGGCTACGGCGGCCGCTTCACGGCCGAGGTGCCGATGCGCATCGGCATCGTTGCCTGCGGCTACGCCGACGGCTATCCGCGCCACGCCGGCAACGGCACGCCGGTGCTGGTCGACGGCGTGCGCACCGGCATCGTCGGCCGCGTGTCGATGGACATGCTGGCGGTCGACCTGGAGCCGCTGCCGCAGGCTGGCGTGGGCAGCGAGGTCACGCTCTGGGGCCGGTCGAGCACGGGCGCGGTGCTGCCCATCGATGAAGTCGCCCACGCTGCCGCTACCATCGGCTACGAGCTCATGTGCGCACTGGCGCAGCGGGTGCCGGTGCGGGTCGTCGTTTGAGCCGGGCCCACCAACACGCGTCCGTGCAGGGCGCCATCTCCAGGAGACAAGGACATGGGCATTCTCGGAACCATCGTCGTCGGCCTCATCGTTGGCGTGCTCGCGCGCTTCCTGCTTCCCGGCGAGCAGAAGATGGGGCTCATCCTCACCATTCTGCTGGGCATCGGCGGTTCGCTGCTGGCGGGATTCGTCGGCCAGGCGATGGGCTGGTATGCGCCCGGACAGGGCGCGGGCTGGGTCGCCTCGGTGCTTGGCGCGATCGTGCTGCTCGTCCTCGTGCAGAAGCTGCGCGGCAGCGGCGGCAGCTCCAAGCAGCCGCGACCGTGAAGCCGCCGCGCCTGACCGAGGCCGACGTGCAGTGGAGCGCGGTGCGTGCGCAGGGCGCGGGCGGGCAGAACGTCAACAAGGTCAGCAACGCGGCGCAGCTGCGCTTCGACATCCGCGCCTCGGCCTTGCCCGAGGCGGTGAAGCAGCGCCTGCTGGCCTGGCCCGATGGGCGCATCAACGCCGAGGGTGAGGTCGTCGTCAAGGCGCAGGACCATCGCAGCCTGGCCCTGAACCGCCGCGCGGCACTGGTGCGGCTGCAGGCCCTGGTGGACGCTGCGGCTGCCGTGCCACGGCGGCGCGTGGCCACGCAGCCAACGCTCGCCTCGCGGCGGCGCCGCCTGCAGGCCAAGCGCGAGCGCGCCGAGCTCAAGGCCGCACGCGGCCGCGTGCACGAGCCGCGCGCCTGAGGCGCCGCCGCGCACAATGCGCGGCATGGCGAAATCCGTCTACACCTGCCGCGAATGCGGCGGCAGCAGTCCCAAGTGGCTCGGCAAGTGCCCGCACTGCGAGGCCTGGAACACGCTGGACGAAGGCCCGGCGGAGCCGGGTGCGGGCGCGAGGAAGCGCTTCCAGCCGCTGGCGCGCGCGCAGCCGGTGGCCACGCTCTCCGAGATCGACGCCGCCGACGTGCAGCGCACGCCCACGGGCCTGGCCGAGCTCGACCGCGTGCTCGGCGGCGGCATCGTTCCCGGCGGCGTCGTCCTCATCGGTGGCGACCCGGGAATCGGCAAGAGCACGCTGCTGCTGCAGGCGCTGGACGCCCTGTCGGCACAGATGAAGGTGCTCTACGTCACCGGCGAGGAGAGCGGCGCGCAGGTGGCCTTGCGCGCGCGACGCCTGGGCCTGGCCGGCCAGGGCGTGCGCGTTCAGGCCGAGATCAACCTCGAGCGCATCCTCGCGACCATCGCCGCCGAGCGACCCGCCTTCTGCGTCATCGACTCGATCCAGACGCTCTACTCCGAGCAGCTTGCCTCGGCGCCGGGATCGGTGGCGCAGGTGCGCGAGTGCGCCGCGCAGCTCACGCGCGTGGCCAAGACCAGCGGCTGCAGCCTGGTGCTGGTCGGTCACGTCACCAAGGAAGGCGCGCTCGCCGGGCCGCGCGTGCTCGAGCACATCGTCGACACCGTCCTCTATTTCGAAGGCGACACGCACAGCAGCTTCCGCCTCGTGCGCGCGATCAAGAACCGCTTCGGCGCCGTCAACGAGATCGGCGTCTTCGCGATGACCGAGAAGGGCCTCAAGGGTGTGGGCAATCCGAGCGCGATCTTCCTCTCCACCCACGGCGCGCCGGTGCCGGGCTCCTGCGTGCTGGTGACGCTGGAAGGCACGCGCCCGCTGCTGGTGGAGATCCAGGCGCTGGTGGATGGCGGTGGCGGCAGCCCGCGGCGGCTCTCGGTCGGCCTGGACCGCGACCGTCTGGCGATGCTGCTGGCGGTGCTCCATCGCCACGCCGGGGTGGCCTGCATGGATCAGGACGTGTTCGTCAACGCCGTCGGCGGCGTGCGCATCGGCGAGCCCGCGGCCGACCTGGCGGTGCTGCTCGCGATCCAGAGCAGCCTGCGCGGCCGCGCCCTGCCGCGCGGCTTCATCGCCTTCGGCGAGGTCGGGCTGGCCGGCGAGGTGCGACCGGCGCCGCGCGGCCAGGAGCGCCTGCGCGAGGCCGCCAAGCTGGGCTTCGGCATCGCCGTCGTTCCCAAGGCGAACGCGCCGAAGAAGGCGCTCTTCGAGGGCCTGGAGATCCACGCCGTCGAGCGCATCGAGCAGGCGATGGAGATCGTGCGTGGCTTGTAGCGCCGCCGTTCCGGCCGCGTCCGGTGCGCCCGTGTCACGCGGAGCGTGTTCATGAATCCTGTCTTCGGCTGGGGCCTGGTGGTGCTCGCGGTCGCCCTCGGCTACCTGCGCTGGGGCTGGCAGGGCGTGGTGCTGGCGGTGACGATGATCGTCTTCTGGCTGCTGCTGCAGTTCGGCCGCGCATTGCGTGCGCTGCGCGACGCCTCCGCGCGGCCGCCGGGAACCACCGACAACGCGGTGATGCTGCACGCCCGCCTGCGCCCCGGAATGCGCTTGCTGCGGATCCTGCCGCTGGCCGGCAGCCTCGGGCAGAAGCTGGCCGACGATCCCGAGACCTACGTCTGGAGCGATGCCGGCGGCGACCGCGTGCGCGTGCAGTTGCGCGCCGGGCGCACGGTCGCGGTCGAACTCGAGCGCGCCGCCGCGCACACGGCCGACGACGCCGTGGGGCGAGCGCCGGGGATGGCATCCCCGGCGCCCTAGAATCGATCTTCCCTGCACCTGCTCGAGGACCCCCGATGTCGATGTCCGACCGCGATGGCCAGATCTGGATGGACGGCAAGCTCGTCGACTGGCGCGACGCGAAGATCCACGTGCTCACGCACACGCTGCACTACGGCTGCGGCGCCTTCGAGGGCGTGCGCGCCTACAACACCGCCCACGGCACGGCGATCTTCCGCCTGCGCGAGCACACCGAGCGGCTCTTCAACAGCGCCAGGATCCTGCGCATGAAGATCCCCTTTACCCCCGAGCAGGTGATGCAGGCGCAGATCGAGGTCGTCAAGGCCAACAAGCTCGAGAGCTGCTACCTGCGCCCGCTGGTGTGGATCGGCGACGAGAAGCTCGGCGTCAGCCCCAAGGGCTGCACCATCCACCTCATGGTCGCCGCCTGGTCCTGGGGCGCCTACCTGGGCGAGGAGGGCCTGCGCCGCGGCATCCGCGTGAAGACCAGCAGCTACACGCGCCACCACGTCAACATCACGATGACGCAGGCCAAGGCGGTGAGCAACTACAGCAACTCCATCCTCGCCAACATGGAGGTCACCGAGGACGGCTACGACGAGGCGCTGCTGCTCGACTCGGCCGGCTTCGTCAGCGAGGGTGCCGGCGAGAACATCTTCGTCGTCAGGGATGGCGTCGTCTACACGCCGGACCTCTCCGCCGGTGCGCTCAACGGCATCACGCGCAACACCGTGTTCGCGATCTGCGCCGACCTGGGGCTGAAGCTGGTGGAGAAGCGCATCACGCGCGACGAGGTCTACATCGCCGACGAGGCCTTCTTCACGGGCACCGCCGCCGAGGTGACGCCGATCCGCGAACTCGACCGCGTGCAGATCGGTGCCGGCGAGCGCGGCCCGGTGACGGAGAAGATCCAGTCGGCCTTCTTCGACATCGTCGGCGGCCGCAATCCGAAGTACGCGGCCTGGCTGGCCAGGGTTTGAAGGAGTGCGCGATGAGCGAGAAGCCGAGGGTGGTCGTGGAACTCGCGACCAAGGACCTGCTGGGCCCGGGCGTCACGCATTGCCCGAACCCGGCGATGCCGCTGTGGAGCAACCATCCGCGCGTCTACCTCGATCTCACGCACGGCCCGGCGGCGTGCCCGTACTGCGGCACCGCCTACCGCCTGAAGGCCGGCGAGAAGCTGCACGCCGCGCACTGACGGGCGCGCCACGGGGCAGGGCAGGGCACGGCGGCATGGCGCGCCAGAGGATGTCCCGGTCGGCGTTGCCGACCCGCGCCGAGGACGTCGAGGCGCAGTATTACGACGCGCTGCAGAACGGCGACCTCGAGCGCTTGATGGCGGCCTGGGCGGACGAAGAGGAGATCGTCTGCATCCATCCCGGCGGGCAGCGCGTGATCGGGCCGATGGCCGTGCGCGCGAGCTTCGAGGCCATCCTCGCCGATGGCGGCGTCGCCGCCGTTCCCGAGCAGGTGCGGCGCCTGCAGGGTGCCGGCGTGGCCGTGCACCACCTCGTCGAACGCCTGCGCGTGTCCACGCAGGAGGGGCCGCGCCAGGCCTACGTCATGGTTACCAACGTGTTCGTGCATACGGCGCAGGGCTGGCGCATGGTCGCGCATCACGCCAGCCCCGCGGGCGCCGAGCCGCCTGCGATGGTGCAGGAGTGGCCTTCGACCGTGCATTGAGCGCGCCGCGGGCTGTCGCCCGTGCGCGCGATCGAAGCCCTTGCCGGGCCTAGGGCGCAGCGATGGACGCGATCGTCGAGGCGGCGCTGCGCAGGTGGCCCAAGGTGCCGCATTGCCACGGCTGGCTGGCGCTGGATGCGCGCGGCGACTGGTACATGCGCGACGAACGCGCGCAGGCTGCGGGCGAATTCCCGCGCGTCAAGGGCAGCCGCATCCGGCACGAGAAGCTGCTGGCCTTCATCCACCGCAACTACGCCGCCGACGAGCACGGTGCCTGGTATTTCCAGAACGGACCGCAGCGCGTCTACGTCGAACTCGAAGCCGCGCCGTGGGTCTGGCGGCTGCAGGCCGGAGACGATGCGGCTCACCCTTCGGTGCACGCGCATACCGGGCAAGGCGCCGAGGTGAGATCGGCGTGGCTGGACGAAAAGGGGCGCTTGTTCCTGCTCGGGGACCTCGGCTTCGGGCTCGTGCACTCGCTCGACATGGCGGTGGCCGCCGATGCGCTCGAGGCCGGCGCCTGGACCCTGCAGGAACTGCCGTTCGCGGCGATGCCGCAGCGCTTCGGCTACCGGCTGCGGCCGCAGCCCTGAGCCAGGCCGCACGCGCCTGCGTGCGGCTTCAGCCGGGAGCGCTCGCGGCCTCGGCGGGCTCCGGTGCCGCCGGCTCGGCGAACTTGCCGCCGCCCTCGTTGGCCATGTACACGACCGCGCGGCCGATCTCGTAGTCGGAATACTGGCCGCCACCCTGGGGCGACATTGCGCCCTTGCCCTTGAGCGCAGACTGCAGCAGCACCTCGTAGCCGCCGGCCAGCCGCGGACTCCAGGCGGCGGCGTCGCCGAGCTTGGGCGCACCGGCCACGCCCGTGCCATGACAAGCGGCACACTGACCTTGGTAGACCTGCTCGCCGGTGTGGACGACCTTGGGCGCCGAGGCGTCGTGCAATTCGACCATGCCCACCGGCTGGATGCGTTGTGCCGTCGCTTCGGCGCTCATGCTGGTGCTGCCGGCACCGGTGCGCTCCTGCTGGTCGACGCAGCGCGTGAGCATCATGATGACGATGACCGGCACGAGGAAGGAACCCACCACGGTCCAGATCAACTGCTTCGGCGTCTTGATCGGACCCTCGTGATGGGATTGGGCTTCGGCCGGGTTCTCGCTCATGGGATCCTCGCGTGGGGTGGTGCGCGCGTTCTACGTTCTGGGGCGCTGCGGCGCAAAAAAGTATAGTGGCTCGATCCAAGTCGCTTGCCACGCGGGAGAACCCGATGAGGCGGGCGCATACAATCCGCGGTTCGCCCGGCGACCGTGGTGAAGTGGATATCATGCGGCCCTCCGAAGGCCGCGTCGCAAGTTCGATTCTTGCCGGTCGCGCCATCCGGGCCAGACGAAGACCCTTGCCGCGCATCGCGGTACCGCAGCCGGCGTGCCAAGGCGCGCCGCGGTCGGGGTGGCGCCGCTGCGTCACCGTTCCAGCCCAGGAAAGGAACCCTCATGCGATGCATCCGCCTTGCGCTCTGCGCGTTCGTCTGTTCGACGGCCGCCGCCGCGGTCGCGGCCCAGGCGACGGTGAAGAACGACGGCAAGTGGCGTGCCGCGCTCGGCGTCGGTGCCAGCCACGCCGGCGGCAACACACGCGAGGCGAGCTTGTCGCTCACGGCCGATGCCGTGCGCGCGACGGCCCGCGACAAGATCAGCCTTTACGGCAATGCCCAGTACGCGCGCAGCGAAGGCGTGACGACGAGCGACCAGGGGCGCCTGGGCGGGCGCTGGGACGATGACCTGGACGCGCACTGGTTCGGCTTCGTCGGGCTGGATTTCGAGCGCAACCGTTTCGCCAACGTGAAGCTGCGCGGGCTCGCCAGCGCCGGTCTGGGCCGCCACCTGCTGAAGAGCGAGGATCACGGTTTCGACGTCTTCGCCGGCCTGGGCGTGTCCGAGGACCGCTACGTCGAGCCGACGCTGATCGACGGCCGAGTGCGCGGCGCCTACCGCTACGCTTCGTTGCTGGTGGGCGAGGAGTCGACGCACCGCCTGAGCGAGAGCACATCCTTCAAGCAGCGGCTTGCGCTGGTGCCGAACCTGAGGAACCGCGGCGAGTACCGGGCGAACTGGGATGCCGGCCTCGCCGTGGCGATGAGCAAGACCATGAACCTGAATCTCGGCTTCGCGCTCACGCACAACAGCGAACCCGGCCCGGGGCGCAAGTCCACCGATACACTGCTGACCACGGGCATCTCGGTGAAGTTCGAGTAGCCGGGGGGGACGCACCGGCGGCCGAGGGCGGTGCCCGCATGCCGTCGAAGCCCGAGCCGAGGACGATGCCGATGCACTCCTCACCGCCTTTCGCACCGCGCGCCTTGCGATCGCGTCGCGCGCCTCGTGCGCCTCGCGCGCGTCTTCGGCACACCGTCGCTGTCGCGACGCTGCTGCTCGTGGGGTGCGGCACGCCGCCGGTGCGCGACGGCCTGCCGTCCTCGATCCCGGCCGACATCGACCGCGTTGCCGACGCCGTGCCGCGCGTCGAAACGCTGCGCAGCGGCGGCCCGAACAAGCCCTACGAGGCGCTGGGGCGTCGCTATGTCCCGGCGACGAGCGACATCGCCTGGCGTGAGATCGGCCTGGCCTCCTGGTACGGCAGCAAGTTCCACGGCCGCGCAACCGCCAGCGGCGAGATCTACGACATGTTCGCGATGACCGCCGCGCACCCGACGCTGCCGATCCCGAGCTTCGCGCGCGTGCGCAACCGGGCCAACGGGCGCGAAGTGATCGTGCGCGTGAACGATCGCGGCCCCTTCGTCGCCGGCCGCGCGATCGATCTCAGCTATGCGGCGGCGCGGCGCCTGGGCCTGCTCGCCGGTGTCGCCACGGTCGAGATCCTGCGGCTGACGAACGACATGATCCGCAGCGGCACCTGGGCCGGCACGCACGCGACGCCCGCCCCCGTCGCACCCGTGCCCGAGGGGATCGCAGGACCAGACCCGCTGGGCGCCCTGCTCGTCGAGCGCGGGCTGGCGCCGGACTCGCCAAGCCCGCGCGCGCCACCCTGAGGGCGCCGGATCAGGCCTGTACCAGGCGCGTGATCTGCGCGGGCGTCGGCGCCGGCCAGCCGGCCTCGCGGCAGGTGCGCACGATGGCCTCGTTGGTGTCGAAGTAGACCTGCCAGTAGTGGTCGGTGTGCGTGTACGGGCGCACGGCGATCACCGCGCCGACGAGGTTGATGTCGAGCAGGCTGATCTCGGGCGCCATTTCGGTGCTGACGTTGGGGATCTTGGCCACCGCGGCCGTGAGGCGCTCGATGGCCTCCAGCGGATCGACGCCGGCGGCGAGCTGCGCGATGCGCTCTACGCGGCGCACCGGCAGCGACGAGTAGTTCTGGATGGTGTCGCCGAAGACCTTGCCGTTGCCGACGATGGTCATCACGTTGTCGGGCGTCACCAGCGTGGTGCCGAACAGGCCCAGCTCGTGCACGGTGCCGGTGACGCCGGCGATGCTGACGAAGTCGCCGACCTTGAACGGCCGCAGCACGAGCATGAAGGCGCCGGCGGCGAAGTTGCCCAGCAGCCCGCTCCAGGCCGCGCCGATCGCGACGCCAGCGCCGGCCAGCATGGCCGCGAAGCTCGTCGTCTCGATGCCGAAGTAGCCCAGGATGCCGAGGACGAGCGCGATGTTCAGCGCGATCGCGACGATGCTGCCGAGGTACTTGGTCAGCGTCGGGTCCGCCTGGTTGCGGCTCATGCCGGCCTGGATCAGGCCGACTACCTTGCCGATGAGCCAGCGGCCGACGACCCAGAAGGCGATCGCCGCCAGCACCTTGATGGCGAGCTCGATCACCGTGGTGCCGAGAAAGGTCTGGATCGATTGCAGGTTCATGTTGCGCGTCCTCCTGGCGCTTGTGGGGTGCGCGATGCTAGGACGCGCGCGGTGTCGACGCACGCGGCGGCGGCGCTTTTCGGGGTGGGGCCGAGCGCCGCGCCGGGGAATCCCCGAGGCGGCGGCCGGCCGACCCGGGAAACCCGAAGACCAGAGGGGCCGTCGCAGGCTGCGCGGCGCATGCGGTGCGCCGCCGGAGCGAGGACTACAACCCCTCGAGGACGCCGCGCTGCGCTGCGGGCGCGTGGCATTGTGCGCGCGCATGCCGGCGACGAGGTCGGCATGGCAGGGCTTCATGCAAAACTCGCGTCTTGTGGCCTGGAGCGAATCCGGGCGGGAGTGGGTATGTCGTATCAGTGGGGCCCGCAGGGCCCCGCGTTCGAGGTCGCCGGGATCTACCGCAGCGAGAACCTCGCGCTGCTCGTGCGCGCCGCGCTGCTGCTCGTGCTGGCGCTGCTCGTGCTGCTGCCGGTGCTGATGGATGTGAGCTTCCCGCGCTGGTTTCCGACCAGGCTGCTGCGCCTGCCGCAGGAGGGGCAGGGGCTGCACGGGGCACTCGGCCTGCTGCTGCTTGCCCTGGCTGCGATCGACCTTCTGCGTCTCTCGCGCCAGCGGGCGCTGCGCCTGCTGCCCGGGCAACCCGGGCCGCTGGTTCCGGTGCTGCGCTCGGCCAATACGCCCAACCCCGAGGCCGAACCGCTGGCGACCCTGCTCGGCGGCGGTACGGTCGCGCCGCCGTCGAACGCGACGCACTGGCCGTTGCTGACGCGGCTGTCGCCCACGCTCCTTGCCGCACCCCCGGCCTTGCGGGAGTGGATGGCACAGCGTCTGGTGCATTTGACGTGGATCGCCGGCCTGGCGCTGGCCCTGCTGGTCACACGCGCGCTCATGCCGCCGCCGGGAGTGGCGGTGATGGGCGCGCTGTGCGTGGGCATGGCCGCCTTCGTGCTGCTGCGCGCCCGCCAGGCCGCGCGCGCCGCACCGCGGCCGCGCGCGGTGGCGTTGCAACTGGGGCTGACGCTTCTGGCCGGGCTGGCGGCGAGCCGGGCCCCGCAGGCGCTGACGGCGCCGCTGGCGGCAGCAGGCCTGGCCGAAGGTGCCGCGCTGATGCTTGCCGCGCTGCTGCTCACCGAACTCGTTGCGCTGGCGGCGGGCCTCGTGGTCGCCGAGCGGCCGCTGAGCACCGGCCCTGCGCCGGCGCCGTGCAGCGTGGCGATTGCCGCCGATCCCGAGCGCGTGCAGCAGGAGCTCGAGCGCGAACTGCATCGCTATTGGAGCGAGGGCGTGCCCAACCGGCGCTACCTCTGGCAGAGCAACCAGGTGGAGCACCGCAGCACCGGCGCGGGCTTCGAGATGTCGTCGCTGGAGGAGTCGCAGCCCCTGCCGGCGGCCACGGCGGCGCCGGTCGGCAGCGGCGGCGTGCGCCGTCCCTGGTTGCTCGGGCTGCTGGCGCTCGGGCTGGCGTTCACGCTCATCGGCGGCCTGCTGTGGGGCGTCGTGGTGTGGTCGCAGCTGCAGCGCGCGCCGCAGCCCTGGCGCATGGGCAGCGCGGCGGTGTTGTTCTTCTTTGCCGGCGGCTATGCGCTGCGCGTGGCCCATCTGCTGTGGAGCCGGGTCGAGGCGCGGTCGCTGCTGCTGCGCCTGCAGTGCAGCAGTGCCGGGGCTTCCACGGTGCAGTTGCGCTGGGAGGTCGCGCGTGCGCGTTCGGCGTTCTACGCCGCGAGCGAGCATGTCCCGGGCAGTCGCGTGCTGCTCGAGCTGGCGAGCGACGAGGACGCGGCGCGCCGCAGCGCGCAGCAGGTCAAGCGTTACGCCGAGAAGATCAACACCGCGGAGGCGCGGGACTCGCGCCCGCCGTCGCCTGCGCCGTCGCCCGCGCCTGCTGCGCCTGCTGCGCCTGCCGGGCGGCGCTTTTGCGTCGACTGCGGCGAATCCATCCCCGCCGCGGCGCGCTTCTGCCCCCGCTGCGGCGAGCGCCAGCGGGGCGTCTGAGGTGCGGCGCTCGTGCTTGCACCCTTTCACTTCGACAACAGCTTCGCGCGCGAGCTCGAAGGCCTGTACGTGCCTTGGGCGCCGACGCCTGCGCCCGCGCCCCGGCTGCTGCTGCTGAACCTGGCGCTGGCCGAGGAACTCGGCCTGGACGCGGCGGCGCTGCAGGGCGCGGCGGGCGCCGCCCTCTTGGGCGGCACACGCGTTCCCGACGGCGCGGCGCCGCTGGCGCAGGCGTACGCCGGGCACCAGTTCGGCGGCTTCAGCCCGCAGCTTGGGGATGGGCGTGCGCTGCTGCTGGGCGAGGTGATCGACCGCCACGGGCGCCGCCGCGACATCGCCTTCAAGGGCTCGGGCCGCACTCCCTTCGCGCGCGGTGGCGATGGCCAGGCCGCGCTCGGCCCCGTGCTGCGCGAGTACCTGATGGGCGAGGCCATGCACGCGCTCGCCGTGCCGACGACGCGCGCGCTGGCGGTGGTGGCCACCGGCGCGCCGGTGTTTCGCGAGCGCGAGCTGCCCGGCGCGGTGCTGACGCGCGTGGCGGCCAGCCACTTGCGCGTGGGCAGCTTCGAGTTCTTCGCCGCCCGCGGGCAGCGTGACGCGTTGCGGCGCCTGGCCGAATACGCGATCGCACGGCATGACCCCGACCTGGCGGACCGCGAGGACCGCTTCCTCGGGTGGCTGGAAGCGGTGGCACGGCGACAGGCGCGGCTGGTGGCGCAATGGATGAACCTGGGCTTCATCCACGGCGTGATGAACACCGACAACGTGACGATCAGCGGCGAGACCATCGACTACGGCCCCTGCGCCTTTCTCGAGGCCTACGACCCGGCGACCGTCTTCAGCTCGATCGACCACGACGGCCGCTACGCCTTCGGCAACCAACCCGGAATCGCGCGCTGGAACCTCGCGCGCCTGGCCGAGGCCTTGCTGCCGCTCCTCGCCGACGAGGCGGAGGCGGCCGTGGCCTTGGCAAGGCCGGTGGTCGACGCCTTTCCGGCCTGGTTCGACGAGGCCTGGCGCGCAGGCCAGCGCGTCAAGCTGGGCCTGGCGGGCGCGCAGCCGGGGGACGCCGCGCTCGCCGACGACTGGCTCGCGCTGCTGCAGGAGCAGCAGGTCGACTTCACGCTCGCCTGGCGCGCGCTGGCCGACTTTGCCGATGGCGACGACGCGCCGCTGCAGGCGCTCGTCGTCGACCGCGCGGCGCTGCAGGACTGGACTGCGCGCTGGCGCGCGCGGCTGGTCGCCGAAGGCGCGCCGCCGCACGTCCGCGCCGCTGCGATGCGCCGCGCGAGCCCCTGGGTGATCCCGCGCAACCACCGCGTCGAGGCGGCGCTGGCCGCGGCGGTCGACGGCGGCGACCTGGGACCCTTCGAGCACCTGCTGGCCGTGCTGCGCCGGCCCTACGAGGCTCAACCCGGGGAAGAGGCCTTCACCGAGCCCGCGGCGCGCGAACTGACCGCCCGCTACCGCACGTTCTGCGGCACCTGAGGTCCGTCTCCCGCCATCGTCTTCAATTCGACCGCACCTGCTCGCGCAGCGTGAAGACGACGCGATCGAGCTCGGCCCGAGCCATCACGGCCGCCGTCACCCCTTCGTCCTCCGAGCCCTGCTCGAACCAGTCCGCGGCGACTCGCAGCGTCGCCGCAAGCTGCCGCGCGCCCAGGTTCTCGGCCGTCGCTGCGAACGAGAGCAGGACGCCGCGCGTGGCGACGAGGTCGCCCGCGTTCGCACCGAGCATCGCCTGCAGCAGCGCCGTGCGTCCTTGCTGCTCGAACGCCAGCGCGAGCCCCACCGCGGCATGCAGCGTCGGCGTGCGGTCCGCGCGCTGCAGCGCGCGCAGCCGCTCCTCGAGGCGGTGTCGGTCGACCGTGTAGCGCGTGCGCTGCAAGTGGTTGCGCAGCAGCATGGCGCGGCCAAGAACGATGTGCATGCGCTCGGCGAGGACCGGCTTGGCCAGGCAGGCGGCGAAGCCGTCGGCCAGCGCGAGCGCGCGGTCCTCCGGCGTCACATGCCCGCTGACGGCGACCACGGGGAGGCTCGGCGCGCGTGTCGAGTACTCGTGCGAGCGGATCAAGGTGAGCAGCTGGCGGCCGTCCAGCTCGGGCAGCCGCAGCGCGAGGCAGACGAGGTCGGCGTCGCCGGACAGCATCGCGGGCAGGGCCTGCGTCGTGCCGGTGTAGGGCCTGACCTCACAGCCCAGGTGCGCCAGCAGCCCGGCCTGCGCGGCGACCGAGGCCGCGTCGTCGTCGACGACAATGACCTTCATCCTCATGGGGATCGCGCGGAAGTGGGATGTGCGCGCGGATGCACGCCTGATATTCTGATCCGCGTAAGACATTCATGGGCGCGCGGCCAGGCAGCATGTGCCGGACGCCCGGATGTCCCAGGGACAACGGATGACGCCCGATGACCGAGCCCTCGAGAAGAGCCCGCGCCTCCAGGCTTGCCGGGCGCGTCGATGCCCATCCGGCCGAACCACAGCCGAAGGCTCCGTCTTCGCGCAGTGCGCTCTTCGGGAGCCCGGAGTTCCTCTTTCGCCGCGCGCACCAACTGGCCGCGGCGACGTTCTCCGAGTCCTGCCGCCATCTGGATATCACACCCTCCCAGTATGCCGTGCTGTTCATGCTGCGCGAGGTCAGGGACGCGAGCCAGAACGAGCTCGGGCGCATGGTTGCGCTCGACCGTTCGACCACATCGGTCGTGCTGCGCTCGCTGCGCGAGCGCGGCCTCGTGCAGGAGCATGCCGATGCCGCGGACCTGCGCAAGAAGCGGCTTCAGCTGACCGATGCCGGCCGGCTGCTGCTGGGCGAGGCCGAGCGCCTGTGCGCGGGCCCGAGCCGGCAGCTGCTGAACATGCTGGGCCAGGAGAAGGCCGCGCAGCTGCTTGACCTGCTCGTCGAGCTTGCGAACGCCTCCCGCTCGGACTGAAGCCTGCGACATCGGCGCGCGGGCCCTCATCGCCCGTTTGCGAGCGCCTCGAAGGCGGGCAGCGGCATCGGGCGGCCGAAGAGGTAGCCCTGCTGGCGCGGGCACCCCATCGCCACCAGCAGGCGATGCTGCTCTTCGGTCTCGACGCCCTCGGCGATGACGTCGATGCCCAGACTGCTCGCGAGCCCGATGATGGTCTGCACGACGACGGCATCGGAGCGGCTCTGGGTGAGGTTGCGCACGAAGGACTGGTCGATCTTGAGCTGGTCCAGCGGCAGCCGCGTCAGATAGGACAGCGAGGACTGGCCGGTGCCGAAGTCGTCCAGCGCCAGGCGCACGCCGAGCGCGCGCAGCGTGCGCATGGTCGCGACGACCTCGTCGACGTCGACGAGGATCAGGCTCTCGGTGATCTCGAGCTTGAGCTGGCCGACTGCCGGCCCGAGTTGCTGCACGATGTCGCGCACGGTGTCGCAGAAGTCGGCCTTGCGGAACTGGCGGGCGCTGACGTTGACGGCGAGATGCAGCGCCGGCCATCCCGGGCGCCCGCTCCAGGCGCAGAGCTGCCGCGCGGCGGCCTCGAGCACCCAGGTGCCGATGTCCACGATGAGGTCGCTTTCCTCGGCCAGCGGGATGAAGACGCCCGGCGGGATGCTGCCCCGGGTCTCGTGGTTCCAGCGCAGCAGCGCTTCGGCGCCGGTCACCGTGCCGTGCTCGTCGACCTGTGGCTGGAAGTGCAGCTCGAGCTGCTGCAGCTCCAGCGCCCGGCGCAGGTCCGATTCCAGCTCGATGCGCTGCTCGAGCTCCGCGTGCAGCGCGGGGTCGAAGAAGCGGTAGGCGTTGCGACCCGCGCGCTTGGCGACGTACATCGCGCTGTCGGCGCGCTTGAGCAACTCGTCCGCGCCGTGCTCCGCGCCGCGGAAGAGGTTGATGCCGATGCTGGGCGAGGTGTGGTGCCGCAGCTTGCCCAGCAGGAAGGGCTTGTTGAGCTCGCAACGCATGCTCTCCGCCAGCCGCTCCGCCTGCGCGCCAGCGCTGGAAGCCTCCGCACTCAGCCCGGTGACGAGGACGACGAACTCGTCGCCGCCCTGGCGCGCCACGGTGTCGTCGCTGCGCACGCCCGCGCTCAGCCGCGCGGCGACCTCCTGCAGCAGCTGGTCGCCGACGTCGTGCCCCTTGCTGTCGTTGAGCTCCTTGAAGTTGTCGAGGTCGATGAACAGCAGCGCGGCGTGGCGGCCGCTGCGCGCGCTGGTCGCGATCGCCTCGTGGATGCGGTCGCGCAGCAGGCGCCGGTTGGGCAGCTTGGTGAGCGGGTCGAAGAAGGCCAGCGAGCGGATCGTCTCGTCGGCGCGCTTCTTCTCGGTGATGTCGGTGAAGACGGCAACGTAGTTCGTCGTGCGCCCCTGCTCGTCGCACACCGCGGTGATGCTCAGCCACTGGGGGTAGACCTCGCCGCTCTTGCGGCGGTTCCAGATCTCGCCCTGCCAGTGGTGCTCGCGCGCGAGCGCGGCGTGCATCGCGGCGTAGAAGGCCGGTCCGTGGCGGCCCGAGCGCAGCAGCTCGGCCATGGTGCGGCCGCGTGCCTCGTCGATGGCGAAGCCGGTGATGCGCGTGAACGCCGGGTTGACGCGCAGGATGTGCTCGTGCTCGTCGGTGATGGCGATGCCGCCGGAGGAATCGAAGGCGATGGCGGCGATGCGCAGGTCGGTCTGCACCTGCTTGAGCTGGGTGATGTCCACCGACACGGCGACGTGGCCGCGCATCGAGCCGGCCTCGTCCTGCAGCGGCTGGATGTCGACGTCCAGCCAGATGTCCAGCCCGCCGTGGGCGCGGTGGCGAAACTGGAAGCGCTCGCCGCCGTGCCCGTCCAGCGAGCGGCGCAGCAGCGTGGCCGCGTGGCCGTCGTTGCTGGCGGACGTGAACAGCGCCAGCGCATCGCGGCCCACCACGTCGGCCGGCGCGACGCCGGTGATGCGCGTGAAGGCCTGGTTGGTCCAGGCGACGCGGCGGTTCTCGTCGATGAGGAGGACGGCATTGGTCGTGCGCTCGGCCACGAGCGCCAGGCGCTGCAGGTCCATCGCCTGCGAGGCCAGGCGCCGGTACTGGCGGCGGATCGAGCGCAGCGCCGGCTCCACGGCGCTCAGGGCCAGCACCGACAGCAGCACGATGTTCAGCGCCGCCCAGAACTGCGTCTGTCGCACGCGCGCGGCGTGGCTGCGCGCGGCGGTGGCCTGCATCGCGTCCAGCAGCCCCTGCACGCCGGCCAGCGCCTCATCGGCAAGCGAGCCCACGCTGGCCGGCTG
>Ga0209605_1000225_pt1 | contig 76815 bp, 77 predicted proteins | sample AD_UKC035_MetaG_FD_184408 | JGI IMG/M metagenome (GOLD analysis project Ga0209605, IMG submission 184408) | Active sludge microbial communities of municipal wastewater-treating anaerobic digesters from USA - AD_UKC035_MetaG (SPAdes) (version 2) | ecosystem: Engineered > Bioreactor > Anaerobic >...
ACCGCGACCCGGCGCGGCAGGTTTACATAGTCACGCGAGTATCATCGCCTCGACACGCGACCTTACTTTCTCAGCGGAATCAATTGTCAAGAGTTGACCCCGGCGCCCCCGGCGCCGTCAATTGTCAAGAGTTGACTCCGGCGCCGCCGCCAGAACGCCTCCTTCTTCCAATCCCGACCCGCGCTGCTCATGACCCACGCCTCCCTTCACGACGGGGACATGCTCCACCAGCCCAACCGCAGATCGGAGATACCCTTCGCCGGACGGATACGACGATCTCGTCGATCCTTCACTCGCCGCACCGCCCGGGAGCGCTGGTGATTGTGCAGAAACTCCCCCCCTGCGGACCTCGCTGGGCGCGGCGTATCACGAGTTGGCCCCCGTCCATCCGCCTGTACAGGATTCCACGCCATCACGGGGTGTGCGCGTCTCCCGGTCCAGGGAGTTCCGACGTCACGTCAACGTCACCACTTCTCCTCTTTGCGACGTTCTCATCACCCTCTGCCGGTATGAGCCCTGGAACGTCACGGAACATATCTTTCAGCTCGCCGTCTAGCCGAACGAGTGCTGGCCAAGCTTCCCAGTCGTAGTCCCAAGCCACTGTCGGGAGTTGCTCCGGGGGGCAGGTGATCCTCCCGGAAGCTTCGTCGAAGCACTGCTCGTACCACAGCGAGTACGCGTCGGCCGCTTGCAGCAACGCTGCATCGCGCTCGTCACCGGCACGAGACCCGTCAACACTCGTGTAGAGCAAGCGCCCTGTCGAAGTGAAATACGGGTTCTGTCGCAGGATTGCCTCAAGCATGTAGCAGGCAATCTCACCGACCCTCATGCCTGGGCCCCCATCAAAGGAGGAAAGCGGGTACTGGAAGGCCCACGGCGTTGTTCGGCGATCGTGTAGGCGCTTTATCAACTCGGGGATTGCCTGGGGCCCTGCGGCAAGACAGAGCGCGATGTGGTCCGGACGGAGAGAGAGAGGCGCCGAAAAGACGGCGTCGGGGACTCGCCCCCTTAGAGCAGCGGGTCCGGGCGGCGGATGAGGAGTCCCGAGTAGTGAAATGATGTCTGCGGTGTCGTCCACTGTCTCCAGCCACGCGCGAACCGCGAGGCGTCCGCTGATTGGGGACGTCGCCCCCCGGGCGAGTTCAGGAACCTCTGGGCTGTTATCCGGCGCTGATGATGATGCGAGCTTCGCGGGGGACAAGCGGCACGCCGGCGAGGAAGTCGAAACGACGCCCATCACAGACAACAGTGCGAGGATCAAGACGGAGCGTGTCTTCATGATGCACCCATCCTTCCCGGTCGATTAGTACCAGTCACAACTTTCGTCGGCCGCGGGCACACATGAGCAGGTGCGTAAACCGGGATTCTCAGGGTAGTGGCAGGCATCGCGGGCATCTTTGATGTCGTCGAACGGACCGAATATTGCTCCGTTTCCGCACTTCTGGTACCACTTGCACTCCCCATCAGGATTGCATAGACGGACCATCGAATGGCCGTGCGGATCCGGTGTGCCGATCTGAGCGATAAGATCATACCCCTCAGGACAGGGCTCCTCACCCGGAGAGGAATCGTCAGGTGGGCAGTCAACGGAGAAGGACCCCGCCGGAGGCGGTGGATAGGGTTCTCCTTCGTCAGCATTGATCCACCCCGGATCACCGAAGGCGTATCCGTGGCAATTGAAGTAGGGAATGTCGCAGCAAGGAACGCGGTACCAATACCCTCCTCTGTGCTCATCGCGCCGAGCGCACGTGGGTAGAGTACCTGGGCCGGACCTGGGTCGGTCGCACACGCGTCCCGATGGATCGCGCGCGCAAAGCGGACTCGACATCACATAGCAGAAGTGAGCTAGTCCGTCGGCAAAGGCGGGGTGCGCACGCGGCGCAGACGCCACGGGATCCCGCTGCACGAACCGCCGCTTCGCCGGATCATACTGCCGATGCCGGTTCTGATAGCTTCCCAGTTCCGGGTCGAGGTAGAGGCCCTGGTGGGCGAAGGAGAAGGCGACGCCGCTGGCCGGGCGGCCGGGGTGGCGGGCGAGGCCTTGCGGCAACGCATCGAACAAGGTCGCGTCGTAATCACCATCAAAGTCCAGGTCGAGGATGCGGCAGGCCCCGCTGACCGTGCCGGTGCAGGTGGTGCCGACGGTGCCCTTGTCGGTGGCGTCCACGTCGCCATCCGTGGCATCGGCTTCCAGCCGATGAAGACACGGGCAGGATGCCCGTGCCACGCTCCCGCCCAGGTCGGTCAGGGCGATGACGTTCCAGTTGGTCCCGGCGCGCCGGGAGTGGACGTGCGGCGTAGCCACATCCGATGCCCGCATCATGACTAGCTCGTCAATCCTTGACACGCCACGCTCTGCTTAGTACTGCGCCCTTCGCGCGACCGGAGCGTCTCGTTCATCGTGGCGCGTCAAGGACAAGTTCCCTGCGTCCCGTGAATGAACCCCGACAAGCCGGGACCTTCGGCTGCCCGCTGACGTTGCCCGAGCCGCCCGCCCTTGACTCGTCACCGCGGGCGAAGCCCGCCGACGCTTCGCGTCGACGCCGCTCCGCGGCTGGTGCCGTGTCAAGGGTCCCCGCCCGGTGCCGTCGTACGCGGCCTGGTGGATGGTCCCGTCCTTGTCGGCGGCCGAGGCCGCCTTCACCAGCCGGTTCCATGTATCATAGTAAAACACCAGGTGCCCGTCATCAACCAGATTCCCCGCGTTGTCGTAGGTGAACGTCATGCTGGTCGAGCCGAAGCCCTCGTCGATCATGAGGTCGTCGCCGGCGTCGGCCATCCTTGACAGGCGACGCCGGCTGCGCCGATCGGGCTTCGCCCGTGCCACGCTGTGGCCGTCGCCCGTCAAGGACAGGGGTCGTCGCTAACATTAATGCGGGGGCCGGGCTTGGAGGTTGCCTGTCCTGGACGCGTCACGACGCACGCAGTGTGCGGCCGGGCACCGCCCGGTGGGCATCGTCCACCGTGACGTGTCCAGGATCGAACTTGGGCTGGTCGCCGGCCAGGGCGACCCCGCCGGCGGGTTTGCCCGGCCGGCAGAACTGGCACACCGCGCTCGACTTGCTGCGCTTCCAGGCAGACCCTGAACCGCGCGAGACCCTGCACGGTCCCTTCCTGACTCCGCGCATGCATCAACTCGGCGCGGCGTTGAGCAAACGCGGCGGCTGCGGCGGTCGGTGTGCCTGGGGCAGCATGCGAGGCGTGGGCCACGCCGCCTGGGCGTTGCCGGTGGGTAGCACCGCCTCGGCGGCGGGGGGCGTACAACGCCTCGGCGTCAGCGCCCAAGCGCTGCTGCACCAGCGCTGCGCGGGCGAGGCTGCACGTACGGAAGCGCCCGCCGACCCACCGGGCTCGGCAGCCGCACCGATCGTTGTTCCGACGGCGCTATCTCCCGGACACCGGCGGGCCCGCTGGCCGGGTACCGATCCGGCGCACCTACCGTGGGTTACTCCGCCGTGCCCCGCACCGCAGAGAGAGGCCCGTTGAAGAGGGGCTGCGGGAGGCGTCCCCTGGACCACGGGACCGGCCGTTAACGGCCGGCCCTGAGGCTCCCAGCGGTGGAAAGCCCTGTTAACCGAGCTGGGGTTCGCTCGGCGATGTGCTTAGACGTGCCGAGCAGCCGGGGTCCCCCGAGGCCCTCTTAGGGGCGGCATCTCGACTACCTCCGGGCCCTCGTTCGCAGCCAGGGGCTTTCTGGGCATGCCCGTCATAGGTTGACGGCGGGAGCGCCGGCCAGCGCCGGCCGCCACCGGGGGCTCCGACGCTGCGGCGGACCGGGAGCCGACCGCCTGTCTGGCGGCTAGAGGGCTGTCCTCTACCCTGCGGAAGGGGGTCAGAAGTGCGCGGGGTGGCGGTAGGCACCCGGTCGGTGGCCGGCTTCCCGAAGCGCCTGTGCGCGACGTGGGTTCCAGACCGGTTTTCCGCCTTGACGACGGGTCGATGATGGGCTAGCTTACCGGCGACCGCTTTGATTGCGGGGTAGAGCAGTTGGCAGCTCGTCGGGCTCATAACCCGGAGGTCGCAGGTTCGAGTCCTGCCCCCGCTAATGTAAAGGCTTGTCGCTAAACGACTTAGCGGCGAGCCTTTCTCATTTTTAGACAGATTAGTAGACGGAATCGCGGGCGGGAAAGCGGGGAGCGGGCAGAGAGCGGGGCGGGCTGGCGGGGCAAGAGGGCCGGGGGTTGCGGGAAGCCCGCGCTTCGCAAGCTCGCATCGCCACGCTGCCAGCCCGTCGCCTTATGAAGCTCCCGGCGGAATGAGCTTCGTAAATTTGAGCCCATGCCCCTTGCGCGGGGCGGGAGTTTCCTTGCCGAGTCGGATGATTTCGTCCGCAAGCTTGTTGGCTTCGTCGCCTTTGCCCGCCGCTATCGCGGTCTTCATTTGCTCAGCAAGAGCGACCATGCGCGCCAGCGTTTCGCTTTGATTCATAGCTCACCTCTGGCGGGCAAACCTATCACGGCTGGCGGAGCATCGCAAGCGGCGCGGGCTCTGTCGGCTCCCGCCGAGCTTCGCTAAGATGCTCGGCATGATGGTCAACCTTGATCCGCCCGCGTCCGCGCTGGTCTGGCTTCTGCAATTCAACGGCTACCGCGTTGAAGTCCAGCCGGACGGGCAGAGCTTGCAACGCGGCTCTCCGAGCTACCGCGCGTCCGCAGTACATCCGACAGAGCCCGCGCAAGTCGCCACGGCTGCCGATCCGTACGCGGCTATCTGTGAGCTTGCGGAGCTTTGCGGAATGGAGCTTGAAGACGGTTGAATTAGCCAAGCTACGATTTCGCTATTTCTTTTCATCTTGCACCCAACCACATTTGCGGCAGATGACCATTGACCCAGCCGTTCCAATGCTAAGACGGAAATCCGTTTCCGCTCTTCCGTGCCAGCCACAATGAGAACATGTCCAACCGTCGCGAATCACTCGCGGCCACAACAAAGACGCAGGGGGCGGGTCAGGTTCAACGGCCCACAGCTCCCAGTGATAACATCTCGTCCCATCAGATAGTTCCATATTAACATAATGATCACCTTCAATGTCCTGCTTATAGTGAATAGTACTAATTCTGAGCTTGGGTCCATACGGTTTACCTGCACGCTCCGATCCATCGCGCGGCCATACTCGTTGCACCGTGCTGCCTGTGCCGATTTCTATGTTGTTTTCGGAGCGAAAGGAGTCCGCTGAGTACACGTCTTGGTCCTCCAATATAGATAGTCGTTTCTCACGCCAGCTTCTTGGCTAACTGCTCTTCCAAAATCTCTTTGACGGTCAAGGGGATAATCACGCGATGCGACTTGCGGAAGAATGAATCGCATTCTGTCAGCGCATCGCCTGAGAAGTCGAAAGCGACAAAGAAACCTTTCTTGCGATTCTCTCGGTGCATAACGGCTTCAAAGCTATCTATGTCGGGACGGCCCACGCGGTCTTTCTGTTTGACTTGGATCGGGTACCAATCGTCCATGAAGTCCAATTCACCGGCTGCCGCGCCCGATGCTTTTGGAGTAGCCGAAACAGGATAGATGCGCCCGTCTATGCCCATATCGCCTACTTGCGCCTTGTTGGGTATCCCGCCTAACGCAATGACTGCCCAGTTTTCAAACTCGAATGGGGGGATAAGTCGCAATTGCCGCTCTGTCCAAGGCAAATCGCGTACGATGAATCCCTTTCCCGCTCGCCAGAGCTTTTCATCTTCGCGGAGCTTGCAAACATCGCGGAGCCGTTTCGCCATTACGCGGCAAGCCGTGGGGCTTATGTCTATGCCGATCCATTGACGGCCCAAGTTCTCGGCTGCCACAAGCGCCGTACCGCAACCGCAGAAAGCATCAAGCACGATATCGTTTGGATTGCTGCTCGCTTTGATGATCCGATCAAGCAACGGCAACGGCTTTTGAGTCGGATACCCTAACCGCTCTTGCGACAAGTTATGTAGCGGTCGAATATCCGTCCAAACAGTTTGGAGCGGTACGCCGGGCATTCTGTCCGCATATTGTTTCAGGCGTGGTACTCCGTCCGCTTTCTTTGGCCAGTGAATCGCGCCCGCCGCGTCCAATTGGTCAAGCTTCTGCTGAATGGTTGTGCCGGTGAGCCCGTATAGCTCTACGGCTTCTTTGGGTATTGCCCAATGTCTGCCTTTCGACGTGACGTCTATGCCGCGCCAAGTTTCCCCGCTCTCCCCATGCCGTATTCCGTCGCCCGTCAAATCCATTCGCTTCCATCGTCGCCCGTCAGCATCGCGCATTTCAAAGAATGCGTCTAAGTAATCAGGGTCGTAGGGCGTGTATTGCGGATTCCAAACGTAATCTTGCGAGCCCGTATAGAAGAATAGAGTATCGTGGACCGGCCCGTACCGCTTGGCGCTGCTATGCGCGCTTGTCCGTTTCCAAACGATTTCGTTTTGAAAGTTATTTTCCGCGAAAATCTGGTCAAGCATAACCTTGACGTAGTGGCAAGCGTGCCAATCGCAATGATAATAGAAAGCGCCCGTGTCTTTCAAAACGCGCCGCAATTCAACGCAACGCGGACGCATGAAGTCTATGTACGCTTGCGTCGATGCGTGGCGGTCTTCAAAGGATCGTTTCTCTTTGGTTTCGCCCCAAAAGACTTCATAATCACGGTTGGAATTGAAAGGCGGATCAATGTAAATAAGGTCTACGCATTTGTCGGGTAGCTTGGGCAATTGCTCCAGATTATCCCCGCAATAAATCACGCGGGTATCTATGAGCGCGGACGGCTTCCCTGTCCGCGCGCGTGGGGCGGGAGCTTCCCGCTCGGCTTTCGGCTCGCGTTTTCTCGCCATGCGCCAAGCGTACCGATAGCTCGCGTGGCCGGTCAAGGCGGGTTTGGCTTGACAAAGTGTTCGGGCTGCGGTAGTATGCCCGCCAAGCTCGCATCTTCGCGAGTAGGCGTACCGTCCCTTGATGCGACGGTACTACCCCGCAAAGCGGGACTTTGCCGACCGGCTCGGCAAGTGAGCCCGCCCCCAGACGGGGAGCCAAGCCCCGTGAAGTCTGACCTTCACGCGGACGCCTTGGCTCTTGGTTTGGGAGTAATCCCCGATGAAAACTATTCTTGTCCACTTGTGGCGGCGCAACCCGCTACCCGTCCGCTCGCCTGATCCAATGGCATATTACGATTGCTATCTCAGGCAATGTATTGCGTTGCTGGACCGGCGTGCTGCCCAGGGGCGCTTAGACCCTGAAGGATACGCCAGCGATCTACATTTGGCAGAGATGCTACGCCCGTGGTTTGAGTCGGCATACGTTGTCCACGGCAAAAAGGGCGCGGTCTACATCCGCCGTCCGGTTGTCGAATAGGAGTAATTCCCCGTGAAACGACAACCAGAAAACGAGCCCGCAAGCTCCCCGTCCGCGCCCGCGCCGAAATCGGAATCTGATTCCGATTTCACACTTCCGCCCGAAGTCCCGCAAGGTCTACAGGGTCCATTGCTGGACAAATGGATCAATGAGAAAACGGACGAAGCCAACGGGCTCGAAAAGAAAACGAATGAGCTACGCTGGGTAGTCGGGCGCGCCATGCTTGTCCGGCGCAATGAAATTGGGCGCGGGGAATGGGCAAACCATTGCGAGAAGTTCTGGCATTTGCTTCCGCGCACCGCGCTGAATTGGATGCTCGTAGCGGAATACCTTACCCGCGATGAAGTCCGCGCGTCTAATCGAGACTGGGAAGAATTGCTCGAATTAGCAGCGGAGCGCAAACAGCAAAACCCGAGCGTCCGCAAGTATGCCCACAAACAACGGGCGAGCAAGGGCAAAAGCCCCAAACAGCAAAAGGCGAATGCGGAGAAAATCGAGCAACCGCAATGGGGCGTTAGTCAGCATAAGCGCCGCTTCGGGCTTCTCCGTCGCGTGGCTCTACAGATACAGCATCAAGCGAACGAGTATCACGCTCTCAAGTCTGCGGATATAAAGGTACTACGCCAAGTCGCAAAGATCATCGAATCCATCTTGAAGACCGCTCCCACAATTGAGCCGGTAGTGAAGACGGCGGAAGGGACATTCAGGGCAGACACCGATGCCAAGTGAGCATCATTTGGGACAGCGCTACGCAAAGACCCTCTCGGGCGACGACTTCCAAACTCCGCCCGAAGCTCTTGTACCGCTACTCCCATATCTCCCGCAAAAATGGAAGATATGGGAGCCAGCGGCGGGCAAGGGCTATCTTGTCAAAGCTCTCCGGGCGCGCGGCTTCAAGGTGATTGCATCCGACATAAGGGACGGCGTAGACTTTCTGAGCTATCAGCCGTCAATGAAATACGATATGATCCTAACGAATCCGCCCTACTCATTGAAAGACGAATTCATCGCAAGAGTCTATGAGCTTGGCAAACCGTTTGCCTTGTTGCTGCCGCTCTATGGGCTTGAAAGCGCCAAGCGCCAACGCTACTGGCGACAAGGAGTCGATATACTGGTTTTTGACCGGCGGATCAATTACGAAACTCCGAGCATGAAGTCCAAATCATCGTCGGACTTCGTTTCGTGCTGGTTTTGCTGCGGCCTGAACATTCAGGCGCAAACCCGCGTACGGTTCGTCTCGTATGCAGAGTCACAACGCGCGCTTCAAAGTGCATAAGCCGCATTCTGCACTACTAACTTTTTCTTTAGGAATCATACGATTTCGCTTGCAATGATCTATGCGAATGGTATACTGCCCATTGCTGCGCGGTCATAGGACAAGCAAGCATAAGCCCGCCGATCATAGGAAACGGACTTCCCAAACGTGGCGCAGCAATGATCGGCGGGTACCATTCATAGGCGAAGCCCGATGAAACTCAATAGCGGCGCGGAAGTCAGTCAAGCCGAATACGCTTACCTGTGCTCGCAGCCCGAATGGCACCTTGAAACGGGACGATTCCCGATTGTAAAATGGGAGCCAACGCCCATGCCGAAACCCGACGAATCTAACGCTCCCAAACCCGACGATCAGAGTGCATCGGCTGGTCAATGACCAGCATTAGCAAGACGGTTGCCCTTGGGCAACCGACGTTTCCTCGGCGGAATGGAGTCTATGCAACGGCATGGGCTCCATTCTCTTTTGCACCACGAAAATTTCTTCCGCAAAAGAAGGAATCGTTGCCGAGTCCGTGGAATAGCATTGTATAATGTAGCGGCAGGCATAATCGGGCCGCAGAAGAAGAGACAACAACAGACTTCAGATACTCGGTGTCTCTTCTCAAATGCGGTTGTGCCGAGCGTTGACTCTGGCGGGTTATGCCCTCGCCAGAGTCTTTCTTTTTGGGCTCGGATCGATGCTTATCTTCCCGCCGAAAATCAGTGAACGCCTCTCTTCCAGTACCCACGGGCGCAACCTTTCCCTTGTGGTCAATGTTGCGCAGGCGAGCGTTGAGAGTAAATGGACAAGATCGGTGAAACGAAATCCAAAAGTCCGTTGCGATGGGCTCCCGATTCCAACAAGAGACATAGTTAGTGGAGCCGTTTCGGTTCTCCGTTTTCGGAATGGAAAAACGGGAAGTTTTTGCCGTAGTCGTGAAAACGGCATGATCGTCCTAATGGACGGCTCAGACACAAACCGGCAGGGTGGCGAAAGTACGAATACATTTGACGCTTGGAACCCAGGACCACACCACGAGAAGACCGGCAAGTCTAACTCAGAGCGTGCAACGTCTGAGGACTCACAGCAACGGGAAGGTAGTCGATCCTTCAATACGGCATACGTCTGTGTCCAATATGTGGAGTTCCCATCAGGGAATATTCTTGAGCATCTTCTCAACCCCTCCCCTAACAGCAATAGCAGTATGCTCGTGCATAACGCGATGAGCGTTGCTCATAGCATACCCGTTAGTCGTGTAGAGCATGGTAGTTCTATCTCTTTCTCTTCTCTCTCTCAATCCTAAAGACAGAAGAAGCCAGAAAGATTGGATGCTGCCTGAATCTCTCCACGAGGGAATGCCGTTTTGTCTTTAGAGAGAGATAGAAGAACATTGTACAGTCCATTTGCTCTATACGACGGTAGGAGTATCACTCCTATACGATGGTAGGAGATAGGAGAGTAGATCATGGAATGTAGATGCGGATGCACTGACGTGGTATTGGCTTGGCAAGAATTCAAAGACGGGAACGCTCATATCCGCGCAACCTGTAAAGCGTGTGGTCGCTTTCTCGGCTATGCCCGAAAGACGAATGAGAACGCTAAACTGGCGCAGACGGTTTATCAGAAGCCAGAAGCCCCACGGCTGCGCAAGCGCGTAATTGAGTATTTCGACTAATTGGAAGACGGCAGTACCGATCCGCCTCTTACCCCTTGATGATGACCTCGACTTGGATCATCAGGTATTTCGATTTGGGATAGATGATCTTCAAGCTTATCGAGTCCATTGACCAGTAGGCGCGCAGCATCTTTCATTTCAGCTATTCCATTTCCACCGATAGACCTTGCCCTTGCTGGTGCAGATTTGGACTTGCCATGCCTTACGCTCGATTGCGCGGCTTCACCTAAACGAGCATCGCGCTCTTGGGGAGTTTGCGGAACAATCAGATTCCGATTAAGTCTCTGCAATTCTTCTACGATAGGATCGGCTACGTTTGCACGCAGCGCTTTTGAATACTCATTCAATCCCTGAATGTTGGCTTCCATGTTGGTACCAAACCTAAAGGGCTGTACGGCATACCTTTCAGCATCCTTTCCGACTTGACCAATGTACGGGTTTTTCTTTGCGATGCCTTTCGTAAGAGCCATAGCTACGTTGGCCTCTTGACTGGTTATGATCTTTTCGAAGCGCCCGGCTGCGAATGCTTGTGCTTGGACAGCATCAAGATATCCCCGCTGTTGCTGCTGCAATAACTGGTTTCTGTCTGCAATCGCATCATTGATCTGGCTTTCGATTTCAAGGGCTTTCATCCTATCCGCGCGAGTCTGATTTTCAATCGCATTGATTTCGGCCAATTGCTCCCGCAAAATATCGATGCGCTCATTGATCTTTGCGACCAATTCAAGCCGTTTCTCGAATGCCTCTCCGAAACCAAATGGGGAAGATTCAGCCGCGCGCAAGGCAGACTGTACGACTTTCAATTCAGCGTCCGCTATTTCCAAATTCTCGGCGAGCTTCTGTACGGCCAGCGCTGCCCGCTCTGCCGGTGTTGCGGCGCGCTCAAGCTCCTGCCTTGCTTTCTGGGCTGCCTGCGCCGCTTGCTCTAAATTCTGCGCCGTCTGGTCTGTCGGTATCTGGGCTGCCCGCTCTCGCAATTGCTTGAAGTACCCTTCAAGGTCGCGCGCCTGTTTGTTGGACTTGGCGAGTCCAAGCCGGATCTCATGCGCCTTTACCGCAGTCTCTTCAAGCTCTTTGACGGCAGCATCGTAGGTTTCTTTGCCCCACGTCCCGCCGAGTGTACCCACGTCCAAGATTGCTACTTTGACTTCTTGCCATAACTGTTTCCAGCCCAATACTTCGGAGTACCCTTCTTTGATCCAAGCGATTAGATTGTAAAGCCCAAGCACGCCCCCTTCTGCCGCGTCAATGATCGTAGTCCTAAACGCCGAGCCCTCTTTCGTAGAGTCTCTGAGTTTAGCGGCTATATCGCCAAAGACAGGCGCGATGATACCGGCTAATTGCTCGCCTATCTGTTGAATGTCAATCCAAAGGTTTTCGAGATTCGACGCGGCCTTACTCCATTCATCCGTTTCCATCGTAGCCGCTTTCAATGCCGTGGCGAATGTCTCTATGTCCGCCGATTCAAATTGAGCCAACGCTCGCGGTACATTCTGCGAAGCCAGTACAAGAAACCGCTGTAGCTCCGCCGTACTGCCCTTCAACGCCTCAGTTAGCTTCAAGGTGATAGATTCCCCAAGCTCGGGACCGAGAGCCGTTGTCATGCTGTCCCGCAGATTCTTCAAGCCCGCGATTTCTTGCGGGCTGCTAAACCTGTTGGCGAAATTCTGCTGTGCGTACTTGGAGTAAAGCTCTTGATCCCGTCGATACGGAAGCTCTTTCAGGTTTCCGCCAAGAGCCCGCGCGTAGTCGCGAGCGCGGGCAAGCTCTGTGACGTAGCCGATCATCGCCTTGGTAGCGGCAACAATCACGGCAGCGGATACAAACGTGGGCAGATTCAAGCCGACTCCGCCCGCCTTGGACTCCCGCCCGCCCGCGTGGCCGGGCAGAGCTTTAGCGGCTTGCTGGCGGGACTTGATTAGCCGTTGCTGAATCTTCGCGGTTTGCTTTTGCATCTTCTCATAGGACTTCAACGCGCCCGCTGCCGCTTTGGTTTGCTCGCGTAGAAGTTTCACTTGCGCTTTCATTCCGCGCGCAATGGTCTTATCGAGCTTGGGCGCACGCGCCTGTCGGACTTGTATCTTCTGGATCAATTCGGCTTGCTTCTGCAATTGTGCATTCAATTCGGCTATGCGTTTGCCCGCATTGGCCTCTGATATGAAACGTCCCTTTTCATCGCGTTGTGGCATAAGTATTCACTCCCCGCTGATATTCGGCGAGAGTGCAGAAAATACCTTGTATAATTCTTGCGGGGAAAGAAGGAATCCCGCCAACAACGGGGAATAGAAGAAAGAGAGGTCTAACCAATGGCAGCGAAAAAGTATCAGAAGCGAAGCAACGGCAATGGCGAGAAACTACGCGAGCGAATCAGGGAAATCATCGATGCGGAAGTGAAAGCATGCCCGATTAGCGATGAACAATTGGGCGCTATCTTGGGTATCTCGGCTTCGCTCGCATTGTACTACCGCGATACGGCGGGCATTCGCTCCGCCCGTACGCGGAGAGTACCGATTGATTACGTAGCTCAATACAAAGGAGAGAATAACAATGCGTAAGGAAACAAACTGGCACAGCAAATGGTACGGCGACGTTTGGAAAGTAATGAGCAAGATTCTTGATGAAGAGTCGTTTGATAAAACCGCAAGCGATCCTGAATTGGCGCAAGCGGTCAAAGCGGCTGGCGTCTTTTGCGATGAAACGGTTGCGCGCGATGTACGCATAGAGCATGGCATTGGCAACAAAGACGAAAGGCGCGTTGCCAACTATGCGCGCGACTTCAAGCGCGGGCGTATTCAGAAGTGAATCTCGAATCGAAGCTCAAAGAGCGCAAGCGCAGAGAAAAGGCGGAGTCCAAACGCCAGAAGCGGCGCAATAGGAAAGCCGCTCGAAAGATGAAAGGGAGTGAGTATGGCGAAGTCCTCAGGGAGCCGAGTATCCCAAGCCAAAACGCCCCGCAGTAGTTGCGTTCAATGGGCGGTTTGGGATTCAGAGCAAACGTTTTCCAAAGGTACCCGGCCGCATGATCGTAGCTTGGGACGTATGACCCTGAAATTTCATAAGACGGCGCATATTTACTGTACGCGAAGACGAATCACCTTGGGCTTGTTCTCGAATTGGCTTACGCGCAAGCTTGGATCGGTGGGGAAGCTTTGGAATGCGAGACTGAGAGGTAATTACTAATGGCCGCTAATCTGCAATTGGAATGCTGGAAGGATAACAACGGGGCTCGCCTGTGTTTCACGCGCGGCAGTAAAACCTTTGAATTCGATATCGGGTATGAAGCAATGGGAAAGTTTATCAGCGCGATTGATGATTACATCAGCAATGAGCCAGACGGTGTTTACAAGAAACTATTCTTCGAGGTGGAAGATGAGTAAGCCACGGGCGGGACTACTGACATCGATTAGCGTAGCGCGCATCATTCCGCGCCGTTGGCAGGATTTGTACTATTCGACGCTGGAAAGATTCGGCTACGAAACCTTGCCCACCGAAGACCAAATGCTAATCGATGCGCTGGCGTACTCCTATGTCGAATACGCGGAAGCAAGGGAAATGATGATGAATGCGGACATACGCGAGAAACCAGATTTTGCGGCAATACAGAAACGGCTACTCGGCTGGCTTGGAGCATGGCGAGAGAGCCGGAAGAAACCCGCAACGGAACAGCAACAAGAATTGATTGACCAATTGGGGAAGTATGCTCAGGGCTTCGGAGTCGAAGTTATCGATTGACAATCTTGGTCCCGTCGAATTCATAGAGCGGTTTCTTTCCTTCAAAGGAAAGCCCTTCACGCTCTATCCCTTTCAAAAGACCATAGCGCGGGGCTCCAATTTTCTGCGGGACAAAGTAGCGATTCGCAAGGGACGCCAAGTGGGCGGATCAATACTCGTGTCCGCGCTCATTGTCTACTATACTGCCTGCAATCCGTTTTGCACGACCATCATCGTTTCAAAGACCAAAGATCAAGCTTCCCTGATATCGACCTATACCCGTGAGTTTTTCAGAAGCTCGCCCACGCTTCGCAAGCTCATTGACCACAATCAAACCACGAAGTTAGACCTTTACCTTTGCAACGGCTCCAAAGTCATAACGCGCAGCGCTGGCATGATGCGAGCGGATACCCTGCGCGGACATTCAATCCAAGGTTTCGGGTTTCTATGCTTCGATGAAAGTAGCTTCATTGCCGGGGACGCGATTCGCAATACGTACTACGCTGCGGCTGGCGGTTGCGGCGTTGTGCATTGCTCTACCCCATTCCGCCCCGTGGGCGCGTTTTTCGATGCGTGCCGCTCCCCGCGCTTCCGCCAGTACCACGTACCTTGTCGGCTCTCCCCGCGTATCACGGCGGAAGACCTGGCTTTCTGGCGGGACGATATGCCCGCCAGCAAGTACGCCAACGAAGTAGAAGCCGAGTTTGCGCAGGGAGAGGACGCGGTATTCTCGCCTGAGGACATTGAAAGGGCAATCGACAAGTCATTGCCCCTTTGGAGCCCGTCCGCGAGTTTCAAGGGAGATCCGGAAGCCGTCTACCACTACTCCCTTGACGTTTCCCGCGTGGGCTCGGACTTGTGGACTCTGACGATAGGCGAGCCCGTCAACGGCGGGCTCCGCGTAGTGGCGCACCACGCATGGGCGGGACGCATTCACGAAGATACGGGCTTGGACTATTGCGACTTCACCGATGATCCTGAATCCATTGTTGCCGAAATCCTGAGATACCACAAAGAGCGGGACTTTCATTGCGTCAAGTTTTGGATTGATACCACGTCTAACGAATACTTCGCGCATCGGCTGCAAAACAAGTATCTCTTGCCGGTAGAGCCCGTGGTATGGAGTACCAGCCGCAAAGAGAAACTAATCTCGCATCTTGAAACGTGCTTCAAAGCGGATCGGTTGAAGATACCAAATGCCGATCCGATCAAAAGGGAATTGCTGTCCTATGCCTTTGACTGGAAAAAGATGCAGGATTACGAAGAGCGCAAACTGTATTTAGCGGGAGAAGATGACTGGGTTAGCTCTTTAGCAATGCTGGCACAGTCAATCACAGTACGTAAGGAATACGACTTCCATGATGTATTGATCGTCAAGTGAGGACTCGCAATGCGACTACTCGATATGTCAAAACCTGAGGCGCTGGAATGGGCGGACAAACGAGTACAAGAGGCATTCACGACTTGGCAAATGATGGTGTACTTTGACTGGCCAGACCATCAGATTCGTTTAGTGGAAGCGGAGTTAGAAGGGCGGATCATAGAGGCGGAAAGAATCAAACGCATTCACGAAAGACTGTCGAAACGTGGGCATACTAAAAAACATCGGTGATTTCTTCTCCCGCAGCAACAAGGGCGGGCGAGACTCTGCGCGGCTGGCTCCTTCGCAGGTAAGCACGCCCGCTCTGCCCTTGCTCAAAGAGTCCATCGATTCACTTCCGCCCACGATAGCGGGCTCCCAAAAGTCAGTAGAAACCGAAGCGGCGCGGTACCTACTCCCGAGCTTCGGATTACTCCCGCCATTCGACCTAAACGAATATCTCGACTACTACCTAACTGACTCACTCGCCAAAGCCCTAATCGATGCGGATACTAACCTAACCGTCAGTGAATTCGAGCTTCAATCGGAAGATGATGCCGTCAATGAATACCTGGCGGACTTCCATAAGCGCATTGACATAGACCGCGTAGCATGGGAAATCGTCCGCGATGTGTCGCTCTTTGGCTTTGCCGTCTTTGAAATCATCGGCAATGCGGCTACGCTGCAAACGTCTACCGAAATTCTCGCGGTCAAGAGAATTGACCCGCGATACGTTTTGATCCAAAAGAATCGGCTTGGGCGCATAGAGTTTTTCAGGCAACGTCCGCAATTCTCTCCTATCGGCACCAGTCTCTCCCCGTTGCTCGATATCCCGCTTGATCCTGAATCCATCATCTATGTACAGAGCTTGTCCCCGCTCACTTGCTACGGGCAGAGCATCTTGCAGAGCTTGAAAGTCCGCCTTGCCCAGCGCAATGAGCTAATCGACGCTGCCGTAGCCGCTCACAAGAACCACGCTAACGCCGTGAATTGGCTCAAATACCTGGCAGACCCTAACCGCGAAGAGGTCAAGCAAGAAATCCAAGAGCAGATAGCGGCCATGAAGTCCGCCACGGACGCCATAGACGAAGACGGCTCGCGCTGGCTCTTGTCTGGCGGAAGCGGGACGTATGAGTACACACGGCTTGGCGTTGAAACCTTGCCCGATGCTGCCCCGCTCATTCAGGCGCTCACAAACGAAATCATCGTAGCGGCGGGCTTCCATCCGAGTTTGTTTACTGGCGAGCCCAAGAGCCCCGAAGCCAGCCGCTATACAGTCAACAGCATCATTACACGCCAGCGCAACGTAATGAGTCAGATTCACGCCAAGCTCTACAGCATCTTGCCATTCGTCGAATCAGACTGCCCGGCAGACAGCGGAGAAGACATAGCGGTACAAATGAATCCGCCCGATGAAACGACCTTGAAAGAAAGGTTGGAAGCGGAAGCAATCAGAATCAATAACGTTGGCTTGAAAGTGAAAATGGGCGTTATCAGTTTGGACGCGGGCGCGCGTGAGCTTGGGTACGCGGAATGGGAAGACGAAGACAAGGGCGAGCAATGGGCGGGCATGGGTACAGAGCCCGTCAATCCGAATGATCCAAATTCAGTACAGCAAACCCGCGCCAGTATAGACAGCGCAAACCGAGGAGTAAGCCCGTCGAATAATCCGAGCGGGCAGAGAGGTGAATAAGCATGATCTTACAAGAAACCATTGACGTGAAATCGCTTCGGTCGGAATTGTCCGATGCTGATTTCGCTACGATTCAGAAGCTCTATCACGAGCCCATTGCGCGGGAAGATGTATTCGCCTTTCCCGCAAAAATCATTGACTCCGAGCCGACCAACAGCAAACGAGTTTGGACGGCAGAGTATCTGAAACAGAATGTCCCCAAGTTTGTAGGCGCACCGCTCGCCATAGATCATAGTGCGGATTCTGCCCTTATGGGCTATGGCGAATGCTTTGCTTCGGAGTACAGGGACGGAGCCATTCACGGGAAGTTCTACATTCCGCTCGTGAATGAAACCAACAAAACCTTAGCCGAAACCATTCAAGCCGAATGGGCAAAGGGCAACCGCTACCCGGTGAGCTTGCGCGCCACGGCTCGCAACACTGAAAAGCGGGACGGGCTGCTATATGTAAAACCGTCCGAAGATGATCGTATTTTGGAAATCAGCATTGTTTCGGCTGCCCATACGCCCGGCTGTCAGACGTGCATGATAGGAGAGACAGCGGAGCCCACGAATACAGCCGAGAGCGAGTTAGTCGCATTCGCCGAAGCCGCTTTGACAGACTTGCGGAATGAATACTGCCGCTTACAAGCGTTTGCTCTCGGCGTAGGAATATCAAAGCATACCTACCAAGAGGTAGCCGACAGCGTTTCACCGTTGACGCTAAAGGTAATGGTAGAGGATCTCAAACGGGTACTGGCCGAGAGGCAAAAGACGGAGCCCAAAGAGCCCGAAGACCCTGAGTCGGAATTGACGGCTCGGCTCCGCAATAAACTTGAATCCATCAGAAAGGTAAAGGGTGCATAATGGAAATCAGGCAACAAGATCATTGGCTTACAGACTCTCTGATAGCCGGTGAAGCAATCGACGTATCGACCTACGATCTTGTGGGGCGATTCAAAACAGACGGCAAAGCGTATCTTTGCGCTGCCGATGAAACTCCGCAGTTTGTCCTACTCGAAAGCGCCGCAGCGGGAGAGCCCGTCAGCGTGGCATTCTTTCAATCTGCCAGCGGGCAAGCCAAGGTAGCGCTTAGCGGTACGGGCTCCGCCGGGGACAAGCTCTCCGTGGGGACGGGCGGGACCATAGTCGCCAGCGGGACCAGTCAGGCAGCCGAGCCCGACGAAGACGATATCGGCGTAGCTCTGGCAGACTGGACAGACGGAGCCGAGACAGAGTGCTTTTTCGTGAAAGGGAGTAAGGTCTAATGATTACGCTAAATGAGTCAATCGACTACCAATACACAATCAGAAATCTCGGGCGGGAGATTGAAAAGAATCGCCAAGCCCTTGATGCTTTTCGTACCGAATGGGACGGACTCACTTTGAAAGAGGCGTTTACTTCCGACGAAGTAAGCGCATTCGTCCCGCAAATATTTTCCGATGAAATCATCAAGCTCGGCTTGCGCGAAGCTCAAGCGCGCAACCTGTTTCCAACGGTTGCCCAAACGACCAACAATAGCTTTACGCAACGGTACAAGTACAAGCTTGATCGGGGCGTGCAGATTCTCGGCGAATTGGACGAAATCAAAACGTCCAAGCACGCTATGAAGAAGATCACCTTTGGTTTCAATAAGGTAGCTTCTGCTGCTCTCTTCTCTTGGGAGCGTTTGGCGGATTCTCCGATTGCCGATGCTGTCGATGAATCGACGTTTGCGATTTCGCAATTCTACCGCGTTGAAAATCAATTGATGTGGGATAACCTTTGCCGCTTTTCGCAAGGGACAAAGGCGACGGAATGGGATAACTGGGTACTCGGCGCGGACGTTTGCTCCGATCCTTATGGTACCGAAGATGAAGCGTTGCAAATCATGGACGCGATGGAAAGCGCTTACCTGGATATGACCACGGCGCTTGTTGACCGTTTCGACGCGAGCGGGCTCCGTTGGCTCTTCTCTCCGCTGGTCTTCACTATCCTTTGGAAGTATGCGACCTGGCGGAGATTCGACGCGGGCGGACAGACTCCCGTACAGACTACGGGCAATCTGCCCTTGCCTTACGGCTTGCCTTATACGATCATAGAGCCCGGCTACTGGCGGGCGGGCAAGCTCGAATCCGAATGGGTTTCTACCCCTTGCGACATTTACCTAATCAATTGCTCGCAAGCGGCGGGCATTCGTGAAAGGGTAGGACAGCGCTTGGACAATTTCACGCGCGAGACTATTCAGGCAAGCGGTAGCATTCTTTGGGAGCGCATCGGCATGTATACGCGGCATCCCAAAGCGTACCGTCGCATTAGTCCTACTCAGGATTACGCAGACCAGATATCCGCGAATCCTACTGATACGGTCAACAATGAGAATATCATTCTCCGCGTAGGCGCGGACGCATAGTTCTTGTCTCTCCGTTTAGGGCGGACGGGTAAGCACTCTCCTATCCCATCCCGTCCGCCCGCTTTTTACCTGAGGCGTTGCAATGACATACAATACCGTTGAAGAGGTCTATCAATTCACGAAGCTTGCGGCTGGCGACTTTCAACCGTCAGACTGCCAAGCGTGCATCGACCGCGCCAACGCGATTGTACTTGCCTTTGCGCCCCATGATGCTACGTCCGACCGCTCCGTACGCATGGAGCCGATCCGCAAAATAGCGGAGCTTTATCTTGCGGCTGCGGAAGTCTTTGCGGCTCTGGCGAATATCTACTTTCTCAACAGCCCGCCGATACGGATTCTGTCCGCCTTGAATTTCCAAGCGGGCGCGGACAGCCCCACGCCAACGGAGCTACTGTCCGCGCTGGACAGAGCGGGCGACCAGTACCGCGAAATCGGCATGGGCTGGCTCGCCCGCGTCAAGCCCATAACGACCACGATTAGGGCCGGATCATAAATGATAAGGGCGGGCGCATGATCTTCTTCACCAGCAACCAGACCACCACGGACGCGGCAGCCGTGGGCGCTGGCGAGCTTCTGACGGCCCTTGCGGTCAAGGCATGGGCGGGACAAGCCGGAGAGCCCGCGAGCTTTCGCATCGGCAACAGCGGAGCGGAAGCCGTCAACCTGGCTCTGTACGCTACGTCCCTGTCTATCGAGCTATCAAGCGACAAACGCTATTGGGGACCAGCGCTCAATTACAGCGTAGCGGCTGGCAAAGTAGGTGATACGGTCTATGTCCGCGCGCTCGCCACAATCGATGAATTGGAGCGGGACGAAACAGCGTACATCATTGCCGATGCTGAGCGCTTGCAGATTGATTTCTACCTTGCGCCCGTCAATGAGATTGATACAGAGAAATCCCAAGGTTATAAGTATGCGGGCGAGAATACAGCCGAAGTCAGACAATTCTTTGATTCGGACGGGGAAGCGGTGCGGATCATCGAATACCAACCCTTACCCAAGCCAGATAGATCGGAGCTTGAAAGCGGCTACGTAGTGGACTTGTCCCTTTACAGCCCGCGTGAATGGTGCAATCCCTTCAATGAAGTAGTGGGCTTCACGCGCCACGAATACTTTACCCGCGCATTCGTAGGCGACCGCGAAGAATTGAAGAACGCATCTTACAATTTGCGCGACCTGAATCTGACCTATTCCGATCATATGGCAATACTCTTGCCCCATGATTTCCCTGGCTTTGACCCTACTCCCCGCAAAACTCTGGTACCCTTTAGTGAAGTAGCGCCCGATCAATGGGGATATCAAGGCACGACATTCACGATTTTGCGGGATGATGGGGAATACGCGCTACGAAACATACGCCGAGTCGGATTCTTCAAAGGGCAAATCCTATTCTGGTATTGTGAGCTTATCCGCGTACAGTACGCTTCGGGCGCATCGGTCGATTCATTCTTGCCGTGGAATGAAATATTGGATCGGGAATGGAAGACCATAGCCGTTGTACCCGAATGGTCAACCGATGTATGGGAGCGCAGCCCGTATGATCCGCTGTACCCCTTGCCCGATATAGAGCCATGCCGTTTGAATTTGCTGATACAGGGAGAGCCGGGCGCGCAGGGACCAGCGGGACCACAAGGCATACAGGGACCAGTAGGGCCAATAGGCCCCACGGGCTCTATGGGTCCAATAGGCGCAACGGGCGCGCAGGGACCAGCGGGCATTCTGTCTACTGCCTATTGCTCTATCACGACTACGGCGGATTCCAATCCCAGCGCAAGTGCCTACAGCGTCTTTGATTCCCGCAATTACAGCGTATATAACTATGTCGCTAACGTCAGCGAAAACGGCATTGTTTACACTTCAGGGAATGGACAATTCAGAATTACCGATCCTGGCATTTATTGCATAAGCGTTGTTTTCAGTCTAATTGCCACGCTGGCGACCACGCAAGTGAATTTCCAAATCCTGAAGAATGGCGCGCCCGCCTATAACTATCAAGGCAGCATATCTACTGTCCAACAACAACGTACGTTGACGTTGCTGCTATCTACCATCGGACTAAATGAATATGTCGAATTCTATCTGGACTCCGCGACCGGTACGACCATTACTGCCAAAGCGGGAACTACTGCCACAATTATGAGGATTGCCTAATGCTCGAAATTGCAGACAGCATCAGAGAATCACTCGAAAGGGTCTTTGCCGGTCATACCTACGGCGGAGAATCCATTCAATTCTACCTTGTCGGCTCTCCGCCCGTGATTCCCCGCTTTCCCGCTATCACAGTAGAACTAATGGGCAATGAGAATGTACCGTTGGCTCTCGGAGTCTTTGCCCAAGAGCATACGGTTAGAATCACGGTGTGGACTAATGCAAGTACGTACTCGGAGAGCTACCACGCGAGAGCCCAAATCGCAACGGAAATCGAAACGTCCCTGTTTCGCAACGTCTATCCCATCATCAAGCCCTATTGCTGGTCTTACCTTGGGGAGCCCTTGCCAAGAGAGCAAACGTACGCCGTGGTCAATGATCCATCCGTTTTCAGCCCATATCCTTATGAGACAGATACCTTGCCCGTTTACTTGGACAACGGCGAACACCGCTACCCGAATCAGTTTGTACAGCAAATGGACGATAGGACATTCGAGCTTGAAAGACCAGCCCCGATAGACCTTGATTCACAAGCCATTGTGATACGCCCGCTGGTACACGCCTATGACTGCCTTTGCGAATCTGTAGACTACGGCACGGGCAATCAGAATGAATTGCTATTGCTACATGCCACGCTAACGTACCGGCTCACAATCGCTCGCCTCAGGTATAGCGAGCCATATCAAACCGCTCAATAAATAAATTGTTTTGCGAAACGGGAAGTCTTACGAAGTGGCAGCACTGGGCGCATCCGCTTTGAATTTTCCCGTTTGATCCTGAGGGGTGGGGATGCGCTCAAAAAGCCCTTGTTTTATAGCGTTTTCGTGCGCGCTCTTTGCGCAAGAGAATGCCCATTAGCGACATAGATATGCGCTATAGCGCAAAGAATCGTACGGCTCAATTGCATGAAACAGGATGTTCTTGTCGCTATGCTACAGAAAAGCCCTTGTTTTATGCGGTTTATGACGTGGGCTTGTAAAGGGAATCAGTAGCGCCCGGGCAAGCGTTTCGACGCGACCATTCATATTGCGCTTATCCTTTGAAAGGATACGAGCGTATGAGCGTTGAAGGAATCGCGAGCGCAAGGCGGAATGCTTCATACCATGAGTAGACATAAACAGAGCGAAGAGCGCATCAATTTAATGCTCGGATATCGCGCAGCGGGATTGAGCTACAGAGAAATAGGCAAGAGATTAGGGGTTTCGGATCGTACCGTCTATCAGTATTGCCGAGAGCGAGAACCCCAAGAGCGCGTGGAGCCCATCAGGATAGAAGAGTATGGTTGCAAGCTCTGCGTGCCGGGTACTGTTATGTTTGTGGGCAATGCGAAGACGGCTACTTGTGATTCATGCGGATTCACCTTTGACCGTGGGGCATACTGGCGACGGATGATAGCTCCGTCTGGTTCTGAGGGCGTACATGATCGGCGCAAGGTCTATATGTCGGATGCTGATACGGAGAATTTGAAGCGCCGCAAGAATGAAGAGCGCAAGCGCCGCAAGCGCAGAAGTGCATAACGCGCGCGTTGCTAAATGAAAAGCCCAGTCTGAATCAACGAGAAATCAGACTGGGCCTTTCGCGCGGATTTACGAGATAGAATTATACGGCTTTCTTGGCTTGCTCACCTTTGGTTTGTGGCGAAGCCGTACGTTGCAGCAAGTACCATACTCCCTGATGACTGATTTTCATTTGGCTTGCGATTGCGCGGTAAGTTAATCCCTTGTCCCGCAAAATTCTGGCTTGCTGGCGTTTCCGATGATCGGGCTTCGCGCCCAAGCGCACGCCCCGCTCGCGGGCAAGCTCCAAGCCCGCTTTGATGCGCTCGGACTTGATAGCCGATTCAAGCTCCGCCAGTACGGCCATGATTTGCAGCATGGCGTTATTCAAGGCGGACGGCTCGAATGAGAAACCCTGATTGACGCATACGAGCTTGACGTTGTGGGCGACAAGCTCGCGGACAAGCTCTACCGCGTCTTTGACGGAGCGGGACAGGCGGGATAGGTCGGATACGAGGATCTGGCTTACGGCTCCCTTGCGGCAATCCGCCAGTAGCTCCGCCAGCGCGGGGCGTTTCGCGGTACGTCCGCTTGCGTGGTCTTCGTACCAGCGTGGGCTTGTGAGCCCGTGGGCTTTGGCGTACTGGCCGATGCGCGCCCGTTGGGACGCGGTATCCTGCCGGGCAAGCCGTTTCGGGCTCGATACGCGGATGTAAGCGCCAATCATCGGTGATACCACCATGCGCCGATCTTGCCCGCCAGCGTGGCGAGCAAGCCGAGCGCCAAGAGGACGGTTGCGAGCTTGGACGCGCCTACCAGCAACGCGGGCAAGCCCGCCAGCATCAGCGGTACGCCGATCAAAATGCAGAGCTTCCAGCGTTTGCCCGTTAGCTCTACGGGTTGCACGGAAACGGGCGGTTTTTGTGGGCTTTCCATCTTCGTTTTCTCCTATGCGGATTATTCCGCCCGGATCATCCGGCCTTAAAGCCGTCCGAAAGTCAAGGGCTTTCTTGAAGATTCCTTTGACGGCTATGCGGCTTTCGCTTTCCCGCGAAATTTCGTTAGGCGAGCCCTTGGAGCCCTTGTAAAACCGCGTTAGGCCGCGTAGGTTGAGCGCAAAGCCCTAACGTGGGGCTCGGCATAGGCAGATTCGGAGAAAGGGCAGCAAATGGCAAAGGCGAGCGGCAAGAGGACGATAGCTAAATGCGAAGAATGCGGCGGGCCGCGCCGTGGGCCGAAAGCTCACGCGCCGACTTGCTCGCATTACAAGGCGAGCGGGACGGCCAGCAAGGCGAGCAAGGGCGGTTTCAGCATGACCAGTCTGCGCGGCATGGACGTTGAAGAGCTTATCAGCGTACGCGGGCAGTTAGATACCCTGATTGCGGGCAAAGCGCCCGAGCTTGAAGAGAAGATCGGCAAGCTTCAAGAAACGCTGAAAGCTATCAAGAAACTCTGACTGTCGGGTAGCGCGGTACCTTTCTAAATCAATGGGCAGCCCAAGGTATGCGGGCTGCCCGTTTTGTATAATGACTCGGCTCCGTTTGGGAGAGCCATTTTCGGAGCCAAACTCCTTTAGAGCCGAAAGGCTCTTGCCTTTTAGACAGACGGGCTTGCGGGTTTCTGACTGTTCTTCCCGCGAGCCCGTTTCTCTTTGGCGGGCTGCGCGGGCTTGGACGGAGCGGGGAAATAGTGAGCTTCGATAGCCGCGCAGCAATCGGCTACCATCTTCGGATTGCGACGGATGTAATGATCGGGCATTCCGATCTTATGTCCCGCAAGTAGCTTCGCGTGCGTCAAGTCTGCTCCCGCTTCGATTGCCGCGCTGTACGCTCCGTCCCTGATGCAATCGAAATTGACCGTATCGGGCAAGTTAGCATGATCTTCGTCCCGCAAGCTCTGGACGATCCGCCCGGCTGCCTTGGCAGTTAGCCGCGTACCCGTACGGCTGTTGAATAGATGCTCGCCACGGTGGGGCTTGGCTTTCAGATACGCTTGAATCGCTTCCGCCGTCCGCTCCCAAATCACGGCTACGCGGGTTATGCCAGTCTTACCGCGCTGGCTTACCATTGTCCGCGCGGGCAAGTCCAAGTCGGCTTTGTTTAGCTCGGCTACTTCCCCGCTCTTCATGGCGAAATTCAGAGCCGTTAGGAGTATCGCCTTTTGGCGAATGTCGGCTTGATCCAAGAGCGCTTGGAAATCTGCCCGGCTAATCGGCGTAGCATTCACGGGGTTATCAGCAGGCGGGACAAGCGCGGCTTTGCAGAGCTTCAAAACGCGGTCGGTTTCGGCGATATCCTTCCCTTTGGCGAGCCCGAAATTTAGGACGGCTACAACCTTGCCGAAACGATGCTTGACGTAAGTCGGGCTCATTCCCGCGTCAAACTGGCTCATTACATGCGCGGCGTAGGTTTCGATCATCGGTTGCGTAATGTCGCGGACGTAGCGGACTTGGACGCAATCGCAAAACTCTTTCCACCAAACCTTGCCCAAGCGGATATGTTTGTCAGAGAGGGGCTTACCGCGCTTGTTGCGCTTGTTAGCATGGTAGAAGTCGCCAAGCTCCGCCAGCGTCAAGGCGGGCTTTTCGGGCTTGGGCGGACGGTGGGCAAGCTCGGGTATGCGAAGCTCGATAGCCGCTTGCTTCGGATCAGTAAGGATCAAGTCGCGGATGCGCTCGCGCTCGGCTATCAGCGCTGCGGTTAGATCGTCCGTGGGCTGTCGCCGGGCGGAGCCGTCCGAAAGCCAGCGCTGCCGCTCCGCGTCCGACATAGCGGCTACTTCCGTTGCGGATCGGGCTCCGTCCGCGCCTTGTTGCTCGGCTTGCCAGACTCGGAAGCGATGGACGGCGAGCTTTTCATCGGAGCCGAAAGCCACGTCATTCCGCCCCACGGGATAGAAGCGCCCGCTTGCCCGCAGGCAGAGCCCTACGATTGTCTCGCCCCACGTTGTTAGGTAGTTTTTCGGGCTGCGTCCACGTCGCCTTGTCATGGGCTGATACTCCGTTTTGACCAGCCCTTATTAGACAGAGTTTTAGACAGATTGTCAATAGCATTAGCGACAACGCAGCAATGTCGGTAGGTTCGAGTCCTGCCCCCGCTATTGACCGCTTCACAGCCTCGGCGTCCCCCGGGGCTATTGGCTTTCTGGCGATCTGACCGTTCGGTTTGAGCACCATCGGGCCAACGTACTGCTCGATGAAGTCCCGCATCTCCGTGGGCGTGGCCACCGCGGCCAGGGACTCCTGAGCTTCGGTGAGAGCTTGGCGGACGGCTGCGGCCAGCCGGGCGGTGTTGTCGTTGGCGTTGTCGGCGAGGTCGGCCACCGCCTGCTGAAGCCGCTCGCGCTCCGCTTCCAGTTCCCCCACCTGTCGGGATACCGCCCGCTTGGCCTTCGCGTCGATGTCCGGGTCCACCAGGAGCCGGGTCATCGAGCCGATCTTCTTGTCGAGTTCCCCGATGTTCGCGCGAACGCGGGCCAGCTCGCCGCGGTTAGTCCGCGTGAGCTTGCGGGCCTCCTCAATCGCGTCTTCGATCAGCGAGTCGGCATCGGCGAAGACTTCCTGGTAGGTCCGCTTGATCCGTTCGAGCAGCACGTCTTCGCGGACGCTGCCGGTGTTGCGGCAGGCGTCCGCCCCGTTCCGCTGGCGGCAGCCGCACTCGTAGTAGTTGTACTCCCCCTTGCGGTTACGGCTAGTGCGGCGATAGCACACGCTGCCGCAGACTTCGCAGAAGATCAACCCGGTGAAGGGGCGGTAGGCCGGCGCGAGAAGCTGCCCGTTGTCGCGTCGCGGCCGGGCATGGAGGGCGAGCCGGTTCTGTACCTCGGCGAAGGTCTCGTCGTCGATGATCCGCAGGCGCTCTTCGGTCTGCACGAGGTGTTCGGAGTCGTCGCGCCAGACCGGCACCCGCTTGCCGGTGCGCTTGCTGATCTTGTACTTGCGGCGGTTGTAGATGATACGCCCGATGCAGATGTCATTCGTGAGGATCCGCCGGACGCTGGTGTGCGTCCACGTTGGGCACCGTCGCGTCGGAATCCCGCGTCTGGCGAGCCGCTGGGCGAGGGCTTTGAGGCCGACTGACTCGGTGGTGTAGACTTGGAAAACCCACCGCAGGATCGCAGCCTCGTCTTCGTTGATCGCCAATCGGTGCAGGTCGTCGGCAGTCTGCTCGATGCGGTAGCCGTAGGGCGGCGGTCCGCCGGTCCAGGCCTTCTGCTCGAACCGCTTGATGAGGCCGTCGCGGGTGCGCTCGGCCAGAACGCGTGAGTAGTGCTCGCTGATGACCAGGTGCATCCCGCGGGCGAGCGCGTCCTTGCCTTCGGTGACGCTGACGACCTCGACGCCCGTGTCTTCGAGTTGGGCAATGATCGCGCTGGTTTCGGCGAGGTTGCGGCCGAGCCGGTCGTACTTGTACACGAGGAGGCGTTCGATCTGCCCGGCTTCGGCTTCGGCGAGCAGTCGCAGCAACTCTTCGCGGCCGGCCATGACGCGGCCGGTGCGGGCTCGGTCAACGTATTCGCGGTAGCCGCGGGGCGGGAGGTCGCGGCGGCAGGCGTCAAGCTGGACCTCGATCGAGGTGCCGCCGTCCTGGGCGTGGGAGGAGTAGCGCGCGTAAATGGCCGTCGTCTTCCTCATGGGCCGGTCTCCTGGGCTTTGAGGATGTCCACCGCACGGCGGGCGATGACCCGCACCAGCCAGCTTCGGGCGTCTTCGATCTGTTGCCAAGTGGGCCGGAAGAGTTCGCACCGTTCATCGCTATAAGTCCTTTTCTGACGGCATTTTACGGCGCGGCGACCGCCGTGGGAAGCAGGCGCGGGCGGATTCTTGCGGATTTCGACCTCCGGGTCGCTCGGCTCCATGCTGGGTACGTACCGGAGCCGCGGCCGGCTGGCGTTCCGGCGCCCGCCCGGTGTCACCTCTCGGGTGCGGGCGGACTATCCCTCGACCCTCGACCCTGATAGAATGTTCGCGTTCTGTTCGGGGCGGCATATGGCCGCTCGGAAAGGAGCACCACCCATGTCCACGTTCAAGCTGAGCCGGTTCTTCTCGCAACCGGAGATTCTGCGCAGGATCGCCCCGGAGAACCTCCTGTCCCTACTGGCCGACCATGCGGCGGCGTTGGAGGTACTCGGTCTGAAGTTGCCGGACGACGCAGCGGTCGGCCTCGACCACGTCCGCTTGACCTCGCTCTTGCTGGAACCGGACAAGCTGCCGGCCGACCTGCGCGAGGCGTTCTACTTCATCCACGAGATGGCTACGCCGGAGGGGATGGAGTGCCTCCTCGAAGCCGCCGAGCAGGCCGGCGTCGAGATCGTCGGTACGCCGACTCCGGGTGACGCGGCCGTCCAGGTGTGGCTGAAGGACCGCGAGCTGCTGGAACGCAAGCACGCGGAGCAGTTCCTGCGGAACCCGCGGACGTTCGAGTCGTTCGCATCGGCCATTGCGCCGGTGCCGGGCATGCGCGATCCGGTCGCGGCGGCGGCCAGGATGAAGGCGGACCTCGACGACTTCTTCGAGAAGAAGAAGCGCGGGCGGAACACGAAGGTCTTTCCCTACGTCCGGACGGACGGCGTCTGGTTCCTGGTGCGGCACGGTGATCCGTTCAAGCGCGAGGGCGCAATCGACGACCGGGGCGAGTCGATCGGCGTGTACTACTGGCCGGAGAAGTTCGACGTGCTGGTGCTCGACCCGGCTGAGGGCGAACTGCGCATCAACGCCCGCAACAAGGGCGAGAAGAAGGAGTATCGCAAGGTCTTCGGCCGGCACCTGTACGGCGATGAGGCCTTCTTCGGCGGCGAGGACAAGTACACACTGGAGCCCCTGCGCGAGAAAGGCGAGGACGCGCTCGCGCCGGTCGAGGGCATGGAAGAGGTGGTCCTGACCGAGGTGCACTTCTTCTGGGGCGGCTCGCACCACGAGCGGGAAGTCCGCAAAGCGGATGACATCTTCGCGGCGTACAGAGACCGCGGCCGTGCATTCCCCGCGCAGCCGCCCATCATCAAGGCGTGCTTCCGCGTGACGTTCTCCGACTCGGAGACGCCGCGAACCGTGACGATCAAGCCGCCCAACGTGGCACAGTATACGCGCGACGCCGACAGCGTCATCGTTGAGGAGTGGTTGAGGGCCCGAGGTTTCGTCGTGAACAGGGACAAGGAGCAACATGAGCCGGCGGTTGCAATGGTTCTGGCAGGCACTTGAGCGGGTGCCCGACCTCGCGGGAGTGGCGAGCGAGTGGCGGGCGCTGCTTGGCGACGACGACAAGGCCGTCGCGCGCTTCATCCTCCCCACACGGCGTATAGCCGGATCAATAAGGTGCACCGCGCCCAAGCGCACGTGCGTTCACGAGATCAGGCCGTGGAAACGCCGCTTCCTCTCGGTCTGCCCCGACGGGTGCGAACCGGCCGAACTCACGCGCGACGAGGTCACGGTCCACCGGCTCGATGTCGCTACGCTCGCGCGCGAGGTCGCGGAGACACTCGGACTTGAGCCGGTGCGGGCCGAGTTGGTTCCGGGCGTGGCCGGCGTGTGGCACGTCGGCGACTACGTGCCATACAGCGGGTTCCGGTTCCCGGTGTACCTCGCGCTGACGGGCGAACCTGAAGCACTGTCGTGGGCGGCAGACGGCTTGGCCGCGCGCGGCCAGTGGTTCGTGCTGCTGGCTCCCACTCGGTCGGCGTTCACGCAGGCGGCCGCCGACGTGATCCGGCAGGCCAAGGCGTGCTTCCTGCCGCTCGATGAACTGGTCGGCCACGGCGACGACGATGGGTTGGTGCTCTTGGATGGGGTGACCGCAGAAGGCGTGCTCGCCGAGTTCCGCGCCGCGCACGTCCCCCAACCGAAAGCCGACGACGGCATGGTGTTCTTCCCGACGCCGCCCGGTGCGCGATGGAGCGACGTGTCGATCCGGTTCATCGACCGGCATTCCGTGTACGTGAAGGTGAAGGGCGCGTCCGGGACGTTTCACTTCGCCCAGATGGGCATGGCCAGCAGGAAGAACGCCAAGCCGACGGTACAGTGGCTCCTGCTGGAAGCGTTCGCCGAAGGCCATGGGCGATTGGACTGGCGGAGCCGCAAGGCGAGCCGCAAGAACCAGAAGCGCAAAGAGAACCTCGCAGCAGACTTGCAGCGCTTCTTCCCCATTGAGGACGACCCGTTCGTCATCGAAGGCGACGGCTGGCGTGCCAGGTTCGCCGTTGAGGTTGCCTGAGGCACGATGGGATATGCCCGCTTTGGGCGGTGAAAAGCGTCCACTCACGATTGCTCTTGTACATCAAGAGCATGGCCGAGTACTTGCCACTAAGGAGACGCCGCGGGCGAACCGATGGTGACTCTCCCCTGACCGCTACAGAGCTGCTTGGCGAGCGCAAAAGCCTTGGCGCTCGGCGCCATCGCAATCATCTCGTACTTATCCTCTGTGTTGTTCTTGAGTCGGACGGTCACATCGACGGTGTTGAAGCCGGTACGTATCTTGAGGTCGGCGATATCTGCCAGGTACAAGGCCACCCACTTTCCATTCGGTCGGTTCCACATCCACAAGCGCCAGCATGTCATAACCATCACAGGGCCGTCTCGCGCTACCACAAAGTCTATAAGAAACTCCTCCGGAATCGGCGGATGCGCAGTGAAGAATTCAGTGAGCAAGGGATAAGCGAGGCCTACACTCGCTTTGATGAAATCATCGCACTCGCCTGCGGCAGCCTTGGCGTGGCTCGGGTAAACTGAAGCAAGAGCCCCAGACCGCCAGGCTGACCATGTGGCGTGCATAAACTCCCAGAGCCTGCTGCTTATTACGGCCCTGCCATTCCGGCGGCCACCGCTTCGGTTGGTGACGAATGCGCGCACGAGCCAGAGCAGGGTCCACACACCGAGCCAGCCATACACGATGTTGATCAGCTGGCTGATGATGAGCGCACGTGCACGCCGCCGTTGACCTGGTGCATAGTAAGACGAGAGAAGGCGTAATCCCCACGGCCATGGGAGGAGAAACGAAACACAGCTTTCGTAGCGGGTGAATTCTGTCTCGGCGGTTATCTGTATGCCCTCATGGCTTATTGCACTTCCGCCCTCCAGCTTCTGTCGGTTTTCATAGAGAAAGGTGACAAGGTCGCGCGCTTTCCGATTCTCATCGAGAAAGAAGAGGCACGGAGCAAGAACAAACAGAAGTGCGGCCAACCCGAGACCCAAGCACAGCAATCCACTTGTCAGATCGCGTCCGCTGTCGAGGAGGGCGTTGACGATGCGCGTCGCGCCGATGAGGGTGACTACTGTTCCGCCTGCGGTGAACAACAGCGCACAGAGGAACGCCCATGTCTTCACGCTGTCGGCTCGTGCCTCGATGCTCCGAAGGACTCTGAGTAGCTCTTTGACCATAGGAGGGACAATTCCCGAGTGAGATCCTCAAGACTCGCTTCTGAATCCTGCGCGCATCTCTTAGCGGCAGTCCCCCGTTGGGTCAAGTACGTTCGGAACTCGCGTCGCCATCCGGGTTGAGACGGTGCGGCAGCGAAATTTCGCCGGCACGTCGGTGAGTCGGCACAGGTTTTTGTCGCCGCCGGTCCCTTCATAAGTGGCGCGTGCGCAAAGGGTTACGACGTTCCGCCTGTGCGCGCGTCGCGTCGTTTTCCGCGTCGGTGCGACTTTTCGCCAGCAGCGGGCGGCGGGTCCGGCGCGTTCGGACACGACTGCCCGCCCCTGCGAGACCACCCCGGCCGGACCTGTTTCGCGGGGGCCTTGCGTGCGGTGCACGGAGGTCCGGCATGGCCGCGGCGAACAGGACGGTAGTCAAGCCGCGCACGACATCCACGCGCGTCTCTCCGCGCCCGCGGGGAGACGCCCGTGTCCCATCAGGTCCGGCTCGATCGGTTGGAGGAGTGGTTCATTGCGCGCACGGCCCGGCAGTTGGCAGGCAAGGCCGGGTTCACACCCAGCGATGTCGAAGACATCGAGCAGGACATTCGCTTGGATGTCCTGCAACGCCTGCCGCGGTTCGACCCGGCGCAGTCGAGCCGCCACACCTTCATCGTCATGCTCGTCCGCCGGTGCGCGGCGTCGATCCTCGAACGCCGGCGCGCGGAGAAGCGTAACCGCGGCCGGCGCTCCGAGTCGTTGAACGTAAACATCCGCGACGCCGAAGGCCGCGAGGTCGAGCGGCACCAGACCATCGACAGTGACACCGGCCGACCGGGTCCGAGCGACGAACAGCGACGCGACCTCATGGCCGACGTTCGGGCTGTGGTTGCCTCGCTGCCTGAGCACCTGCGGTTCTGGTGCGTGGTGTTCGACCAACGCGGCATTCGGGAAGCGTCGCGCGAACTCGGCATCCCGCGTTGTCGGCTCCAGCGGATCAAGGCCGAAATCCGCGTCGCGTTCGAGGCGGCCGGCCTTTCGGACTGCCTGCGGTGAGTCTGATCCGCGCGCGACCACTCCGCATCGGGCTCGGTAAGCACTCACCAGCGGCCGGCCGGAGCCGGCTGCGAGAGGAGCAATCATGACCAGGGCGTACAAGTACCAGTTCCGCAGGGGCATTCACCCGCGGGATGTCGAGGACACGTTGCTGCTGGCATTCCTCGCAGCGGAAGCGGTCTTCGGTGAAGCCCGCGTCCGCCTGGACGGAACCTACCACGCTGACCGCGAGTCCCGAACCGTGACCGTGGACGCTTCCACGGCCGTCGGGCAACTCATCAATGCCGTGTTCACACTCTTTGGTGTCAAGGAGTTCGGCCGGGACAGCTTCGTCGTCCGCCGGCTGGGAACGGAGGGACTGGCATGACCACCGCAACCACAAGACCGACGTACGCGCCGCCCGTCCGGCGCGTTGCCTTTGGAGTCATCGAGGCGCAGGGCCATCGCGTGGGGGTGTTCGGGCCAGGGGGTATCGGCAAGACGACGCTAGCGGCGACCGCGCCCGGGCCGGTGGGCTTCATCGACCTCGACGACTCCCTGCCGATCCTGCGCCCATCGTTGGGCGAGCTGGACATCCGCCGCGTGTCGGGCGTTGCCGGCTGGCAGGACATCCGCGACGCGCTGCACAGCGACGGTTGGGACGGCGTGCGCACGATCGTCATCGACTCGGCCACCAAGGCGGAAGAACTGGCGCTGGAGTGGACGCTGCGTAACGTCCGGCATGAGAAGGACGGCGTCGTCATCCGTCGGATCGAGGACTACGGTTTCGGCAAGGGCTACCAGCACCTCTACGAGACCTTCCTGACGCTGCTGAACGACCTGGACCAGCACGTCCGCGCCGGCCGGAACGTGATCCTGATCTGTCACGACTGCACGGCCACGGTTCCAAACCCGAAGGGTGAGGACTACATCCGCTGGGAGCCGAGGCTCCAGAACCCCAGCAGCGGCAAGGCGTCGATCCGGCTGCGCGTCCGCGAGTGGCTCGATCACCTGCTCTACGTGGGCTACGACGTGGAGTCCACCAAGAGCCGCAAGGCCCAGGGCCACGGCACGCGGACCATCTACCCGCAAGAAATGCCCTGGTGCATGGCCAAGAGCCGCACGCTGGCCGAGCCCGTCGAGCTGGTCCAGTTCGACACGACCCTTTGGAACAAGTTGCTGGCCCACGAGGCTGAGTAGGGAGACCACACCCATGCTGCCGACACGTGAAGGACTGTTCAATGCGTACCCGGCCGAGATCGGTATCGACGAGACCGGGCCGAACAACTTGGCGACGTGCATTGTCCGGTTTGAGCTCTACGAGGAACTCCAGCCGTCCGGGGAGTGGGAGGACTGCGCCGACGAGCACTGGGAGCTCACCGGCTACTTCTACCTGGAGAAGAAAGACGGCGCGCTCAACACCATCACCATCGACGCGCTGAAGGCGGCGCTCGGCTGGGACGGGCGTGATCCGTTCTGGCTCCAGGAAACGGACCTGTCCGCGCACGCGGTGCAGGTGAAGCTCGGCTTCGAGGAGTACGAAGGCAAGACGCGGATCAAGGTCCAGTACCTCAACCCTTTCGGCAGCAGCGGCGGCGTCGTGCGGAAAGCGAACGACGCCACGCGCCGCACGATCAGCAACCGGCTCGGCTCAAAGCTGCGGGCGCTGTCCGGTCCGGCACCAGCGAAGCCGGCCAAGCCTGCCGCGCAACCGAAGCTACCGCCGGCGAAGCCGAAGGCGCCGGTCGCCGCGGTGCCTGCTGATCAGAAGCCCGCCGCGGGAAAACCTGCGCCGCCGTTGGCAGCACCCGACCCGAAGCCTGACTCCGCAGCGCCCACAATGCCTGAACCCACGCCGCCGCCGGCGGAACCGCCCGAAGCACCGCGCGATCCGCACGCCGCCACGATGGAGGAAGCGTGGGCGGAGTTCTGCAAGCAATGCTCGCCGCCCAACTGGGACCAGGCCAGCGTGGAGGCCGAGTGGTTCCGCGTCCTCGCGGAGTTGTTCCCCGGCAAGCAGCCCCGCGAACTCAGCCCAACCGAGTGGGCGGTGATGCGCGACGAGGGGCCCGCGCGCATCGTCCCGTTCTGAGGCAGTGGTGGATCGGCGGCCCTGGTGGGCCCGCGAGGCTCATACCCTCGCGTGGGTCGGTTCGATTCCGACGCCCGCCTGTGGGTGGTCTCCAATGTCCGGCCGAGTCGGGAGCTGTCGCAAGGTGGCTCCCGCTCGGTCCGGACGGGACCGCTGGGTGTGGACCCTGCCTGCCGGCAAGCGGGTGAGTGATGATTGCGACGACTGTACGCCAACAGCTACGCGACTATCAGGAGCGAGCCGTCGAGCAGGTGTTGGAGAAGCTCGACCGGCGGCCGATCCTTGTCAGTCCGACGGGCAGCGGCAAGACCACGATGGCGACAGAGATCGTCGAGCGGCTCGGAGTGCCAACGCTGTGGATGGCGCACCGCAAGGAACTCATTGACCAGGCCGCGGAACGTCTGAACGCCCACGGCCTGCACGCCGGCATCCTTATGGCCGGCTATCAGAGCGACCCCGACGCGCGGGTGCAGGTCGCCTCCGTGCAGACGCTCGTCCGACGCAACAAGCCGCCGGCGGGTCTGGTGATTGTGGACGAGTGTCACCACGCCGCGGCCGAGACCTACCAGAACATCCTCAGCGAGTACACCGGTGCCGTGTTGATCGGCCTTACGGCGACGCCGTTCCGGCTCGATGGGCGCGGCCTGGGCGATCTGTTCGGCGAGATGATCATCGCGGCTTGGTCGGACGAACTCTGTGATTCCGGCGTGCTGCACAAGCCGCGGGTCTGGGCGTCGAAGGCGCCGGACCTGCGCGGTGTGCGGGTGGTGGCGGGCGACTACAGCATCGGCGCGCTGGCGGCACGAACGAACACGGCCGAGCTCAATGCGGACATCGTCGAAACGTGGCACAAGCGCGCCGCCGGCCGGCGGACCGTCGCGTTCGCGGTGGACATCGAACACAGTGAGGCCATTACCGAAGCGTTCCGGCGTGCCGACGTTCCGGCCGAGCACCTCGATGGCACCACGCCCCGCAGTGAGCGCGACGCGATCCTCCAGCGCCTCGCCGACGGCGAAACGGTCGTGGTGTCCAACTGCATGGTGCTCACCGAAGGTTGGGATTTGCCGGCACTGGAGTGTGCCATCATCGCCCGGCCGACGGCGTCGCTGAACTTGCACCTCCAGATGATCGGACGGGTCATGCGGGCCTGCCACGGCAAGGACGGCGCGATCGTCCTCGACCACGCCGGCAACCACCATGTGCACGGCCTGGTCACGCGGCGCCTCGACTACACGCTGAGCGACGAGAAGGTCGGCTTCTCGGAGCCGCTAGGCCTGCGGCGCTGTGGTCAGTGCGGGCTGCTGTTCGAGACCAGCGAGCCGCGTTGCCCGGAGTGCGGCTGGGCGCCCGAGGCGAGCGGAGGACAGCGTCGCCGGCCGGCAATCCACGGCGAGGGCGAGCTGGCGGAGTTCGACGACTCGGCGTTTGAGTATCGCAGGCAGGTCTGGGTCCAGATCGAAGCGCAGCGCCAAGCGGCCGGCTACAAGCCCGGCTGGAGCTACTACCGCTTCTACGACCGCTTCGGCGTCGCTCCGATTGTCGTCGCGGACGAACTCGTGAACCCGCAGAAGGCGACGCCGGCGGAGAAAGCCGAGGTGTACCGCGAGTATCTGCGGATCGCCGCAGCCAAGGGCTACAAGCCCGGCTGGGCGGCCTACCGCTTCCGTGATGCGTTCGGACATTGGCCGCGGAGGGAGGTCGCGTGACGGAGAAGCAGCTCCAGAACGCGATCCTCCGCGCGTTCGGCACGCTGCCCGCGCTGCGCCTGTGGCGGGCGAACGTCGGTGTCGCGCGGATGGGGAGGCGCGTCGTGCGGTTTGGCGTCGCCGGGCAGGCCGATTTGACGGGCATTCTGCCCGACGGTCGGCGACTGGAAATAGAGGTCAAGAGCCCCAGCGGGCGGCAGGCAAGCGCGCAGCGGAGCTACCAAGCGATGATCGAGAGGTTCCACGGTGTCTACATCCTCGCAAGATCGGTCGAAGACGTGCGCCGGCAACTCGCCGCCGCCGGCGTCCGGCTCGAATAGCCTGCTGGCGGCGAATGTCCGCCACGGCCACGGCTTGGGCTGGTCGTTCACGCCGCTGGACGGCAAGCGGCCGGTCCTCAAGCGCTGGCAGTCCTCGCCGCGCGAGACGCTGGAGCAGGCGCTCGCATGGGCGGCGAAGGGCAACGTCGGCCTGCGTACCGGGCGGTCAAGCGGCATCGTCGTCATCGACGTGGACCCCGGCGGGGACATCGAGCCGTTCGGTCTGCCGGGCACGGTGACGGTGCTCACGGGGCGTGAGGGTGCGTTCCACCTGTACTTCCGGCACGACCGCCCGTTGGGGAACTCGTCGAAGAAGCTGGGGCCGCATATCGACGTGAAGGCCGATGGCGGGCAAGTGGTCTTCCCCGGCTCGGTGCATCCTGACACCGGAGTGACGTACACGTGGGCGGAAGGGCACGAGCCCTGGAACGTTGAGCTTGCCGAGCTGCCGGCGCACATCGTGGAGCTACTCGAATCGCCCGACCGCTCGAAACAGCCCGCGGCGGGGCGGCCGCGGCCCGCGGCGCTTGAAACACCGCGCGGGCCGGTTTCCGACCCGCCCGCCGCGAAAGCGGGCCGCGCCGATGCCAAAGCGGTCCGCTACGCCCAGCGAGCGCTGCAACTCGAACTCCACGCGCTGTGCAGCGCCGCGGATGGCACGCGCAACGGCACGCTCAATCGGGCGGCGTTCAGCTTGGGGCGGCTCATCGGCGGCGGATACCTCGACCGCGTGGAGGTCGAAGCGGCGCTACGCGGCGCAGCCGAGTCAGCGGGCCTGGAGTCCAAGGAAATCGAAGCGACGCTCCGCTCGGGCCTCGACTCCGGCATCACCCAGCCGCGCCGAATCGAGCTGCGCACGCCGCACGGCGATGGGGCCGGCGGCGGGAGTGACTTCGACCCGACCGTGTACATCCTGCTGCCCGGTCCGCACAAGAGCGACCAGGACGAGTACATCGAGCGGTCGAGCGCCGAGTTTGCCGCGGAAGTGCTGTCGCGCCTCCCGGATGACGCCGTCTACCGACGCGACTTCATTCCTGGCGAGATCATCGGTGCGCCGGGAAAGCGGAAGTGGGTCGAGCTGTCGGCCGACCGGATGCGGATCGTTGTGGACGGCCACGTCAAACTCGGCAAGTGGGTCACGCACCGGCAGACGAAGGAGCAAGTCCTTCTCTACCAAGCGTGCCACAAGGACGCGGCCGGGCTCGTGGTCGCCCACGCGACTGGAGCGCCCGGTGTCCGCGAGCTGTCGCTGATGGTGTCCTACCCGGTCTACGGGCCGGGCTTCGAGCGTGTGCAGCCCGGCTGGCACGACGGCCTGTACTACGACGAGCCGATCGAGCTGTGCGACCTTCGCCCGGAGACCGACTGCGAGGTCATCCACAACGTGCTGCACGATCTCGTAATCGACTTCCCATTCAAGGCAGAAGCCGATCGGCAGAACTTCTTCGGCTTGCTGCTGACGCCGATCGTCACGCCGGCGCTCGATGGCAACCGCCCGATGCACCTGCTCAACGCGCCGCTGGAGCGGACCGGCAAGAGCAAGCTGGTCAACGAGGTCTTCGGCGGCGTCATCACCGGCCGCGACACGCCGTCCATGCAGATCACCGACCGCGAGGAGGAGCGCGAGAAACGCATCCTGGCGATGCTGCTCCAGGGCGAGACTTTGATGCACCTGGACAACCTGCCGTCCTACATCGACTCACCGGCGTTGGCGAGCTTGCTGACGACACAGCGCTTCTTGGGCCGGCTGCTGGGCTACTCGCGGAACGTGTCGTTGCCCAACAACCTGACGGTCGTCGGCACGGGCAACAACGTCCAGGCGTCCGGGGAGATCGCCAAGCGAATCGTGCCCATTATGATCGAGCCGACCTCGGCCAACCCCGAAGCCCGTACGGACTTCCAGCACCCCGACATCCGCGCCTACGTGCGGCAGCAGCGGCGGACCGTGCTGGAGTGCCTTCTCGGGCTGGTGGAGAACTGGCTCGCGGCCGGCCGGCCGGCGTGCGGCAACCGCCTGGGCGGCTTCGAGAGCTGGTCGGAAGTGGTCGGCGGCATCCTGCAAGTCAACGGTCTGCGGGCCTGGCGGACCAACGAAGGCGAGTGGCGGAAGGTGGCCAACCCGCACGGCTCCGAGATGGAGACGTTCGTCGAGGTCTGGCAGGAGGCCTTCGGCGCCGTCGAGGTGACGGCGCTCGACTTGATGAATCTCGCCGAGCAGCACGGTCTGTTCGGCTTCGTGTTCGCCCGCAATGGTATTGCCGCGCGCGGCGCAGTCTTCGGCAAGCTGCTGATCCGGCACATCAACGCGCCCATCGGCCAGTGGCGCATCCGCCAGCGCAAGGGCCGGCAGGCGATGTACCGACTGGAGGACATCCATGGGACTTGAGAACGTCCTCCGAAAGCTGGCCAAAGCAGAGGTTGCAGAGGTTGCAGGGGTCCAGGACGACTCTGCGGCAACGGTGCGCGCCGCGGACGTGCAGAGGTTGCAGGGGTCGTGCAGAGGTTTTTACACAACCTCTGCACCGGTAAGTGACGCCCAGGTATCGACTTACGAGCGTCGTGCAGAGGTTGCAGAGGTTTCTCATAGCCTTACGCGTGCGCGGGCGCACGTGCGCGCGCACACGCGCGCCCGTAAGGAGCGTATAGACACCGGACCCGTGCAAGCTCTGCAACCTCTGCACGTGCCCGGCCCGGTCAGGTTACTGAAGCACTGCCGCTGTGCCGACTGTGTCAGGCTCAAGGCTCCCCTGGGCAGCCGCATGGCCTGCCGCTTACCGCGTTATCAGTTGCCGCCCGACGAATGGCATTACTGCGCCGATTACCACGGCCCGCAGATCAGCAAAGACGTTGTGGTGTGTCCGCAGCCTTGCCGTGCAGAGGTTGCAGAGGTTGCAGGGGTTGCAGAGGTTGCAGGGGTCGCGGGTCCTTCCGGCGAGTCGGCGGCGAACAACCGTGGCGGGAACGGTCACGAAGCGGGTTTGTTTCGTTCGACGGCGCGCACGCCGGGCGAGGAGGGCCACCAGCCGTGAACATCGAACAGTGGGATATCGACCGGATCAAGCCCTACGAGAAGAACCCGCGGCGCAACGACAAGGCGGTCCAGGCCGTGGCGGACTCCATCCGCGAGTTCGGATTCCGGCAACCCATCGTCGTGGACGGCGACGGCGTCATCGTGGTCGGACATACGCGCTACAAAGCAGCGCTCAAGCTCGGCCTCAAGACCGTGCCGGTCCACGTCGCGGCGGACCTCACGCCCCAGCAGGCCCGGGCTTACCGCCTGGCCGACAACCGGACCGCCGAGAACGCCGAGTGGGACGTGGACCTGCTGCCGATCGAACTGGGCGAGCTGCGCGACGAGGGCTTTGACCTGAAGCTGGTCGGCTTCTCCGACAAGGAACTCGCCGAATACCTCCGCGAGTTCGACACCGACCTCGACGATGGGGATGCCGTCACCGAGGAAGCTGCGGAAACCGTCCGCTGTCCGAAGTGTGGCCATGAGTTCCCGGTGGAGTGAGACCCATGAGCGCCGAGGTGGCCGTGTACGTTCAGTCCCGGTACGCGAAGCCCGCTTACACGGTCGAGAGCTACAACGTCCGCGCCTGGCCGGGGCTGGAGATGGTCTGCCGCGCGCTGCGGCGGGCCGGCATCGAGGTGGACTACTGCTCGTCCGCGACGGCCGGGCGTTACAAGGTCGTGCTGGTCTCGATCACGTCCGGCTGCGATTGGTATCCCTTCGTCGGCGAACGGCTCCGCTGGCCGGCTCACGTCCGGCTGACGGTCATCGCCGGCGGCGCGGGGTTGCTCAATGTCCGGCCGTTCCTGCGGTGGTGCGATGTCTTCTGTCTGGGCCGGGCGGAAGAGTACGTCGTGCCGGTGGTCCGGGCGGCGCTCGCTGGCGAGAAGGTGGAGCACCCGTCGGTCGTCTACGCGGCCGACTTCAGCGCGGACAAGACCTACGTCATCGACGCCGGCGGCGGGCTGTTTCCGCACCCGGTGCCGCTGGCGAACGGCAAGAGTTGGCAGGAGAGTGCCTACGGCTGCCAGCGCAAGTGCCTGTTCTGTGCCTACACCTGGCACCGGCGGCACGTCGGCGGCCTCCAGAACGAGGCCGGCGCCGGCGACGTGCTCTGGGGCGGCTCGGCCGAGAAGACCATCTTCGAGCTGGACCTTGCGCGCCCCGAGACCTGGGGCCTGCCGAAGCTCCGCATCGTCGGCCTGGACGGCTTCTCCGAGCGTCTCCGGCGGATGGTCGGCAAGCCGATCACGCGGGACATGCTCCGCGGATTCTTCCGCGGGTTGGCGGCGGCCAAGGTCGCGCCGAACCACATGAAGGTCTACAACATCGTCGGCTATCCCACCGAGACGGAGGCCGACTGGTTCGAGTTCGTCGAGGACCTCGCCGCGGCGGACGAAGGCTGGTCCAAAATCGACCCGCAATGGGGCATCGAAGTACACTCGACGCCGTTTCGCCCTATGCCGGCGACGCCGTGCGCGTGCTGGCCGATGAGCCCGGTCAACTACCGCGGCCGGATCGTGAAGGTGCTCAGCAAGGGTAAGCACCGCGAGTACAAGGGCATCTTCTACCGCGGCAATCGTTTCTGGGCGGCCGAGTCGCGCGGTACGGAGAGCCTGCCGACGGTCATCCTCGACGCCCTGGTCCTTCGCGGCGTCGAGGACGACTCCGAGACCATCGCCCGACTGGCCGGCTCGGCGAAGTTCCGCAACGCCACCATGGCGCACAAGACCGCTATCCTGGAGCGGTACGTCGATGTCGCGCGGCTGTTTGCCGGCTACACGTGGGAGACGCTGCCGACGCGGTATCTCGCGTCGTACATCCCCACCGGGAAGCTGAGAAACATCGACGCCGGGGGACGCAAGCGCGCTGGTGCGGCGTGGCCGGCTGACGCGGTAATGCTCAGAAGCGGGAGGCTCAGCTAATGCGCCAAGCGACGGAAGAACTCGGCGATTTCCGGCTTGCCGATCTGCCCGGTGGCGACGGCCATGCCCAGGTCATAGAGGCTGCCTTTGGGGGCCTCAACCTCGATGCCGTTGAGGTCCAGGAAGGCGAGCGCGGCCACCACCCCGGCCCGTTTGTTGCCGTCGAGGAAGGGATGGTTCTGCACGATGTGGAAGAGGTAGGCCGCGGCCATCTCGAACGGGTCCTTGTGCAGAAACTCGCCGCCGAACGCGGCCTGCGGCTGGGCCAGAGCCGACTCCAGCAGCCCCAGGTCGCGCACGCCGTGCTCGCCGCCGTACAACTCGACCTGATTGGCGTGCAGCGTCAGGATGTCCGTGAGTTCGAGGAATTCCACTGCGGGCTACTCCGCCAGTCGCTTGAGGTCGTCGCCGTACCGGCGGTTGATCTTCTCCAACGACTCGCGGAGCCGACGCTGCCGTTTGGCGTCACGCACGGGCGAGATCAGCAGGGTGTCGCCGTTCGTGGTCAGTTCCAGCGGCGTGTCAGGCGTGACGCGCAGCAACTCCAGGATCGTCCGGTCGATTACCAGGGCGTAGCTATTGCCGTGCTTGATGAGCGTTTTGACCATCGGGGTACTCCTTCCGGGGCCGAGGTTCAACCAAGTGTATCCGCTGTGTATCCGGTTGTCAAGGGCCGGACGCGAGGATTCCCGGCATGAGGGCTCCCATAACAGAAGGCTTGGACATCCGCTCGCTGACGGTCGCCGCGGCGGCCAAGCTGCTGAAGGTGGCGCCGCAGACGATCCGCGCCCACATCCGCCGCGGGCTGCCGCTGGTGGACCTGCCTGACCGGCAGGCAGGCAAGCGGATCGACCTGATTGTCTACGGGGCTTGGCTGAACCAGCAGGACTGAGATGAGACAGACGACGCCCGACGGCACCTTGAGCGCCACAGTCACGAGATCCGGGTGACCGATCTCCGGCAACTCGGCGAGGCGGTAGAGCCCGCGCTCCATGCGTTCCAGGAAGCCGGCGTCACGCAGCGCGCGGAGTGTCCGCGGGTGGACTCCGGCTTGGAGGGCTTGCGCCGTGCGGAAGACGCCGCCGTGTTGGCTACCCAGGCGACGCACCGTCTCATGCGCTCCGTCGAGGAGGCTTGCGCTCATGCTGTTTGGATAGAAATACCGTCACTTGTCATCATTTGACGGGGATTTTATCCGAGCCGTTTGGGGCGTCAAACGTCACTAGGCTGCTCCCACCCTGGGCCCGCGGCGTCGCACACCGCCGCTTGCTGGGTGTCTGTTTTCTTCCACGTGCGGCGAGAAGCGGGCCGTGACGGCCATCTTCCAGCTTCGGTGTAAGTCATTCTGCAAGAAGGCCTTACAGCCGAAGCGTGTCGCAGGAGAAGCAGCACGGGGCCGCTCCAGCAAGCACGCACGTGATCATCGCTCACCACGAGACCAGGCGTCAGGACGGGTTTCCACGACGCTGATAGCCTCTCGCCCCCACGCTCTCCAGCGGCCCGCCCTCGCCCAGCCGGACTCCTTCACGCTTGCCGACACCGCCGCGGCCGTCCCGTCCGCCAGCCCGCAACTCATCAAGAAGGTCCTGGCCGGCCTGAAGCGCTCAGGTGAGGTCACCCTCGTCGGTCGCGGCCGAGGGGCGCGGTGGCGCAACAAGGTGTGAGGGTGATTCTCGGAAGCCCGCAGAATCATCCTGGCACCTTTGCTGACCTCCTCGATTGCCAGCGGGCATCTTGCGAGCGTGTGTTTGCGAGACCCGGCATGACCTACGGCGTTCCCCAAGAACCGCGTAGTCCGTAGCTCTTGCTCTACCGCCACCATTCGTATACGATCGGTCTTCGGATGGAGAACATGATGGCCCACACCGATGATTCGCTCGATCCACCACGAAGGTCGGGGGCAGACCATGCGTTGAACGCGGCAAAGGTTGGCATCGGCGCCATTCCGTGGATAGGTTCCGCCGCCGTCGAAGCGATCAACGGTTTCTTTGCGTCACCGTATGACAGGAAGCTTCACGAATGGCGGGTTGCGATGGCCCAAGTCGTTCAGCAGCTTCGACATGAGACGAGCGAATTATGCCAGAAGTCCCTGCAAGGTAGCCAGAAATTTCAGGAAGTCGTCATCCTCGCCAGCGATGTTGCGTCCAAGTCTGATCCTGTAGAAGTGTACCCGGCGCTCAAGCACGCAATCATCGCCGCAGGGAGTGCGAGCGATACATCACGGGACATGCTGCTCCGCATTCTGAGAGCGCTCAAATTGCTCACCTCGACACACATCCGCCTTCTTCGCTACTTCGCAACCAACGCATGGGCAGATGAGAAGGCCGGGCATCTGCGAGCCCACCTGCGACGCGATGAGAGAAATGCGTACCTAACGGACGAACAGATGGAAAAATACGTAGAGAGTATGCGATGCATCCACTATTACTCTGCCTTCTCTGGGGTAGACCTTGCTGACGTGAGTCGTGAAGATTCAAAAGTCTTCATTGACGATCTTCATAAGGAAGGATTGCTCTTGTCTCCGATACAATACTCTGAACGAGACGAGTCTCCCTTGACGCCGTTCGGAGCCAGGCTTCTCGAGCTCCTCGACAGTCCCGAGCAGTTCTGACGACCGTCGCTGCGGAAAAAAGGGGTCAGCATGATTTCCTGAAGGCAGGCAAACCAGCCCGACACCTTTTGACACCCTTTCCTGACACCTTCTCCGATGAGGTGGGCACGAGTGGGTGCGCTGGCGACTATAGTGCAGGAATACGGGGAGGTGAAGCGATATCAGACCAGCGTCGTGGCCCGCAACTGGCGCATCGCCCGCTGCGAGGCGGCATGTCAGCCACCATCGGGCCGCCCGAATGATGCACGCGACAACTCGCGCAGTTGGGGCCCCCCGGCGTGGTCTTCAGCGCGACTCATCGCGTCTCGTCCGCCCGGCGAGCACCCCAGTCTCGGCCCCGCTCTGCTGGTGCTACGCCACCCGGCTTCGTCCACGCCCCCTGCTCGCCGCGCTCCGCGTCAGGCCTCCGCGCGGCCCTGGCCGCGGTCGGCGTGATCCCCGCGGTCGCCGTGACCTGCCCCCGGTCGAGGCGGGTCCCGTTCCCCGGCGCACCCAATGGGCGCCAGATAAGCCGGACGTACCGCATTCGGGTGTTCCGATGGAGGACGTTCTTCCTGTCCACGCGGTATCGCCAGGGCTGCCTGAGCGGCAGGGCGTCTTCTATGGGTCCAAGAGGGGCAGTTGCGTAAGTGGCTGCGGTTGCGAGAGTTGCGGCTGTTTGGCCGCGAGTTTCGGCTCACCTCCCACTTGCGTGAGCGCGTCTGGCGTATTATCATTAGAGGCAGGGCGATGGATGGGAGCGCTCTAGCCGATAATGCTCTGGGAGTGGTGGCAAGGAGGTGTGCCACTCCTCGGGCTACCGCAGTGGGGGAGCTAGAGCCATGAAGCCCCGGTACATCAGGCTCGTACCTGTCGTTGTCCTGCCGCCAGGCGATTTCCGCTCTTACCCTGCGGAGGTGGGCTCTAGCTCGCCGTTGGTTCCTGTCGTCCCGTCCCGCGCGCTGGAGCACCCCCAGCCGATGACGACAGCCGTAGAGGCGGGCTTTCCGCCACTGGAGCCGACGAATGGGTCCACCCTTGCGACAGGATATCCTCCCGAATCGCCTGCTGCCCCGGCTGAAGTGACTGAAGAGTGAACCGCCGGCACGTCGCTTGCTTGCTCGATAAGCGGTCGCTTTCGATCATGACGTGAACAAGCGTGTACTCACGGGTAGCGCCAGGCTGCATCTGCGTCTCCCGGGCGAGGTCGGCGGCGGGGTTGAAATGGGCTAGGTTGTCGAACTCCGCCTCGAAGTCCTTGTACAAGTCCCACATGCAGGACTCCAGACCCGGTGGCAGCTCGTCGAGCACTTTCAGCCGAAGATCGTTCTTGGCCTCTTTCCGATTGATCGGGTGACCGTGGAAGTAGAGCTTCGACGCCATGTTCTCTACGATGTCGTTGAGGGTGTGATCATCAGCGTCCTTCATGTGCGTGCGAAGGATCTTCTTGGCGATCATCCGGGATTGAAGCAGGAACCGCTCGACATTACCGATCGCTAAAGGGTGGATCTTCTGGGCGAGAATCTCAATGGTCTTGACGAGTTCGTCCTCGTGAGTGATCCCGACAGTCGACTTCACGAAGTCGACATAGGCGCGCAGATCCTCAACACTGATCCCGAGGCGCCTGCCTGTGCCCTGTTCAACTGGATTGAACTCGTTTGACACCGTCGGATCGATCGGTCCAAGTTCGGCGAAGGGATGCATCACGATCTCATCGGCGCCCAGCGCCAGGAGGGATGCAGCGCTGTATGCTCGGTAGGGCACGAGTACGCAGAAGGCCTTGGCGAACTCCCTGAAGAGAGACGCCAGGCGCCAGGGTACCGTCCCGCTGCCGCCGTTGCTGCAGAGGAAGACGTCGAGTTTCTCGATCGGGCGGGTTGGGAGCAGAAGCAGGTGGTCGAAGAACACCCTGACGGCGTCGTCAGCCATAGCCGTGGGTACGTTGGGCCGCAGGCTTGTGAGGTAGCAGATCACGACGGAGCCGCGCAGCTCCTGGATACGCTGAATGAGTGGGATGCGGTTTGCGAACGCCATGGACTTGATTCTCCTTCGTCGTGTCCTGGGTCCCCCTATCCCCGGAGCCCGCCGTCGCGTGAGCGGAGCCTGCTCATCGTTGTTGGCAGCAGCATCTCAGGCGCGTCCTACGTCGCGACGACGCGGGTCCTAGGCCAGGGGTGGCCAGGCACTGCGTGACGCCGGTAACCACATGCGCATTGTAGAGGCTTGTCCACTCCTTGGACAGACCCCCCGCGCCAACAACAGAAGGTGTCAGGACGAATTCCCTGCCGTTAGGGAATCGCCCTGACACCTTCTCCTTCGACCCATGTGCCCTCCTGGTTATCCCCCGGTTGACCTTCTGCCACTGGGTGGCGCAGAGGGCGGCGGCGGCGCGGAGTGACCGGCTGCGCCGCTGCGCAGTTGCGGCAAGGCGCGGATCAGTTCGGCCAGGTCTACGCCGGAGAGGGACTGAATCACCGGCGGGAGCTGCGCGATGATCTCGGCGATGTCTTTGGTGACCTTGCTCGCGCCGGCCGAGCTGTCGCCGCCGGTCGAGACGATGGTGATCTTGTCGGTCTTGCCCAGCGGTTCGGCGATGGCGCGGGCGAGCTCGGGCAGGCCGTTGACGACCATCTGAATGACGGCCGCCTGGTTGTACTCCTGCCATGCCTGGGCCTTGCTGTCCATCGCCTTGGCCTCGGCCTGACCCTTGAGCTGGATGATCTCGGCTTCCGCCTGGCCGCGAGCGCGGATGGCCTCGCCTTCGCCCTGCCCGAGCAGCTTCTTGGCGGTGCCCTCGCCCTCCGCTTCCGCTTGCAGGCGGCACCGGCTGGCCTGCGCCAGCGTCTCGATGCGATAGCGCTCGGCGTCGGCCGGGGCGTTGATCGTTGCGCTTAGCTCCTTCTGCTTCCGCAGAATCTCCTTCTCCTGCACCTCGATGAGCTTCTCGCGCTGGATGACCTGGACCTGCACCTCCTCGGCCATGACGAGCTGGGCGGTCTTGTTCTTCTGCAACTCATACGCCAGATCGGCCTCGGCCTTCTTGGCGTTGACGGCCCCCTGGTAGCTCGCCTGCTTGGCCTCGAAGTCGCGCTGCGCCTCGGCGATTTTCGTGTTGGCGACGAACTCCGCCTCCCGGCCAAGCTGATTCGCCTGGGCGGACTTGATGTCTGAGTCGCGCTTCGCCTCGGCCTCGGCGATGGCGGCGTCGCGCTTGACCTGGGCGACGCGCGGCCGGCCCAGGGCGTCGAGGTACCCCTCGTCGTCCTGAATGTCGCGCATCGTGAAGCTGTCGATGGAGAGGCCCATGTTGGCCAGGTCGTTGGCGGCCACCTCCTGCACCTTGCCGGCGAACGCGTCGCGGTCCTTGTAAATCTGCTCGACCGTCAGCGTGCCCACGATCGCCCGCAGGTGCCCCTCCAGTGTCTGCCGGGCGACTTCCATGACCTGGGCCACCGGCATGGACATGAAGCGCTCGCCGGCGGTGGCGATGCTCACGTCGTCGCCCTTGATCTTGACCTGGGCGACGCCGTCCACGCTGATGGCCACGCCGGTGCTGGTGTAGACCTTCTTCGTGTTGACGTCGATGGTCATCAACTCGAGCGACAGTTCCTCCGCCCGTTCGAGGATGGGGATGACGATGGTGCCGCCGCCCTTGCGGATGCGGAACCCCGGCGCCCCGGCCGTCTTGCCGCCCCGGCCGTAGACGATCAGCGCCCGGTTGGGCCCCACCCGCCGGTAGCGCGTGGCACAAATCCAGGTGAAGAAAAAGAGGACCGCCAGCGCGATGAGAGCAGTGATCCAGGTGCTCGACACCGGTACCTGCGCCAACAACAGCAACGCATTCATGTCGCTCCTCCCGATTGGCTTCCAAGAACCCCTGATACAACCCCCCTCCCTTTCAGGGAAGGGTCGGGGGAGGGTTGAATCGCCGCGGACTCCCTCCTCACCCTGCCCTCTCCCCCCGGCGGGAGAGGGGTCCTGTCAGGCGCTACCAGCCCGGCCTTGCGCCGGCTTCACCCAGGTCGCTCCGCCGGCAGCGGAGCCACCAGGAAAGTCGTGCCCGCGCGCCGTCGGATGACGACGCGCGTCCCGCGTGCCAGCTCGCAGCCCGCGTCGCTGCGGGCGGCGGCGTTGTACCGCGCCCCGCGGACCACGTACGCGATCTCGCCGGCCCCGCTCGCCGGGATCGGCGTGATCACTTCGGCTTCCAGCCCGATCAGCTCGAACGCGCTCGGCGAGCTGGTCCGCTCCGCCCGCGCGAAAACCCGGTTGAAAATCCACATCAGCATCCAGGTGACCGCCCACGCCAGCCCGATCGCCAGAATCAGCGACTGGTATCCAAGGCTCAGCGGCGGCCGCACCGTTGCCCACCCGGCAAGACCGAAGCAGGCTAGGAACATCGCAATGATCAGCGGGCTGAGCGGCCCGAACACCCGCGGGCCGATCACCTGCCCCGCGTGGGCATGCCCGTCCGCGGCATGACCGTGGCCGCCGTGGTCATGGCCGTGCCCGCCCGCGACGTGCCCAAACCCGCCGAGGTCATGTCCGTGACCGCTTACGTCGGCGTGGACATCGCCGCCCGCGTCGAGCTCGTGTCCGCCGGCGGCGTCGAAGTCATGCCCCCCGGCGTCGATCTCGTGACCAGCCTCACCGCCGCCGCCGATCTGGCCCAGCAGAAACGCGATCACGACGTACCCGCCGCCGATGATGGCCGCAAACAGGTATACGTCGATGAGCCCAAAGGCCAGGATCGGCAATGACCACGTGCATGTGGGGTCGATGGTTGCCATGACACGCCCCCTTTACCAGATGCCCTTGCCGCCCGAGAGTATAACGTGACGCTGGCGGTTTGCACCTATTATAATGCCACCCCTTGTTTGGAAGAGTACCGTCAGTCGCCCAGGCGGGCGGGGCAGCACGGGGGCAAGATGGGTCGGTTTGGGTCTTTCGGCACGTACCGGGCGTTGTCTCCCGTGGGTGACCGCACGCGGACGCCCGGCGCGGGGTCTACCCGTTCCACGTCGGCCGCGGGGTGCTGACCCAACTTCGTCAACGAGCCGCTGGCACCACCGGCTCCAGATGTGTAGAACAACAAGAGCGTGAACCCCTGGAAGCCGAGGAGCCGTGAAGGCCACCAAGCCCTAGCGCGGCGGCAGGCGGCTACCCGGGTCGCCGCAGGACGCACGCCGCTGCCGCGCCGCTGGGGCCGGCAAGGGAAGTCAAGGTGCCTCGTTACCAGGGGTTGACAGCCCGTAGCTGTCCAGCGTGCGAGCCATGCCCTCACCCGCCGCAGGAGAGGGAGGGCAGGTATCGGGGCTGCAGAGGCATGCTTACCGGCGACGGCAGTCGCGCGACAGCATGGCACCGACAACGCCGAAAACGCTAAGCACGTACAGGTCCGGCGGACCTGGACCACCCGGCGGAGGGTGAGGGCACGGGGCTGACGCTACGCGCATACTCGCGGATGGTGGTAGCCTTCATGGCGGTGCGGATTCTGGAAACCGGTGCTCGGCTGATTCTCCTCGTACTGGTGGGGCTGCGGCCCCTCGTGGCCGAGACCTACGACAGCGCGCCGAGCATGTTCGCCGGCGCCCTCGAAGGGCTCAGCGACCCGACGCCGGTGCGCACCTGGATGCTCGACCTGCTGATCGTGGCCAGCGGGTCGGTCGTGGCGCTCACGCGAGTCCTGCGTCCCGTCGGCGGGTTCCGGCGGACGGGGCTGGAAGTGGGGCTCATCCTGCTCGTGGTCGCGTCCGCGGTATCCTCGCTGGCGGCCGGGAACCAGCGGCTGGCGATCAACGCGTCGTTCGACTGGCTTTGCTATCCGGTGCTGGCGATCCTGCTGGCACAAGTACTGGGCACGCGGTTTCACCGGCGGTTGCTGCTGGCCGTCGTGCTGGCGTCGTCGGCCGTCCAGGCAGTCGAGTGCGTGGACCAGTACTTCTTCAGCTTCGAGAACACGCGGGCGTTCTACGAGAGCAACAAAGCCGAGTTCTGGGCCAAACAGGGGGTGCCGCTCGATGCGCCGCAGGTCGAGTTGTACGAACGCCGGCTGCTGGCGCGGGATGCGCAGGGGAGTTTCGGCCACCCAGCGGTGGCGGGGTCATACCTCGTGCTGTGCGCGTGGGTGGCAGGGGCCGTCGGTCTGAGCAGCTTGCGGGCCGGAGCGAGTCTCGCCGCGAGACTGCGGGGCGGCACCGGGCTGGCGTTCGCGGGTTTCCTCATCTTCGCGGCCTGCCTGACGGGCAGTCGCGGAGCACTCCTGGCCGCGGCGGCGGGGGCGGTTGTCGCGGTCGTGCTTTGGGCGAGTTGGCGCTGGGTGATGACCCACCGCGCGCGCGTGTGGGCGATCGGCTGGACGTGCGTGGCACTGGGGGTGGCGGCCGGGGTGGGTCACGGCCTGTGGCACGGTTCGTTACCGGGCCCATCGCTGGCGTTCCGCTGGGAGTACTGGACCAACTCGGCGCGCATGATTGCCGACTATCCGATCACGGGTGTGGGCAGGGAAAACTTCGGCCGGCACTACTTGCAGTACAAGCCCATCGAGAGCCCGGAGGAGATTCAGAATCCGCACAACCTGTTCGTGCAGGCGACGGCCGAGTGGGGCGTGGTCGGGCTGGCCGGCATCCTGGCGATGCTCATCGGCGGGTCGCGCGTGCAGGCGGGCGTGCCGCGGCGTCTTGATGCCGCTGGGGCTGCTGACAGGACCGCGCCTGCTTTCAGCGCGGGGAAGGGGGAGCAACGAGCCGCGATGCCTGCCCCCCCCACCCCGCCTTCTCCCTCCGGAAGGAGAGGGGTTGCGCCGGGTGGAGACGATGCCGGACACGCTTGGGTTTGGGGGCTGGTTGTAGGTGCCGCGGTGGTGGGGCTGCGCCTGCTGCTGCTGGGGACGAAGGACTTCAACTACCTCTACGCCACGGGCGTCATCACCGCGCTGGCGTGGCTGGGCGGGTATGCGCTGTTTGCCCCGCGCGCGGCCGAAGGCGAGACGCATTCGCCGGAGGCGCGACCGGCGGGAACGCCCAGTCTGATCTGCTGCGGCGTGGGGATCGGGCTGCTGGCGTTCCTGCTGCACGAGCTGATCAACTTCGCGCTGTTCGTGCCGGGTGCGGCCACCACGTGCTTCGCGTTGTTCGGATGCCTCGCGGCCACGACGGGCCGGGCACGCGCGACGGCAGAGCCGAAGCGTCACGTGCAGACCGTGTGGGTCGTGGTCGCGGTGCTGCTGCCCGTCGGGACGTGGGGCTTCGGGGTGTCGCCGGTGGATCGGTGTGTGACCATTCTGGAGTACGCCCGCGCGAGTCAATCCGATTCCGTGCACGGGCCTCCGTCGCGGCAACCGGCGCACGCGCTGTTCCGGATGGCCGGCTTTCTGGATCGCCGCGATCCGACGCCGGCTGCCGAAGAGGCGGATTGGCTGCTCTCGCTTCCGGCCGAGCGGGCGCAGTGGCGTGTGGAAGCGTTAGCGGAGGCGACCGAGTCCATCGAGGAAGCCATCGCGCGTGACCCGTGGCACGCGTCGCTGCGCCGGCTGCAGGCTCGGATATTCCTTGCCCGGGCGGAGGTGGCGCGGGATGGAGGCCTGTATGAAGCTGCGGTCGCGGCCGCCCGCGAGGCGCTGCGACTCTACCCGCAGGACCCGACGGGACTGGTGCTGGTCGGCGATTGCGAGCTGGCAGCCGGGCAGGCGCTGAACTCGACCCCGCACCTGGAGGCGGCTCTCAAGGCCTATCAGGAGTCGCTCGCCCTGGATGCGCGGCGTCCGGCTTGGGAGGTGATCCGGCGTTTCTCGCCCCGGATGCAGGCGGAGATCGAGGCGCGGATCGAAACGGTGCGCACGCTGCTCGACGAGCGCACGCCCAGGCCGTGAGTTCATGCGGTTCCGCCGCCGAGTTCGCCCGCGGCGCATCCCCCGGGGGCATCCGGCGGCAAGCGCAGGTTCCCCGCCGCGGAGCGCCGGCCTATAATCCGACCGGAAGGCGAAGTCCGCTGCTCAGAGCCGGGGGCTGCGTGCGCTCACGGGGCGGAGGCGTGGGGCGTTCGGCAGTTGACCCCTGTCCCTCGCAGGGAGAGGGGCGGGAGTGAGGGTGGAGGAGGCGAGGACGCGACCCTGGGGCGGGAGCCTGCGTACCCGCGACCGCCGTCGCGGGGCAAGCACGGCACGCTCATCGCCGTACAGGCTGGACACGGTCGGCGCCCGCTGCTCCGATGGTTGGATCCGGGCCGGCGGCGTTGGACGCGTGGGTGTCCCACGTGCCCTGACGACAGCGAGGTGAAGTCATGGCCGTTCGACGCCACGGCAGGACATACCAACGCGAGACGGTCGGCATGACCGAGCAGATCGTCGCGGTCGTCATCCTGGGCCTGCTCGGGACGATCGTCGTGGCGTTCTTGGCGACGGGCTTCCGGCCGGGGCCCGCCTTGTTCGCCTCCCAACTCGCCGGCGACGAAGCCGTGCCCGCCTCGACAACAACAACCGTCACGCCCGCGTCACCGGACGCCACCCCCCCGCCGCCCGGTCCGACGACCGCCACTGCCCTACCGGCGCCACCGACGTCGCCCGACACGACGGCGGGCACCGGTCCGCCGTTCCCCGCTGTGCTTGACACGGATTGGCTGCCGCCCACCAATGCTGCCACCTACACGGCCGATGATTTGTGGGAGAAGATCAACGGCCGGGCGGACCTCTACCTGGCATTCCACGTGGCGCGGTTGTGGTTCGGGACCTACCGACGGTCCAGCGACCCGGACGCGGCGCTCGACGTGTACCGGTATGACATGGGTTCGCCCGAGAACGCCTTCGGCATCTACCAGGCGGAATCCGGCGGGGACGTCGAGGCGGTAGACGTGGGACGCGAGGCATACGTCGCCGGCGGCAGCGTGATCTTCTGGAAGGGCAACCACTACGTCCGCGTCGAAGCACCCGACGAGAGCGACGCATACGCCCAGGGGGCGCTGGCCGTCGCGCGGGCGCTGGCGGACGCGCTCCTCGACGACGGGCAACCCCTGTGGGCGGAGAGCTTGCTACCGTCCGCCGGGCGCGTGCCCCGCTCCCTTGCGTATCAGACGGGCGCGGCGTTCGGCCTCGATTCCCTCGGCGAGGTGTTCCACGGGCGTTACGAACGTGAGGGAACCACCTTCGTACTGTTCATCCATCGCGCCACCAGCCCCCAGGAGGCGCAGGGTCTATACGAGGGGCACCGGGCATCCCTGCGCCAGCTCGGGATCCTGCAGGACGGAAGTACCGAGTCGCCCGGCTTGCTGCTGGTGGAGGCGCCCGACGGCAGGTTCGAGGCGGTTTTTGTTCACGGTACGTATGTGGCCGGGGTACTGGAGGCCGGGAGTGCCGCCGCGGCAGCCGAGGCCGCCCGGTGGTTTCGCACCCAGCTTGCACAATGACTGAAACGCACCAGCAAGTCCCTCCGGCGGAGACCGGACCGGGGCGGCAGTTGTCCCGGCGGGAGTTCCTGCTGCGCGGCGGCACCACAGTGGCGGCCGCCACCGCGACTGCCGGACTGGCCGTGTGGCTCCATGATGACATCGGGACGGCCGGGCTAGCGCAACCGCGGCCCGCGACAATCAAGAACTACTTCGCCGCCGTGGATTACCCTGAGTCCGCCCCCCGCGTCAGCATCGTGCGCGACGCACGAGACCGCGTTGACGGAATGGTCGGGGCAGCCCTCGCACCGCTGGGCGGCATCGAGCGCTTCGTACGCAAGGGCGACTGCGTGTTGATCAAGCCGAACGTCGGCTTCGAACGCGACCCGCGCCTCGGCGCCACCACCCACCCGGAGGTCGTACGCTCGGTCATCCGCCTGTGCCGACGGGCGGGCGCCCGCCGCGTGCTGGTCACCGATAACCCCATCGAGCAGGCCGCGGCCTGCTTCGCGCGGACGGGGATCCGGGCGGTCGCCGACCAGGAAGGCGCCCGCGTGGTGCTGCCGGTGGAACGGTACTTCCAACCGGTGGCCGTGCGTCCCACGCCACCCGACCCGGCCCGCAACGAGGCGCTCGGCACGTGGCCCATCCTCTGGGCGCCGCTCGAACAGGCCGACAAGGTGATCGGCATCGCGCCCATTAAGGACCACAATCTCTGTAGCGCGTCCATGTTGATGAAGAACTGGTACGGCCTGCTCGGCGGGCGGCGCAACCAGTTCCATCAGGCGATCCATGACGTGATCTCCGACCTGGGTCTGCTGGTCAGCCCGACGCTGGTGATTGCCGACGGGTTGCGCGTGCTGATCCGGAACGGCCCCACGGGGGGCAGCCTAAACGACGTTCGCCCGGCGCACACGCTGGTGGCGGCCGTGGACCAGGTCGCCTGCGACGCCTGGTGTTACGAGAACCTGCTGCAGCGCGACCCGACCCGGCTGCGCTACCTGGAGCTGGCGCATCGGAAGTTCGGTTTGGACGCTTACTCACAGTCGCGCCGGTTCGGCCGGCACGACTGGCGCGAGTATGAACGCACCGGCCTGCTCGTGGAACAGGACTTGAGTAATCGGCTCGCCTGACGGCCGTCACGGGGGCCCGCCGCCGGCCGGGCTTGCCCACGGAGTGTTCCGGCGCGGCCGGGCGGGTGGAAAGTACGGCGCATGCGCATCACTACCGCACGCATCATCAGCCAGAGCGTCTTCGCGGCGCTGTTCCTGGCGTTCATAACGCTGACGAGTCTCTCAATGCTGAGTGACTACCCGGCGTTGCGCTTCTGGTTGAGCAAGTTCCTGGAGATTGACCCGCTGGTGGCCGTCTCCACCGCCATGACCACGCACACCTTGTACAAGGGCCTGCTGTGGTCGCTGGTGGTGCTGCTGCCGACGCTGTTTCTGGGACGGTTCTTCTGTAACTGGGTTTGCCCGTTCGGGACGCTGCATCATCTGACGGGGTGGCTGTTCCATCGGCGCGGACTCCAGGCCAAGATCGACGCGAATCAGTACCGGCGCAGCGCGGTCCTGAAGTATTACATTCTGGTGGGGATGCTGGTCGCGGCGCTGTTCGGCACCTTGCAGATCGGGCTGCTCGATCCGCTGGTGTTCGTGCATCGGGCGTTCACGGTGAACGTGTTGCCGTTGCTGGGCCGACCGGTGCCGGCCCTGGAACTGCCGGGCGGGGCGGTGCTCGGCGGCGGACGACTGCACCAGTTCGGCTGGATACTCGGCTTCGCATTCTTCGTGCTGCTAACGCTGAACCTGGTGCGGCCGAGGTGGTTCTGTCGCGTGCTCTGCCCGTTGGGGGCATTGCTGGGCGTGCTGTCGCGGTTCTCCCTGTGGCGCATCGAACGCGACCCGCGGCGCTGTGTGAACTGCAACGTGTGCGTGCAGGGTTGCGAAGGGGCGTGTGAGCCGGACGCCCGGCTGCGCCGCAGTGAGTGCTTCGTCTGCTTCAACTGTATCGAGGACTGCCCGCACGGGGCGCTGCGCTTCGCGTTCCTGCCGTCGCGGGCGAGCGAGGTGACCGGCCCGGACGCCGGACGCCGGGGTGTCGTGCTCGCGGCGCTGAGCGGGCTGTTCTTCTGCTCGTGGACACGCGCCGCCGGCAAAACCACGCGCGATTTCTCCAGCCGCGTCATCCGGCCGCCGGGAGCCGTGGAGGAACTGGAGTTCCTCGAACGCTGCCTCAAGTGCGACCAGTGCCTCCGTGTCTGCCCCACGAACGTGCTGCAACCGGCCCTGTTCGAGACGGGCCTCGAGGGGCTGTGGACGCCCGTGATGAACTTCCGCATCGGCTTCTGCCAGCTTCATTGCACCGCGTGCGGCTACGTCTGCCCGACGGGGGCGATCCAGCACCTTACCGTGGATGAGAAGCTCGGGCTCGGCCCGGCCGCCGAGCAGGGACCGGTGCGCCTGGGCACGGCCCACTTCGACCTGGGCCGCTGCCTGCCCTGGAGCAAGAACACGCCCTGCATGGTCTGCGAGGAAATCTGCCCCGTGTCGCCGAAGGCGATCTATTCGGAATATCAACAGTTTCTGCTGCGCGACGGAAGGAAGTCCGTCACGGCGGCAACGGCCAACTCCGTGACACTGGCGGAAACCGCAACAGGAGTTGACTCCACCGGCGCGCCGTGCCGGTTCGTTGCCCATCAATTCCGAGGCGACGAGACCGCCTCGTACCACGTGCGCACCACGCCCGGCCCCGCCGGAACGGGGCAGAGCGTACGCATCGCGGACAACAATGTGGATACGCTGGCCCTTGCCGCCGCGCTTGAGGAAGTGCCGCCGCCGGGAACTGAGGTCGGCATCTACATCGAATACAAGGTGCCGAAGATGGACACGTCGCGGTGCATCGGTTGCGGCCTCTGCGAGCATGCCTGCCCGGTGGTCGGCGACCGCCGCGCGGTGTACGTCACACCCGAGGGAGAGACGCGCTCCGAGCACGAGGGCGCGGCCGACCGCAACCGCTCCGTCCGCCTGCGCAAGAGTCTTTAAACGCCTGGTGGGCCTGACGGAACCCCTCTCCCCCCTGGGGGAGAGGGCAGGGTGAGGGGGATTGACACAGTCTGTTGGGAGAACCCGTCGTGAACATTCTCGCCTTCGACATCGAGACCTCGAACGTGTTTGACCTTCGCCCCGGCGAGGATCTGGACAAGTACGCCCCGTTCGACGTGGCCGTCGCCGCCACGCAAGTCGCCGGCGGCGAGCACCGCCTCTGGCTTTCGCCCGGTCCGGGCGATAGGCCGCTGGTCAATCTGGAACGCCGGCACGCGCGCGAGCTGCTTGACTACCTCGACCAGATGCAGCGTGCCGGCCATGCCGTCTGCGCGTGGAACGGGCTGAGCTTCGATCTGCGCTGGATCGCCCGCGCGGCCGACGACGTGGCCACCGCGTCGCGGATCGCCCGCGCCCTGTACGATCCGTGCTTCCAGTTCTACAAGTTGAAGGGTTTTCCAGTGTCGCTGGCGGCCGTCGGCGAAGGGATGCGCATCGGCATGCAGAAAAGCATGGACGCGGCCGACGCTCCGCGGCAGTGGCAGGCCGGCAACCACCAAGCCGTCTGCGATTACGTATTGGGTGACGTGCGCATGACCATCGAGATCGTCGCGGCCATCGAGCGCCGCCACGAGATCGCCTGGGTCACCCAGCGCGGCAAGCGCTCCACCGTCCCCGTCCCGCGCCTGCGCACCGTCGAGGACTGCCTGCGCGACCCGCTGCCGGATCAGTCCTGGATGGGCAGCCCGCTGCCGCAGAAGAAGTTTGTGGGCTGGCTCGCACTGTAGAGCAGCGGCGCCCCCGGTTCGGCGCCCATCGGCGCCAAGGTCACCCCAGTCAGCCCCTCCGACAGCGCCAGAATCGATCGCACTGATTCGCTCCGCCGCCGAAAGGCGCCCACTTCGGGGCGTGGCGCCCACGTGCGGGAGGCAGGCGGGTAGGCTTTTCCCCGCCGAGCCAAACGCAAGCGGATCACGTTGCCTGGTGCCTCCCGCTAGTAGCCCATGCCAACCAGACGTCCCTCCTTCATTGGTGGCCGACCGTCGGGGCCGCCACCACGATCGCGACCGAGATACCGGCCACGCGCGTTCCTGGTGGCTCCCCTCCGCCCAGGACCGGAGGCGACCGCGGCTCCTAACGGCATGACGAGACACGGCTCCATGCCACCTGGTGCACATGCAGCACACGAGAACCCCGACGTTGTCTCGAAAGAAGAAACGCAAGAAACCCCGGAAAGGCCAAAAAAGCGAGAAAAGCGTTGACCACCACTCTTCACCGTGCTACACTTTACCTACCAGAAACCGAACGAGGTGAGGCATGGATCGCCGACAGATCGGAATGAGGCTGGCGTTTGACGTGCTTGGGGTTCCGTTCAAACTTGACACCTTCAACCACCGTCTCGCTGTCCAGAAGGTCGTGTACCTTGCCCAGGCCGCCGGAATTCATCTCGGCTACGACTTCCACTGGTACCTTCGAGGGCCGTATTCGCCTGACCTGACGCGAGACGTGTTCGCCGTGGACGCAGAGGCCGGAGAGGGCACCAACGAATGGGCGCGCTGGCAGTTCGACGATCAATCGAAGGCTCGGCTCGAGGAGCTGAGCAGCATCGTGCGCCCGAGAGGCAACCCACGCTCCCCTGCTGACCTTGAGCGTTTGGCGTCTGTTCACTACGTGATTTCGCGACAAGGCGTATCGCCCGATGACCACACGCGGCTTGCAGAGAGGGTGCGGGCTTTAGGCAAGCGCTACGACCAGAAAGTTGTGTCTGCGGCAGTCAACGAGCTCTCCCAGTGTGGGTTGTTGAAGGATGTTGTCGGGCGAGACCGTAGTCGTTGACTCGATCCACGGGGACATTCACCTCAAGCCCCGTGAACAACGCATTGTCGACACTGCGTCCTTCCAGCGTCTGCGCCACCTCAAGCAACTCGGGATGGGGCAAGTCACGTACCCCAATGCCACCCACACGCGTTTCGCCCACAGCCTCGGCGTACTTGGCGTAATGGCGCGGATTACGCAAGTGGCTCACGACGCGTTGCACTTGTCCGATGAACAACGCGATGACGTCCGCCTGGCTGCCTTGCTGCACGATATCGGCCACTACCCCTATTCTCACTTGATGGAGAAGGTTGACAAGGTGCGGCTCACCGAGGAGCTCGTCGCCGAAAACCCGACGGCGGATTTCAGTTCGCTTCCATATCCGGGGCACGAGGAAGTAGGCGAACTGATTCTCACCAGTCAGCGTGATCTGATTACCGCCATCGGGGGCAAAGAACGCGCCCAGAGAATCGCTGGTCTGTTTAGAAGCCGCCCTCCTGGACAGGAGCAACTGAGCAAGCTCGTGCACAGCAGCTTGGACATGGACAGGCTTGACTACCTGCTGCGGGATGCGCGCGCGACGGGCGTCCCATACGGCATGATTGATCTCAACTACTTGCTGAACAACCTGAAGGTGAGCCCGAGCGGGATGCTCGGTGTTTCTGACAAGGCGCTTCCTGCGGCCGAGCAATGTCTCTTTGCGCGGTTCTTCATGCACCGCGCAGTCTACTACCACAAGACCACGTTCGGGCTTGAGGAGGCCTGCCGACAGTTGCTGCGACGTCTGCGGGATGCGGGAACTCGGGGGCTCGCACGCGACGGGGATGCCATTCGGACGACGGTCACATCGACGAGACTCGGGGAATTCACCGATGCCTATGTAGACGGGCTCGTGCTCAAGGCGGCTCGATCAAGGAATCCTGTCATCGAGGCGCTGGCGAACGCGATACGGAACCGGCGCCCGCCGAAGCTACTAAAGGAAGTCTGCGTGCTGGAAGAGAGCGGCAAAGAGCACCACGCAGGCGCGACCTTCAAGCAGCGATGCAAGCATACTTTGGGCGAGTTGGCTAGGGAGAACAATATCCCGCTTGAACTGTTCTTGTTCTGCGAACTCCCAAAGCCGCTCGTGCTTGAGCAGCGCGGCAGCAGCGTGACGGCAAAACAGGCGCGGAAGTTGGTGGCCGAGGAGCGCGAGGACCTGATCAAGGTCTTTCTCCCCGGCGAGGATGAACCGGTCTCACTGGTGGACATCCCGTACAGCCTGCTCAACAAGTGCTCGAACTACTTCTTTCAGGCGTATCGTTTGTATATAGTTCGGGAAGATCTCGAGGATGACAAGCTGAAGAGGCTGCGCGATGCGGTCAAGGACTGGGACGAAACGTAGCGTGTCGGCGGGCGATGCCCACCCTACGCCGTCTCCGACGTTGCCGGTTGCAGGCAGGGGGCGTCGCGCGGATGACCATCGAGATCGTCGCGGCCATCGAGCGCCGCCACGAGATCGCCTGGGTCACGCAACGCGGCAAGCGTTCCACGGTCCCCGTCCCGCGCCTGCGCACCGTCGAGGACTGCCTGCGCGACCCGCTGCCGGATCAGTCCTGGATGACCAGCCCGCTGCCGCAGGAGAAGTTCACAGGCTGGCTGGTGCAATAGAGCAGCAGCACGCCCCCGCCCTTACGGAGTCCTTCTTCGGCGCATGCTGAGACGGCTCAGGCAGCATACCCCCATGACGCCGGGCAACATCACCGTAGCGATGCCTGCGCCACACCCACCTCCGGAAGGTGTCGGGGGAGGCGGCTCGCACGCGTCTCCAACGCCGTCGGCGTCAGCGTCGGCCTGGTTGGCGTTAGCCGTCGTCGGGCAGTTGTCCACACAATCCGCAATACCATCGTCGTCCGAATCGACGTCCGCCACGCCGCAACCGCACTGGCCAGGATTCTGCTTTTGCGGGTCGTCGGGACACTCGTCCACGCAGTCGGGTACCCCGTCCCTATCGGAGTCCACGTCCGCCACGCCGCAACCACACTGCCCCGGTTCCTGTTTCTGCGGATCGTCCGGGCATTCGTCCGTGCAATCCAATGTTCCGTCCCCGTCGGAATCGATGTCCGGCACACCGCAGTCGCATTCCCCGGGGGCGACCTTGTCGGGGTCCTGCGGACACTCGTCGCACACATTCCCCACGCCATCTTCGTCGTCGTCGCGCTGGTCAGGGTTCAGAGCTTCGCGGCAGTTATCCGTTTCATCGGGGACACCGTCAACATCTGCGTCCGCGGGCGGACCAGTGTACTCGCCTCGCCGGTACACGACGCCGAGTTCGGCGTCGGACAGCCACAACTCTGGATCGCCATCCGGCGTGACGGTATCCTCCGCGAGTGCTTGTCTGAACAGGGAAGACCCGGTAAATGCCGACAGGTCTAGGTCCGAGTAGACGATTGCGGTATCGTCACCAGTGAAGCACGGCCATCCCGGGTGTCCGGGACCGACGACAAGCCCGCTGTGCAAGGTGTTATACCGGTCGTACACCCCGACGTACGACCACCCCGAAAGAACCTCGTCGGCCTCAAAGGTGACGTACCTGTCGCTGGTGTTGCTCAGCGATGGCCATGCGAAATCGTAACCCACCAGGGGTGGAAGGAGCAGTTGGATCGCGCCGCTCTCTACGTCGAGCGAGTAGATCGCCCAAGCTCCGTAAGTCATGCCGCCGCCGAGGTCGATTGTCGTCAAAGCGTCGTACACGAGGAAGCGCCCGTCAGGCGTGAAGTCCAGCCCGCGCGCATACTGCACGGTGTCGAGCTCCCCACCATCGAATGTCGGGGCCTGTAACGTGAACGTCTCCACGTCAGACGTGGTCAGATTGGCAACTCTAATCGCGTTCTCCGGTTGCCCCGCCGCGTCGAGAAGTACGAATGCGGCAAGTTCGTTGTCGGGCGACACTGCGATCGAGGAGGCTGTTCCAGGGTCCCCCAAGCAGGACGAGGATTCACTCCCATCGGTTGGGATCACGCACACATCGTTCAAGATGTCGATGTAGACCGCCCAGGTGCCGTCACCGCTGATCGAAGGTCGCGAAACCGGGGCGTCTATTACCAGTGGCGTACCCATCGAGCCGTCCCCAAGCGCTTCTTCGCGCCGCGCCAGCCAAACCACCCCGCTCAACGAGCTTCGGTACAGGAAGAGCGTGGCGTCCGGCCCGGACACGGGGGCGAACCCCGGTGGAATCGACGTCGCTGGGGCCTCGACCACCTCAACAGCATCGAAAGCCTCCGCCACCTTCTGAACCTGGACCGAGCCCGCCCCGAACAACTCCTCCGCTGCCTGCACACACTGGAGCCGGCAGTCAACGAACTGCGAATTGGCGACGAGGTGCGTTGTCAGCGCCCGATAGAAGATCCTCTCGGCGTCCGCCGTTCCTATCGCGTCTGGCAGCCCTGCCGCCAGCAGGTAAAACGCGTGGCTGATGACCGTACTGTTGTAGTGCACACCACCGTAATCATAATCCTCCGAGACGGGCCCCAACCGCATCTCGCTTGCAGTGGAGGGGTAGGGGAGATTAGTTTCGTACTCGAGGCGTGACGGGTTGGCGTGGTCGCGCAGGGCCGGCGTAAGCCCGCCTCCTGTCACCCAGTCAGGAGCACCGTACGTGCGGGCCTCAACCATCTCGCCGAAGATATCGGAGAATGCTTCATTGAGCGCGCCCGACTCCGCATAGTACTCCAGGTTCGCCGTATACGTCGTCACCCCGTGCGTCAGTTCGTGCGCGACTACATCAAGCGAGCCCACAAAGCCGCTACCAAAGTAGGCCACGTTCTCACCGGGAGACCAGCACGCGTTGTTGGGGCGGCGCGGGTCTCTGGCAACGGCAAGGATAGACCCACCCTCTCCGTTGAGGGATGCGCGTTCATGGCGCTCGAGAAAGTAGTCGTATGTTTCGGAGAGAGCAAAGCCCAAACTCACGACATCTGAATCCCACGCAGACGCGCTTGGGCTACTTGGCACGTCGGGCGACCCGTTCTCGTATGCGCCAACGTAGACCGCGCCGACCGTGGGGTCGAAGGGCAAAGGGTCGGAGCCCGCGTCGAACATCGACTTGGCGGCATCTACCATATAGTAGACGCCGTCTTGCTCCCACACGTTGAAGGAACGCAGGTTCCCGCCTAGATCGACGGCGGAAGTGGCGACAACAGCAGTCGGGACAAGATCGTAGGCCAGTAGCACGATTCCGGTTAGTCCGTCCACGATCACCCGCCACTGCGCCCTCTCCGGGGCGGAGACCTCGACCTTCCACGCAAGGCGACAAGGACGATCACCGGGAGCGTACACGATGAGCGTCGGGTCTTCAGCGGAAGCCTCAGCGGCAAAGGGGACCGCAGCGCGGGCGATTTCCTGAGCTTTCGGCGCGTCGATCACGGGCCGGTTGGGCAGGTCACGCGGCGTCGCAACATAGGCGCCGTTGACGAGGTCTACGTTTCCCGCTGGGTCGAGGTGTACGATCAGGTCGGCCGGCCATACCGGGACGCCTCGGTAGCTCTGAGCGAACCGCACATGAGTACGCCCCAGCGCATCGCGATCTGTCCGGGCCACAGACAGTTCTTTGTCCGGGTCGGCAAGCGCGAACAGGGTGCGCTCGGCGCGCAGAAACTCGCGCGCAGTCTCTTCTGGGGAGAAGGTTTCGCCGTTCGCCCGCACGCGCGATCGTACCCGCGCGGGTTGCTGGATTTTCACCTGCCTGGGTGTACCTGCGCGTTCTCTGATCCACACGCTTCTCGTATGAGACGAGCTGGCGCTCGATCTGGCGCGTGATTCGGGGGTCGAGCGCGCCTGCGATTGGCCCTTCCGCCCGACACCGTGCTCCTGGACGTCACCTCCATGGGTGGAGCGTGCCGCTTCAAGAAGCTCTCTGAGACGCAGAGCGATTTCCCTTGCCCGGGCGTCGGTTGGTTGGTCGGGAGCGTTGACCGGCGCCGTCACGGTCGGTGCCGCGCCCTGTGTCTGGACACACATGGAATCAAGGTCGGGAGGCTCCCCGTATGCGCCGCTCCAACTCGTAGGAGTTTCGAGGGCTACGTATACGAGGACAAGCAGAAGCACCGATCTGTTCCCAATCGCGCCGTGGGTCGCGCGACACCCTTGAACGACTTCCAAAGCCACTGACCTGTCGATGTTCATATGACACTGTCCTCTCTGCTCGACGAGTTCGGAAAGGTTTCGTACGTCGCAAGCGACGCTCAGATTCTCCCCAACCTGAATAGCTGAGTCAAGGGCTGAGGAAACCGCGGTGGGCGATGCCCACCCTACGCCGTCTCCGACCGGGCCCATTGCAGGCGGGGGGCGTCGCCCCAGAGGAGTTCGAGGTCGTAGTATTCGCGCGAGCTGCGCGAGAAGACGTGGATCACCACGTCGATGAAGTCGAGCACGATCCAGGAGTCGCCGCCGTAGCCGGAGAGGCCGAAGGGCTTCTCGCCCACCCGCCGGCCATACTCCGTCACCCGGTCGGCCACGGTGGCCATCTGGCGGTCCGAGGTGCCCGTGCAGATCACCACGTAGTCCGTGATCATGCTGATCCCGCGCAGGTCCAGCAGGACGACGTCCTCACACTTGTGGTCCTGGGCAATACGGGCCGCCTCGACGGCGAATTGGGGCGCGGTGATTCTGGTCACGAGGGCAGCATACCCGATGCGGAAGGCAAGAGGCAAGAGGCAAGAGGCAAGAGGGGGGAGTAGGGCGGGCTTTGCCCGCCGGGGAATAGCGAAGTGCGAATAGCGAGTAGCGAATGGAGGGGGGGCACCGGGCCTGGGTGGAAGGCGAGGGGCCGGGGCGGCACTGCGGGTGGTTGCCCTTCCGAGCCCGAGCGGAAACGGGTGCTTCGCTAACCACGGGCGGGACGCCCGTGCCACGCTCCGTCCGAACCCGAGCGGGAGCGACGGGCCCGGCCGCTGTTGACGACTGACAACTGAGAACTGACAACTGGCTACCCGCCGGGTGCGTTGCGGCTTCCTACGTCGGCCGCGGGGGGCCGACGCTACTGCTTCAGCGGCCTGCCACTGCCGACGGGGCCCGGCGGCCGCCGCGTGCTACAATACCGTGTATGCCGTCCAGCGATGACCAACGCGTGCAGGCGCTGCGGGAGCGGATCGCCCAGTTCCCGAAGGCACCCGGCGTCTACCTGATGAAGGACCGCGAGGGGCGGGTGCTCTACGTCGGCAAGGCGAAGGACCTGCGCAGCCGGGTCGCCAGCTACTTTCAGCCCTCGGCCGACCTGCTCAACACCCGCGGGCCGGACATCTGCCGCATGGTCGCCAACGTCGCGGACATCGACTTCCTCGAATGCGAGACGGAGGTCGACGCCCTGCTCAAGGAAAGCCGGCTCATCAAGGACATCCAGCCGCCCCACAACGCCCAGCTCAAGGACGACAAGACCTTCCCCTACCTCGAGATCACCACGGGCGACGACTTTCCCGGTGTGTACCTGACGCGGGCGCCGCGGCTGAAGGGGACCAAGCTGTACGGCCCGTTCCTCGCCTCGGCCGCCCTGCGCGACGCCGTGAACGCCCTGCAGAAGGCATTCAAGTTCCGCACCTGCACGCTCGAGATCCGGGCGGACGACGAGTCGCGCCGCTACTTCCGGCCGTGCCTCCTGCACGCGATCAACCAGTGCACGGCCCCGTGCGCCGATCTGATCAGCAAGGAGGACTACCGCCGCGACATCGCCCGCCTGCGCAAGCTGCTCGCTTCCAAACGCAGCGTGCTGATTCGCCAGCTTACGCGGGAGATGGAGCAGGCGGCCGGCGAGCAGCGCTTCGAAGAGGCCGCCCGGCTGCGCGACCAGATCAAGTCGATCGAGTCGCTGTCGCTTTCCGGTGATCCGCAGGTGGACGTGCAACCCGAGGTGTTCTACGTCGATCCCACCGAGGGGCTGGAGAAGCTGGGCGAGTTGCTCGGGCTGGAGGCTCCGCCGCGCAGCCTGGAAGGTATCGATATCGCCCACTTGCAGGGGCAGGAAACCGTAGGGGCGCTGGTGTGTTTCCTCGATGGCCGGCCGTTCAAGAGTGGGTATCGGCGCTTCCAGATTCGCACGGTCGAGGGCGTGGACGACTACGCGGCCATTCGCGAGGTCGTCCTGCGGCGCTACCGCTATGCGGCCGAGGGGGAGGAACTGTACCCGGATGTCATCCTGATCGACGGCGGGCTGGGGCAGTTGCACGCCGCCCAGGAGGCTTTCGAGCTGATGAACGTGCGGCCGCCGATGGTGATCTCATTGGCCAAGCGGGAGGAGGAGTTGTTCATTCAGGCGCGTTCGTCACCGGTGCGTCTGGCGCGGAACGACGCGGCCCTGCGGCTGCTGCAGCAGGTGCGCGACGAGGCGCACCGCTTCGCCCAGCACTATCACCACCTGCTGCGCTCGCGCAAGCTGTTCGATGAGCAGGTCGAGCAGGGCCGGCGCGTGCCACGCCACAAGAAAGCAGGACCGGCTGCGCCTGAGTCGACATGAGTGCGCATGGGCCTGCGCCGCGCGGCGGAGAGGCATGACGACGCTGCGTTTGGCCATGCCACCCAGGCCTCGTGGTCGGTTTCCCTTATGCGTGGAGCTGATCAGACGCTTCGTGAGGGATCTTCTCAACGTCCCCAGGCAACCCCCATCCACGCCGAGCACACCCGTATCGACACCCATGGCATGCGGCGCGTCAGTCCGTCGCGCCGGCCACGGCAAGGGCGGGAGAGAACGCTTCAGCGCAAACGGACGTGTCGGCCGCCGCGCCAACCGGCGCCTGACCAAGCTGGGTCAGCACGATGCGGCTGAGTCGCTCTACGACGGACTCCCAGGACTCCGTCTGTACGCGCCGGCTGATCTCCTCCCGACGCCGCAGGTCGCCGCCCGCCCGCAACTCATCGCAGGCCCGCGCGAACTCGCCGGCTGACTCCACGATGCGAATCGGGCCCCGGTAACGCTCGGCCTCCGGTAGCGGCGTCGAGATCACGCCCAGCCCGGCCGCCAGGTACTCCAGCATCTTGATGGGATTGACGTGCGCGGTCATCGCGGTCTGCGTGAACAGCAGCATGCCGGCCGCGAAGGCCCGGCAATACGCCGGCAACTCCTTGTAGGGTCGTCGCCCCAGCAGATGCACGTTGGGCAACGCCCGCAGCGCCGACACGTCCACCTGGGCATCCCCCAGCAGCACGAACGAGTACTGCGGGCGCAACCGCGCCACCTCGGCCAGCAGCGCACAATCCACCCAGTGGTGGATCAGTCCGAAAAACCCGAAGATCGGCTCCGGAATCCCGCTTAAGTCCGCGGGGCGGGGCAGCGACCGCCGCCACGCCGCCGCGAAGTGCTCGAAGTCCACTCCATGACGCACCAGGTGGGCATCCGGCCGCAGCCGGCACTTGCCCTCCTGCAACAAGGCCGAGGTCGTGACCACGATATCCGCGCGCTGCAGCAGTTCCTGCTCGGCCGCGGCCGTCCGCTCGCGGTCCACGCCCTCGAACTCGCTGTACTCGTCCACGCAGTAATAGACGAAGCATTCCTCGCCGAATCGCCCCACCAGGTAAGGGACGTCCGGGGCGAAGGACCACACTTGCACCGGTTTGCGGTCGGCACTCGCCAGACCACGAAGTGCCCGGCGAATCTGCGTCACCAGCAGTTGCTCGTGCAGGCGGTGCAGCGGCCCGCCGTGCGTTCCGGGGATGACCAGCGGCGTCACCTGCACCATGCTGTCATGGACGCGCCGCACGCCGCCCAGCGCCCGCCGCAAGGCCGACCAGGCCGCTCGGGCGTCCCGCAGGTTCACCCCCGGCCGGCGCGTCCCGTGGTAGTTGACCCAGACGATGTCGTTGTGACGCGCCAGACGCCTCATGATCTGGTGCTTGCTGGTGGGGTCGTAGTCCCAGGCGCTGGCCAGACAGATGATGACCCGGTCTCTCAGCACGACCGCCCTCCGTAACGCCACGTCCGACCGGGTCCGCACCGGGGGGGGCGACACTCAGAACGAGGACGATTCAGCGGCCCGCAGCCCCCGCGCCGGGAGCCCGCCCCTCGGCGATCGCCAATCGCCAATCGGCAATCGGCAATCGCCAATCTCTCTTGCCTTCCCCCTAGCTCTCCTCCTGATAGTACTTGCGGTAGTGATCGTAGTAACGGTAGTACCGGTAGTAGCCGTACCCGTACCCGTATCCATAGCGCCCGCCGGGGGCATCGCGTCCGATCACCACGCAGCCCAGAATCGGTATGTTGTTCGCCTGGAGAAGCCGGGTGGCACTCTTGGCCGCCGGCTCCTGCGTGTAGCCCAGACGAATGACCAGCATGACACCCGAGGTCATCTGGCCAATGATCCCCACGTCGGTAACCGTTGTCGCCGGCGGAGTGTCCACAATGGTGTAGTGGAAATCGGTCTGCATGCGTTTGAACACCTGCCGGACGCTGGCGGCCGTCAGCAGCTCCGCAGCGGACCGCCCGCGCGTCTTGCCGGCCGGGACGAACATCAGGTTCGGTATCGGCGTCGGACGCAGCACTTCCTCGTAATTCGCATCCCCGGCCAGGACGTCCGCCAGTCCCAGTCCCTCCGGTTGATTCAGCATCCCCGCCAGCGAGCTGCGCCGGAAGTCGCCGTCCACCACCAGCACCCGCAGGTGCCGAATCTCCGCCAGGATGCAGGCCAGGTTGAGCGACGTGACGCTCTTACCCTCGCGCGGCACCGCGCTGGTGATGGCCACGATGCGGTGTTCGTACAGCGGGTTCTGACTCAGCAGCCGGGTCCGCAGCGAACGATACTGCTCCGTGATCAGCGAACTGCGGTCCTGCCAGGGCACCAGCGACTCGCAGAGACCTTCCACCAGCGCTACGGGCTGTTCGACCTCCTGCCCCGGCTCCGGCGGCACCGCCTCGGCCGGCGGCGCAACGGACTCCCCCGGCGCCGGCAAGTCCACCACCGGGCGATCGGCCCGTCTCGTCGCCGGCCGGGTCGCCGTCTGCCTCTCCGTCTCCGCCCGTTTGAGCGCCTCGGCTATCCTGCCCATTACGCTCACCCCGTCCGCCGCTTCAGCCGGACCTTCGGCCGAACCGGAGGAAATCGCTCACTCACTCTTGCCCCGGCCTGCTCACCTCCGCCCCTGCCTGTCGCACCGTCGCCCACCCTCATCCCTGTCACCAGGCACGCTTCGGCGCCGCTATCGAGCCGCGGGCTTGCTCCCCTTGACACCGAGTGTCAAGGGCAACCCGCGCCGTGCGGCGCTGCCCTGATCGGCGCGCGATCGCGCACGGTCGTTCAGTCTCCATCCCGGTTGTCATACTTGTCCTGGGTTCGCATCAGCTCCGCCGGGCCCTGGTACACGTTCTGCACCGGCGTGAACGGGAACAGCAGTTCCCGCAGCCGCAGCCCCGCCCAGGCCAGTGGCGTCGGCGGGATGTACACCACGTCGTTGGGCTCCAGCAGGATGTTCCCGCTCCAGTCGCCCGTCTTGATCATCCGGTCCACGTCCACGCGGATCGTCGTGACGTCCTCAGGCGTCGGCCCCGGACGGATCACCTTCGTCTGGCTCGTCCAGCACTTGAAGTTCAAACCCGCCCGCAACGCGGCATCCATCAGCGTGTCCCGCCCCGTATACGCCTTGGGACCCGGAGAGTCCGGCACCCCGGCCACGTAGTACTTCTTGCTCGCGTACTCGACCACCCGCACGCTGACCTTCGGATCCACGTAATACCGGCTTAGCAGTACCTGCAGCTTGGCGGCCATCTCCTTGGCCGTCATCCCCACCACTTTCACGTCGCCCAGCAGGCGGAGCGTGATCTTCCCATCCGGTTGGATTCTCTGCGTCACCCCGTCGATCTCGCGCGCCCGCGGAGCGCTGACCTCCACCGAGTCGGGGACGCCCACGCGGTACTCGATGGCCGACACCTCGTGCTCGTGCTCCCGCAGGAACTGCAGGATGTCCTCGTTCTTGGATGCGCAGCCGGCAAGACCCAGCACCGCCGCCGTGATTCCCACCAGCGCTCTGCGTGGTATGGTCATGGCACGTTTCTCGCAGGCAACGCAGGCCGTCATTGTTGGTCCTCGCCCACCGGGCACGCCGGCGGCACTCACTCTGACTGCCTGTTGAAGAACCGGCATCGGCACCCTGACCAACGTCGTGGGCGCCGAACGCACCGGTCTTCGAGGCCGCGCCTTCGGATCCCACGTTCCTCAACACGCCGCAAGCCCCCGCGGCCTCGGTACAACTCCGGTGGCCGCACAGCCTGACGGCACGGCTCGGCGTCCGCGTTATGCGACCCTTCTCCGGGAAACGTTCTCCCGGCCAGTCAGACGTCCCGCGGGCGCACGACCTGCCGGTCGGCGTCCGCTCCACCCCGGCTGCACTCACTCGACTTATCGGATTGTGTCTAGCGGACCTGAACTTCGCGTGCGTTTAGCGCGGGGGCCACACGCTCAACCGCCGCGTCGAGGGCCGCTCCCGCCCGCACCAACCCCCGGCTATCTCACCGCCCGAGAACCTCTGAACCCCTCTCCTCGCGGGAGAGGGGTAGGGGTGAGGGCAGCGGAGGCCATCCCCCCTCTGCTGGATCAACATACTCCCCCGCCACGCGCCGCAGCCCCGCTGAGCCTCCACCGTCGTCAGGCGGCCCCCCCTCACCAAGCCAACAACGTCCGAGAATCACCTCCCCAGCGTCCCCGCGTCGCGGCTCGCTCCCGACCGCACCAACCCCCGGCCCTCTCACCGCCCGAGAACCTCAAGCACTCCTCCACGGGGGCCGATATTCGCGCCAGGCTCGCTGCCCCGGGGGAGCAGCCGGCGGGACAGCACGCTTCGTTCAGGATCACTGCATGTACGCCGACTATTTCGGGCTTCGTGAGCTACCGTTCAATAACACGCCCGATCCCCGCTTCTTCTTCTCCACCCCCGACCACGAAGAAGCCCTCGCCTCCCTCATCTACGCCGTCAATGAACAGAAAGGCTTCGTCCTGCTCACCGGCGAGGTCGGCACCGGCAAGACCCTCATCGCGCGCATGATGCTCCGCCAGTTCGGCGACCGCATCTGCTTCGCCAACCTGAACCACACGATCAGCAACGGCCGGGAACTCCTCGAAGCCGTCAGCACCGAGTTCGACCTGCCGTTCGACCACAAGACCAGCAACGCCCAGCTTGTGCGCCAGCTCCACGACCACCTGCTCACGCGCTTCGGCACCGGCACGCCCGTCGTCCTCATCGTCGACGAGGCCCAGAACCTGCCCGTGGACGCCTTCGAACTGCTGCGCACCATCGGCAACCTCGAAGCCGACGACGCCAAGCTCCTCCAGATCATCATCATCGGTCAGCCGGAGCTGCAACGCCGCTTCCTGGAGCCCAACCTGCGCCAGCTCCGCCAGCGCATCTTCCGTTGCTTCCACCTGCCCAGCCTCAGCCGCGAGCTGACCGAGGGCTACATCCAACACCGCCTCACCCTCGCCGGTGGGCAGAACCTCGATATCTTCGACACCCGCGCCATCGACCGCATCCACGAATACACGCAGGGGCTGCCCCGACTGATCAACACCCTCTGCGACAACGCCATGCTCAGCGCCTATTCCGCGGACCGCCACCAGATCGACGCGGAGTTCCTCGAATCCGTCATTGCCCAGATGATGACGATTGAACCGCCGGCGCCGGCGGTCGGCCTCCCGCCGCGGAGTGCCCAAGGTGCGGGCGGGCGGTGTCTGACGGGTGGCACGGCCTCCTCTCGCCGCAGTGCGAGCGGGGCCGGCTTGCCGTCCGGCGCGCTAGCCGCTGCCCGCCCCCCCGCGGGCCAGCCCACCGGCGCCCGATGCGACGAGTCCGTGACCGCCTCGCCGTCCTCCGTCCGCGAAGCCCAGGCCGTCCACGCCCGGCTGCACAGCGCGGTCGAACTCGCGCGCACGCTGCTGGACCGCCTCCAGCCGGCGCTCGCCGGCGTCCAGGACCGCGATCACACCACGCACGAGTTGACCGAGACCGCCAGGACGACGCTCCGCGAGACCCGCAAGCTGCACCGTCGCATCGAGGACATCGCCGCTCAAGCGCATGACTTGCAGACGCAAGTGCGTAGCAGTCTCGATCGAATCGCGGAGCAGTTCGAGCGCACCAATCGTTTGGCGCTCTCCCTCAAGCAGACTGCGGATCGCACCGAAACTCTGGCTGCCGCGCGGACCCGTCTCCCCGAACTTCAGGAGCACGCCCGCTCCGGCACCGGGCGGCCCCGCCTGGCGGCACCCCGGGATGCCGGTCGCGTCGAGCAACTCCTGCACGAAGGCCGCCAAAGCCTTGCTGAGCTGCGGTCGTTGCTCACCGGCGCAGGCGGTGGCCCCGGGGCCGACCCCCTACTGTCCCTTCCCGTATCGGCCGCGGCCTCCGCCGGTGTCGCGGACCCGCCCGCGGCCCGCCTCGCCCAGCAGGTGCAGGGGCTGGTCAGCCTGATGGAGCAGCACGAAGCTCATGCCGGGCTGGCCGATTTCGTCCCCGCGTGAACCTCGCGCATGTAGTTGTCGCAACCCCGCCGCCGCCGCGCGCCGGTGCTTGCGGGTGGCCCCGGTAGCACCTATGCTTAGGGCTTCGCCGGCGCCGGGCTGCGGTGGACGGGACCGCGCCGCGGCGCCATTGGAAACCTCCCGTCCCAAGGCAGGTGGACCATGATGCGACTTACGCCTCACCGGCGGTGGCTGACCCTCTGGACAACAGGTGCAATCCTCATGACCAGCTCGACTGTGCTCGCCCAGGAAACCCAGCGCGTGCGGGAACGCGGTGAGATCGAGAAGAAGTACCTCTGGGCAACCGAGACCATCTTCCCCGACGTGCAGAAGTGGGAGGTGGAGTTCGCCGCCGTCGAGAAGGAGGTCGGCAACGCGGCCGCCTTCAAGGGCACCCTCAGTCAGGGCCCCGAGCAACTCCTCAAGTTCCTCACCTGGCGCGACCAGCTCGAACCGCGTATCGATCGCGTCTACGTCTACGCCAGCCTGCTGTCCGACCAGGACACACGGGACAGCGGCAACCAGGGCCTCAAGAACCGGGCCCGCTCCCTGGCCATCAACTACAGTGCCGCGGTCTCCTGGGTCGATCCCGAGTTGACTGCCCTGCCGCACGAAACCATCCAGTCCTGGATGGACAAGAACCAGGACCTGGCCCTCTACCGCCAGTACTTCGATAACCTCTTCCGCCTCAAAAAGTACATCCTCTCCGCCCGCGAAGAGGAGCTGATTGCCCTGGGCGGCGAGGTGTTTTCCACGCCCTACACCGCCTACAACCTGCTCGCCAACGCCGACCTGACGTACCCCACCATCAAGGACGAAAGCGGGCAGCCGGTGGAGTTGAGCGACTCGGCCTTCTACCGCTTCATGCGCTCGACCGATCGCCGCGTCCGCAAGGACGCCTATGACGGCATCGTCAGCGCCTACGCCGGCATGCGCAACACGGCCGCCTCCCTGCTCAGCGGCGCGGTGCAGAGCCACCTCTTCCAGGTCAAGGCCCGCGGCTACCCAAGCTGCCTGGCCGCTTCCCTGGAAAACGGCGCCATCCCCGTTGAGGTCTACCAGACCCTCGTCAACACCGTCAACGAGAACCTGCCCCTTGTGCACCGCTACACGGACATCCGCAAGCGAGCCCTCAAGCTCGACGACGGCGTGCACGACTACGACCTCTACGCGCCCCTCGTCGGCGACGAGGGCAAGCTCCACTACACGTATGAGCAGGGCGTGGACACCATCCTCACCGCCCTCCAGCCCCTGGGCGGCAACTACTTGAGCCCCATGAAGAAGGGCTTCGATTCCCGCTGGGTGGACGTGTTCCCCACCAAGGGCAAACGCAGCGGGGCGTACTCCTCAGGCACTTTCCTGACCCAGCCCTACATCCTGCTCAATTTCCACGGCGATTTCGACGACGTCTCGACCCTCGCCCACGAAATGGGGCACTCGATGCACTCCTTCTTCTCCCGGGGCACCCAGCCCTACATCTACGCCGATTACAGCATCTTCTGTGCGGAGGTCGCCTCCACCTGCAACGAGATCCTCCTGCAGAACTACATGCTTGAGCACACCACCGACCCGAACCAGAAACTCTATCTGCTCGTTGAATTCCTGGAGGGCTTCCGTGGCACCGTGATCCGCCAGACCATGTTCAGCGAGTTCGAGCAGCGCATTCACGAGCTGGCCGAGCGGGGTACCCCGCTCACCGCCGATACGCTCGGTGCCGAATACGGCAAGATCATGAAGAAGTACTACGGCCCCAGTTACACCCACGACGACCTCGTGGACAACTACTGGATCCGTATCCCCCACTTCTACTACAACTTCTACGTGTACAAGTATGCGACCAGTTACTGCGCCGCCACCAACATCGCCGAGCGCGTCCTGGCCGGTGAACCCGGCGCCGTGGACGCTTACATGGAGTTTCTCAAGGCCGGCTCGCACAAGTACCCCATCGACGTGCTGAAGCTGGCCCGCGTCGACATGACCAAGCCCGATGCGATTCGGGCGGCCATGAAGCACTTTGAGCACATGCTCGACCAAACGGAGGCCCTGCTCAAGCAGGTGAACAAGTGACGAAAGCGGGGACGCAGCAAGTTGCTGCGGCCCGTGAGAGCCTCTCGATGTGGCGATCGGCCGCACCGGCGAGGCGCCGGGTCTCGTGCACTACACTGATCTGCCGGCTTCACGCTTCCCACGCGGGGCACGCCCGGGTTATCAGCCCGGACGTGCCCCGCCGCGTTATACACCCCCGCGACGCCAAGCCCCGACGCCCTCCGAGCCCGCGGAGAGGCGAGGGCCGCTGCGGGCACAAAGCCCCACCGGCAGCACACTGACCGTCTTGCCGAGAACGCCACGGTCCATCGCCGCCGCCGGGAGGTACGCTGCCCGACGTGCTCAAATCCGGAAGAACCGCTCCGTATTCGCGGTCATCTGCGCCGCCAGCGCTTCGTAGTCCGTCCCGCGCAGGTCCGCCAGGAACCGGGCGATGTGCACCAGGTACGCCGGCTCGTTGGTACGCCGCGACCGCACCGGCTCCGGCGAAAGGTACGGTGCGTCCGTCTCGATCATGAGCTGGTCTGGCGGGCAGCTTCGGGCGATCTGCTGCGTCTCCACCGCCCGGCGAAACGTCACCACCCCGGTAAACGACGCCCACCATCCCTCGTCTTGCAGTACCGCGTACTGCTCGGCCGAGCCGCTGAAGCAGTGGAACACGACCGGCCGTCCACTCAGCCCGTGCTCGCGCAACAGGGCAACGGTGTCGTCCCAGGCCTCTCGGCAGTGCACCACCACCGGCCGATCAAGCTCCTGCAGCCACGCAAGCTGCCGCGCGAACACCGCCCGTTGCACGTCCCGCGGGGCGAAGTCGTAGTGGTAATCCAGACCCACCTCGCCCAACGCGACCACGCGCAGATCATCCAGCATCCGCCGCACCTGCTCGAAATCGGCCTCCGCGGCCTTCGCGGCTTCGTGGGGATGAATGCCGGCCGTCGCCCGCACCTGCTGCCCGAACCGCTCCGCCAGCGCGACCGCTGCCAACGCGTCCGCCGCGGAGAGCCCGATGCTGATGACGCGCTCGACCCCGGCCCGCCGCGCCCGCTCCAACACGTCCTCAACCTGCCCTGCTAGGCCGGCGTCCGTCAGGTGCGCGTGCGAATCAATCAACGTCACCGTCATCTGCACACCTCAAATCGAAGCCACTCACTCATCCAAGCCGCTGCTGGTATCCCACGCCAAGCCGCACGCCGCAAGCCCCGCGAACACGCACCCCGACAATGCTGCGCGCGTCGGTGTGCACGCGACCTCCGCCCTCTCTCCCTTGCAGCGAGGTACGTGCTCAGCGTGTACGGCGCTGAGGGTGCCATGCTTTCCCGCGACCGCGGTCGCGGGTAAGCACGCTCTGGCGACCGATCGCATGCCCACCCCCGCCTGCGGCGGGGGTGGGCATGGCACCCACGCCAGATACGTACCCTCCCTCCGGGACAGGGGCAGGGGTGAGGGCCGCCGAGGCCCACACGCCCCTTGTAGACAGGAGCGTATCCGCCGTCCGCGCCGCGGAAGAGAATAGCTCCCACCTCCGTCCTCAGCTACTTACTACCGGAAACGCGTTCTCGAAGTGCTCAAGCACCGGGCGCCCGCCCTGGGGCCAGAAGACGCACACCACGTCAAACCGGCACGGTCGATGCTCGAGATGATGCTGCCTGACGAAGTACCGCGCCGCCCGTTCAATCCGGCGACGCTGTGTCCACTGCACCGGTTCCTCCGGCTGGCCGCCGTCGCCGGCCGTCCGCGTCTTCACCTCGACGAACACCAGCGTGTCGCCAAGGAGCACGATCAGATCAATCTCGCCCTGGGGACAACGGTAGTTACGGGCCACGATCCGCCCGCCCAAGCGTTGCAGGTGCCGTCCGGCCAGGTGCTCACCCCGCCTCCCCAGCCGGCCTCGCAGGTTCACGACGCCGCGCCCGCCGTCGCCACCGACGCAGCCGGCACAGGTGCCGCGGCCTCCTCGGCGGCCTCGCCGCTCTTCCGCTGTCCGCGCAGCTCCCGCAACCGGCGCGCCTTGCCCACGCGGTTCCGCAGGTAATAGAGCTTCGCCCGTCGCACCTTCCCGCGCCGACGCACTCTCACGTCCACCACGTGCGGTGAGTGCAGCAGAAACGTCCGTTCAACGCCCTCCTTGCCGACCAGGCGCCGCACCACGAACTTCTCATTCAGCCCGTGCCCCTGCCGTGCGATCACCGTACCATTGAACGCCTGGATGCGCTCCTTGTCACCCTCGATGATCCGGCACATGACGTCGACCGTGTCCCCGACGCGAAACTCGGGCGTCTCCGCCTTCAGATAGGGTTCCTCAACCAAGTCCAACACACGCTGACTCATCCCGCGACTCCCATCAGAATCCGAAGACCACCCGCCCGACCCGGACCCCCTGGGGCCCGTCCCCGGCAGGAATGCGTCCCAGGACGCTCACCCGGAACCCCTCCGCCTCAGCCGATCGGTTGATCGGACGGGTTCCTCGACTCCGTCTTGCGCCCCCGCGGCTCTCTACACGCCGCAGTCCTGTTTCCTGTCGTCCGTATCGGCGTCCGGCCCCAGCAGGTCCGGCCGCTGTTGCCGGGTCCTTGCCAACGCCTGCTCTCGCCGCCACGCTTCGATCCGGGCGTGGTCACCCGACAGCAGCACCTCCGGTACGCCCATGCCGCGAAAATCCCGCGGCCGCGTGTACTGCGGATACTCCAGCAGGCCCCGGGCAAATGACTCGTCGCCCGTGGCTCCTTCATGGCCCAAAGCCCCCGGGAGCAGCCGCACGATCCCGTCGATAACCACCATGGCGGCCGGTTCCCCGCCCGACAGTACGTAGTCACCGATCGAAACCTGCCGCGCCCCCAGCCCCAGGCGGATCCGCTCGTCGAACCCCTCGTAGTGCCCGCAGATCAGCACCAGCCAGGGCTCACGCTCCAACTCCGCCAACAACGCCTGGGTCAATACCTCGCCCTGCGGCGTCAGCAGAACCACCAGCGGCTTCTCCGGCCGCTCCTGCCGCAGATGCTCAACCGCCTCAAACACCGGCCCGCAGCGC
>Ga0209605_1000226_pt1 | contig 76619 bp, 58 predicted proteins | sample AD_UKC035_MetaG_FD_184408 | JGI IMG/M metagenome (GOLD analysis project Ga0209605, IMG submission 184408) | Active sludge microbial communities of municipal wastewater-treating anaerobic digesters from USA - AD_UKC035_MetaG (SPAdes) (version 2) | ecosystem: Engineered > Bioreactor > Anaerobic >...
CCGGGTGTACTCCGCCCTGGGCGAGAAGCAGCAGGCGCTGGACTTCTACAACCAGGCGCTGCCCTTTTACCGACAGGTGAGCGACCGGGCCGGCGAGGCGACGACGCTGAACAACATCGGCCGGGTGTACGACGACCTGGACGAGAAGCAGCAGGCGCTGGCGTACTACAACCAGGCGCTGCCCCTCTTCCGGCAGGTGGGTAATAAGGCCGGCGAGGCAACGACGCTGAACAACATCGGCCGGGTGTACGACGCCCTGGGCGAGAAGCAGCAGGCGCTGGAGGTCTACAACCAGGCGCTGCCCCTGCACCGGCAGGTGGGTAATAAGGCCGGCGAGGCGACGACGCTGAACAACATCGGCCTGGTGTACGACGCCCTGGGCGAGAAGCAGCAGGCGCTGGACTTCTACAACCAGGCGCTGCCCTTTTACCGGCAGGTGGGCGACCGGTGGGGCGAAAGCATCACCCGCTACAACATGGCCGTGGTCTGCGCGGACCTGGGCGACCTGGCCGGCGCCGAGGCGCAGTTGCTCCTGGTCGTCGCCCTGGACGAGGCCATCGGCCATCCCGACCTGGCCAGCGACCGGGCCGCTCTGGCGCGCATCCAGGCCCGACGCGCGGGGCGGGGTTGATGCGGGGGTATTCGCAGGACTGACGGTCCTGGTCCTGCTGGCGTTTACCGCCGCTCTGGGCGCAGGACCGTCAGTCCTGGGCCAAGCAGCCATCGGCACAAAAGTCAGGCTGCCGCGCAGGGTGAGGTCGTAGCGCCCCTATCCCCCACGCCCCACCCATGCGCCCGCGGACCGGGCGCGGCGACGTTCGCGGGGAGACCGGCGCAAGAGACCAATGCGCCGCGGACTGGCGCCGGCCGGTTCGTGCTGACGCCGGAAGTGCGCTATAATGGCCCCAGTCTGTGACGACCTTGCGTTTCCACCCATGCCGAGGTGCGCCCCATGTCTGACAGCCTCCTCTCCTCCCTGGCCCAGATCTATCCCTCCGACTGCATCCTGACCCAGCCGGCCGCGCTGGCGCCGTATGAGTGCGATGCGCTGACCGCGACGCGCGTGCGCCCGCGGGCGGTTGTGCTGGCTGACACGCAGCAGGAGGTGATCGACACGGTGCGCGCCTGCTACCGCCTGGGCGTGCCCTTTGTCGCCCGCGGCAGCGGCACCAGCCTCTCCGGCGGCTCGCAGCCGCTGGCCGATGGCATCGTCATCGCGCTCAACCGCCTCAATCGCCTCGTCAGCCTCGACCCAACCACGCGCATCGCGGTGGTGGAGCCGGGCGTGGTCAACATCGAGGTCAGCAAGGCGGCCGCGCCGCATAGCCTCGCCTATGCGCCTGACCCGGCCAGCCAGTTGGTCTGCACCATCGGCGGCAACGTGGCCTTCAACGCCGGCGGCGTGCATTGCCTGAAATATGGCATGACCAGCAACCACGTGCTGGGGATCAAGGCGGTGCTGGCCGATGGCGAGGTGGTACACCTGGGCGGCGCCAGCCTGGAGGGGGTGGGGCCCGATCTGCCGGGGCTGTTCGTGGGCAATGAGGGCACTTTCGGCGTCGCCCTGGAGCTGACGCTGCGCCTCATCGCCCGCGTCGAACGCTACAAGACGGTGCTGGCGGCCTACCGCTCCTTGCAGGAGGCCGGCGACGCGGTCAGCATGATCGTGGCGCGCGGCCTGTTGCCGGGCGCGCTGGAGATCATGGACCCGCTGGCCATCAAGGCCACCGAGGCCGCGGCCCACCCTGGCTATCCGCTGGAGGCCGGCGCGCTGCTGATCGTTGAACTGGAAGGAGAGACGGTTGAGGTGGAGGCTGACTTCACCGAGCTGCTGGAGGTGCTGCGCCAGTCGGGCGCCTACCAGATCCGACCGGCCGCCAGCGACGCCGAGCGCATGTTGATCTGGAAGGGGCGCAAGAGCGCATTTTCGGCTGTGGGCCGGCTGACGCCGCAGTATATCGTGCAGGATGGCGTTGTGCCGCGCAGCAACCTGGGCGCGGCGCTGGCCAGGATCAGCCAGCTCAGCCAGCAGTATGGCATCCCGGTCGCCAACGTCTTTCACGCCGGCGACGGCAACCTGCATCCGCTGATCTTCGTCGACGCCAGGACGCCGGACGGGCAACACAGGGCCGAGGAAATGGCCAGCCAGATCCTGCACCTCTGCATCGAGCTGGGCGGCTCCATCACCGGCGAGCATGGCGTCGGCCTGGAAAAGCGCGCCTATCTGCCACAGATGTTCAGCGCGGCCGACATGGCGACCATGACGCGGCTGCGCCAGGCTATGGACCCCAAGGAGATCGCGAACCGGGGGAAGATGCTTGAGGTCGCGGTGAACGGTGATCGGTTGTCGGTGAACGGTGATCGGTCGTCAGTGAACGGCGATGGGGTGGTCGTGCACGCGCAGAGCCTGACGGAAGTCCAGGAGGCCGTGCGCAACTATGACCGGCTGGTGGTGCGCGGGGGTGGGAGCAAGCCTGCCCTCGGCGCGACGCGCGAGGGCGCGGCTGTGCTGGACATGCGCGGGCTGCGCGGCATGGTCGAATACGTGCCGGACGAGTTCACCTTCACCGCGCTGGCCGGGACGCCGCTGCGCGAGGTGGCGGACATGCTGGCCGAACACGGCCAGTATTTGCCCTTTGACCCGCCGCTGCTGGAGGCGGGCGCGACGCTGGGCGGCGCGGTCGCGGCCGGGCTGAGCGGCCCGCGCCGCTATCGCTACGGCGGCGTGCGCGATTTCATCATCGGCGTGCGTTTCGTCGACGGCCGCGGTCAGGTGGTGCGCGGCGGCGGCAAGGTGGTCAAAAACGCGGCCGGCTTCGACCTGCCCAAGCTGATGGTGGGCAGTCTGGGCCGGCTGGGCGCGCTGGTGGAGCTGAGCTTCAAGGTCTTTCCCCAGCCCGCGGCCATGGCTACCCTGCGCAGCGACTGCATCACGCTGGACGCGGCCCTGGAGCGCATGGCCAGCCTCACCCGCCAGCCGCTGGACATCGAGGCCATCGAGCTGGAGCCAACGGCCGGCGGCGCCAGCCTCTGGGTGCGCATCGGCGGCCGGCCAGACACCCTCCGGCTGCGCGTCGAGCGCCTGCAAGACCTGCTGGGCGGCGGCGAACGGCTGGCCGACGCCGTTGAACAGAGCCACTGGCGCGAGGTTGGCGAGTTCCAATGGGCGGCCGGCTGCGAGGTCCTGGTCAAGGCGCCGTTGAACGCGCGGCAAGTCGGCGCGCTGGAGGAGAGGCTGGCCGGGCTGGGTCTGCTGCGCCGCTACGGCGTGGCCGGCAATGTGGCCTGGATCGCCCTGCCGCAGGCTGAGCAACTGGCGACGCTGGCCGGCCTGCTGGCTGATCTGAACCTGGGCGGCGTCGTGGTGCGCGGCCCCGCCGGCCATCCCCTGCTGGGCCAGCGCAGCGGCGAGCCATTTTACCGGCGCGTCAAGCAGACGCTGGACCCCGATGGGCGGTTCGGCGAGCTGTAAACCCCGGCCGGCTCGGTCGGAGACCGGCCAGAGCATAACAAGTTGCAGTGCATGGCGCAGACTGGCTCGGTCGGAGACCGGCCAGAGCATAACAAGCCGCAGTGCATGGCGCAGACTGGCTCGGTCGGAGACCGGCCAGAGCATAAAGGTCGGAGACCGGCCAGAGCATAAAACCCAACCCCAAACATCGAACCACCCCTTCCCCTCCCCCATTAACCATTAACCATTGACCATTAACCATTAACCATTGACCATTCCCCCTTCCCCCTCACGAGGCTCTCATGCAGCACAGCATCCCCATCGACAGCCTGGGCCCACAGGGCGAGATCATGGCCCAGGCGGTGCAGACCTGCGTCCACTGCGGCTTTTGCCTGCCCACCTGCCCTACCTATCGCCTGCTGGGCGAGGAGATGGACTCGCCGCGCGGCCGCATCTACCTGATGAAGGAGACGCTGGAGGGCAGCGTGACGCTGGAGGAGAGCGCGCCCTTCATCGATCGCTGCCTGGGCTGTCTGGCCTGCGTGCCGGCCTGTCCATCGGGCGTGCCCTACGGCGACCTGCTGACCAGCTTCCGCGCCCATGCCGAGCCGCAGCGCAGCGACCGCCCGGCCAGCCAACGGATGCAGCGGCTGTTGATCCGCCAAACCCTCCCCTACGCGGGACGTTTTCGCGCCGCGGCCCGGGCGGGCCGGCTGGGCAAACGGCTGAGCGCCCTGCTGCCTGACAGGCTGCGGACCATGGTCGCCCTTCTGCCGGACGAGCTGCCCCAGGCCGCGCCGCTGCCCGATTTCTATCCGGCCCAGGGGACGCGGCGGGCGCGGGTCGCACTGCTGGTGGGCTGTGTGCAGCAGACGCTGGCGCCGGAGATCAACTGGGCCACCTTGCGGGTGCTCAGCCGCAACGGCGTCGAGGTGCTGATCCCGCGCGGCCAGGGCTGCTGCGGCGCACTCTCCATGCACATCGGCCAGGCTGACCAGGCCCGCGACCTGGCACGCGCCAACCTGGCGACCTTCCCGAACGATGTGGACGCGGTCGTCACCAACGCGGCCGGCTGTGGATCAGGCATGCACGAGTACCCGGTGCTCTTCAAGGGCCTGGCTGAGGAGGCGCAGGCCGCGGCCTTTGCCGGGAAGGCGCTGGACATCAGCGTCTTCCTCCACCGCCTGGGGCTGAGTGCGCCGCCGCCGCTGGCCCAGCCGCTGCGCGTGGCTTACCACGACGCCTGCCACCTGGCCAACGCCCAGGGGGTGCGCAGCGAACCGCGCCAGCTCCTCAGCCACATTCCCAATCTGACGCTGCTGGAGATCCCGGACGGGGAGCTGTGCTGCGGATCGGCCGGCGCCTACAACCTGGAGCAGCCGGAGATCGCGCATCAACTGGGGGAACGCAAGGCGCGCAACATCCTGACCACCGGCGCCGATGCCATCGTCACCGGCAACATCGGCTGCATGACCCAAATCGCCGCCCACCTGACGCGCCTGGGCCAGCCGCTGCCCCTCTGGCACACGGTGCAGGTGTTGGATCGGGCGTATGCGGGCGTGATGCGTAATGCGTAATGCGTAACCCGGAGTGTGTGGGGCGTGGGACGTAATGCGTAACTCGTAACTCGTAACCCGGAGTGCGTGAGGACGTGGGGCGTAATGCGTAATGCGTAATGCGTAACCCGGAGTGCGTGAGGATGTGGGGCGTGATGCGTAATGCGTAATGCGTAACCTGGAGTGCGTGAGGACGTGGGGCGTAATGCGTAATGCGTAACCCGGAGTGTACGCGACGTGATGCGTAATGCGTAATGCGTAACCCGGAGTGCGTGGGACGTGATGCGTAATGCGTAATGCGTAACCCGGAGGGTGTGCGGCGCGGGACGTAATGTGCAATGCACAACCTGGAGTGTGTGCGGCGCGGGGCGTGGGGCGTGGGGCTTGATGCGTAACTCATAACACGTGACCCGGAATCCAGAATACGTCCCGTCAATTCCGGGTTACGCATTACGCATTACGCATTACGCATTACGCATTACGGGTTACGAGTCACATCACCAGCCTCACCCCCAACACCACCAACATCAGCAGCACGATCCGGCTGTACAGGGCGGGGTCGATGCGCTTGGCCAGGCGGGCGCCGGCGATGAAGCCCAAGGCCAGCGGCAGCAACGCGATCAGATAGTTGCGCCAGACTGCGGGGGTCATGTTGCCCGCGGCCGTGTGATTGGCGATGACCAGCACGTCGATGACCAGGAAGAAGCCCTGCAGGTTGCCGCGGAACTCCTCTGGCGGCCAACGCTTGCAGTGGCCATAGATCACCACCGGCGGGCCGGCAGTGTTGTAGGCCCCACCCAGTAGGCCGGAGAGAAAGCCCGCGCCATAGGCCCAAAGGTTGCTCTCCAGCCTGGGCAGCCGCAGACGCAGCAGGCCATAGACCGCATAGCCGGTGATCACCACCCCCAACACCGTCAGCACGATCTCCTCGTCGATGCGCTGGATGGCCAACACCCCCAGCGGGATGCCGATCACAGCCGCGGCAATCAGCCGCCAGATCACCGTCAGGCTGACGCTTTGGCGGTAATAGGCCAGCATGGCGATCTCCAACGTCAGCCCCAGCAGGGCGATCAGCGGGGAGGAGGTCTGGATGCCCAGCACGCCGACCATCAGCGGCATGCCGACCATGGCCGTGCCGAAGCCGACCACGCTCTGGGTGAAGGAGGAGAAAAAGACGATGGCCGCCACGGCCAGGGTGAGCAGAGAGATCAGATCTGATGAAGGGTGTGACAAGGATCGTAACCCGCGATGAGGATGACATGGCCAGCAGCGGCCTGGACAGATGCCATTGTACGTCCATGGCCTCATGCCTGCCAAGTTAGAAAAGGACTCGTCGCCGCCAGTCAGCACTGTCAGTCCTGTGCGACGCACGCCCGATAGGTTGCGATTTTGCCCCTCTGATGGTATCATGGGCCTGTTTTTGCAGCTTCATGGCGCCGTTTCCCACCCCGCCGGCCGCTCAGCCGGAGGAGGAAACGGAGTTTATTTCAACTGCTCGGAGGTCCATCTATGACAAACGGAAAATCCTACAAGGGCACCATCGGCATCCTGACTGGCGGCGGCGACGTACCTGGCCTCAACCCTGCCATCCGCGGGGTCACCATCCGCGCGCTGCGCGAGGGCTATCAGGTCATCGGCATCCGCCGCGGCTGGAAGGGCGCCATCGAGATCGTGCGCGAAAAAGATTATGACAACCATGAAAACTTCCAGGTGCTGACCGAGGATGTGGTCAACCGCGCCGGACGCACCGGCGGCACCTTTCTGCACTCCTCCCGCACCCGCCCCAGCCATGTCAAGGCCGACGATGTGCCGCTGCACCTGCGCGACAAGTACACCGACAAGGTCAACGATCTGACGCCGGAGGTGCTGGCCAACCTGGAATGGCTGGGCATCGACTACATGATCCCCATCGGCGGCGATGACACGCTCAGCTATGGCGTGCACCTGGCGAAGCAGGGCTTCAAGGTGGTGGCCATCCCCAAGACCATGGACAACGACGTGCCCGGCACCGACTACTGCATCGGCTTCAGCACCTGCGTCTCACGCACCATCGCCCTGACCAACAACCTGCGCACCTCGGCCGGCTCCCACGAGCGCTTCCTGGTGCTGGAGGTCTTCGGTCGCTACGCCGGTTTCACGGCCATGCTGCCCACCATGGCCGGCGCAGCCAACCGCTGCGTCATCCCGGAGCACCGCTTCGACATCGAAAAGCTGACGGAGCTGCTGGTGGCGGACCGCAATCGCAACCCCAGCAAATACTCCATCGTCATGGTCTCGGAAGGGGCCATGTTCTCCGGCGGCGAGATGGTCTTCCAGAGCCAGACCACCGACGCCTATGGCCACAAGAAGCTGGGCGGCATCGGCGATCTGATCTCGCAGGAGCTGCAGGCGCGCTCTTCTACCTACAACAACGGCAAACCGATCAACGTCATCAACCAACGGCTGGGCTATCTGGTGCGCGGCGGCGACCCCGATGCCATCGACTCCATCGTGCCCATGGCCTACGGCAACCTGGCGCTGGATCTGATCCTGAATGGCCTGCATGGCCGGCTGGTGGTGCTCAAGAACGGTCGCTACGACGATGTGCCCATCGAGGTGGTCACCAGCAGCAAGAAGGTGGTGAATGTGGAGAACTTCTACGACACCGAACGCTATCGCCCGCATTACCGCAAGTTCGCCATGAAGCCGCTGTTCATCATGACCAGCGAGCTGTGAGCGGGCGCTCGGCGATGGAACGCCAGGCGATGGAACGCCAGACAATGGAATTGTCTGGCTGACAGCACAAAACGCCCTCAGGCTCTGGGAACTGTCGGATTGCAGACGCCCGTTCGATATGGATCGAACGGGCGTCTGTGGTTCCTGGCGTGCCCCGGCGTCAGACCGGTGTGTCGGGTGGGCTGGCGGCCGTGCCCGAAGGTCAGGCCGGTGCGCCGGAGGGCTGGCGGCCGGCCTTGCCGGTGCGCGGCGGGTAGTTGGGCGACAGGCGCAGCAGATGCCGCCGGATCAGCGGTCGCAGTGCGATCACGGCCGGCCGCCGCAGGCCGAGGGTCGCCCGCACGTCGGCCAGATAGTCGTCCAGGGTGTGACGCTGGAAGCGCAACACCTGCTGGCTCTCGGTCGTATCCAGCCAGTCCACGGCGAATGGCTCGCTGCGAAAGGCCCAATCGGGCAACATGCCGACGCCGAAGGCATCCAGCACCCGCGCGGCCAGGTCGCGGTAGATGTACTGACAGGCCGCCCCGCCGCCGATGTGCCAGGTGCGCCCCCAGGCCGCCTCAGTTTGCAGGGTGTTGGCCATGGCCAGCGCCACATCGCGGCCATGCACGTACTCGATGCGGTTGTCCAGCGGCACGTCGAACACCCCCGAATCGACGATCAGCCGGATGGGCATGGCCGCGGCCAGGCGCAGGATGGCCCAACGCAGGCCCGCATCCCTGACCATCTCCTCGCAGGCCACCTTGTGCCGGGCGTAGTGCTCCACCGGCTGGGGCTTGTCGCTGACGCGGCGCGGCGGCGGCAGGTGCTGCGTGGGGCCATAGATGTGCAGCGACGAGGCGAAGACAAAGGCGGGGCGCTGCGGGCTGGCCACGGCCGCCTCCAGCAGATTGCGGGTGCCCCCCACGTTGACCTGGTGCGCAAAGTCGGGGCGCTCCTCGCTGCGAACGCCGGTCACTGAGAGGTTGGGGATCACGAAAGCCAGGTGAACGATGGCCTCCTGGCCCTGCACCGCGGCCGCCACCTCATCCGGCTTGCGCAGATCGCCCCAAACCACCTCGAAAGGGCCGGGGATCTGTTGGGCGCGGCGCTGGTTTTCCTTGGTGGCCACATCGAAGCAGCGCACGGTGTGGCCCTGCGCCAGCAACTCGCGCAGGGTGTGCGAGCCGATGTTGCCAAACGCGCCGGTAAGCAGTACTTGCATCTTGGTTTGCTCCTGTTTTTCTTGAATTTATGTCGTCTCGACGGCTACTCGACCCTCGGGGTCGCGTCGAGACCAGTTTCTGTTGTTGCGACCTGGACAGTCGCGGCTGGGCTGAGCAGTCCTGTCAGAAAGAGATCGACGCCCAGTTGCGCCGAACGCTCCCAGTCGCTGCCAGAGGAGTCCAGCGCGCTCTGCAAGATCATGCCCACGGCCATAGAGACAAGGGTGCGCGCCGCCTCCTGCGCGTCGCAGGGCCGCAGCGAGCCGTCGGCGATGCCCTGCTCGATCAACTGAGCCAGCAACGCGCGGTAGCGCTGAAAGGGCGCGATCGTGGCCTGCCAGAGGCTCTCGTCGCGCGCGGCCTGACGCCAGAACTCCAGGTAGATCATCAGGTGCCCGCTGGCGTCACGGAACACCCGCTGCAAGAGGCCGGCCAACGCCTGCAAGCTCTCGGCGGCCGGGGCCGAAGGGGCGGCCAGCCGCGTCATCTCATGTTCCAGGGTTGCCAGCCACTGATCCAGCAGCGCCAGGAAGAGCGCTTGCTTGCTGACAAAATGATAGTAGAACGCGCCCTTGCTGACGCCGGCCCGCTGGCAGATCTCTGCCACGCCGGTCGCGTCGTAGCCGCGCTCGGCAAAACAGGCCAACGCGGCCTCCATCAGGCGCGTCTTGGTTTCTTCGCTGCGGGGTTGTGTGCTCATCGTTGCCTCAAAACATACCGACTGGTCGGTTTTATCCAATTCTACAGCAGTTGCGCCAGAATGCAAGAATGACAGATGCGCCGATTGACACAAGCCTGCAAAAGCGTTACTATAGCGGCATGATCAGCTATCTGGTGCACCTGGTTCGCCGCCGCTGGCCTGGCTTCGAGCAGTTGACAGACCGGGAACGCGCGCTTCTGATCTCCGATATCGCGCTGGTGTCGCTCAGCCTGCCGCTGGGCGTGCTGGCGCTGGCCGTGTTGGCGGCCGTCTCCAGCCCCGCGCTGATGCGCAGCCAGTGGCCGGCCGCCCTGATAATCCTGACCCTCGGCGTTTCGCTCACGCACATCGGCTTCTTTCAGATCCTCGGCGCGCGCGCCGGCGAGTACAGCTACACCGGCGCCACGTTGCTGCCGGTGCTGGCAAATGCGGCCCTGCTGCTCTTCGGTCCCAGCTCGATCTGGCTGATCATGGCGCTGGACATCCCGTTCTACTTCCCCCGCCTGCGCCATGCCCAGAGCACACCCCAGCGCTGGACCCTCGCGCGCAACTGGCTGTACAGCGTGTGGAACGTCCCCCTGAGCATGCTGCTGGCGCTGCTGGTTTACCGGCTGGCCGGCGGCGTCATTCCCCTGCCCGACCTGTCCTGGCGCTCAACTCTTCCCGGTTTTCTGGCCGTGCTGGCGTCGCTGGTCTGCCAGATGGCCTCCCTGATCCTGCTGATGGCGATCCACCAGCGCTCGCTGCGGGCGCTCGATCAGCCGGCAACGCCGCGCCGCCGTTGGCTGACGCTCCGCTTCTCGCTGATCGCCGAAATCTCCGCCTTCTTCGGCATCATGGCTGCCGCGCTTTACTCGCAGAACGGCGTATGGGGCTTTCTCTTCTTCATGCTGGGCGTCCACCTGGTCAGCCTGCTGGCGCGGCGGCTGAGCAAGGCCGCCATGCTCAGCCAGGAGCAGTCGCGCGAGGTGACGCAGTTGGAGCGGCTGGGGCGGGCGATCATCGCCGCACCCCCCGGCGCGCTGGACCTGCCCGCGCTGCTGGCCGAGTATGTCCCGGCCATGTTCCGCTATCGCCAGATCGAGATCCGCCTCTTCCCCGACCAGACTTTGCTGCACCTGCCCGAGGGCCAGCCGGCGCCAGCGCGCGCAGCCTGGGAGTGGCTGGCTGCCCACGCTGAGTACTGCGACATCAAGGTGCGCCAGACTGCCCCCTGGGAGGACCGGCCAGCCCGTGACCGCCTGGTGCTCTGCCCGATTATGACCAGCGACACCGGCCAACCGCTGGGCGGCATCTGCCTGACGGAGGAGACCAACATCTTCGAGGATCTCGCCATCGACCTGCAGCCGCCCATGCAAACGCTGGCCGCGCAGATCGCCTCCGCCCTGCACAGCGTCGAGGCCTACCGGCGCGACCTGCAACACCAGCGGGTGGCGCAGGAGCTGGCTGTGGCCGGCCAAATCCAGGCCACCTTCCTGCCGCCCAGCCTGCCGGCGCTGTCCGGCTGGCAACTGGTCGCAGATCTGCAGCCGGCGCGCGAGACTTCGGGGGATTTCTACGACGCGTTCGATCTGCCGGGGGGCAAGCTGGGCTTTTTGGTGGCCGACGTCTCCGACAAGGGCATGGGCGCGGCGCTGGTCATGGCGCTCAGCCGCACCCTTCTGCGGACCTACGCCTACGAATACCACGCGCAGCCCGATGACGTGCTGCGCATCGCCAACCGGCGCATCCTGGCCGACACCCAGTCTGGCCTCTTCGTCAGCGCGTTCTACGGCGTGATCGACCCCGGCGCGGGGATAGTCACCTATGCCAACGCCGGCCACAACCCGCCCTACCTGCTGCGCAACCACGGCTCGGCCAGCACGGCCGCGCTGACCCAGACCGGGATGGTGCTGGGGGTGCTGGACGACGTCGAGTGGGAGTCTGTCACCATCGCCATGCAGCCCGGCGACATGTTGGTGATCTACTCGGACGGCGTCAGCGACGCGCTGAACGAGGCCGACGAGTTTTTCGGCGAGGAGCGGCTGCGGGCCCTGGTCGAGCAACACCGCAGCGCGTCCGCCCAACAGATGCTCGACGCGATTGTCGAGACGCAGCGCCGCTTCGTGGGCCGCCGCCCATGGTTCGACGACGCCACGCTGATGGTCCTCAAACGAGAATAGGCCTGTACCTATCGTCAATCAGGAGTCGAGCCTTCTGGCGCTCGGCCCACCCACCTCCCACCGCCGGACCTGCCGCAGCCCCACCTTGGCGCCCATTCAGGAGAAACCCATGTCCCAACAGATACTCATCACCACCCACGACGCCGTTGTGCGCATTCAGATCAACCGGCCGGAGAAGAAGAACGCCCTGACCCTGGCCATGTACGACGCCATGACCGAGGCCCTGCTGGCGGCCGAAGCCGACCCGGCCGTGCGCGTGATCCTTTTTGCCGGCGCCGACACCTGCTTCACGGCCGGCAACGACCTGGGGGACTTCCTCGACAACCCGCCCAGCGGCGATGACAGCCCCGTTTTCCGCTTTCTCAAGACGCTGATCGCGGCGCAGAAGCCGGTGCTGGCGGCTGTGCACGGCGTGGCTGTGGGCATCGGCACCACCATGCTGCTGCACTGCGACCTGGTCTGGGCCGGCCCCAGCGCGCGCTTCCAACTGCCCTTCGTCAACCTGGGATTGACCCCCGAGGCCGCATCCAGCCTGCTCCTGCCGCAGCTCATGGGCCACCGCCGCGCGGCCGAGCTGTTGTTGCTGGGCGAGACCTTCGACGCCGAGACTGCCCTGGCCGTGGGGCTGGTCAACGGCCTGCGCGCCGACAGCGAGCTGGACGACTACGTGCTGCACAAGGCGCGGGCGCTGGCCGCCAAGCCGCCCACGGCTGTGCGGCTGAGCAAGCAGTTGATGAAGCGCTGGCCGGCCGAGGCGGTGCGCCAGACCATGGCCGCCGAGGGGGAGATCTTCATCGCCCGCCTGCATTCCCCCGAGGCCCGCGAGGCCATGACCGCCTTCTTCGAGCGTCGCCAGCCTGATTTCTCACGGGTGGTGGATGATGTGATGTGAACTGCTCGTTGGGTCAAACGCACAGAAAGACAATCAGCAATTCCAAATATGGTGGCTGCCATGCCGGAGTCGAGCCTTCAGGCGGGTCAGCACGCCCGACTCACGTCGGCCAGACCCGGCTGAAGCCTCGACTCCTCGCCATGTTTGATGGCTGCCACGCCGGAGTCGAGCCTTCAGGCGGGTCAGCACGCCCGACTCACGTCGACCAGACCCGGCTGAAGCCTCGACTCCTCGCCATGTTTGATAGCTGCTAAGCTGGAGTCGAGCCTTCAGGCGGGTCAGCACGCCCGACTCACGTCGACCAGACCCGGCTGAAGCCTCGACTCCTCGCCATGTTTGATGGCTGCCACGCCGGAGTCGAGCCTTCAGGCGGGTCAGCACGCCCGACTCACGTCGGCAAGACCCGGCTGAAGCCTCGACTCCTCGCCATATTTGGAATTGCTGGGCATTGCTTCACATTGGTGCAAGAGCCTTATGCCGGCAGCGGCGCGATGTGCCTGGGCCCATGCCCGGTCGGCGATGCCGGCGCGGTGAGAGCGTCGATCTCGGCCTGGCGGCGGAACTGGCTCATGTAGAGCTCATAGTAGAAGCCCTTCTGCGCCAGCAGCTCCTCGTGCCGGCCGCGCTCGACGATCTGGCCCTGGTCCAGCACCAGCACCTCATCGGCGTTGCGGATGGTGCTCAGCCGGTGGGCGATGACGAAGCTGGTGCGTCCTTGCAGCAGCTCGTTGAGCGCCTTCTGGATCAGCCGCTCGGTGCGGGTGTCCACGCTGGAGGTGGCCTCGTCCAGGATCAGAATGGCCGGATTGGCCAGCGCGGCGCGCGCGATGCTGATCAACTGGCGCTGGCCCTGGCTCAGGCCGCCGCCCCGCTCGCCCAGCACGGTGTTGTAGCCCTCAGGCAGGCGGTCGACGAAGGTGTCCACGCTGGCCAGCCTGGCCGCGGCGATCACCTCCTCGTCGCTGGCGTCGGGCCGGCCAAAGCGGATGTTCTCCATCACCGAGGTGCTGAAGAGGAAGGAGTCTTGCAGGACGATGCCGATCTGACTGCGCAGCGACTGGGCCGTCACCGTGCGCACGTCGATGCCGTCGATCAACAGCTCGCCGCTGGACACATCCCAGAAGCGCGGGATCAGGTTGATGATGGTCGTCTTGCCGGCGCCGGTGGGGCCGACGATGGCGATGGTCTTGCCCGGCTCAGCCGTGAAGCTGATGCCATTCAGCACCGACACATCCTTTTTGTACTCGGCATGCACCTCGCGGAACTCGACCTTGCCCACGATGGGGGGCATGGCCACCGCGTTGGGCGCCTCCTGCACCGTGGGGATCTCATCCATCAGGCCGAAGATCCGCTCCATGCCCGCGAGCGCGTTCTGGATGTTGGTCCAGAGGATGGCGATCTGCTGGATCGGCTGGTTGAAGCGCTGCACGTAGGTGATGAAGGTGATCACCAGGCCGACGGAGATGGTCGCGCCGAAGAGGGTCTGATTGCGCAGCAGGGCCAGGCCGCCCACGCCGGCCACGATGGCCAACGCCGCGTAGCCCAGCGCCTCCAGGGAAGGGGCCAGCGCGCTGGTGTAGCTGACAGCCTTGATGTTGGCGTCGCGGTTGGCCGCGTTGGTGACCATGAACTGCTGGATGTTCTCCTCCTCGCGGCCGAAAGCCTGCACCTCACGCACAGCCGCGATGCCCTCTTGCAGCTCGGCGTTGACGTTGCCCAGGTCCTGGCGCGCCTTGCGGAAGGCCTTGCGCGCCTGGCCGGAGAGCCAGAAAGTCACCAGCAACATGGCCGGCACCGCCACCAGGCTGATCAAGGCATAGGGCACGCTGAGCGTCAGCATCTTGTAGCTGATCCACACCAGCAGCAACATGCCGCCCAGCACCTGCAACAGCGCGAAGTTGATGGCCTGCGAGATGGTCTCCGTGTCGTTGGTGATGCGGCTCATCAGGTCGCCGGCCTCATGCTCGACGTAGTAGCCCATGGAGAGCTGATGCATGTGGGCGAAGAGCTTCTCGCGCAGGTTGCGCAGCACGTGCTGGCCCGACCAGGTCATCAGAAAGAACTGCGCGCCCGATGAGAGGGAGATGAACACGTAGAGGCCCAGAATGGTGAGGGTCATCCGGGCCAGGCCGGCCAGCCGCTGGTCCGCGGTCAGGCGGGTTGGGTCGCTTTCCAGAGTGCAGGACTGCTGGCCGCCTTGCTGCATATCGCCCAGGAAAGAGGACAAGGCCGAGCCGGCCGGATCGCCGGTGGTCGCGGGGGAGACCGTCACCAGGTAGCAGTCCACCGTCGAGCCCAGCAGCTCGGGGATGGTGATCTGCGCCCAGGTCGAGGTGATCAACAGAGTGGCGATGATCAACAGCACCCACCAGTAGGGCTTGAAAAAGCCGGCCATCCGGCCCAGGGTTTCACGCGTTTTCTTCGGTTTAAGATTGTCCTGGCCCATCATGCGGGCCATGCCAGAGGGTCCACCAAACATCAGGCCACCTCCTCATCGAGTTCCACGTCGCTGACCAGCTGCGAGGTGTAGATTTCGGCGTAGATTTCGCTGCTCTCCATCAGTTCCGCGTGCTGGCCGCGGGCCGCCACACGTCCCTTGTCCAGCACCAGGATCTGGTCGGCGTGCATCACCGTGCTGATGCGCTGGGCGATGACGAAGCTGGTGCGCCCCTTCATCAGACGATCCAGCGCCTGCTGGATGTGATACTCGGTCTCCAGATCCACCGCGCTGGTGGAGTCGTCCAGGATCAGGATGTGGGGATCCAGCAGCAGGGCGCGGGCGATGGCGATGCGCTGTTTCTGGCCGCCGCTGAGGGTGGCGCCGCGCTCTCCCACCGGCGTGTCATAGCCCTGGGGGAAGGAGAGGATGAAGTCATGGGCCGCGGCGGCCTTGGCCGCCGTCTCGATCTCTTCCTGGGAGGCATCAGGCCGGCCAAAGGCGATGTTGTCCCGGATGGTGCCGGTGAAGAGGGTGGTCTCCTGCAACACGATGCCGATGGAGGCGCGCAGCGATTCCAGCGTCACCTCGCGCAGGTCGTGCTGGTCGATCAGCACGCGGCCCTCGCTGGGGTCGTAGAAGCGGGGGATCAGATTGATGATGGTGGTCTTGCCGGAGCCAGTGGCGCCCAGCAGGGCGATGGTTTGGCCCGGCTCAGCCGTGAAGCTGACCTCAGAGAGCACCGGATCGCCGCCGGCGTAGTAGCGGAAGGTGACATTCTCGAAGGTCACCCGTCCCTGCACCTCCGGCAGCGCGCTGGCGCCTGGCATGTCAGTCACGTCGCTGGTGGTGTCGAGAATCTCGAAGATGCGGGTGGCCGAGGCCGAGGCCTGCGACATCTGCGAGATGATGAAGCCCAACTGTGCCAGCGGGATGAAGATGAAGATCAGGTAAAGGCTGAACTCCTGATACTGCCCCAGGGTCAGCGTGTTGTTGATAATCTGGCGGCCGCCGAAGTAGAGCACCAGCGCCTGGCCCACGTTGGCGATCAGGAAGACCAGCGGAAAGAGGAAGGAGAGGACGCGCGAGACGGTGATCTGTTGCCGCATCAGCGCGTCGGCCGCGACGCCGAACTTCTGCTCCTCGCTCTGCTCGCGGGTGAAAGCCTTGACCACCTTGATGCCGGCCAGGTTTTCCTGCAAGACGGTGTTCAGCGCCGAGATGCGCTGCTGCACCCGGACGAAAAGGGGCTGGCTGAGCGCGCCGAAGGCCAGGAAGATGACCAGCGAAAGGGGCAGGATGGGCAACACCACCAGGGTCAGTTGTGGGTTGGTGCTGATCAGGATGATCAGCGTGCCGACCAGCAAGACCAGCGCGCCCACCGCCTGCAACAGGCCCTGGCCGATGAACAGCCGCACCTTCTCCACATCGTCGGTGGCGCGGATCATCAACTGGCCGGTCTGATTGCGGTCGTGGTAGGAGAAGGAGAGCTTAGAGATCTTGGCATACAGGTCGTTGCGCATGTCGAAGGCGATCCCCTGCGAGTTGCGCTCGGCCCAGTAGGTCTGCAAGAAGGAAAAGATGCCGCGCACCGCGGCAAAGACCACGATGGCCACGCCGGCCGTGATCAGCATCTGCTCGGCGTTGGTGTAAAGGGTCTGCAGCTCCTCCGGCGTATAGCCCAATTGTTGGTAGAGCAGCGGGAGGAACTGTTCCGGGATCACGTCCAGCTTCGGCGCCACGTTTTGGGCGATGACGCCGCCGGTGACCGCGTCGATGATCCGCCCCAACAGCTTGGGCACCGCCAACTGCGACAGCACAGCGATGACCAGGAAGATGTAGGGCAACAGCGCCTGGGTCCGATAACGGGCCAGGTAGCGGATGGCGCGTCCCAGCGCGCCGCGATTCATGCCGCGCCGTCCACGCGCGGGGCTTGATATCTGTGCTTGCAAAGTCAATGCTCCTTATCTAAATCGGGATGATCAGCACTGAGACTTGGGCGTCTGGCTGTCCGGGTCAAGCCGCAGCGCCACGTCGATCAACGCCTCCAACGCGGTCGCGATGGCTGATTGTTCCTCCGCAGAGAGGGCCGTGGTCAGCTCAGTCATCCAGTGAACGCGCGCCTCGATGCCATCCTGGATCAGCCGCCGGCCGGCCGGGGAGAGGTCCACCTGTTTGACGCGGCGATCGTTGGGATCCTCGTTGCGCGCCAGCCAGCCCTGCTGCACCAGCCGTTCGACGGCCTGGCTGGCCGCGGCGTTGCTCACGGCCAGGTGGCTGGCGATGTCGCTCACGCCGCACTGACCCCGATAGTACAGACGGAAGAGCAACGAGACCTGCGACATCGAAAGTTCATGATCACGCATGAACGAGACGAAATCGCGCATCGACCGGCTCATGGAGAGCTCGGTCCAGCGCCGCAGCACTTGGTTGAACGGTGTAGTGGTTGTCATAGTTAACCATCCTAAGAAGTTAATACAGATGAAATATTAAGCATTCTTATGCATTTGTCAAGTATGCCGCGCTCCCATTGGCCGTTGCTGTTGCCAGGGGTCTGACATTGCACAGAACGGCAGTCAATGATACACTATGGCTCATTATCCACCCCCACTTTTCCATGTTGCTTAGGAAGGTTCCCACCATGGCGACACCCACCGACCACAAACGTGTCAACGACATCCTGCTGGGTCCCATCGAGCGCCCGGCCTTGCAGTGGCTGGCGGCCCATGCGCCGGCCTGGATGACCCCCGACAAGCTGACCGCGATTGGCACGGCCGGCGCGTTTCTGATCTTCTTCAGCTATCTGGCCACCCGCATCCACCCCGGTTTCCTCTGGCTGGCCAGCCTGGGCTACCTGATCAACTGGTACGGCGACAGCCTGGACGGCACCCTGGCCCGCTATCGCAAGATCCAGCGGCCCAAATATGGCTTCTTCATCGACCACACGGTGGACGCCTTCAACGAGATGCTGGTGGTGTTGGGGCTGGGCCTCTCCATCTACGTCACCTTCGATGTGGCGGCCATGGCGTTGATCGGCTACCTGATGCTATCGGTTTTCGTCTACGTGCGCACCTTCGTGGACGGCGTCTTCCAGATCTCCTACGGCAAGCTGGGGCCGACCGAGGTGCGGGTGATCCTGGTGATTCTCAACACGGCTATGTTTTTCTTTGGCGTTCCCAGGATCACCCTGCCCTTTGGCCAGTTCACGGTCTACGACATCCCGGTGGCGCTGCTCGCCCTGATTCTCGTCGTGATCTTCGTGGTTTCCTCCTGGACCAAGGCGCGCGAGCTGGCGGCCATCGACCGGCCGCCAGCTCCTGGTTCCGCGCCATGAACCCGCCGATCAACCTGGCGACCGGTTGATCAGGGATCCCAGCCAGGGTTGACGCGCATGTCGTCAAGGGCGACTACAGTGCAGTAGGGCACAAAGCCGGCCGCGCGTGCCCGGGTGTAGGCGTCGGCGATGTTGGCCGATCGGTTGGCGTAGTCGACTGCCAGCACCAGCTTGCCGGCGCTGGCCACCGCGGCGGCCTCGGCGCGGTTTTCGGCGCACCAGCTCTGGGTGCAGGCCCGATCGGTGGCCCGATAGTACAGCTCCTCCATGCCCAGCCCATCGATGGCCGGCAGATATTTCGGCCAACTGCGCAGCTCAGGCGCATTCTGGGGCACGACCTTGAAATCGGAATCGATGGACTTGGCATAGTCCGAGATCTGATCGATCAGGTCCACCATCTTGCTGGCCAGGTCGGCGCGGTTGGTGCCGGCCGAGTTGGCGGGGATCTCCTCATAGGTCACGATCATGTCCAGGTAGGCGCCGTCGAAACCGGCGGCGATGGCCTGATCGATGCGGCCGCGCACGATGGGCCACCAGCGCGGATCCCAATATTTGACGTATTGTTCGCCCGGCCAGCCATTGACCGGCCCCAGCTTCATGTCCGCCGGCACCTGCGGCCACTCTGGCCGGTAGTTCTCGATCGCGCCGATCTCGAAATAGGCCAGCACGAACTTGCCGCTGGCCTTCACCGCCGCGACCTCGCTGGCCGTGAAGTAATCGCCGGAGCCGTCACGCGCCAGATCGACCACGGCCAGTTGGAAGTTGGAGCCGGCGATCTGGTTCAGGCTGTCGCTGGGATAGCCGGTCAACTGATAGACCCAACTGCTGACCGCCAGCCATTGACCGCCGCCGGTGTTGCCAGGAACGCACAGCCCCAGCTCTGTTTGCCAGGCGCCGGCTACGCTGCTCAGGTCCACAAGATTCACCTGGCCATCGCCGTTGACGTCGTAGCCGGGCAGGTAGCCGGGATCAGTGACGTGTCCAGCCACCTGCTGGACGTCGATGATGTTGATCAGGCCATCGCCATTGATGTCATGACAATCTGATCGCCGGCTGATTGCGGCCGCGCTGTGCGGCGTGAGCAAGGTCGCCAGGACCAGAAACGACAGAATCGCTGCTTGCTTCTTGAAATTCATGGTACTCCGCAGGCGCCGGACGCCGCAGAGGCCGGGCCGCAGAGGGCTGGCCGCCTGGCAATCCGGCAAGTGTGATGCGTGAGTATACCACGTTGCTGCACCTGCCGAAAGCACGCTCAACCTGTGAACAGCCGACGCCAGCCCTACGGGCGCTGAAAATCGAGCCGTCAGCGCCCATCATCCTGCCTGAAGCCCGCCATGATTCCACTGTCCATCGACCGCTTTGCCTGTTACTACGGCCCCGGTCGCCTGGCCGACCTGGCCGCATTCGACCTGCTCATCTTGCAGCACGGTCACTACACCCTGGCCCAGACCAGCCATTTGCAGCAGGCCGGCTGCACCTGCCTGGCCTATCTCTCGCTGGGCGAGCTACCTGAGCCGGAGGCCAGCCCGTCCTGGCTTCTGCGCCACCCTGAGACTGGCCAGAAGCTGGTCAACCCCCGGTGGCGCACGGCGTACCTGGACTGCCGGCTGCCCGCCTGGCAGGATGACGTGGTGCTGCGCCAGGTTCCCGCCATCCTGGCCCGCGGCTTCGCCGGCCTCTTCCTGGACACCGTGGACGTTCAGGAGCTTTTCCCTGCCACGCGTCCAGGTGTTGCGCATCTGATCGGGCGGCTGCGGGCCAGCTTCCCGGCCGCCCGGCTGATGGTCAACCGCGGCTTCTCCCTGCTGCCGCAGATCATGCCGGCGCTGGACGGCGTCCTCTTCGAGGCCTTCACCACCCACTGCCAGGATGGGTCCTACGTCGCCTGGGCCGGCCCCGACCTGCTCTGGACCGAGGGCAAGGCGGCCGAGCTGCGGGCGCTCTGCGGCGATCGGCCCATCCTGGCACTGGATTATGCCGCGCCGGACGACGACAGCCTGCGCCAGTTGGCGCAGGCGCGCGCCGCCCGGCATGGCTTTGCCTCCTTCGTCTCGACGCGCTACCTGGACTGGCTGCCGGCCAGAACAGGCGCCGCGTGACCGTTGCTCCTGGGCGGGCGCACCGTGTCGATGGTCAGCGTGGCCGCGTTGATCAGGTACTCGTAGTTCTCCACGGCCATCATGTAGTCCTGCGGGCGACCGATATCGACCCAATCGCCGTGGAAGACACGCCCGACAACCTTCTCGCCATGGCTCAGCAACGTCTTGATCAGGTCGGGGATGTCGCAGCGCTGGCCGGTGGGCAGATAGTCCAACACCCGGGGAGAGAACACGTAGATGCCCATGCTGGCCAGGTAGGAATAGTTGGGCTTCTCCTGGTAGCTGACCACCTCCGATCGCTCGTCCACCTCCAGCACGCCCAGGCTGATCTCCACCGTCTTGGGGTACAGGCTGACGGTGGCCGTCGCGCCATGTTCCAGGTGATAGGCGTAGAGTGCGTCGAAGTCCAGGTTGGTCAGCACATCGCCGTTCATCACCAGGAAAGGCTCATCCAGTCCATCAATCAGCGACAGCGGGCCGGCGGTGCCCAGCGGTTGATCCTCGTAGGAGTACTCGATTTGCACCCCCAGGCGCTCGCCATGCTCGAAGTAGGCCTCCAGCAGATGGCGCAGGTAGCCCACGGCCATGGTGATGTCCGTGAAGCCATGCTTCTTGAGCTGGCACAGGATGATCTCCAGCACCGGGTGATTGCCCAAAGGCATCAGCGGCTTAGGTAGAATGGTGGTGTAGGGCGCCAGACGTGTTCCCCGGCCGCCCGCCAGAATTACTGCCTTCATAGTCTTGCCTCCGGAAACTTTCAACGTCATCGACTTGCACAATACGCCGGTCGATTGGACCTGGTGGATCTCGAATACTCGCTCCACCGGGCCGGATCGGGACCTGTCTTGCGCAGGTTCGGTCTAGAACGAAGCGTAGTAGTAATAGTCAACCTGTCGCAGAACCTGCTGCAAATTGCGTCGGGCGGCCAGGGCAAAGGCCAGGCTGCCGCAGACGACGCCCAGCGCGCTGTAGGGATAGTAGGTCAACTGACCGGCCAGCGCGCCCACGATCAGCGTGCAGGCGATCCCGATCACCACAGCCTCGGTGGCCATGCCCGGTCGGGACAGCGTGATCAGAAACATGCACTGAAAGACCCCCAGCGCCATGATGCCGTAGCCGACCAGGCCCAACGCCATGATGAACTGCGTCTCCGCGGTCCAGGGCAGGATGGTCGCGCCGCGGCCAGAGGTCGCGGCCTGGAAGATCAGCAGCAACGCCGCCACCAGCGCGCTGCACAGCGCCAGAACCACGCCATAGCGCAGAATCTCGCGTCGGAAAAAGGTCTGGATCAGGCGGGAGAACTCAGCCGGCTGCGCGGGCGAGACCTTGAGCTGATAGCTCTTGATCAGCCGCCAGAAGCGCGCCACGGTGCGTTCAGCCACCCCGCCCGCCAGGATGACGCCGCCCAGCGCGATGGTCAAGCCGACCTCCGTCGCCGTCACGGCCATCATGCGACCCGCGCCGCCCGGCGCTGCGCCCAGCCAGCCGCTGATATGCCCGCTGAGCACCAGCACCACATAGAGCACGCCATAGGCGAAGTAGGGCGCCAGATTGACCAGCAGATGCGGCGTGGCCGGCAGCACCACCGCCTGCGAGCTGACGGGCGAGAGCGCTGCACGGCGCGCCAGCGTGCGCCGCGCAGCCAGGTACATCACCGCCAGGGCGCCGCTGAAGCCGACGAAGGTGGCCGCCAGCATCGCCCAGGAGCGTTCACCCACCCAGGCGGTCAGGCCATGCAACACGGCCGCGATCAGGGTCACACCGACCGCCAGGCCGAGGCCGAACCAGATCACCTGGCCCAGGAGAAAGAGGACGCCGGCCGCCAGCCAGAGGCAGGAGAGCACCAGAAAGGAAACGCCCATGGTGACCACCACCTCGGTGGGAGGGGCCAGATAGCGCAGCACCGCGGCCACCAGCGCCCCGCCCACGATGCAGGCCGCGAGCAGGCCGGCGCCCATGATGATGCTGACGATGCGGCGGGCGGCCACGATGTAGCCCTGGCTGAGATAGCTGGAGCCCTTGCGGCTGGCGGCCTGCACGAAGCCGCTGGTGACCAACAGGCTGGTCACCACCGACAGGCTGAAGGCCAGCACCTGCGCCGAGGACCACTCGCCATAGGACTGGTAGACCATGATCACGGCCGACAGCAGTACCATGGGCAGCAGGGTCAGGGGACCGCGCAGGTAGTCCATGGCCGCCTGCCAGCGCAGCTCCGGCGCGGCCGGGGTCAGGGCCGCAGCCGATGAGACGGCCGGCTGCGGAGTGATGCGCCGCGTCACGCTTTCAGCCAGGTCGAAGACCGAGACATGGCCGTAGCGCAGCATGGCGCTGTTGTCGGTGATGCCGGCTGTCTCCAGCAGCGCAGCCACTTGCAGCACATCGATCGGCTGCACGCAGACACACTGCACCTCGTCGGCCAGCCGATCGAGGGTGGCGTCAGGCGCCGGCGCCGGCCCGGGCAGGTCAATGGTACCCCAGGTTGCACTCATCCTTCACCTCCGATCTCCAGCCAGGCGCCGGCAGGCGCTGGCGTCGCAGCGCGCTGGCCGGCCGTTGCCTGCCTGGCGGCCAACTCCACCTCGGCCCGTCGGACGCGGGCCTCGGTGGCCAGATGTTGAAAGACCGCCAGATAGGCGGCGTTGCATTGCTGCAAGCTGAAGCGTTCCAGCGCCTTGGCCCGGGCCCGCAGCCCCAGCTCCCGGCACAGCGCCGGGTCATCCAGCAGTTGCAGACAGGCAGCCGCCATCTGCTCCGGATTGCGCGGCTCCACCACCAGCCCGCACCCTTCCAGCGCCTCGCTGACGCCGCCCACGTCCGCGCCGACCACCGTTCGGGCGCACATCATGGCCTCAACCACGCTGTAGGGAAAGCCTTCGCTGATGCTCGACAGCAGCACGAAGTCGCCCTCGTTGTAGGCGGCGGCCGCGCTGGCGGCAAAGCCGGCGAAGATCACGGCGTGCTGCAGGCCCAACGCATCGCGCAGCTTGACGCAACGTTCGTAGTACCATTCATTGCCGCGCGGCGCCTTGCCGTAGAGAACAAAGCGCACGTGCGGCATCTGGCCATGGACGATGGAGGCCGCCCGGATCAGCGTCTCCAGATCCTTGAGCGGGTCGATGCGCCCCAGCCAGACCACCGTGGGCGGCTCGCCGGCCGGCCGCGGCTGCAAGACGGGGGTGAACTCGCTCGGATCTGGCCCGTTGTAGATGGTCTGGATCCGCTCAGGCGCCGCGCCGTTGCGCAGCTCCCAGCGGTGATTGTAGTTGCTGCCCGGCGCGATGCGGTCGGCGAAGTAGTAGCTGGCCTCGGTCAGGCGCTGGGCAAACCGACTTTGGAAGACCTGGTCGAAGAGGCTGCCGGCCTCGGCCCGGCTCAACGCCAGCAGCCGTTCCCGCAGGTAGACGCCATGCTCGGTCAGCAGGAAGGCCGCGTCCTGATTGTGACGGGCCAGGATGCCGGGCGCCGCACAGAGGCCGGCCGCGGCGGCATGCACCACATCCACCTGCGGCAGCGAGATGGTCAGGAGGGTCAGCCAGCGGTACAGCAGGCGCATGCCGTCGGTGGCGTCCAGCAGGCTGGCGCTGGCCGGCGCGCCGATGGCGCTGCAGAACTGCTGGAAGCCGCGGGCGCTCTCAGCCAGGAAGCATTTCCAGACCGGCCGTGACTTGAGCGTCTGATCGAAGTCGCGGCGCTGGAAATAGGCCGCCATGCCGTGCAACACCTGGCCAAACAGCGCGGGCTGGGCTGTGGCGCTCCAGAACAGGCGCATGAAACGCTGGAACAGGGGCAGGAACTCACGCTCCACCGCCCATTCGGGCGCGCTGCGCTTGCGCCGGATGATGGCCGCCAGACCCAGATCGCGCTGAATCTCCAACACCTCGCCGGTGCCCCAGAGCGGCACTGTGATCAGCCGTTCGACGTTGGATGGCAACTCGAAGACCGGCCGCACGCTGGGATTGGCGGTCAGGCTGATCAGGGTGAAGCGCACCTCTGGCAGGCCGCGCACCAGCATGTCGCACCAGGTGCTGACCCCACCGGTATAGTGGGGATAGCTGCCCTCAGCCACCAGGCAAACGCGCAACGGTGCGGTGTCAGGTTCATTGATTTGGCTGCGGTCTCGCGCCGCAGCCGCGCTGGATGCCTTGTGACGCCAGGCTGTCATTTTTTCCCTTGTGCCTTCCAGGCCGCGGCGGCCAGGCTGGCCAGCGCCAGCAAGGCCGCCATGAGACTGCCGCCGCCAGCGGCGCCGGGCTGAGCCGTCAAAGCGACCAGACCGACCGCGGTCGGCGCGCCGTCGAAGTAGACGCTGACCGGGCCGTGCTCTTCTGGCTGCCCTGCCAGGTCGATGCTCTCCAACAGATAGTAGTAGGTGGCGCCGGGCGTTACCTCCCGGTCCAGAAAGTCATAGCTGTAGCCCATGGTGCTGCCTGGCGCCTGGCTGGGGATCAGCAGATCGTTCAACTGGGTCCAGGGGCCATCGGCCGCCAGGCCGCGGTAGAGGTTGAAGCCTTGCAGATCGATCTCGCTGGCCGTCTCCCACGCCGCCAGCACCGCATCCTCCTGCGCCGTGGCCGTGAAGGAGTTGAGCGTGACCGCCAGCGGGTTCATCACCTCGCAGCCGCCGCCCTGCTGGTAGCTGAAGGTTCCCGTCGGGATGGCGGCCGATGGGAAGAAGATCTCGACCGGCATGAGCACGGAGATATCAACCTGGATGCCAGGCGTGCCGCGTCCATTGGCGCCGACGATCACCGAACAGGAAACCACATCGGGCGCGTAGGGATCGGGCACGTTGAACACCCGCAGCACCAGGCTGTAATGCCCGGGAGCGAGGCCGGTGTTGGCCACCACCCTGCCGGCTCGCGGCGTGACATAGCCATCGCCGATGTGCGCCGTGGCCAGCGGAGCAACGCCGTTCTCATGCCACAGCTCCACCAGCGCGCCCACCGGAACCAGTTGGCCGCCGTTGTTATCGTCGGTGATGGTTGCCACGGGGTTCGACCAGGGGTCTGTGCCCCACTGCAACGTTCCCTGGTCAGCCAGGGCCGGCGTCGCCAGGCCCAGCAGACTGCACAGCATAATCAAGGCAATTGCGATCTGTTTCATCTCAGAACCTCTTTCACCACAAGCCACCCAACAAGGCTGCTGCCCAAGTCGCAGGTCGCCCCGGTCAACCTCAGGGCAGCGGATAGTTCCAGTAGAATGGGTTGTTCGGCGTCCGGTTGTGGAACCAGTAGCCCCGGCCCGGCTCCAACGTCAGAGCGCTGGGGTTGGGGTAGTTTTGTCCATCGGCCCAGACGCCGCCATCGATCAGCACGGCCAGCGCGTCATAGGCCTGTGCGTCGGGGCCGAAGCGCAGGAGGCGGTCTCCGGTGTCTGCGCTGTCGCCGCCGTTGGCGCCGCTCTGCCACAGGTTCGTATCGGCCAGGGGCAGAGGGCCCACAGCGCCGCTGCCGATGATCTGATAGGGGCCGGCGCCGATGGTCAGCCCACGCTCCGCGGGCGTGGCCGTCCGGCCCAGCGCCACCACCGTGCGCTGATCGTTGAAGCGGTGCTGCAGCCAGAAGCCGGCGTGCAGCTCCAGCGTGATGCCCGACGGCTGGCCGGGAAAGCCGGCCACATCGTGCCACTGTCCATCCAGCGGCGTGCCCGTGCCGTCGATGTAGACCGCGCTCTGGTCATAGCTCTGCGTGGCCGGGTTGAAGCTCAGCATCCGGTCGCCGCTGTCGAGGCTCTCGCCGCCGCTCAGTTGCGTGCCCAACACAGCCTGGATCGCCGGATCGGCCGCGATCAGCGGCATGGAGAGCAGGTTGTAGCCAGGTTTGATCAGCCAGACCGCCTTGGCCAGCCGTGCGGACTCGGCCGACTCGCGCTTCCAGCAGTTGTCGCCCACGGCCGTCACCACGTATGTGTAGATGGCGGGGCCGGTCGCCGCGTTCAGATGAGTGAAGGAAGGAACGGCGACCTCGGCCAGGCGGGTGAACTGGTCCAGCGTTACCCCGGCCGCATCGCCGGCATAGCCGTAGACCCGATAGCGCAGCGCGCTCAGCGGCTGGCCGGCCGTGTCCTGGCTGGTCGGATCCCAGCTCAGCGTCACATCGTCCCCGCTGCGCAGGGCGGTGAGGCCAGTGACGGCCGCGGGCACGCTGGCCGCGGCGCCGGGGATCACCGTCACGCCGTTGGCCGCCATGGCCACATGCGAGATCGACTGGCCGGCGTAGCTTTCCACGTTGCCGCCGAAGCCGACGCCCGTGACGGGAATCGTGGCGGCGTTGACGGTGCGCAGCGTGATCTCGCCGCCGCAGCGCAGCTCGCCGCTGACGCCTGAGGCGTCATAGGCCATGCGATCCCACATGCGCTGGCCGATCTCCTGGGTGCGCAGGCTGAGCACCGGCACGTTGCTGTTGATGTAGCTGTTGAGCTTGGCATAGAGCATCTCGATGTAGTCGGTCATCAGCGTCTGCCCGCCGCCGTAGTCATCCAGGTTGTTCATGTGGAACATGGTCGGGTTGACGCTGAAATCCAGCAGAAAGCCCAGCGCCTGGTTGGTCACGCTCTCCATGATCGCCTCATAGGTGAAGCACGGGATCGGATTGCCCGGATAGCCAGGGCAGTAGATCACGTTGTAGAGGTCGGTCTGCTGGGCCGGCGTGCTGGCGGCGTAGAAGATGTTGTTGGCGTAGCGCGGTATCTGCAAGATCGCCGTCTGATCGGGATGTGGAATGCCGGTGTTGGGCGTCGGATTGTAGAACATCGGGTCCGATGCGTTGACCAGGATATAGCGCACACCCAAAGCATAGGCGGCCGGCGCCAGCGCCGTGTTGCGCGGCGTGGGCGGATTGATGCTGCGGCCCATGCCGCTGTAGTCGCCGGTCAGCAGCGTGGACTGGCTATAATCAGTCCAGCCGAAGATGCCTGCGGCCCCGTTGTTCTCAGAGATCTCAGCGCTGATCACGCTGGGGCTGGCCGCATCCAGGTCAGCATGGCTGTAGGTGTGATTGAGCCAGGTGAACTGCCCCTGAAGCTGCACCGCCTTGGCCGCCAGCGTGCCGGGCACCACCTGGCCATTGACCACCTCCGGCGGATTGCCCTCGAAGACCTCCTCCGAGTTGAAGGGCATCTCGATGCGGAAACCGGCGGCGTTGGGCACGGTGGCCTTGAACGTGTTCTGCCAGGCCGCCAGGTTGTCCAGGTCGTGAGGCTCGTTGCGGTAGCAGGTGTCCAGAATGTAGACGTGATTGATCGGGTCCCAGCAGTCGCCCCAGCCCAGCACGTCATCGGGCTGCGGTGCGAAGTAGAGGTGGCGTTGGCCCAGGAACACCCCGCGCAGCGCCCAGTTGATCATGCCATAGGGCAGCAGCCGGGCATGGATGTTCGACGGCGGAATGGCGGGGTAGAAAGAAGACATGGTGAAGACCATCTGCTCCCGTCCATCGCCCGGCCGGAACACCGCCAGCAGCGTCTTGGCCGCCGGGTCCTGCAACAGCGTCGTGACATCGGCCCCGCCGGCCGGCTGCGCCAGATAGCCATAGACCTCGTTCAGGTGGAATGGGATCGTGACGTCCGGGCGCAGGTAGCTGAACACCCCCTGCCCGCCGCTGCTCAGCGTCGCGTTCAGCGGCAGCGACGCCACGTTGACCAGGTCCAGCCCATATTCAGCCGCATTGGGATAGGCGTAGAGTGTCACCTGGCGCACGCCAAACGCGCGCTCATAGGCCTCGATCAGGCTGCGCTCCGCGGCGTCCAGATGGCTCGCCCAGACGTTGCTGGTGGTGATGAAAATCGCCTGGTAGTGGCCGCGGTTGACGCCATCCCACAGGTCGCCCTCCTCCACAGTCCCAGCCGGGGCGGCCGCAGCGGTGTCGATGACGTCGAAGGGGATGCCCAGAATCTGGAGATAGGCGCTGATGGTCGCGTACACCCCGCCCGCGTCCCCCGCGGCGTGCAACACCAACGCCCTCATCTCGATCACCGGGTCGCTGATGATGCCGCCCAGATCCTCCGGCGCGTGTGCGCGCGGCAGCCCTGCCGCCGGAAGGGGTTTCAGCGCGGGGGCTGACGCCTGAGGCGCCGGCCCGGCCGAGGGCGCTTCAGGCACATTGGGATCTGCGTAACCGGGGCCCGCCGCCAGGATCAGCATGGCAAGAACAAGCAACAATGCGCAGGTAACACGAAGATTCCGTCCATGTACCAACATCTGGTACCTCCCGATTTGATTTCGTCAGTGGTCCCGATCGACCGTCACGAGATATGAATATCCACCTCTCGTGACATCACGAAAAGAACGCAGCGAATAGCCATTCACCACGTTCACGGAAGACTGCCTTGTCGAAAGGAGAAGCTCGGAAGGGCCCTGCGATGAAGACGACGATGACTTGCGCTTATCCCTCAACACCCGTGACACACCCTCGGGCCCGGCCTGCCCACCCACAGCCTCTATGCTGCCAGGCGTGCGGCCTGCCGGCCGCTTGACCGCAGGTCACCCAACTGTCCTGCGGCGCTGTCATAGCCATGATTACATGGGTTGTTCCACTCTGATAGCACTGTATCACACAAATTTTCAGTCGTCAACGGGGATTCCCGCCCAGCGACAGAACTGTCAAATGAGTTTTTGAAATTGTCACACTATCCTGACAGCATCCTTGTAAGGCATGGGCAGGGCTGACGACGCCCAGCCCGCCTGGAATTGCCGGCGCTATTGGCCGGCGCCGTCAGTCCTCGCCAAAGGCTTGGCGCAATGCGCCAGTGAGGGTATAATGACGGGCATCGAGTTCATGACACGCGATACGAGGCAGGCAATGAACGAACCCAACGACCTTCTGCAACTGTGGCAACGGCCTGAGACCGACGAAACCTATATGCTGGCCGGCTGGCGCCAATGGGCCGACGCGGGCAACACCTCCTCCGGCCTGGTCCAGTACCTGGTCGAGCAGACCGGCGCGCCGCGCATCGGCCTGATCAAGCCCACCCACTTCTATCTCTTCCAGGCGCCCGGCACGCACCACTTTCTGCGGCCGGACGTGGCGCTGGAGGAGGGCTTGATCAAGTCCCACGACATCCGCCGCAACGAGTTTCACTATTGGCGCAACGGTCACAAAGGGATGGTGTTCTTCCTGGGCGATGAGCCGCACCTCAACGCTGAGCTCTACGCCGATATCTGGCTGGACGCGGTCGAGGCGCTGGGCGTCAGGCGCGTCATCTGCCTGGGCGGGGTCTATGGCTCCATGCCCTACGACCGGGAGCGCGAGATCCACGCCATCTACAGCCTGCCGCGGCTCAAGCCTGAACTCGACCACTACGCCGTCAAATACAGCAACTACGAGGGCGGATCCACCATCGGCGCCTACCTGGCCTTCCGCGCCGGGCAGCGCGGCATCGAGCTGGTCGATCTCTACGCCTTCGTGCCAGCCTATGACTTCTCCCAGGTCTCCAACCAGGTGCAGGGGCTGCGCATCGAAAACGACTTCCAGGCCTGGTTCGACGTCATGCGCCGCATCCGGCACATGTTCGAGCTGGAGATCGACCTGAGCGATCTGGAAACGCGCGGCCTGGAGATGGCCTCCTCCATGGACAGCCAGGTGGAGGAGCTCAGCCGCCGCTACCCCAAGCTCAAGGTGCGGGAACTGATGCAACAGCTCTCCGATTCCTTCGAGGAGACGCCCTTCATGCCGCTGGATGATCTTCTGGCGCGCGAGCTGGGCGATCTGCTGGATGACCTGGGTTGAGCGCCTTCACGACAGCCATGCAACGGCCCGACACAAACCAATTCCTTGCCTTGCACCCCGATGACAGCCGCGCCGCGGCCGCGTTCTTCGACGCGGCCGTGACTGCCCAACTGGCCGTGGCCCTTTGGCGCCCGCCAGGGGAACAAGCCACCCAGGGCGTCGTGGATCTGGGCGCATCGGCCCAGCCCGCGGCCATCGATTTCCACGCCGGCGAGCCAGCCTTCATCTTCTCCCCCTTCTACAGCGCCGCTGGCCAGCCGCCGCTGCGCATCCGGGCCGACGTGCAACTGACGCCCCAGGGCCTGCGCACCCATCAGACCCCCTGGAACGGCCAGCGCCAGCGCTACGAGCGCTTCTACGGCCAGTTTCTGGCCCGGCTGGCCGGCCAGCCGCCGGCCGCCCTGCGCGGCTGGCCCACCCCGCAGCCGCCCCAGCCCCTGCACTGCAGCGGCTACGCTGAATACTGCACCCTGGTCGACTCGGCCATCGATTTCATCGTCGCCAGCGGCATCAAAAAGGTCGTCGTCTCACGCGCCGCCTCTACCCACCTGGCGGTCGGCTTCGATCCGGCGACCACCTTCCAGGCGCTCTGCCGACGCTACCCCGCGGCCTTCGTCTCGCTGGTGGCCATTCCCGGCGTCGGGACCTGGATCGGCGCCAGCCCTGAGCTGCTGCTGGCCACCGATGGCCGCGCCCTGCACACCATGGCCCTGGCCAGCACCCAGGCCCTCCCTCCCGACCGCCCGCTGCACGCGGTGCGCTGGGCTGCCAAGGAGATCGAGGAGCAGGCGCTGGTGGGCGACTACATCCGCGACTTCTTCGGCCGCGCCGGCGCCCAGCAGGTGCAGGAGGTCGGGCCGCGCACCGTGGCCGCGGGCAATGTGGTGCATCTGCAGAGCGATTTCACCGTCGAAGCGCCCCGCGACCAACTGATGACCCTGGCCAACCGGGTGCTGCACGAGCTGCACCCCACCTCGGCCGTCTGCGGCATGCCCAAGGACAAGGCGCTGGCCTTCATCCTGCAACACGAGGGCTACGACCGCAGCTTCTACAGCGGCTATCTGGGCCCGGTACACATCGATGGCCAGTCCCAGCTTTATGTCAATTTACGCTGTATGCAGTTGGGGGAAACTCACGCCTACCTCTACGTCGGCGGCGGCGTCACCGCCGATTCCTCCCCTGACGCGGAGTGGCGCGAGACCGAGCTGAAGGCCGACACCCTGCTGGCCGTGTTGCAGGCGGCCATCGACGCGCCGGCGCTGCCCAGCCTGGCGTAGCCGCGCGGCCTTTTCCCCCCGCTCCCCCGGCAATGGCTGCCCAAGACGCCCCTGTTTCCCACCGTCAAACGCTGTTGCAGGCCATCGCCCGCCTGTGCGTCGATCACGGACTGACCGATTTCATCGTCGCGCCCGGCTCCCGTTCAGCGCCGCTGAGCATCGCCCTGGCCCGGCAGCCGGGCCTGCGCTGCCGCGTGGTCTACGATGAGCGCGCGGCCGGCCACCTGGCGCTGGGGCTGGCGCAGCAAAGCGGCCGGCCGGTGGGGCTGGTCTGCACCTCGGGCACCGCGGCCCTCAACCTGGCGCCGGCGCTGGCCGAGGCCTTCTACCAACAGGTTCCCCTCCTGGCGCTGACGGCCGACCGGCCGCCGGAGTGGATCGATCAACAGGACAATCAGGCGATCCATCAGCGCGGACTCTACGAACCCCACGTGCGCGCCAGCTATGAGCTGCCGGTGGACTATGGACACCCCGATGCGGCCTGGCACGCGCTGCGCACCATGCACGAGGCGATCCAGCGCGCGACCGCGCCGCTGCCAGGTCCGGTGCATGTCAACGTGCCGCTGCGGGAGCCGCTCTATCCGGCGACGCCGCAGACTGCGGCGTCTGTTGCGGGGCTGCCGGGGCCCTGGCTTTCCAGGAAGGCGCTGCCGGCCCGGCCGCAGCTCACCGGTCCGGCCTGGGAGGAGCTGCTGGCCACATGGCGTTCGACTACGCGCAAGCTGATCGTGGCCGGCCTGCACCCGCGCTGCGACCCGCTGCGCCGCGCCCTGGGCAAGCTCAGCGCCCGGCCTGACGTGGCGGTCATCGCCGATGTGACCGCCAATCTCTTCCCCGACGGCACGCCGCTGCACCATGGCGATGCCATCCTGGGCGTGCAGGACCCGGCCGCGCTGCGCGACCTGCAACCGGAGCTGGTGATCAGCTTCGGCGGACCGGCGACCTCGAAATATCTCAAACAGTTCCTGCGCGGCCTGCCGCCGCACGCCCACTGGCGCGTTCAACCGGCCGGCGACGCGCCCGACACCTATCAGACGTTGACGCATCTGCTGCCGATGTGGCCGGACGATTTCTTCGCCGAGCTGGCGCGCCGCGTCGCCCCCCTGCCCCAACCGGGCGACTACGCCGCCCACTGGCTGCGGCTGGAGACCAGCGCCGGCCAGCTTCTGGAGCGTTTTCTGGCCCAGGCCGATTTCGGCGAGTTCCAGGCCATCTGGCGGGTGTTGCAGGCGCTGCCCGCGGGGAGTCGCTTGCAGATCGGCAGCAGCATGCCTGTTCGCTACGCGAACCTGATCGGACACGCCAGTCCCGGCGCGCTGCTCAGCGTCCACAGCAACCGCGGCGTCAGCGGCATCGACGGCGCGGTCAGCACCGCCGTGGGCGCGGCCCTGGCCGGCGAGGCGCTGACCACGCTGATCGTGGGCGATCTGAGCTTTTTCTACGACCGCAACGGGCTCTGGCATGCCCATGTGCCGCCCAACCTGCGCATCGTGCTGCTCAACAACCACGGCGGCGGCATCTTCGACATCATCGACGGCCCCGACCGCCTGCCGCCCGACCTGCGTCGCACCTATTTCCTGACGCCGCAGCCGCTGACCGCCCAGCGCACGGCCGCAGATCATGGCCTGGACTACCTGCACGCGGCCGACGCCCCGAGCCTGGATGCGGCGCTGGCCAGCTTTTTTACAGCGCGCCCGCGCGCCGCGCTGCTGGAGATCGAAAGCGCCATGGCGGTCAACAGCCAGGTGTTCCGCCAGTTTAAGGCGCTGCTGGCCCAGCTCGCCTAGCCCACACGTCGCAGGACGCGCTGCTGAGCGCGCCGCCTTGCGATTATTCCCCGCCAAGGAGCAAACACCGTGACCGAAACCTTCCCGTGGCAGACCATCAAAGAGTACGAGGAGATCCTTTTCCAGTTCTACGACGGCATCGCCAAGATCACCATCAACCGACCGGAGCGGCGCAACGCCTTCACCCCGCTGACGGTGCAGGAGATGATCGACGCCATGATCATCTGCCGCGAGGACCCCACCATCGACGTGATCATCTTCACCGGCGCGGGCGATCTGGCCTTCTGCAGCGGCGGCGACCAGACCGTGCGCGGCGTGGGCGGCTACGTGGGCAAGGACCAGGTGCCGCGGCTCAACGTGCTGGACCTGCAAAAGCTGATCCGCTCGATTCCCAAGGCGGTGATCGCCATGGTGGCCGGCTATGCCATCGGCGGCGGGCATGTGCTGCACGTGGTCTGCGACCTGACCATCGCGGCCGAGAATGCCCGCTTCGGGCAGACCGGCCCCAAGGTGGGCAGCTTCGACGGCGGCTTCGGCGCCTCCTACCTGGCGCGCATCGTCGGCCAGAAGAAGGCGCGCGAGATTTGGTATCTGTGCGACCAGTACGACGCGCAGGAGGCCTTGCAGATGGGGCTGGTCAACAAGGTTGTGCCGCTGGAGCAGCTCGAGGCTGTCACCGTGGAGTGGTGTCGCAAGATCCAGCAGAAGAGCCCGCTCTCCATCCGCATGCTCAAATCCTCCTTCAACGCCGAGCTGGACGGCCAGGCCGGCATCCAGGAGCTGGCCGGCAACGCCACCCTGCTCTACTACCTTTCGGAGGAGGCGCAGGAGGGACGCAACGCCTACGTGGAGAAGCGCACGCCGGACTTCGACAAGTTCCCCAAGTTCCCGTGATCCACGCCGGCGACCATGCCCAAAGTCACGCTACATCCCTATTCGCTGCACTTCAAGCGCCCTGCGGCCACCTCGCGGGGCGCGTTGCGCGTGCGGCCGGTGATCTTTCTGCGGGCTGAGCAGGATGGCGCGGTGGGCTGGGGCGAGTGCGGGACTGTGCCGGGCCTCAGCCGCGATGACCGGGCCGATTACGCCGATGCAGTCGCGGCGGTCTGCGCCCAGATCAACCGCGGCGCAACGCCGGCCGAGCTGGAGCTGGCCGACCTGCCCAGCGTGGCCTTCGGGCTGGAAACTGCCCTGCTGGACCTGGCCGGCGGCGGCCAACAACGGCTCTTCGACACCCCCTTCAGCCGCGGCCAGGCCGCGCTGCCGCTGCACGGGCTGATCTGGATGGATGCGCCGGCCGGCATGTGGGCGCAGATCGAGGCCAAGGTGGGCCAGGGCTGCCGGGTGATCAAGCTCAAAGTGGGCGCGCTGCCCTTCGACGCCGAGCTGGCGCTGTTGACTGAGCTGCGGCGGCGCTGGCCGGCCAGCCAGGTAGAGCTGCGCCTGGACGCCAACGGCGCCTGGCAGCCCGCCGAGGCGTTGCACTGCCTGCAACGGCTGGCGGAGCTGGAGGTGGCCTTCCTGGAACAGCCCATCGCGCCCGGCCGGACGCAGGAGATGGCCGCGCTCTGTGCAGATTCCCCCATCCCCATTGCCCTGGACGAGGAGCTGATCCACGCCGCCGCCCCTGCATCCCTGCTGGCCGCCATCGGGCCGCAGCATGTGGTGCTCAAGCCGACGCTGCTGGGCGGGCTGGCCGCCTGCCAGGCCTGGATCGACGCGGCCGAGCGGCTGGGGGTGCAGTGGTGGATCAACTCGCTGCTGGAGTCCAACGTCGGCCTGAACGCCATCGCCCAGTGGACCAGCAGCCTGAACGATGACCGCGTGCATGGCCTGGGCACGGGCCAGCTTTTCGCCGACAACCTGCCGTCGCCGCTGCGGCTGGAGGGGTGTGGACTGCGGCTGGAGCAAGGTTTCACCTGGGATTTTGCGCGGTTCGCCGGCTGATCTGTGCAGATTTCGGGGCGCGGTTGCGTTGAACTGCTTGTGTCATCCTTGCTGTGCATTGCCGGGGTGGCTCGCTGGAGATCCGAGATGCGCAATGCGTAACCCGTAACCCGTAACCCGGAAAGGCGTGTGTTGGCTGGGATGCACAGGAGCTGCATCTCGCGCCGAGGCCAGCGACCACCCTCATCCGGTTACGCAATACGCATTACGCAGCATCGAGCGACAAGTCGTTGTCACGCGCTGCGTGACCGGTCCACCACCAGGTCCCAACCCGTGGGAACCTGAACACGATCCCCAACAGGAGAACACTTGCCATGACTCTCGCCGCCCGCATATCCGTCGCAATCTCATTCCTGGGGCTGCTGCTGTTCACCGGCACGGCCTTTGCCCAAGAGACGCCTCTGGCCGGCCCGTGCGCCCCGGGCGTTGTCTACGCTTCGGCCTGCGACGTTGACCACGATGGCGACATCGACATCTTCGATATTCAGCTCATCGCTGGACGCTGGAGCCAGACCGGCGTGTGGACCAGCGACAACGAGCACAACCACCTGGGCCAGACGTGGACCGGCGCCAACAATCCGCTCACCATCGGCGGATCGTTCGGCGCGACCGGCTGGGCGCCGCTGGTGCTGAGCAACAGCGCCCCCGGCGGCGACGGACTCCGAATCCAATCGTCCGGCGGCGACGGCGTCAGCGTGACCTCGGCCACCTTCGCCGGTTTTTACGTGGAGTCGACCGGTGGGGTTGGTTTTCAGGTCAACTCGGCCGGCACCTACGGCGTGGCCACCAGCAACACGGAGTACGACGGCGTGCGGGTGCGGCTGGCGGGACAACACGGCGTCTCCGCCGAGTCCACCTCAGCCACCCACTACGGCGGCCTGTTCTACAACATAGCGAACGGCGGCGCGGGGCTGTACGCGCGCGGCGGCAGCACCCTGGCCCCTGACGTGGTGCTGGGCGGCAACAGCGCCTCCAACGACGACGGTCGGATCATGTCGCAGCCCAGCTACGCCGGCAGCGACATCATGCTGCACAGCAACGACGAGATTTGGCTGTATCTGGACGACGACGCCGACGCCGACGCCGGCAATTTCGTCATCTTCAACAGCGCCAACGCCTCCGTCTTCACGGTCGCCGAAAACGGCAACATGACCGCGACCGGAACCAAGTCGGCCGTGGTCGAGACGGAGTCGCACGGACCGCGGCTGCTGTACGCCATGGAAAGCCCGCAGAACTGGTTCGAGGACTTCGGCGGCGGCCAGTTGACCGCGGGACAAGCCACCATTGCCTTCGATCCGGTCTTCGCCGAGACCGTCAACCTGGAAGAACCGTACCGCGTCTTCCTGACTCCGATGGGAGACTGCCAGCTCTACGTCGCCGGGAAGACCGCGGCCTCGTTCACCGTGCGCGCGATGGGCGGCCAGACCTGCGACATCGCCTTCGACTACCGCGTCGTCGCCCTGCGCAAAGGCTACGAGCAGCTCAGGCTGGAAACGCCAGAGGTGATCGAGGACTAGCACGCGCCGGCGCGCATGATTCACCGTCGCAACTGCGCAGCCAGCCGCTGGCCCACCGGCTGCGCAATCACCACCCATCCGGAGTCAAGGCTTCAGCCGGGTCCCGCCCAGGTCGGAGTCAAGGCTTCAGCCGGGTCCCGCCCAGGTCGGAGTCAAGGCTTCAGCCGGGTCCCGCCCAGGTCGGAGTCAAGGCTTCAGCCGGGTCCCATCCAGGTCGGAGTCAAGGCTTCAGCCGGGTCCCGCCCAGGTCGGAGTCGAGGCTTCAGCCGGGTCCCGTCCAGGTCGGAGTCGAGGCTTCAGCCGGGTCCCGTCCAGGTCGGAGTCGAGGCTTCAGCCGGGTCCCGTCCAGGTCGGAGTCAAGGCTTCAGCCGGGTCTTCAGCGCCAACGCCGGCTGAAGCCTCAACTCCCACCAGCAAAGGTCCTCGCGCCTCGATGCAGCAGACAGGTTCCCTTCCCCGCCGCCCCGCATGACCACAACCCTAACGATCAACTCCCGCGTCTACACCGCAAGCGAGCTCCTGGCCGGGATCCCGGACCATGGTGCGCTCGGCGACAACGCGCGCGCCGCCCTGGACTTCTGCCGCCGCTGGCTGTCCGGCCAGGTCGAGTTCACCGTCCACACCTCCGGCTCCACCGGCGCGCCCAAGCCGATCGCCCTGCACCGGGAGCAGATGGAGGCCAGCGCGCGGGCCACGGGCCAGGCGCTGGGCCTGCGGCCGGGCATGGCCGCGCTGGTCTGCCTGCCGCTGCGCGCCATCGCCGGCCAGATGATGCTGGTGCGCGGCCTGACGCTGGGGCTGGCCATGACGCTGGTCGAGCCATCGGGCGATCCCCTGGCCGACCTGCCCGCCGCCGCGGTTGACTTCACAGCGGTCGTGCCGTTGCAGTTGCAGACCCTGTTGGATGGCCCCCCTGGCTATCGGGAACGGCTGGATCGGATGCAGGCCATTCTGGTCGGCGGCGCGCCGGTCAGCGCGGCGCTGGAGCAGCGTTTGCAAACCGTGGTCGCGCCCCTTTGGCACACCTACGGCATGACCGAGACCGCCACCCATGTCGCGCTGCGCCGGCTGAACGGCCCGGAGACGTCGCCCTGGTTCCATCCGCTGCCGGGCGTGGAATTGGCCGTGGACGACCGCGGCTGTCTGCGCGTCAGGGGGCCGATGACCCTCGACCGGTGGGTGCAGACCAACGACCTGGTGGAACTGGCCTCCCTGCCGCCGGGCCGGGCCGCCTTCCGCTGGCTGGGCCGTTGGGACCACGTGATCAACAGCGGCGGGGTGAAAGTCACGGTGGAGATGGTCGAGGCGGCCGTGGAGCGGGCCTGGCCGGCGAGCGGGCTGGAAGCGCGGCGTTTCTTCGTGGCCGGCCTGCCCGATGAACGGCTGGGGGAAGCTGTGACGCTGGTGATCGAAGGGGAACCGCTGGGCGAGGCCGGCGAGAGCGCGCTGCGCGACGCAAGCATGCGCGGCCTGGAGCGCTATCAGGCGCCGCGGCGCATCGTCTACCGGCCGCGGTTCATCGAGACCGAGACCGGCAAGATCGACCGCGCGGCCACTCTCGCCGCAGTTGAGGACCCGTCCGCGCTGCCCAGCGCGCGCCCGTGATCCCCTCACAGCCGTGGCCGGTTGCCCCGCCAATCAAGTTGCCAATTTTTCCGAAAGTTGGCAACTTTGGCGCTACCTGCGCCGTGAGCGACCGCCGCGGCGGTTGCCGCGGCGCGGGCCGCCTGAAGATGCGGCGGCCGGCGGGCGGGGGGGCGTGGGGAGCGCGCCCGGCTGCACAGCCGGCGCGTGCAGCATCTGCTGGTAGGTGTCATCCAGCAGCATGGTGATCAGCGGCAGCTCGTCCTCGGCCTCGGCCAGGGCACGCGCCAGGGGGACGAAGCGACGGCTGCGCTCCCCTTGCAGCTTGTCCCGGTCGCGCAACCGCGCTTCCAGCAGCGTCACCAGCCGCTCGGCCACCACCGCCTCCACATCGGCATCGCTGGGCATCTGGCGCTCGATCATCTCGATCTCGTAATGCTTGGCGATGCGGTTGAAGGCCATGCGCTCGCCGGCGCTGACCAGGCTGATGGCCGTTCCGGCTGCGCCGGCGCGCCCCGTCCGTCCCGCGCGGTGGATGTAGCTCTCCACATCCTCCGGCGTCTCGTACTGGATCACATGCGACAGGTCGGGGATGTCCAGCCCGCGCGCGGCCACGTCGGTGGCCACCAGGAAGCGCAGCGTGCCCAGCCGCACCCGCTCCAGCACCTGCTCGCGCTCCTTCTGCCCCAGGTCGGCGCTCAGCTCGTCGGCGTCGTAGCCGAAACGCTGCAAGACCGCCGTGACATAGTGTACCTTGACCTTGGTGTTACAGAAGATGATGGCTGAGCTGGGGTTCTCCACCTCGATCAGCCGCACCAGGGCCCGGTCCTTGTCCATGCCGGGCACGGTGTAGAAGATGTGCTCGGTGTCGGTGACGTGGACATGATCGCTGCTCAGGCTGATGAACTGCGGATCGCGCAGGAAATCCTGGGCCAGGCGCATAACATAGCTGGGGAAGGTGGCCGAAAACATGCTGGTATGGACGCGGCGCTCCGGCAGGTAGCGCTGCACCCGCACCATGTCGGGGTAGAAGCCCATGGAAAGCATGCGGTCGGCCTCGTCGAAGACCAACATGCGCAGGCCGTCCAGCGAGAGGGTGCGGCGCAAGAGGTGATCCAGCACGCGGCCGGGGGTGCCGATCACGATCTGAGCGCCCTGCTTGAGCGCGTCGATCTGGCTGCCGTAGCCGACGCCGCCGTAGACTGCGACGGTGCGCAGGCCAGCCGCGCCGCAGAGAGTCTCAGCCTCGCGCCAGACCTGGCGGGCCAGCTCGCGGGTGGGCACAAGAATCAGCGCCTGGCAGGCGTCGCGCCGGGGATCCAGGCGCTCCAGCATGGGCAAGAGAAATGCGCCGGTCTTGCCGCTGCCGGTGCGGGCCTGGGCCATGATATCCTGGCCGGCCAGCAGATAGGGGATGGCCCGCGCCTGAACGGGCATCAGCGCCGGCCAGCCGGCGCGGGCCACGGCTGCCGCCAGGCTGGCCGGCAGGCTCTCCAGGGCGATCTCAGGCAACTGATCGGCAGCTTCGGATGGGGTAGATTGGTCGGATGTAGTCAAGCTAGGCACCACTGATCGAAATCTGGGTCAAACTGACGAAAAACGCCCCCAGGGCCGATGCTCTGGGGGCGCTGCTGTCTGACGATGAGCCGCGGTTATTCGGCGTTGGCGATGACGAAGCTGGTGATGTACTCGCTGTAGTTCTGCTTGGGGTTGGTCACCACACGCAGGCTGAAGCCGTACTCGCCGTTGGGGAAGTTGGTGGTGTCCACATCGACGCTGAACTCGCCAGCCTCGCTGCCGGTGGCAACCCAGGACATGGCGTCCTCATTGCCAGCCGGGAAGATGAACAGGTCCCAGCGGCGGAAGTTCGGGTCGTCGGCATAGCCGGTGACGGTGGCCGTGCCGCTGAGGGAGGCGCCTTCCTCCAGATCGAAGCCGTTGGCGCGCACTTCGGCGGCCGGGGCCTCGACCGCGGCCGGAGCCTCGGCTTCCACGGTCTCGGTGGTGGTCTCGGTAGCAGCGACCTCTTCGACGACCGGCTCGGCGGCGGCGTTGGCAATCGCGAAGTCAGCCGTGTACTCGCTGTAGTTCTGCTTGGGGTTGGTCACCACACGCAGGTTGAAGGTGTAGTCGCCATCGGGGAAGTTGGTGGTGTCCACATCGACGCTGAACTCGCCAGCCTCGTCGCCGGTGGCAACCCAGGACATGGCGTCCTCATTGCCGGCGGGGTAGATGAACAGGTCCCAGCGGCGGAAGTTCGGGTCGTCGGCATAGCCGGTGACGGTGGCCGTGCCGCTGAGGGAAGCGTCTTCCTTCAGATCGAAGCCGTTGGCAGGGGCAGCAGGCTCTTCAGCCGGGGCCGGAGCGGCCACTTCGGCCTCTTCAGCCTCTTCGGCCTCTTCCTCAACCTCAGCCGGAGCGGCCGCGGCAGGAGCGTCGCCGTTGGCAATGGTGAAGCTGGTCAGGTACTCACTGTAGTTCCGCTGGGGGTTGGTCACCACACGCAGGCTGAGGACATGCTCGCCATCGGCGAAGTTGGTGGTTTCCAGATCAGCGCTGAACTCGCCGGCCGAGCTGCCCGAAGCAATCCAGGCCCTGGCATTCTCATCGCCGCCGGGGAAGATGAACAGATCCCAGCGATAGAAATTCGGGTCGTCGGCATAGCCGGTGACAGTGACAGTGCCGCTGACGGTGGCGCCTTCGGCGGGTACGGTGATGCCGTTGTCGGTCTGAGCGCTGACGAAGAGCGGCGCAGCGATCAGCGACGCCAGAATGGTCAACACCAACGCGACTCTAAACCATGCTTTTCGGAACATAAGTCTTTGCCTCCTTGTGTTTGGCTGTAATAGTGTTCCTAGTTCGAAAATTGACAATGAACACGGCCTGCTGGATGGATATTTCAGCAGACCGTGCGTGTTCACAACGCCCTGTTTATAACACAGTCCCGCCGATTTGTCAATCCAAGAAAGGACTGAGCAGCAAGCTCAAGGCAGTCAAGAGGTCGGCGTGCGGAGATGCAGCACAATTCGTCGCCGCCGCAGATTTGGCGCTCCTCCCCCCCTGTGGTAAAATCCCTGGCGTCACTGGGGTGTCGTCTAATTGGCAGGACAGCTGACTCTGGATCAGTAAGTTGGGGTTCGAGTCCCTGCACCCCAGCCAGTAACCGAAGAAGCGACTAGCTGATTGTGAATCGGCTGGTCGCTTTTGCGTTGGCGGCGGGGAAGTGTTCGACAGCCATTGGCGCTGCCGCTTCAGTTCAGGCGCTGGCATCGAGCATTCTCCACCAATATGTGGAAGGCGCGCTGCGCGAAAGTAGTTAGGCCCAGCGCTTCGGGCGGATGGGCTGCTATGGCCGTTGGGCCATCGGCCGAAATCCGATTCCGGTGATTCCGCGCGAGGCCGAGACTGCACTATACTCTGACTGCTGGCGCCCGTTGGACAGTCTTCCTCTCCCCGCCACTGTCTCAGCGGGCGTTGTCGCGTCCGGTACCCGGTTCCGCGAGCTGCCCCCGCGCCTCAGCGCATCCCCGCTCCTCGTCGATCAATTGTAAAGGATGTACCGGTCGGTGCAGATCTGGCGCTCGTGCATCTGTTGTGGGCCATGGTCAATAGGCTTTACGGCGGGGACGGCTGATCACGCTGGCAGGTTTTCGATGATTATCCCCGGCAGCTCGTCGGCCGGCGTGATTCCCAGCACCTGGGCGTAGAAGGCCAGTTCTGCCTGCCGCGCGTGGATGACGTTCTCGGCGCGGCGGAAGCCGTGGCCTTCGCCTTCATAGGCGATGTATGCCACGGGGATTCCTTTCTTGCGCAGCACATCCACCATCATCTCCGCCTGGTTAGGCAACACGATCTTGTCATCCAATCCCTGGAAAAAGATCACCGGGCTGCTAAGCTTGTCGGCGTGCGTCAGCGCCGAACGCTCCAGGTAGAGGTCGCGGCGTTCCGGGTAGGGACCGATCAGCCAGTCGAGGTAGCGCGACTCGAACTTGTGCGTTTCCAGCGCCAGCGCCTCGGCATCGCTCACACCGAAGTAGCTGGCGCCGGCGGCGAAGGCATCGGAGGAAACAAGCGCCATCAACGTGGTGTAGCCCCCCGCGCTTCCCCCGCGAATCAACAAGCGGCCGCCGTCGATGCGCCTCTGGCTTGCCAGCCAGCGCGCACCGGCGATGCAATCCTCGACGTCCGCGATGCCCCACTGACCGTTGAGCAGCTCCCGATAGCGCCGCCCATAGCCGGTGCTGCCGCGGTAATTGACATCAAGCACGCCAAAGCCGCGACTCGTCCAGTACTGAACTCCCAATTGGAGGGCGCCATCAGTGGCGCCGGTTGGTCCACCGTGGCTGAAGACAATCAAAGGCGGCAGTTCGTCCGCGGGCGCCTGATAGAAGGGATTCAACGGCGGGTAGTAGAAGGCATGGACGATGACGTTGTCACTGGTGGGGAAACTCACCACTTCGGGCGCGGAGAGAAAGGCCGGATCGACCTGCAATGTCGAACCGGAGTAGAGCATATGCAGTGAACGGTCTGCAAGATTGAGATGCATGACCGCTTCGTGCTCGGTCGCCGCACCGGCGATGAAGATGGCGTGCGCGAGGTGAACGTGCAGGCTATACGCATTCGCAAAGGTACATAACGGCTCCAGCGCCCCGCCCACCAGGTCAAGACGGGCAACTGTCATGCTGCCATCGCGCAGATATGTGCAGACTGCGGTGTCGGCGTCGACGAAGCCATAGGTTGTCATACCCAGGTGCCATTGGGGCATACCAAACTCGGCATCCAGCGGCGCCAGCGCCTCCGCGCCATGCGGCGTCCAGCGGTATAGATTCCACCAGTCGGTACGATCCGACACGAAGTAGAGCTGGCCATCCGGGGCCCACATGGGTTGAAAGATCGACTCGCCGCCCCGCTCACCCTCAACACAGCGGGCATTGCTCAGCCGGCCATCGGAGGCTATGTCGCCCAACCAGAGCTCGGTAGCCGTCCATGGCATGTTGGGATGGCGCCACGCCAGCCAGCAAAGCTGCCTGCCATCCGGGCTGATCTGAGGAGTCGAGTAGAAGTCGTGGCCCGACGCCAACACTTCACCCGCGCCGCCGGCCACATAATCGATTGCGACCAGTGTGTTGACCGCCTCCTGCCCTGCGGCGGTGTGATCTTCACGCACACAGATGATACGGTTGCGCGCTCGGTCGATCACGCCATCCGCGTAGCGGTAGTCAGGCGGAGTCAGTGGAACGGGCGCTTCATCCGGCATCTGGCGATAAAGAATCTGGTCAGCGAAATTGACGAAGTAGATCACGCCTGCATCAACCCAATACGAGCCGCCGCCATATTCATGCACCCGTGTGCGCGCGTTGAAGTCAGGCGGCGTCACATCTACCGCGCCCGTCGCCGCGGTCCAGCGCACAATCACAGAGCGTCCCTTTTCGGCCGGGCGCATCTCCACCCAGTAGATGGCATCGCCATCGCCCCTCACATCGTCCAGAAAGGCGACGCCTTCCGCCAGCATCTCCGCCGTGATCGGCGATCGCCAAGAGCCGTAGTTGGAAATGAGTCGATCTGCCATGCTGTTCTCCTCAAACTGTTTCACCAAACGTCAGGTGGTCTCTGTCATCAACTTCCCTTCATTGACCATCCGCCGCTCCGGCCACCGACCGCGCATCCAGCGCCACGACCGCGCGCACCACGCCGGCCCGCGGGTGCCGGGCCAATAGCCTGACCACGCCCCCCTGCGGCGCGGTCACCACCCATTCCACCTTCAGCCGATCGTCGGTGACATCGGCCGTCCAGCCCAGCGGCGCGGCGGGCAGATAGGCGCGTCCCTCCAACTGGCCCAGTTCCTCGCGCACTTTGCCGGTGGCCAGCGCGGCCCCCTCAGGCAGCTCGATCTCGGCCACCACGCCGCGCACGGCCTTGCGCTCCATGGCCTTCTTGGTGATGTAGCTCGGCAGCCAGCCGCTGTTCTGCACCACCAGTCGCACGCGGTGCGCGCCGTCGCCCAGCGGCTCGGCGCTGGCCTCCAACAGCTCCAGCCGCGGCGAGATGGCCAGATGCCAGAGCAGCCAGCGGGGAAAGAGGGCCAGCTCCTCCTCCAACAGGTGCGGCGGCGGGTTGCGGAAGACCAACTGCCCATCCCAGCCGCCCAGCTCCACCGGCCCCAACTGCGGATGCACGAAGGGGTACCAGTCCACGTAGCCCTGACCCCCCAGCTTCTCATCGCTCCAGGCCAGCAGCTTCAGATCGTCCGCGAAGGGGTGCTCACGGAACCAATCGATGAACTTGTAGTCGGCGATGCCCGCCTGGCGCTGCGGGCTCCAGATCTCCACCGTCCACGCGTAGACGCCCACATGGTCGTACAGCCAGTCGTCCAGCGCGCCGGTGATGACCTCCTTGGGATGATAGCGGAAGTCGTGGTAGACCGAAACCGCCGGATAGCCGGTCAGTTCCTTGCCCTTCTCGCCGATCTTCTGGAAGGTCCACAGGTCTTCGGCCGGCATGTCGTCGTCAGGATGGGTGCTGAAGGGGCGCAACAGCACGCCGCCGAAGGTGTGAAAGGCTACCCCGCCGGTGATGTTGGGGTGGGAGGCGATAAAATGGACCACCGCGCGCACCTCTGGCTCCGAGGCGGGGAAGGGCCCCGCGCCTGGCTGCTCCCCTTCGGTGCGCCACTCCATGGGGAAGTTCCGGTTCAGGTCCAGCCCCTCCTTGGGGCGCTGCAACCGGATGGTGACGCCGTCGTAGCTCTCGATGCGCCCCTCCGGCAGCACGCGGTAATACTGGCCGTCGCTTTCGTCCGGCTCGCGGCGCACCAACAGCCGCGGTTCGTCGGGCGACGCCTTCCAGCCGCCGTTGGCATCGGGGATGCGCATGAACAGCAGGCGGCCATCGCCGTCCATGTCCTCCTGCGCCAGCCCATCGATGGGATCCTCGCCATAGGGATAGGGCCGCGTGCTGGAACGAATGAGCTTGGGCCGGTCGGCCAGCGCCCATTCAGCCCCGTCCGGGTTGACCCGCGGGCAGATGTAGAAGACGCGGCTGTCCAGCGTCTGGGTGATGGCCGCGTCCTGGCCGTGGCCCTTGGTCAGCCAGTCGATGAAATAGAGGCAGGCGCTGGCTGGGGAGACCTCGGTGGCGTGGATGTTGCCGTCGATCCAGAGCGCCGGCTTTTCAGCGGCCGGGCCGCTGGCCGTGTTGGTCACCGTGGCCAGCCAGATGGCGCGGCCCTCGTGGCTCTGGCCGATGCTCTCCACCTGCACCAACTGGGGATACTCCGCGGCGTAAGCGTGCAGCAGCCGGGTCAGATCGTCGTAGCGGTAGTAGCGGTCGAAGTGTATGGTGGGCATGGGATCCTCTTGTGCGCATGGGTTCACAGCAGACTGCGCCCATTATACACCCCCGAAACGAAAATGGCAGCTTCAGAAGGGGCTGAGGCCCTGCGACGCCACGCTTTGAGCCGGATCGGTCGGGCGACGCCGCCGCTCGGCCAGCGCGGCCCGCACCGCTTTGGCTGCCCCCCAGAGCAGCGCCGGATGCAGCAGGCGCAAGAGGATCTGCCGGTAGGAGCCGCTGCCGGTGTACATGTCCCATTGCACCGCGCTCATGCGGCGCAGCGGGCCGGGCTGCCCCTGCTCGTCCAGGATCATCTGCATCACCACGCTGCGGGCGAAGCGCCGGGCGCGCATCTGGCTGACCGCGGCGAAGATCAGCCGGCCCGCCTGGTTGTCCTGCTCGATGGCCTGGCAGGCGGGCAGGTAGTGGCGACGGAAGTCCTCGGCCCCCACGCCATGCTCCATGGCCGCGGCCGCGGCCGCCCGCGCCGTGCGGTAGGCTGAGCCGATGCCATCCTTGAACAGCCGCGTCGAGGCGCTGTCGCCGATGAAGACCACCCGGTCGCCGTAGGGCTGGGTTGCCCCCAGGGTGTTGATGCGCGGCGCGCACTGGCAGGAGGGCTTTTCCAGCGTCATGCCCGGCGGCAGGCAGCGGCGCACCTCCGGCGCGGCCAGAAAGGCCTGCAACAGCTCGTTGTCGACCTCCTCCCCCAACAGGCAGAGGGTGATGTATTCCCCCTTGGGGATCAACATGCCAAACTCCAGCCGCGGGATGTCCAGCAGAAAGACCTGGATCGCGTTGCCCAGCGTTTGGTCCACCGTGGCCGCGCCCAGGAAATACTCGCGCACGAAGGTCTTGCTGGTCTGGGGGGGCTGATAGCCGGGGACGATCTCGCTGAACAGCTTGAGCGCCGCGCTGTTGACCCCTGCGGTGACGGCCAGCAGCTCGTAGGGCTGGGCGTCGTCGGCGCGGGTGCTGACCGTGGGCCGCCCATCCGCCCAGGCCACCTCGCTCACCCGTTGAGGGATCACCTGGGCGCCGCGCGCCGTGGCCAGCCCCAACACGTGGGCATCCAGCCCGGTCCAGGTGGCCTGGCGCAGGTCACGCGGGCCGGCCCCGCGGTGCACCGCGGCGATGCGCATGCCTGGCCGCGGCGGGGTGATGTGCGCGCTGCCCGCGTCCATGTGGATGACGTAGGAATCGATCTCCCGCTGCACCACGCTGGCCGGCAGCTCGATCCCCTCCTGGGCCAGCAGTTGCACCAGGCTCTCGGAGACGATGCCGGCGCAGCCGTTGCAGCCCTGCGCGCCGACCTGGGTGAAATCGCGCGGCTCGTAGATGTCTACCGCGATGCGACGGCCAGATTCGGCCGCCATCTCCAACAGAAACCAGGCAAAGAACGCGCCAGCCGGCCCGCCGCCGATCACCGCCACGCGGGCGCCGTCCTGCAGTCGATAAGGATGCTTGTCAGTCATGATGGTTGCCTCCAGACACAGCCGGCCAATCGCGGGAAGACAGGCTGCGGCGGCGACGGTTTCCTGGTGCATCCTTGCCCAGGGCGCCCGGCTTCGGTTCCGCTGATTGCGAAATGAACTGCGTACAAGCCACATACGAGCGCCATTCTAGCACAGCACAGCGCGATCTGGCAAGAGGCCGCGCGCGTCCACAGCGCTTCCAACTGCGGCGCGGAGTCGAGGCTTTAGCCGGGCCTGGCCGGCGCGTCATTATGTCATGCTGAGCCGTCTGCGGCGAAGCATCCCCCTGGCGGTGTGAGTGCGCGGGGATGCTTCACTGGCGTTGGGTGCGCCTAAGCCGGTCAGCCGCTGGAGAACGTTGTGTCCGCCAAGAACCTTGGCCGTTCGACCCGTTCAGCATGACGGGTATCAGTCGCTTTGCGTGCCGATCCTCCCCCGCTGTGCGGGTTCTCAGGACGACATCCTGAGCAGGTTGGTTGCGCCGGCCTGAACGACGGCGGCCATGATGGAGGGACGCATGGAGTGGGCGACGACCTCGCGGTAGGAGGAGTGGGCCGACACCGCGTCGAACAGGGCGGTGCGCAGCGCAGGCTGCCGGCGCGCCGCATCCAGCACCGCGTCCAACTGATTGGTGCGGCTGAGCAGCATGGTCAGCCGGCGCATGGCCTGGCCATAGGGCATGTCGGCGATGATGTCCTGGTTGGCCGGGCGGAAATGCTCGGCGAAGGCCTGCTGAGAGATGCCGGCCAGGAGCATGGTGCGCGCGGCCCGGATGCCGGTCAACACCGCTGAGGTGACCCCCTTGCCCTTGAAGGCGCGCAACAGCCCGCCCGCATCGCCGATCAGCACGTAGCGGTCGCCGTAGAAGCGGTGGGCCAAGGCGCAGGGAAAACGCCCCTTGAAGATGCGCAGATCGTTGGGCTGGTGGCGCCCGGTGTCGTGCAGCCCCGGCAGGCAGGCGCGCACCTCGGGCAGGTCCAGAAATGCCTGCATGGTCGGCGCATCCACCGAGCTGCCGGCGATGTTGATGGTCAGATGATTGCCCTTCGGGGTGATCGCACCGAACTCAACGCGGCGCACGGGGGGCAGAAAGGTGTGGATTCGCAGGCCGAAGTTGTCCATGGCCTCCTGCCCCGGGTGATATTTGGTGACCACCGAGCTGAGAAAGCTGGGCATCCGATAGCCGACAGCGCGCGAGAAAAGCGCGCCGGTGCCTTCGTCCAGGCCAAAGGCGCCGACCACCACATCCCCCTCCAGCGGCGCGTTCTCGCTGTACACCACCACCTTGTCGGCGTGCAGCTCCAGGTCCACGGCCCGCGCCGGCCAGGTCTTGATGCCGCGCTGCCGCGCCTGCTCCAGCATGTAGTCATCGAACTGCACCCGGCGCAGCGCGATGGAGGGCTCGCCCGTTTCGGGCAGGTCCAAGGCCTGGCGCCGGCTGTGCAGCACGTAGCCATCGATTGCGCCGCGGCTCAGGTGCTGGGGAAACGCTACCTCCAGCTCCTCGGCCATGAGGCGGGGCAGGGGAGGCGACAGCACGCCGGCGCACTGGTTGTAGTGCCGCTCGCTGTGAAAATCCTTGCCCTCCAGAATGGTGATCTGCACGCGGCGGCCCAGTTGTGCGGCCTGACGCTGCAAGGCCAGCGCGCAGGCTGCGCCGCCAGGCCCGCCGCCGATGATGATGACGTGCGCCTGGTCGGCCAGCGGCCCCAGGCTTCCAGCAGTGGGTGTTTTCATGGCGTAAGTCCAGGCTGAGGAGATGCGATGGTCGGATGGGTGTGTGACGCTTGTGCGGCGCTGATTCTAGCATGGAACGCCGCGCGGCGCAAAGTCAGATCGCCAAAACCGCGGGCCTCTGCCCGGCTCTTGGTTTCGTCCCGAATGTGGTACAATGCCGGCCATGAACAGATCCCCTGCCAATGCTACCCTTGCCGCCGGCGCGTGGTGCTGGCACGATGCCTACTACGCCGGCCGCTGGTCGCTGTTGGATCAGCCGGCCGGGGCGCAGGCCGCCGGCCTGGCAACCATCGAGTGCAACGACTTCATGCTGCCGCCGCCGCGGCTCAGCCGGGTGCGCCAGCCGCTGATCGGCCTGCTGCCGGGCGCGCCGCCGGAGCTCTGGCGCTACAGCCGGGCCAGCCTGCGCCAGCTCCAGGCCAACGCCCAGGCTCAGGGCGTCCAGATCCTGACCTGGGCCATCAACAGCGATCTTACCGTGACCGGCAGCGCCTGGCCGGCCCAGCAGCTCTACCTGCGCCGCGGGCTGGCCGCGGCCCGTCAACTGGCCACCCCCCTGCTGCGCGTCACCCTGGGCGGCAGCACGGAGACGCCACAAGCGCTCGATGGACAGATCGCCCAACGACTGGCGGCGCTGGCGCAGGCCAGCCCCTGCCCGGTCACTCTGGAAAATCACTGGGGGCTGAGCGGGGAGATCGAGCGCCACCTGGCGATCTTCGACGCGGCCCGCGCGGCCCTGCCGGTTGGCGCGCACGCCCGCCTGGGCTGCTGCTTCGACCCGGGCAACGTGCCTGAAGGGCCGCAGCAGGCGCGCTGGTGGGCTGAGCTGGCCCGCCGCGCCAACCACTTCCACCTCAAGACCGTCGCCTTCGACGCCGCGGGGGAGGAGACGCACCTGCCCCACGCCGAGATCTACGCGCTGCTGGCCGAGGCCGGCTACCGCGGCCCCACGACCATCGAGTACGCCGGCGACGGGGATCCGGTGGCCGGTCTGCGGCAGAGCGTGGCCCTGCACCAACGCCTGGCGGCCGCGCCGTAGCCCGGCCAGCCAGCAGATGATATCTCAGATGCCACCTTGGCGAGCATCGAAGCAGCTCCCCCATGCAGCTTGACGATTGTTTTCCACCCTCTGCGGAGATCGGGCAGCGGCTGAAGGCTGCGCTGGCGACCATGGCCAGCGAGCAGGCCAAAGCCGCGCAGGCCGCCGCGCTGGCGGCCTATGAGCAGGCCCGGCTGGATGGTCTGTGCGACGAGGGGGCGTGGGAGTGCGCGCTGGAGGCCGCGCGGCGGGCGCAGGCGTAGCCCAGGATCGATCACTCCACCCGATAGAGCGCGTCGACGATGCGCTTGAGCAGCTCCTCCACCAGCCCGTGCATCGGCAGGGTGGCTGCAATGCCGTAGACCGGCGCCATGCCCCCCTTGCTGGCCGGCTGCAGTCTGACCTCCGCCACGGCCTCCGCCAGGTCCTCCAGAAAACGTTGCGCCACGCCCGGCTCGGTGTGGCGCAGGGTGACGCAGAGGTGAATGGCCGCGGGACGATGCAGGCCGTTGAGACTCCAGCCGCGCGCGGTCATGGCGTCCAGCACCCGGTAGATATCCAGCGTGGGGGATGCCAGGGCGATCACGAAGAGCGGGTCGCCCAGCACCACCAGATCGGGCATGCGCTCGATGGAGCGGCGGATGAAGTGCGCCGTGGCCAGGATCTTGGCAGCCGCCGCGCGGTAGCCGCTCTCGCCCATGCTGACCATGGCCGCCCAGCAGGTGGCGCTCAACGCGCCGGCGCGACTGCCGGCCAGCGTGGGGGAGAAGTACAGGCCGCCCGGCCAGTCCGCCGCCGCGTAATATTGATAGCGCCGCAGCGCCTCGCCCCGGTAGAGCACCACCGACGTGCCCTTGGCCGCATAGCCGTACTTGTGCGTGTCTGCGGACATGGAGGTGACGCCGGGCAGGCGAAAATCGAAATCGGGCATGTCGTAGCCCAATTCGCGGGCAAAGGGCAGCACGAAGCCGCCCAGGCAGGCGTCCACGTGCAGCCCGACCCCCCTCGCCTGCGCCAGCTCCGCCAGCGCCGGGATCGGGTCGACGATGCCGTGGGGGAAGGAGGGGGTGGAGCCGACGATGGCCACCGTGTTGCGGTCGATGGCGGCTGCCATGGCCGCGACATCGGCGCGATAGCCGGCATCCACTGCCACGCGCACCAGCTCGATGCCGAAGGATTGGGCGGCCTTGTCGAAGGCGGCGTGCGCGGTCGTCGGCGCCACGATGCGCGGCTGGGCGATGCCGCGCTCGCTGCGCCCGCGATCGCGGTAGCTGCGCATGGCCAACAGGATGCTTTCCGTGCCGCCGGAGGTCACCGTGCCCACAATCGGCTCCGGCGACGCGCCGGCGCCCAACAGATGGGCAGTCATGGCGACGATTTCCGCCTCGTATTTCACCGTGCTGGGCCAGAGGTCGAAGTGCAGCGGGTTGCTCTGCGAATTGAGCGCGTAGACGGCGTTGAGAAAGTCGATGTGCCCGTGGTCGCCGTGATAGACCGCGCCGGAGACGAAGCCATCGCGCCAGCGCACCTGCTCTGCCTCCTGCAGGGCCGTCATCTCGTCCAGGATGTCGGCGCGGGAGCGACCCTGGGCGGGCAGACGGGTGTAGCCCGCCAGCCGGCCGCGATAGGGATGCAGCGAGGCGTCGAGATCGGCCACCAGCGCGTCGTACTGGCGGTCAAGCTGGCGCCGCAGCGCGGGGGAGCGATGGAGCGCGCCTTCGACAAAACGGAGCGCGGCAGGCGGCAGCTTGTTGAGCAGATCGAGGAACGCGGTCATGGTTCAGGACTCGCTTTCATGGCCGCGGTTGAGGCGGCGATAGATGGGATGCGTCTTGCGGTAGATGGCGACGAACTCGGCAAAGAGAGTATCGTAGAGCGCGGCCAATGCGGGGCGCGGTTCATAGCGGCGGGCGACAGGCGTATGGGCGGCCAGGTCCTCCAGGCGCAGATAGCCCAGCCCGATCGCGGCCAGGAAGGCCGCGCCGCGCGTGCTGACGTGTACCGGATCGGCGATCTGCAAGACCGGGCGCTGCAAGATGTCGGCGTGAAGCTGGCACCAGAGTTCGGAACGGGCGCCGCCCCCCACCAGGCGCACCTCCTCCAGCGGGCGACCGATGAATTTCTCGACGTAGACCTGCAGCCAGCGCGTGTTGAGCGCCACACCTTCGTAGACGCTGCGCACCAGATCGCCGCGGGTCGTGCGCAGGGAGAGGTTGTGCCAGCCGGCGCGCACCGTGTGATCGTCGATGGGCGCGCGTTCGCCGTTGAGCCAGGGGGTGAAGATCACACGCTGGCTGGCGGGCGGCGCGGCCGCGGCCAGGGCCTCGAGCCGGTCGAAGAGATCGTCGGGCGGGGGATGGCTGGCCAGCGCATCGTCGTCGAAAAAGACGCGATCGCGCAGAAAATTCAGCGCCGCGCCGGCTATCTCCTGCTCGTTGATCAGCAGATAGCGGCCGGGCAGCGCCGAAGGCAGCGCCGCCATGTTGTGCATCAGGTCAGTGCGCTTGAAGGGCACGTGACAACTGAGCCACGACGAGGTGCCGAGGTAAGCATGGGCGGCATAGTCCGCCACCGCGCCGGAGCCGATGGCGGTGGCGTGAATGTCGGGCGCGCCGCCCACGACCCTGACCTGCCGGCTCAGCCCCAGATCGGCGGCCGCGGCCGGCGTCAGCGTCCCCAACACATCCACGGAGCGCAGCAGCTCGTCGGGCAGCTTGGCGCGGTCAAGGCCAGCCAGCCGCAGCAGCTCGTCGTCGTACTGAATGGCGTCGATGGCGCGGTTGTCGGTGACCCAGTGCAAGGTCATCGTCTCGCCGGTGGAGGCGATGCGCCCGGTCAGCTTGTAGTTGATGTAGTCCTTGGGCTCGAGAAATTTGGCCGCGGCTGCGTAGCGCTCAGGCTGCTCGTGGCGCAGAAAGAGGATATGGGCGACGGAATCTTTGCCTGAATGGGCGGGTATGCCGCCGGACTTGCGGATCCAGGTCCACAGCTTGCGGGCGCCGTAGCCGGAGATGGCGGGAAAGCCGCCGGTGACCCGGCGAATGTAGCGGGCGCCGCGGGCATCCATCCAGATGATGGCGTTGCCCAACGGCTGGCCATCGGCGCCGACCGGCGTCGTGCCCGACCACTGGGTCGTCACGCCGATGCCGGTCACGCGGGCGGCGGCGCCATCCACCTGGGCCAGCGCGCGCCGCGCGGCCGTGCAGATCGCCTCCCACCAGGCGGCCGGGGACTGTTCGACGCCGCCGTGGGGGGTGAAGATCAAGGGCGTCGGCGCGTCGGCGCCGGCCAACAGCTCGCCCTCCACCGTGTAGAGGGCAACTTTCGGGCCGGACGTGCCCAGGTCGATAGCCAGTAGGAGTGGACTGTTCATGGTCACCTTGTCTGCGTATGAGGGTCGCGCGGGGATTGTACCAGATCATGCGACTGGCACCAAGTAGCGGGCGCCTGTGGCTGATTCGTTGCCCCCTGTGGTATAATGCCGGCCATGAACCAACCCATCGCGAGATGCGCCGTGCGAGCTGCGCGCCGCGCCCTGGCGGCCGAGGAAAGCGACGAAGAGTAAACAGGCATGGCAGACGGCCCATCACTGACCGCGGCTATCGCCGACAGCGTGCAGCAGAGCCCCCTCTTTCGCGAGCTGAGCGCGGCGCAGATCGGGGAGATGCTGCGCGCCGGCCGGCCGCGCAAGGTCGCGCGCGATGCCTTCCTCTTTCAACAGGGCGAGCCGGCCGCGGCGCTCTATCTGCTGTTGACCGGCCGAATGCGCATCCAGCAGGTGACGCCCGAAGGTCAACAGGTGCTGCTGCGGGTCATCACCCCGGGCGAGATGTTCGGCGGCATCACGCTGTTGAAGGAGGCCCTTTTTCCCGCCTCGGCGCGGGCTGTTGAGGAATGCACCGCGCTGGGCTGGGATTTGGATACCATGATCCAGTTGATGGAGCAACACCCACGGCTGGCGCTGAACGCGCTGGGCCTGCTGGCCGCCCGCCTGGAAACGCTGCAAGAACGCTACCGCGAGCTGGCCACGGAGCGGGTGGAACGCCGGGTGGCGCGCACGCTGCTGCGGCTAACCCGCCAGACAGGCCGCCGGGTCGCAGAAGGGGTGCTGATCGACTTCCCCCTCTCGCGCGAGGACCTGGCCGAGATGACCGGCGCCACTCTCTACACCGTCAGCCGCATTCTCAGCGGCTGGGAACGCCAGGGCCTGATCGAATCGGGTCGCCAGCGCATTCTCATCCGCCGCCCGCACGGGCTGGTCTCCATCGCCGAGGATCTGCCCACCGACCGGCCGCTGAAGGGGCCTGGTCAATAGCTGGGAAATGCAGGATAGGAGGAGATCCCGGCGCCGGTGATGTACCGCTCCAGGTTGGTGATGGTGAATTCCTGTTGAGCGATGACCGCCTTGACCACATCGCCGATGGAGACGAGGCCGGCCAGATGGCCGGCGTCGTCCAGCACAGGCAGATGCCGGACACGTTTTTCGGTCATCAGCGCCATGCACTCCGCCACAGTCTGTCGGACGCGCACGCAGAGGACGCGCGCCGTCATGATCTCAGAGACCGCGGTCTCCCTGGAGCTCTTGCCCATCAGAATCACCCTGCGTGCATAATCGCGCTCGGACATGATGCCCACCAGCCTGCCATCGTCCAGCACCAGCACCGCGCCGATGTTCTTCTCGGCCATCAGCTCGAGCGCCTCGAACACCGTCGCGTCTGGCCTGACGGCCCACACAGCAGTCCCTTTTTCCCGCAACAGGTCGCTAACCGTCATCATGATCGTTTCTCCTCTTTGAGCATGAACGAACCAGCGCAACCGAAAGTTCAACTTGTGTGTTGATTGTACACTACATGTGCGCTCTCTCCAAACGACACGCAGCCGTCTAGATGGAGACTCCCATGGAAGAAGCTGTGTTGACCGAACTGACTGTGGCCGAGCTGCTGACGCGCTGGCCGCAGGCGATCCCCCTGTTTCTGCACCATCAGATGGCCTGTGTGGGGTGTACCATGTCGCCCTTCGAGACCCTGGCCGACGTCGCCGCGGTCTACGACATCCCGTTTGCGCAGCTCATCGGCGAGCTGCAAGAGACGATTCTCCCGCACGCAACGCACCAAGCGTAACAAGACGCCCCGGAACAGCGGCTGGCAGGGACAGCCGCTGTTCCGGGTTGCGGCGCGGAGGCGAGGCTTCAGCCGGGTCTGGCCCATGCGAAGCGGACGCCCGGCGACCGTGAAAGACGCGGCGCTCGCCATGACCGCATCGGCTGGCGTCATGGCGAGCGCCCCCCTTCTGCCGACTCAGGCCGGTCCAGCCGCCAGCAGCTCCCGTTCCAGCCGGATAGCCTTGGGGAAGAGGATGTTGTTCTCCAAATGAACATGCTTCTTGGTGGCGGCGTCGAACTGGGCCAACAGCGCATAGAGGGTGCGATAGGTGGTGCAGGCGTCGGCCGGCGGGGTATGGCCGCCGCTCAGGCGTGCGATCTCGGCCAGCTCATCGCCGGTGGCGTCGTGCTCCTCCTCCAGCGTGTCGATCAGATCCGCCAGCGTGCCGCTGGGCAGCGGCTTGGGCGCGGCCCCCTCCTCCTGGCTGCGGGCCAGACGCTTGATGTAGGGGAAGACCAGCAGTTCCTCCCGCTGGGTGTGCATGCCCATCTCCCCCTGCACGCGCGGCCAGAGCTCGGCGATGGCCACCGTCTCGGGGTGGGCCGCGCCATGGACCGCCGCCACGGTGGCCGCGTAGTCGGCGATCTGGGGCATGATCTGGCGGCCGGGGTTGTGGAACTGGTTGACGATGTAGTCGGCCAGAAAGTCCAGCGCCCATTGATCGTACTGCTCGCCGCCGTTGGCGGTGGCGGTCACCTGTCGGGTCTCAGCCAGCAGCGTCTCCAGGTCGACCCCCTGCTCGGCGCAGGCCTGGGCCAGCGGCTTGTCGCCGCCGCAGCAAAAGTCGATGCCGTTGCGCTCGAACAGCGCCGCCAGCCGGTAATCGGCCGTGACCCAGGCGCCGACGCTTTGATCAGGGCTCAGGGTGGATACACGTTCTGATGTGGTCATGAAGTTCCTCGTGATATGGTGATTCGGACGCTTCCGAAGCTGGGCTTGATGCACGTTCCGTTCTCCGAGCATACCCCAATGGCCGAGCGTCCGTCTTTGCGCTGGCGCAAGTCCCACCCTCCGCCTCCGCCGATCGCTGACAGGCGGCGGGCTCGGTCAGGAGACCGGCCCGAGCGGGGCAGAACGGCGGGCTCGGTCGGGAGACCGGCCCGAGCGGCGTGCGGCGTGAAATGGCGGGCTCGGTCGGGAGACCGGTCCGAGCGGGGCAAAACGGCGGGCTCGGTCAGGAGACCGGCCTGAGCGGCGAAAAACGGCTGGCTCGGTCAGGAGACCGGCCTGAGCGGGGCAAAACGGCGGGCTCGGTCGGGAGACCGGCCTGAGCGGCGTGCGGCGTGAAATGCGGGATCGGTCGGGAGACCGGCCCGAGCGGCGCTTTTCAGGTCAGATGCGTCTTTGCCAGCCGCGACCTTGCTTTGGCGCAAAGACAACCGCCGTTGGATGTCGTATCCTGAGCTGGCGCTGTCGCCGGTTCGGGAACTGGCGCCAAAACAGAACCAAGGAGTGGACCATGCAATCATACAAATACCTGATTGTCGGAGGCGGCATGACCGCCGATGCAGCGGTGCGCGGCATTCGCCAGCTCGACCCGGACGGCGCCATCGGTTTGATCGGCGCTGAGCCTGACATGCCCTACAGCCGGCCGCCGCTCTCCAAAGGCATGTGGAAGGGCCGCCCGCTGGAGAAGATCTGGCGCGGGACCGATCAGCTCAACGTCGCTTTTCACCTGGGGCGCACAGCGGTCGCGCTGGATCCAACGACGCAACGGGTGCGCGATGACCAGGGCGCGGAGTACGCCTACGACCGGCTGCTGCTGGCCACCGGCGGAACGCCCGTTCACCTGCCGTTCGGAGATGAGAGCATCATCTACTACCGCACGCTGCGCGACTATAGCCGTCTGCGCAGCTTGACGGAACAGGGGCAGCGTTTCCTGGTGATCGGCGCCGGTTTCATCGGTTCCGAGATTGCGGCCGCGCTGGCTATGCAGGGCAAACAGGTGACCATGGTTTTCCCGGAGAACCTGGTCGGCGAGCGGATCTTTCCACCTGATCTTGCGCAGTTCATCAGTGAGGCCTACAGCCAAGAAGGGGTGGCGCTGGTCCCTGGCGACAGAGCGGCCAGCGTCGAAAAGAGTCCGGAGGGCCTCACGGTCCAGACGGAAAACGGGCGCGTCTTCACCGTGGATGGCGTGGTGGCGGGGCTTGGGATCCGCCCCAACGTCGAGCTGGCCCAGGCCGCGGGCTTGAGCGTCGGCAACGGCATCGTGGTCGATGAGCACCTGCGCACCTCCGCGCCTCACGTCTACGCGGCCGGCGATGTGGCGCTCTTCCCCCACGCCACGCTGGGCAAGCTGATGCGCGTCGAACATGAGGACAACGCCCTGGTCATGGGCCGGCAGGCTGGCCGCAACATGGCCGGCGCGGACGAGCCCTACACCCACACGCCCTACTTCTACGCAGACCTGTTCCAGTACGGCTATGAGGCTGTCGGCCAACTGAGCAGCAAGATGCAGATGGTTGCAGACTGGCAGGAGCCGCATCGGCAGGGCGTGGTCTACTATCTCGACGGCGGCCGCGTGCGCGGCGTGCTGCTGTGGAACGTGTGGGACAAGGTCAAGGATGCGACGGCCCTGCTGGCTGAGACCGGCCCCTTCGAAGCAGCAGAGCTGATCGGCAGAATTCGCGCGGCATAGCCAACAAGGAGTTCCAATGACAACAAATATCCCCGAGCTGTGGGAATGGGCTGAGTATTATTGCCCCTGGTGCTACGTGGCGGCGGTTCGCCTGGCCAAGATCGCGCCCGAATACCGGGGGCGCGTTCGCCTGGTCACCCGGGCCTTTCCCCTGGAGGTCTACGGCGGAGGGCCGCCTGACCGGACGGAGCTGGAGCTGGAGATCTGGCTGGCGGCCTTGCAGGAGCCGGAGGCCACCTTCAAGCCCTTTGGCAGCCAATGGCCCACGACGACGCTGCCCGCCTTCGAGGCCGCCTGGTGCGCCTTCCAGCAGGGGGAAGAGGTGGGCCTGGACTTCGACCTGCGCATCCGCCGCGCCTTCTTCGCCGAAGCGCGCAACATCGGGCAGCGGGAGGTCATGCTGGAGCTGGCCCGCGAGGCTGGCCTCGACCTGGAGCGTTTCGCCCGCGACTTCGCCAGCGATGCACCACGCGCCGCGGTGCTGGAAGAGGGACGGCTGGGCAAGGAACGCTACCATGTGCGCGGCACCCCGACCATCATGCTCAGCGACGGCACGCGCTTTCGTCACCCGCTGGCCTACCCGCAGATCAGCGATGGCCAGATCGTCTCGGTGGGAAAGCTGCCCTGCTGCGGCGAAGGCTGCTACGATGCGACCCGCGCCATGTTCGAGAGCGCACTCGCGACCTGAGAGCTCCCAAGTCGCCGCACGTTCGGGCGCTTGATCTAGCGCAAAGACAGCGCGGCGCGCTTGCAGTATGCTGAAGCCATGAAACGCCTGACCAGCCCGGCAGCTAACCTCTACACGCCGCCCGGCTTCTCCCATCGTGGGGAGATGACCGCCGGTCAGCTTGCCGGCTATCAAACAGTTGCAGAAGGTGAGATCATGAGCGCTGTTTCTTCCTCCGTGCCCGCCACGGCCTCCACGAACCTGCTGGACAAGTACATGCTGCCCAAGGTGGCGTTGACGGTCATCACCATCGCCTCCCTGGTGGGCACGTGGCTGACCATGACCACCCACGGCGCCGGCGCGCTGGGGCCGGTGGCCGTGCGTTGGCTCCACCTGATCAGCTTCGCCGCCCTGACCGGCGGCTTCATGTGGATGGGCCTGTTCATTCGCCCCGCTGAGAAGCCTGCCCAGGCGCCCTACTTCGCCAACTTCGCGACCGCCTCCGAGGCGCGCTTCCGGCGCATCGTTCAGGCCGCGCTGCCCCTCTTCCTGCTGACCGCGTTGCTGGACCTGCGCCGCTTCGGTGCATGGGGCGTCGGCTGGCTGGTCTGGCTCGAGGCTGCCCTGCTGATCGGGATCGGGCTGGCGGTTGGCTGGTTCGCCTATGGCCGCCGCGTCCAGGATCCCTACCGTCAACAGCCGCTGGCCCGCCTGGCGCTGGGGCTGCTGTTGCTGGACGCGCTGGTGCAGGCCGCCTTCGACGTGACGCTGGCCCAGGGCGGTCAACCGCTGCCGCTGGCCGTGCGCTGGCTGCACCTGGCCGCCTTTGGGCTCTGGTTCGGCGGCGCGATGTGGAACATCTTCATCGCCGTGCCCTCGGCCCGCGGCATGGTCTCGCTTCCGGTGGTGGTGGCCTCCAGCCAGCAGTTGGAGCGCTTTCGGGTGGCCGTGCGCATCATCCTGCCCACGTTGATCATCACCGGCCTGATCCAGGCCTACCCCTATGTCGGCCTCAACCCCAGCGCGCTGCTGACCTCGCCCTTTGGCCGGCTGATCTTGGTCAAGCTCCTGCTCATCGTCGTGTTGGTGGTCGTCTTCATCACCTGTCCCATGTGGCGGGCCTGCTCGCCCATCGCCGGCATGTGCAACCTGGACGATCTCTACACGCCCCAGAACAGCCCGGAGGCAAGCTCATGACCACAACCGTGATCGATGCGCCGACCAAGACCCTGGACAATCGCGGCAGCAACTGCGCCGCCGGCTTCGTGCAACTGTTGGAGATGATGGAGAGCCTGGCCCCCGGCGAGACCCTGGCCATCCTCAGCACCGACGCCGCCTCCCAGCGGGAGCTGCGGGAGTGGTCCAACCGCTCCGGCAACACCCTGGTGCAGGCCACCACCAACGGCCCCTTCTGGCGCCGCGAGTACCACTACCTAATTCGCAAGGCAGCCGCCATCTCGTAAACCCTTACCCTTCACCGTTCACCGTATACCGTATACCGTTCACCGTTCACAGTTCACCCGTCACCCTTCACCGAATCCAAAAGCCAACCCACATCAACTCTGGGTTACGGGTTACGAGTTACGCATTACGAGTCACGCATTACGAGTTACGCAATCGAAAGCCACGGCGCCTGTACGGCCTGCCTGAGCTTCCGAAAAACCACATCTTTCAAGGAGTTCATTTCACATGAGCAACGATTCGACGCTGGACATCCGCACCATCCCCCCCATGTACCGCCATCCCTTGATCTTCGACAAGTTCGCGGCCCTGGGGCCAGGCGAGGCTTTCGAGTTGGTCAACGACCACAACCCCAAGCCGCTCTATTACCAGTTCCAGGCCGAGCTGGCCGGTCAGTTCACCTGGGAGTATCTGGAGGAGGGCCCGGAGGCATGGCGGGTACGCATCGGCCGTCCGGCGGCCTGATTCGCATCAAGCGCGCCTATGACGCGGTCGAGGCGTCCGACGGGGAGCGTTTCCTCGTGGACCGCCTCTGGCCGCGCGGGGTGAAGAAAGAGGCGCTGCATCTGACCGGCTGGCAGCGCGACGTCGCACCCAGCACCGAGCTGCGCCAATGGTTCGGCCATGACCCGGCGCGCTGGGCCGAATTCCAGCAGCGCTACCAGGCCGAGCTGGACCAGAAACCGGAAAGCTGGCAGCCGCTGCTGGAAGCGGCCGTCCGCGGCGATGTCACCCTGGTCTACGGGGCCAAAGACACGCAACACAACGACGCCGTGGTCCTCAAAGCCTACCTGGAAACGCGGCTGACCAACGCATAGCCGCCGCTCTGGCCGGTCTCCTGACCGAGCCAGCGCCATCGCCGCTCTGGCCGGTCTCCTGACCGAGCCAGCGCCGTGCCGCTCTGGCCAATCTCCCGACCAAGCCACCCCAGGTCGTCGCTCTGGCCAATCTCCTGACCGAGCCAGCTCCGTCGCCGCTCTGGCCGGTCTCCCGACCGAGCCAGCCCGCGCGACACCACAAGGCCGGCGCACCGACAGCGTGTGCGCCGGCCTTGTTGCTTCCCACCATCAAACGCGGAGTCGAGGCTTTAGCCAGGTTTGACGGACCCAGCTAGAGCCTCGACTCCGCGTCGACTCGTCTGCCGCTGCGCGTTGACCAACCCCTCCCCGCGGTGCTATAATCCCCGAACCCGTTCGGGCGCCTGGCGCGCCACAGAAATCTCGTTGTCATTGGGCGGGCCGCGCAGCAACCGGCCGTCCAGAGGAGTTCAGCATGGACCTCGGCGCGTTCTCCATCAGCCTGGCCGTCAAGGATATCCAGGCCTCCAGATCGTTTTATGACAAGCTCGGCTTCGTGGCCGTCATGGGCGATCCCTCGCAGAACTGGTTGATCCTGAAGAATGGCCAGCATGTGATCGGCCTCTTTCAGGGAATGTTCGAGCGAAACATCCTGACCTTCAACCCTGGCTGGGACCAAGGCGCGGCCAAACTCCCTGCGTTCACCGATGTGCGCGACTTGCAGCGCCAGCTAATGGCGCAAGGGGTCACGTTCCAGAGCGCAGCCGACGAGACCACCACCGGCCCTGCCAGCTTCCTCATCGTTGACCCTGACGGAAACCCGATTCTGGTGGATCAGCACGTCTGAACGGGCGCCGTGGTCATGTCAAACCGCCTGTCCCGCCATCCCATGCCTGAGGTCCCGTTGTGAGCAAAAACCACGAAAAAACCGACCAGGAGCTGATCGACGCCTGCCGCGCGGGGCGTTCGGACGCCTGGCAGGAGGTGCTCACCCGCTACGAGCGCCTCGTCTTCTCCATTCCGCTCACCTACGGCCTGAGCCGCGCCGATGCGGCCGACATCGCCCAACTCACCTTCTGCGCGCTGGTCGAGCGCCTGGACCACCTGCGGCCCGACAGCAACCTGGCCGCCTGGCTGGCCACCGTGGCCCGCCGTCACGCCTTCCGCCTGCTGCGCCAACAGCAGCGCCAGCCGCTGGGTCAGGAGGAGGACATCGGCGACAGCCTGCTGCTGATGAAGGACCCCGCCCCCCCGCCCGCGGCCGCCTGGGAGCGGGTCGAATGGCTCAACCAGGGGCTGCGCCTGCTGGATCAGCGCTGCCAGAAGCTGCTGCTGCGGCTCTATTTCTCCGAGGAACCGCCGGCCTATGAGGTGGTCGCGGCCGAATTGGGGCTGCGCGTCGGCAGCATTGGCCCAATTCGCGGCCGCTGCCTGGAGCGGTTGCGGCTGATCCTGCTGGAGCGCAGCGCCTAAACAAAGTCACGGCAAAGAGCTGTATTTTTCGGGCCGCTGGCGGCTTTTGTCTGATGACCGACGCGATATTTCAGGCTTCGACAAAGGGTATGCACATGACCGGGACACCGACACCCAGCACTGCACAGTTGCTGGATTGGCTGGAAAATCGACTGCCAGCAGCCGATGCCGAGGCGCTGGCCCAGGCCGTTCAGGCCGATGCCCAGCTCCAGGCCACCGCGGCCTGGCTGAGCGATTTCCTGCACCTCAGCGCCGGCGTCGTGCTGGCCGATCCGCCCCCCCAGGTGCACCGCGCGGCCAGCGCGGCCTTTGCCGCCTACGCCCAGAGCAAACGGCCGCCCGGCATCGTGCAGACGCTCAGCGCCCTGCTCAGCTCCGACAGTTGGCAGCGCCTCTCCCTGGCCGGCGTGCGCCACGTGACCCTCTCCACCGCCCCCCGCCAGTTGATCTACAGCAGCGACGCGGCCGATGTGGCGCTCAACATCCGCGCCCAGCGCGACGGGCAGGGCATCGACCTGGAGGGGCAGATCTTCCCCCTGGACGAGACCGACCCGGCCGCCTTCGTGGTGCAACTGCTGCAAGAGGGCATCGAACGACGCCTGACCGCCAGCGACGCGGGAGGCAAGTTCAGCCTGGCCGGGCTGCCCGCGGGCCAGTACGAGCTGGTGATCGGCGGCGACCGGGCCGAGATCGAGATCGGCCCCCTGGAGCTGGCCTGAGCCGTGACCACGCCCACCGCCGCCCTGACGCCGGAGCAGATCGCTGACCTGCTGGCCCAGCCCGACCCCGAGGCGCAGCGCCGCTGGCTGCACGCGGCCCAGCTTTGGCACGAGGCCGGCCTGGCCAGCCTGCTGGAGGCCGGCGACCAACTGGTCAACCATGATCTGGCCCAGGCGCGCCGGCTGCTGGACCTGTGCGTCGAGCTGGCCCCCACACTGTCCCCATCGCTGCAACCGCAGGCGCGCTACCTGCGCGCCCAGACCTTCGCCCTGGCCGGCGACTTCGACCAGGCGCTGGCGGAGATCGCCGCGGCGCGCGCCGGCTACCTGGCCAGCGGCCAGACCGTGGCCGCGCTGCGCACCGATGTCGGCCTGCTGCACGTGCTGATCCACCTGGGACGCCACCAGGAAGCGCTGGCCACGGCCGCGGCCAGCCTGGAGGCGATTGCGCAGGAGGCCGACCACCTGCCGCCGGAGAGCGCGGCCCGGCTGACCGCCCTTGTGCAGCAGAACCGGGGCATCTGCTACAAGAACATGGGGCGCTACGCCGAGGCGCTGGAGGCCTACCGCGTCGCCCAGAGCCACTTCGAGGCGCTGGATCAGGCCGAGGACGCGGCCACCATCCGCATGAACCAGGGGGTCATCCTGGCCGAGCTGGGCCGCGGCGGGGAGGCGTTGGCCGCCTACGAGGCCGCGGGCGCGGTTTTCCAGCAGACGGGCAACCGCCTGCGCCAGGCGCAGATCCTGGAAAACCTGGGGGAGCTGCACCAACTGCTGGGCAACTACAGCCAGAGCCTGGCCGTGCTGGCCGAGGCGCGCACGGCCTTCGCCGCGCTGGACGCGCCCATCGAACAACAGATCCTGGAGCGGCTGACGGCCGACGCCTACCTGGCCCTCAACCTCCTGCCCGAAGCCGTCGCCGCCTACCGCGCCGCCAGCGCCGGCCTGGAGGCCAGCGACATGCCCTACGACCTGGCCTGGGCGCTGTGGGGGTTGGGCGCGGCGCTGCTGCGTCAACAGCGGCTGGGCGAGGCCGACGACGCGCTGCGCCAGGCCGCCGCGCTCTTCACCGCGGCCGGCAACGAGCACCTGCGTTCGGCCGTGCTGCTGGAGCAGGCCGCGCTGGCCGGGGCGCGCGGCGACCGGGCGGCCGCGCTGGCGCAGACCCAGCAGGCGCTGGCGTTAATCGGCGAGCAGGACTGGCCGGTGCAGCGCATCTACGCCCACCTGCGGCTGGCCGACCTGCTGCTGCCCGACGCGCCCGACGCGCCCGACGCTGACGCGGCCGAGGCTGAAGCGCTGCTGCTGGCGGCTCAGGGCTGGGCCGCTGCGCTGCCGCTGCCCACCCTGCGCATCCAGGTGGCGCAGCGGTTGGGCCGGCTTTTCCGGCTGCAGGGCCGCGCTGCCGAGGCCGAGGCGGTGCTGACCGCGGCCACCGGCGAGATCGAGCGCCTGCGCGGCGCGCTGGCCCGCGAGAACCTGCGCGCCTCCTTCCTGCATGACAAGAGCGCCCCCTTCGAGGAGCTGATCCGGCTGTATCTGGCGCGGGGCGACCAGGCCAGCCTGCACGCGGCCTTCGCCGTCGCCGAGCAGGCCAAGTCGCGCACCTTGGTGGACCTGCTCAGCGGGGCGGCGGCGGGCGAAACGGCGCTGGACCCGGCCCTGGCTGCACGGCTGCACGCGCTGCACGCCGAGCTGAACGCCCTCTACAACCAGGCGCTGGATGCCGGCCCGCAGGGAGACCGCAACCTGCGCCTGGCCGAGCTGAACGCCCGCGCCGTCGATCTGGAGCAGGAGATCAGCCGCCTGCGCCTGCATGCGGGCGGGTCGGACGAGCCGGCCGCGCTGGCCCGGCCCACCTCGCTGGCCGGCCTGCGCCAGACGCTGCCGGCCGATCTGACGTTGGTGGCCTATCACCTGCTGGGCGACGAGCTGATGGCCTTCGTCTACCGGGCCGGCGCGCTGCACGTGGTGCGCGGGCTGGCCGACGCGCGCGCCGTGAGCCGGGGCCTGGCCGAGCTGGAGATCGAGTGGCAGCGTTTCGAGGCCGGGCCGGCCTTCGTGCAACGCCACCTGGCGCGGCTGACCCGCTCCACGCAGCAGGTGTTGCAGGGACTACACGCCCTGCTGATCGCACCGCTGGACGGGCTGCTGGCAGAGAGCCGGCGGCTGGCCATCGTTCCCCACGGCGCGCTGCATCACCTGCCCTTCGCCGCGCTGCACGACGGTCAGTCCTACCTGATCGACCGCTGCCAGTTGACCGTGGCCCCCAGCGCCACGGTGTTGAGCCTGGTGGGGCGGCGGGCCGCCCCGCCGGCGCGCCAGGCGGCCATCTTCGCCGTCGCCGACCCGCTGATCCCCTTCGCCCAGCAGGAGGCCGCGGCCGTGGGCCGGCATCTGCCCCAGGCGCGCCTGCACCTGGGCCGGCAGGCCACCCTGGAACGGCTGCGCGCGGCCAGCGCCGGCAGCGACCTGCTACACCTGGCCTGCCATGGCGTCTTCCGCCGCGACAACCCCCTCTTCTCCAGCCTCAAGCTGCACGACGGCTGGCTGACGGCCGGCGACGTGCTGCACCTGCCGCTGGCCGGCGCGTTCGTGACCCTCAGCGCCTGCGAGTCGGGGCGCAGCCAGGTGTTGGGGGGCGATGAGCTGCTGGGCCTGCCCTACGCGTTTCTGGGCGCCGGGGCCGCGGGGCTGCTGGTCAGCCTGTGGCTGGTGGAGGACGAGGCGACGGCCGCGCTGATGCCGGCCTTCTACCAGCAGTTGGCGCACGGAGCCAGCTATCCAGCCGCCCTGCGCCAGGCCCAGCTCGAGCTCAGAGCCACCCATCCCCACCCCTACTACTGGGCGCCCTTCGTCCTCATCGGCCGCTACGCCTGATCACTTGTCCGGGCAACTGCCAAACCCGCGCCCGCGCGCACGTGGATTGAGTAGGCCGCCGTATCGAAATCACGTGCCCGCACCCGCGCGCACGTGGATTGAGTAGGCCGCCGTATCGAAATCACGTGCGCCCACCGCGTTGGGCCACCGCTCATTGACGGTTGCCGTCGGTTTGCAGGCGGTAGCTGGCGACGTCGGCGTAGTCGTCCCGGCGCGTGAACGTGTTCTCGAACGGGCTGCTTTGACCAGGATTGAGCGACGATGGGTTGGCCAGGGCGGCATCGCAGTCGAGCGCCGCGCCGGTGGCGCTGTGCAGGGTGGCGATGACCTCGGCGCCGGTGACCCGCACGGAATCGTCGTTGCGCACGCGGCCGGTGATCTTGTACCAACCGAACTGGTTGATCGAAGCGTTCACGTCGGTGGTGGCCAGCACAGGCCCGGTCGAGGATGTGGCCACATAGGTGGGCGTCTCGAACTCGTAGCGCGTCCAGGCGGCCGGATCGATCAGTTGCAGGTTGAAACAGGTGCGTTCGCCGGGCGGAAGATATTTCAGGAAGGTATAGACCGCTTCGGTTTTCACCACCTGCCCGCTGGCATTGATGAGATTGACGGTGACCAGCACCGCTGTGACGGTCTGGCTGCCGTTGTTTTGCACCTCGCCGATGACCCGGACCGTCGAGGAACCGGCCTGATACCATGAGCTGTTGGGGAGCACGACTACGGCCGGCGCAGGGGAGGTCGCTGTCGCCGTCGGAGCCGCGCTGTTGCGGAGAGCCAACGGCAGGTGAACATCGAACGGGCCATTGCCGGCAGCCATCAGAGTCAGTGAACCGATGGCCAACACGAAGACGATCCATGTAGCCTTGATCTGGGGACGCATATTCCACCGCCTTTCGAATCAAACAAAGCCGGCCAACAGTCGATCAACTGGCGCGGACGGGTGATGGATGGGAGCGGAAGGGCGACGACGGCGATGACAACGGCCACGTCGGGGCAACTGGGGAAAAGCCCCGGTGAGCCGAATTCGTGCGACGGAGAGACAACCAAAGTCGGGGGCGAGGGGGGTGCGCCTTGGAGGTCCGAGCTCACAGGCCCGGACCGTGCGTGCTGCCACGCCACGCCCCGCCAGCCACTGACGACGGGATTATAGCGCGCGTTCACGTTGTGGCAAAATGACAGTCGGTTGGGGGATTTTGCCGGCATGTTCTGGTGTATTTTCACCGCCGCGCGGGGTATAACTCTATACATGGACAATCCCTGGAAACGCCTGACCCGTGGAGCGGACGGCAACGTGGCCTGACCCTGCCTGCGATACCGGTCGAACTGCCAACTTCCTATCCAATCCCTCTGAACTGCCATCGATTGTGGAGACCAAGATGCTGAAACCAAAACCCAACGTAAGCCAGGTTGTTGTGTTGCTGATCGCCCTGACGCTGGCGACCACGGCCGTTCCCGCGGCCCGCGCCTCCGATCCGGACAACGCGGTCTTTCTGCCGGTGATCGCCTTGGGGCGGCCCGCCCAGTCTGCCCTGGACGAGCTGATCGTCAAGCTGAACGCCGCGCAGCCCGGGGCCACCGCGGCGGCCATCAACCAGAGCTATGGCACCACGACCCTGCGCGTGCTGGCGCCCAGCCGGGCCCTCTACCTGCTGGAGGCGCCGGCCGGCGTCGACCCGGAAGACCTGGCAGAGGCGATGGCCGACGACCCACGCATCCTCTACGTTGAGCTGAACCGCGTCACCGATGCGCCCGAGGCCATCGGACGCTCCGGCTTCGCCTGGGGCGGCTATGACCCGGCCCCCTACAACTCGCAGTACCCGCAGCAGATGCTGGGCCTGCCGGCGGCCCACGCCATCAGCCAGGGCGCGGGGGTGACGGTGGCGGTGATCGACACCGGCGTGCAGTTGACGCACCCGGAGCTGGCCGGCCACCTGAGCGCGGCGGGCATCGACTTCGTGGACGGCGACAACAGGCCGGAGGACGAGTTCAGCGGCGGCGCAAACTACGGCGCCGGCCACGGCACCCACGTGGCCGGGATCATCCACCTGGTGGCGCCGCAGGCGCAGATCATGCCGATCCGCGTGCTGGACACCGACGGCCGTGGCTACTCCGCCGTCATCGGCGAGGCCATTCTGTACGCGCTGGAGAACGGCGCACAGGTCATCAACCTCAGCCTGGGCATGCCGGAGAACGCCTCCGACTACCTGGAGGAGATCGTGGAAGAGGCGGCCCGGCAGGGCGTGCTGGTGGTGGCGGCCGCCGGCAACCTGAACAACACGCAGCAGCAGTACCCCGCGGCCGCGGACTGCGCCCTGGGCGTGACGGCCATCGACCCCGACCGCGTCAAGGCCACTTTCGCCAGCTACGGCGACTGGGTCTCGCTGGCCGCGCCCGGCGTGGGCATCCACAGCACCCTGCCGGTGGACGGCTACGGCAGTTGGAGCGGCACCTCCATGGCGGCGCCCTTTGCCGCCGGCCAGGCCGCGCTGCTGCTCAGCCTGAACCCCAGCCTGAGCGTGGTGCAGTTGGCCGACCTGATGGGGGGCACGGCGGTGAACCTCAACCCCACCAACCCCGGCTACGTCAACCAGTTGGGCGCCGGCCAGATCGACGTGCTGGCCAGCCTGCTGGCGCTGCAAACCGGCGTCATTCCCGACCTGGGGCTGCTGGACGACGACTGCGACCGGGGCCACAGCGACCACGGCCTGCACAGGGGGCCGGGAGGCGAGGCGACGCCATGAAAAAGCCGAAGATCCTGCTCTATTCCCACGACACCTACGGGCTGGGCCACCTGCGCCGCAGCCTGAGCATCGCCGGCCAGATCGCCCACGACCTGCCCCAGGCCAGCCAACTGCTGCTCACCGGCTCCATGGTGGCCGGCGCCTTCAGCCTGCCGCCGCGGCTGGACCTGATCAAGCTGCCGGCGCTGAGCAAGCGCAGCAGCGGCCGCTACAAGGCGCGCGCCCTGCCCCTCACCCTACGCCAGACCATCCTCTGGCGCCAGGAGATGATCCTGCACGCGGTGGACGCGTTCAAGCCTGACCTGGTGCTGGTGGACAAGGCCGCGGCCGGCGTGCAGGGGGAGATGCTGCCGGCGCTGCACCATCTGCGGGCCTGTGCGCCACAGACCCGGCTGGTGCTGGGCATGCGCGACATCGAGGACAGCCCCGAGGCCACCCGCCGCGAGTGGCAGGAGCAGGGGATCGCCCACCTGCACGCCCACACCTACGACGCCATCCTGCTCTACGGCGAGCGGGCCTTTTTCGACCCGGTGACGGCCTATGGGATGTCGGCCGCGGCCGCCGGCAAGCTGATCTCCTGCGGCTATCTGCGCCGCGCTGCGCCGGCCCGGCCGGCCGCCGAGGTGCGCCGCGAGCTGGGCATCGACGACCGGCCGCTGCACGTGGCCACGGTGGGCGGCGGCGGCGACGGCTTCGAGATCCTGAAAACCTACCTGGAGATGCTGGGCCAGGGCGCCCCCCCGCCCGTCCACAGCCTGCTGGTCACCGGGCCGATGATGGCCCAGGCCAAGCGTCAGGCGCTGCGCCGGCTGGCCGCCGGCCTGCCCGTCAGCTTCATGGAGTTCACCGCCGACCTGGACAGCTACCTGGCCGCGGCCGATCTGGTGATCAGCATGGCCGGCTACAACAGTGTGTGCGAGATCCTTTCGCTGGGCAAACGCAGCCTGCTCATCCCGCGCGGCCACACCCGCGCCGAGCAGCGTATACGGGCGACGCTGCTGGCCGAGCGCGGCCTGGCGCACCTGCTGCCGCCGGAGGCGCTCACCCCCGCCAACCTGCGCCAGGCCATCGACGCGGCGCAGCACGGCCCGCCGCCCGCGGCCACCCTCAACCTGAACGGCCTGGAGAACATCAGCCGCGCGATCAGCGGCCTGCTGCACCCGGAGGCGGTCTACCGTCCCCCCTCGCGCCTGCAGCGCGGCGTCGTCATGCAGGGCCTGAACGGCGCCGGCGCGGTTCAACCGGCGCCCGCCATCTGAACGGGCCGTCATTCAGCCAAGGAGCCGCACCATGACCCATATTGCCTACGTCCTCAAGATGTACCCCCGCTTCTCCGAAACCTTCGTCGTCAACGAGATCCTGGAGCTGGAGCGGCAGGGGGTAGACGTGCGCATCTACTCGCTGCGCAAGCCGGACGATGGCCGTTTCCACGCCAGCCTGGCGCGGGTCAAGGCCAACGTGGTCTACGTGCCGCAGTATCCGCAGGTGGAGCCGGAGCGGGTGCGCGCCGCGCATCTGGTCGTGGCCGCGGCCTGGCCCGACGCCTACGCCGAGCTGCGCGCCTACGCCGAGGGGCTGGAGCAGCCCTTTGGCCTGAAGCGTTTTTTGCAGGCCGGCGTCATCGCCGCGCACCTGCTGCGCCAGCCGGTGGACGCGCTGCACGCCCATTTCGCCTCCAGCGCCACCCGCGTCGCCGGCATGGTCGCCCGTCTGACCGGCATCCCCTACAGCTTCACCGCCCACGCCAAGGACATCTTCCATGACGACGTCAGCCCGGCCTCCCTGCGACACAAGATGGGCGCGGCCCGCTTTGTGGTCACCGTCAGCCGCTTCAACCAGGCCTATCTGCGCCAGATCCAGAACGGCGCGGGGGGCGACGTGCGCTGCCTGTACAACGGCATCGACCTGCGCACCTTCAAGCCCAACCCGCGCGTCGCCCGCCAGCCGGGGCTGATCCTGGCCGTGGGCCGGCTGGTGGAGAAGAAGGGCTTTGCGCAGCTGATCGAGGCCTGCGCGCTGTTGGCGCAGCGCGGCCTGGACTTCCGCTGTGAGATCGTCGGCGCCGGCGAGCAGCGGGCACGGCTGGCCAGCCTGATCGCCGATCTGCACCTGGAGGAACGCGTCGCCCTGGTGGGGCCTAAGCCGCAGGACGCGCTGCTGGCCGACTATCAGCGGGCCGCGCTCTTTGCCCTGCCCTGCATCGTGGCCCGCGACGGCAACCGCGACGGCCTGCCCACCGTGCTGCTGGAGGCGATGGCCTGCGGCCTGCCCGTGGTCGCCACCACCGTCACCGGCAATCCGGAGATCGTGGACCACGGCGTCAACGGCCTGCTGACGCAGCCCGAGGATGTGCCGGCGCTGGCCGACGCGCTGGCCCTGCTGCTGCACGACGACGCGCTGCGCCGGACGCTGGGCGCCAACGCGCGGCGCAAGGTGGAGCAGTGCTTCGACCTGCGCCGCAACGTCGGCCAACTGCGCGCCTGGCTGAGCGAGCCGGTCGCGCCGCCCCACCGGCCGGCCCGGTCCGGCGCGGACGCCGCCGCCGAACTGCTGCTGCCGGCCATGCCCGCGGTCGCGCCGCTGGAGGAGGTGCTGGCCTGATGCACATCCTCTACCTCTGCGCCGACCGCGGCATCCCCGTGCGCGGTCACAAGGGCGCCGCCGTACACGTGCGCGCCCTGACCGACGCCCTGGTGCAGGCCGGCCACACGGTGACCATCCTCACCCCCCGCCCTGGCCCGGAGGAGGGCCCAGCGCCGCGGGCCGAGGTCGTCGCCGTTCCGTCGGCCGACGCCGGGGCGTTGACCGCGGCCGCGCTGGACTGGCTGGCCGCCAACCCCTGCCAGCTCCTCTACGAGCGCTACTCGCTGTGGAGCGACGCCGGCGCGCGGCTGGCCGCGGCCGCCGGCCTGCCGCTGGTGCTGGAGGTCAACGCGCCGCTGCGCGCCGAGGCCGCGCGCCACCGCAGCCTGGAGGACGACGCGCTGGCCGGCCAGATCGAAGCGACCCAGTTTGCCGCCGCCGACCACCTGGCCGTGGTCTCGCAATCGCTGGCCGACTATGTGGTGCAGCGCGGGGCCGACCCTGGCCGGGTTCACGTCACGCCCAACGGCGTCGATCCGCAGCACTTCCACCCGGCCGTGCGCGGGGGCAGCGTGCGTCACCGCTGGGGTCTGCACGGGCGGATCGTGGTGGGTTTTGCCGGCCGGATGCGCCCCTGGCACGACGGCCCCACCCTGCTGCGCGCCTTCGCCCGCCTGCACGCGGCCGATCGGGCCTATCACCTGCTGCTGGTGGGAGAGATGGACCCAGCGCTGCTGGAGGCGGTCGCGCGGGATGGCCTGGCCGGCGCGGTCACCTGCACCGGCGCCGTGCCGCACAGCGAGGTGCCGGCGCACCTGGCCGCGATGGATGTGGCCGTCAGCCCGCACGCTGCGCCCGAGGTGGGCGAGGACTTCTACTTCTCGCCGCTCAAGCTGTTCGAGTACCTGGCCTGTGGCGTGCCCACCGTGGCCGCGGCCGTGGGCCAGCCGGCCCGCCTGATCCAGCCCGGCGTCAACGGCGCGCTCTACCCGCCCGGCGACGACGCGGCCCTGGCCGCGTCGATCAGCCGCCTGGTGCAGGAACCGGCGCACGCCCGCGCGCTGGCCTGGCAGGGCGCGGTGGATGTGTTGACGCGCCACACCTGGGCCGGCAACGCCCGCCAGGTGGTAGACTGGGTTCGGCCGGCCGGGAAAGACCAGGAGGCGCCGACGCCGGCCACAGCGGGGGGCGCGCCCGACCTGCCCATCCTCGACGCCAAGCTGCGCCAGCGGCTCTACCGGGCCACGCGGCCCGACCTGGCCGCGCCCCTGCTGGCCGAGGTTCTGGTGGAGGCCGGAGCCATGGATCGGCGGGACCTGTTGCACGTGGACGCCATCGAGGTGCTGAAATACAAGCCACAGCGGCGCTGCGTGCTGGCCTATCACCTGCACGGGCAGTCGGGGCTGTCCGCCGCGCCGCGCCAGGTGATCGGCAAGGTGTTCCGCGATGAGCGGGGCGGCCGGCTGCACGCCTTGCAGCAGCAGCTCTGGCGGGACGGCTTCGGGCCAGATGCCAGCGACCAGGTATGTGTGCCCCGCTCCCTGGGCTATGCGCCGGCGATGCGCATGCAGGTGCAGGCGCGCGCGCCGGGCGTCACGCTGAACGAGCTGGCCACCGGCGACCCGCTGGCGACGCCGGTGATGCGCTGCGGCCAGGCGCTGGCCAAGCTGCACCGGACCGCCCTGCCGGCCGCGGGGGAGGAGACCGCGCTGCACCCCTACCGCCTGGACGACGAAACCGAACGCCTGGACGCCTACCGCGCGACGATCCTGGCCGGGCGGCCCGATCAGGCGGCGCGCGTGCTGGCCCTGACCGCGGCGCTGGCGCACTGGGCCGCGGCGCTGCCCCAGCCGCCGGCGCTGACCGTGGTGCACCGCGATTTCTACTACAGCCAGGTGCTTTTTCACCGCGCCCGGCTGACGCTGATCGACTTCGACCTGCTCTCCCTGGGCGATCCGGCCATGGACGCGGCCAATTTCACCGCGCACCTGGCCTTTCTGGGGCTGGACCGCCTGGCCGACCTGGACGCGCTGGCCGCCGAGGGGCAGCAGTTCATGGCCAGCTACGCCCGGCACGCGGCCGTGGACGACGCCTTTCTGCGCCGCTGGGCCTGGTATCAGGCGGCCACCTTCTTCCGCCTGCTCAACGTGGTGGCCCCGCGGCCCGGCCTGGCGCACACCTTCGACCCGCTACTGGCGCGGGCCGAGTTGTGCCTGGAGCGGCAATCATGAAACCGCGCAGCCGAAAGATGCCGCTGCTGGGGATCGACGCGCGCTATCTGCGCTATCTGCGGGCCTTTTGGCCGCTGCTGCTGCTCTCCGCGCTGCTGATCCTGGCGGTCGCCGGCCTGGACATCCTCGCGCCCTGGCCGTTGAAGATCATCGTCGACAACGTGCTCGGCGGCCAGCCCATGTCCACCCCCTTCGGCCTCTGGCTGACCGACACCTTTGGCAGCGATCAGCGGGTGCTAACGGCGGTGCTGGGGCTGATGATGCTGGCGATCACCCTGGCCATGGGCGCGGCCAGCTTCGCCTTCGAGTATGTCAGCGGCCAGGTCCAGGTGCGCGCCACCTTTGCCCTGCGCTCCGACGTCTTCCGCCACGTGCAGCGCCTGCCGCTGCATTTCTTCGACCAGAGCCGCATCGGCGATGTGCTGAAGCGGGTCACCGACGACGCGGCCCGCATCATGGACGCGCTGGTGAACAGCCTGGGCGAGCTGGTGGTGGATACGGTCAAGTTCATCGGCTTCGCGGTGGTGATGTGGTTCGTCAACTGGCGCTTCTCCGTCATCGTGCTGGCCTACGTGCCGCTGATGCTCTTCCTCTACGTCAGCTTTCGCCAGAAGATCCGCGCGGCCGCCAAGGTGGCGCGCGACCAGGAAGGGGAGATGGCCAACCTGACCCTGGAGACGCTGAGCTCGATCCGCGAGGTCAAGGCCTTCGGCCGCGAGCCGCGGCAGCAGGCGGAGTTCGAGGCGCGCGGGCGGGACCGCATCAAGTCGGCGCTGCAGTCGATCCGCTGGGAAGCCTCCTTCAGCCCGGCGGTCGACTTCGTCCAGGCGACCAGCACCGCGGCGGTGATCTGGTACGGCGTGGCGCAGGTGCTGCTGGGCCAGTTCACCATCGGCGAGCTGCTGATCTTTATGGCCTACCTGCGGGACATCTACCGCCCGCTGCGCCACTTCAGCAAGATCACCGCCAACCTGCAGAAGGCCGCGGCCAGCGGCGAGCGGCTGGCGACGGTGCTGGACGCCGACGTGGGCATCCACGACGCGCCCGATGCCGCGCCCTTGGGGCGCGCCCGCGGCGAGGTCGTCTTTCGCGGGGTGAACTTCGCCTATCCCAGCGCGCCGGACAAGCCGATCCTGCGCAACCTGAGCTTTCAGGCGCAGCCGGGGCAGGTGGTGGCCCTGGTGGGCGCGACCGGCGCGGGCAAGTCCACCATCGCCAGCGTGCTGCTGCGCTTCTACGACGTCAGCGGCGGCCAGGTTGTGCTGGACGGGGTCGATATTCGCCAGATCCGCCTGGACGACCTGCGCCGCCAGTTCGCCATCGTGCCGCAGGAGTCGGTGCTCTTTGCCCGTTCGGTGCGCGACAACATCGCCTATGGCCGGCCGGAGGCCAGCGAGGAGGAGATCCTCGCCGCGGCCGTAGCTGCCAACGCCCACGAGTTCATCGTGCGCCTGCCCCACGGCTACGACACGGTGGTGGGGGAGCGCGGCAGCACCCTGTCGGGCGGGCAACGCCAGCGCATCGCCATCGCCCGCGCCCTGCTGCGCGATGCGCCGATCCTGATCCTGGACGAGCCGACCGCGGCGCTGGACGCCGAGTCGGAGGAGTTGGTGATGAGCGCGCTGGAGCGGCTGATGGCGGGCCACACCACCTTCGTCATCGCCCATCGCCTCTCCACCATCCGCAACGCCGATCAGATCGTGGTGCTGGAGCGCGGCGGCGTGGTCGAACAGGGCCGCCACGAGGAGCTGCTGCGCCGCAACGGGGTCTACGCGCGGCTGGTGCGGCTGCAAGGGGGCGGCGCTGAACAGCCCGCGCGGCCGGCCGCGGCCGGCCCGGCGTGGTCGCCCCGGCTGGAGGGGGCGCGATGAGCGCCGCCGACGATCAGGCCCTCGCGCGGCGCGCCCAACGCCGCTTCGTGATGGCCATCGCCCTGCTGCTGAGCCTGCCGGCGCTGCTGACCCTGCTGGCCTTCGGCGCGCTGGTGCGGACGCCGGTGGATGAGATGGCCCTGGGCACGCCGCTGGTGGTGACGCCGAGCAGGCCGACAAGGTGCGGCAGCAGTTGGCGAAGCTGCCATAGGCGCGCAGTGCAAAGGAGATTTTTACGATGTCGAACTTGAAAAAGCTGTCGCGGCGCAGCCTGGTGGTGTTGATCGCCCTGCCCGCGTTGATCATCACGCTGATCAGCTTCCAGGCGCTGCTGTCGGCAGCCGGCACAGCGGCCCTTTCCGATCCGGCAAGCCCGGCGCTGCGGGTGTTGGGCCGGCCGGCGCTGCAATTGCAGCACGCCATGACCGTCGATCCGGCGGCGCGTGGCCAGATCGAAGCGGTGCTGGAGCGCATCGATCCAGGGGGATCGGGGGCCGCAACGCAGGCTGTGCATCCCACCGATCCGGCCGACGATCCGCGGCTGGCCGCCGGGCGGTCGGAAACTCCCACCGGCGCCGCGACGGCTACGCCGGACAATCGCGCGACGGCCGGCCCCGCTGCCAGCCCGACCTCACGGCCAGCGCAGCCGACACAGACGCTGCCGGCCGCGACCGCACGTCCCAGCGAGACGCCGGACGATGACGACGGCGACACGCCGGAGCCGACGAAGACCCCGCGTCCCACCCGCACGGCTGAGCCGAGCGAGACGCCCCGCCCGACGGAGACCCCGCGCCCCACCCGCACGGCTGAGCCGAGCGAGACGCCGGACGACGACGACGACGACGACGATGAGGACGACGATGATGAGGACGAAACGCCGGAGCCGACGGACGAACCTGAACCGACGGAGGAGCCGGACGACTGATCCTCCGGCGGTGGGCTGACGCCGCGCCGGCGCACAAGCCCGTTTCAACGGGCGCTGTTGTGTAGCCGGGGGACTTCATCCCCCGGCGAGGCCGCGCATGAACGCGCCTCCGCTCGACAGCGCGGCTTCCCCCCGGTGAGATTGCGCCCGGACGCGCTCCACGAGATGACGGGGATACCACACCACGGTAACCGCTCAACCCGCGACCGTGACAACCGGGCTGGCACGGTCAGGAGACCGGCCAGAGCAGCAGCGGCGGGTCGTTCCCTATGCGGGGCCGCCGGGAAATCAAGTTTCCCGGCTACAAAGCGGCGCCCCGTCAACGGGGCTGGATAGGCGCCGGCGCACAAGCCCGTTTCAACGGGCGCCGTTGTGTAGCCGGGGGACTTCATCCCCCGGCGGCGGGCTGACGCCGCGCCGGCGCACAAGCCCGTTTCAACGGGCGCTGTTTTGTAGCCGGGGGACTTCATCCCCCGGCGGCGGGCTGACGCCGCGCCGGC